>JFJP01040456.1_pt1 | contig 14696 bp, 13 predicted proteins | sample 431651 | NCBI WGS metagenome assembly JFJP01 (sample SAMN02602958, study PRJNA72255) | Microbial mat metagenome, whole genome shotgun sequencing project. | biome: fresh water; feature: sink hole; material: water; isolation source: purple microbial (photo- and chemosynthetic) mats found in...
ATGGAAAAATTTATAACATTAACATCAACTGTCGTTCCTCTTCCAATAGAGAATGTGGATACAGACCAAATAATCCCTGCTCGCTTTTTGAAAGCAACTGATAAAAGCGGTTTTGGTGATAGTCTTTTTGCCGATTGGCGTTACAATAAAGATGGAAGCCCAAAGGCTGATTTTATATTGAATAACCCAACTTTTAGTGGTTCAATACTTGTAGCCGGAAAAAATTTCGGTTCAGGTTCTAGTCGCGAGCATGCTGCTTGGGCTATTGATGGCTACGGATTTAAAGTGGTTGTTTCAAGCTTCTTTGCAGATATTTTTCAGAATAATGCTCTTAATAATGGTGTACTTCCAGTGGTTGTTTCGGCCGAATTTTTAGCTGAAATTTTTGCCTCGGTAAATGCAGATCCAAAAGCAACGTTGACAATAAATCTCCTTGATCAGACCATTAAAAGTAATGTAACTGGAAAAACTGAGACTTTTGAAATCAATGCTTATAAAAAAGAATGCTTAGTAAATGGGCTTGATGATATTGACTACTTGTTGAGCAAAAAAGCTCAAATAGAAGCTTACGAAGCTGCTCTATGACCTTTTGTCTTCTACTACCGATAGCTTTGAATAGTTATCGGTAATAGTAAGAAAAAAAATACAACCTAATTCGACAATGAAACAATTGGTAATACTTATAATTGAAAAAATTATATGACTGAAAATGAAGTAAATAGACAAGAAAAAAATAATTCTTTTCCTTTTCAGGGGCTAGGGGTTATTGAAATAATGGATACTACGCTTCGCGATGGAGAACAAACATCGGGGGTTTCGTTTGCTGCAGAGGAAAAATTGAGCGTTGCGCGCCTTCTTATTGAGGAGCTGGGAGTTGATAGATTGGAAATTGCTTCGGCAAGAGTATCTGATGGCGAATTTGTATCTGTAAAAAAAGTGTCACAATGGGCTCGAAATAATGGATATATAGATAAAATTGAAGTGTTGGGCTTTGTGGACGGTCGTTTATCGCTCGATTGGATTCATGGTGCAGGGTGTACTGTAATTAATCTACTTTGCAAAGGCTCTTTGAACCATTGTATTCATCAATTGAAAAAAACACCTGAAAAACACATCGAAGATATCAAACAAGTGCTAGCTAACGCTCAAGAAATGGGAATTAGTGTGAATGTTTATTTGGAAGATTGGTCTAACGGCATGCGAACTTCGGAGGAGTATGTTTACTTTATGTTTGATTCACTGAAAGATACCAATATTAAACGTTTTATGCTGCCTGATACGTTGGGAATTTTGAACCCAACAGAAACGTATGAATTTTGCTCAAAAATGAAAAGTCGTTATCCAGAATTGCATTTCGATTTTCATGCGCATAATGATTATGATTTAGCAGTTGCCAACGTTTTTGAAGCAATAAAAGCAGGCATCCAAGGTATTCATGTTACGGTAAACGGTTTGGGCGAACGTGCAGGAAATGCTCCATTATCAAGCGTAGTGGCTTTATTGCACGACCATTTAAAAGTGAAAACAAAACTGAGAGAAGAAAATATTAATTCTGTTAGTAAGGTTGTAGAAACCTATTCGGGTATTCGTATTCCGCATAATAAACCTGTTATTGGCGAAAATGTATTTACACAAGTGGCTGGAATTCATGCCGATGGTGATAATAAAAAAAATCTGTATTACAATGATTTATTACCCGAACGATTTGGTCGCGAACGTCAATATGCGTTAGGAAAAACATCTGGTAAAGCAAATATCCTGAAAAATTTGCAGCAATTAGGCATTGAACTTGATGATGAAATGATGCAAAGAGTTACTGCAAGGGTTATTCAGTTGGGCGATAAAAAAGAAATGGTATCCATGGATGAACTTCCGTATATTGTTTCGGATGTACTGAAAAACCAGGAAAATAATCAAGTTGTTAAGTTATTGAACTATTCCTTGTCACTTAATTATGGACTAAAACCTATGGCCGCGATAAAAATGGAAATTCGTGGTGAAACATATAATCAATCTGCTTCGGGTGATGGACAGTACAATGCTATTTCTAAAGCAATGTGGAAAGTATATAAAGCATTGAATAAACCAACTCCAGAATTGCTTGATTATGTGGTGGTTATACCACCTGGTGGAAAAACAGATGCTTTTGTTCAAACAATTATTACTTGGAAATTTAATGATAAGGTGTTTAAAACAAGGGGATTGGATGGCGATCAGACTGTGGCAGCAATACAAGCTACTATTAAAATGCTAAATATTATTGATTAACAAACCAATTGTGATTATCAAATTCATTGATTTCATTTTTTGGGGGAATAACAAACTTGAGAAACAATTACAAGATAAAACTGTAAAAATAACACTACAAAATAAAAAAATATCAATTAAAAACATAGAAACGCAAACCATGAATCAAAAGAAGTTAAATATCGCAGTTTTACCAGGCGATGGTATTGGTCCCGAAATAGTAGAACAAGGATTGAATGTAACCAAAGCTGTATGCAAAAAATTTGGTCATGAACTTAGCTACCAATTTGCAATTGTTGGTGCTTGTGCCATCGATGAAGTTGGTGAACCATACCCAAAAGCCACTCACGATTTGTGTATGCAATCGGATGCAGTACTATTTGGAGCCATAGGGCATCCAAAATATGATAATGATCCTAGTGCAAAAGTCCGTCCTGAGCAAGGTTTACTTAAAATGCGCAAAGATTTAGGTCTGTATGCCAACATACGCCCTGTAACCACTTTCCCATCATTATTACACAAATCGCCTTTGCGTGCTGATTTAGTGGAAGGTGCTGATTTTATGTGTATTCGCGAGTTGACGGGTGGAATGTACTTCGGTCGTCCACAAGGTAGGAGCGAGGATGGCAACACTGCCTACGATACCTGTGTATACACACGCGAAGAGGTAGAGCGTATTTTGCATTTAGCCTATAAATATGCTGGACAGCGCAACAAAAAAGTAACCATAGTGGATAAAGCTAATGTATTAGCTACTTCCCGTTTATGGCGTCAAATTGGTCAAGAAATTGCACCTCAATATCCTGACATCGAAACAGAATTTATGTTTGTGGATAATGCTGCCATGCGTATTATTCAATGGCCAAAAAGCTTTGACGTATTGGTCACTGAAAATCTTTTTGGTGATATTCTCACTGATGAAGCTTCTGTTATTACGGGTTCTATGGGTATGCTTCCTTCAGCTTCTGTGGGAATTCATACTTCGGTTTTCGAACCTATTCACGGTTCATATCCGCAAGCTGCAGGTAAGAATATCGCTAATCCACTGGCTACAATTCTTTCAGCTGCCTTGATGTTTGAGTATGCTTTCGGCATGATGGAAGAGGGTGCTTTGATTCGTAAGGCTGTAACTGCTAGTATCGAAGCCGGAATTGTTACCGAAGATATTGCCGACAATGCCACAGCCTATAAAACTACCGAAGTTGGCGAATGGATAGTGAATTATATTTCAAAATAATTGAAATAGAAAATACGAAAAAATGACCAACTAATTTAATAGTTGGTCATTTTTTGTTTATTTACATTCAATAGTTAGTTCATTTAAACCTGAAGACTGTAATCAAAAAAACACAAAATTCATCTTTAAAACATTATTCATAAACTGCTATATTATGGGACAAAATCAATAATCTGCGTCCCTTTTTTAGTTTTTTTACTGATCAACTAAGTCATTATTTGAGCAACTTTTCAATATCTTCTGTAATATCAATTGGTTTGGTAGTAGAACCATATCGTTTTACTGGATTACCTTTTTTGTCTAGTAGAAATTTGGTGAAGTTCCATTTAATGTCATTTCCCAATGTCCCCGGTAGTTGAATTTTTAAAAATTTATAAAGCGGATGTGCATCACCTCCATTTACCTCAATTTTTGAGAATAACGGAAAAGTAACACCATAATTCAGAGAACAGAATTCGCCTATTTGGCTTTCACTTCCAGGTTCTTGACTTCCAAACTGATTGCACGGAAATCCAAGTATTACCAATCCTTTGTCTTTATAAGCCTTGTAGAGTTTTTCCAATCCTTCGTATTGAGGCGTAAAACCACATTTGCTTGCTGTGTTTACTACTAGCACTACTTTACCTTCGTAACTTTTCATGCTAATCTCTTTTCCTTGAAGCGATTTGGCTTTGAACTGATAAAAATTTTCTTTGGAATTACTATTCTGACCATTAGCCATAAATACTAATATGAAAGAGAAGGCTATGAATAAAATATTTTGTTTCATGTCGAAATTATTTTTTTAGATGAATTTATTAATGAAAAAACAAGTTAAGCAGTTGAAATTATTTATTGATATATTTATTAATTCGTAAGTTATTCATTTACTATTTCTTACTAATTATTCAATCTTCATTCTTAATTACTTATGATTGTTTTTGTTCGCTTAATTTTAAAATATGAATAAGTTTATATAACGTATTTTTTAATTCCATTGCCTGCTCAAGTTCTAGTTGGTTGCCACTTGAATTGAACTTATTCACAAGCCTATGTGGTATTTCAGCTGCCGTCTCTTGCATGTTTTTTCCCTTATCTGTAAGTGTTATATTCACTTTTCGATGATCGGATTTTGACTGTACACGCAATAATAAATCCTGACATTCCATCCGCTTTAGCAAAGGGGTAACTGTATTGGTATTCAGAATCAATTTTTCACCTATCTCGTTCACAGTTAACTCTTCAAACTCCCACAATAACATCAGCACCAAATACTGAGGATATGTAATTCCAATTGCATCCAAATCATTTTGATAGGCCCTTGTTATCAGACGTGAAGCTGCATAAAGAGGAAAACAAAGCTGGTTTTCAAGTTTTAGTTGCTCGTAGCTCATTTTGCTATTTTTTCAGATGACATTAATTATGCTAATAATTTTTCGATGTCCTTTCGCAGTTTCTCCGGTTTGGTGGTAGGACTAAACCTTTTATAAGGTTTACCATCTTTATCAATCATAAATTTGGTGAAGTTCCATTTTATATCTTTTCCCAATGTACCGGTCAATTCTTTTTTCAAGTATTTGTATATTGGATGTGCATTGTCTCCATTTACATTCACTTTTGAGAACATTGGAAATGTTACACCATAATTAAGGAGACAGCCTTCGGCAATTTCTTTTTCGGTACCTGGTTCTTGACGAGCAAATTGATTACATGGAAAACCCAAAATTACTAACCCTTTGTCTTTGTAGTCTTTATAAAGTTTTTCCAATCCTTCATATTGGGGGGTTAATCCACATTTGCTGGCAGTATTTACTACCAACACTACTTTGCCCTTATACATATCGGTGTTTACTTCCTTTCCTTGAAGGGTAGTAGCCGTAAATTGATGAAAATTGTTTTCCATAATCATAATATTTATCTATTCGAAAATTATTTATATCGCTTGCGATACAAAAGTAGATATAAATATCGCTTGCGATATAATTAGGGCTTTAAATTATAATAAATTATAGATTTGACTAAAATAAATACAATTAAAATTTGTTTTTAGCCAGAAATTTAGGAAACAAATCTACTTTAACCCAGTAAAAATCAGGTTCAATACGAAGAATTTTTTCGTAGGTAAGTTTTGCAAGTGCTGGTTGGTCCGTTTTTTCGTAAGCTAATGCAATGTTTGTAAGTAAATTGAGGTAAGTCCAACTTTGATCAGTATCATTGTTAATCTCCATAATTTTAGCGCCTTTTTTATAGAACTCCAATGCCTCTATTTTATCACCACCGAATAAACTGGGAGAATAATACAATATATTTCCTTTGTCAATAATGGCTTGAACATTTTTGGAATCCATCTCGTATGCTTTATTAATATACGAAACACTTTCAGGGCCAAGAAAAATGGATTTAAACTTGCTTATTCCTATTCTAAATCCAATAAACGCACCTTTATAAGCATAAGCAGTAGCTTCATTTGGTGATAACTTGAGAACATTTTCGATTAATTTTTCTCCTTTTTCAATTTGTTTTAATGCCTGATCATCTTTTTTCTTGCCAATTAAATATGCTGCATAACCATAATAATAATCAATAAGTTCTAACTTTTGCGCTAACGTTTTTGGTCCAGATGAGATTTCAATTGTATATATTACGTTTGCCCATGTATGCATTTCTCTACTAATGAATGCTTTATACACAATTTTTTTATACGGTGATACTGCATTTAATTCTAAGCCAAAATAGGCGATAAAAATGCCCAAAATCATCACTCTGAAATAATTTCTCGATTTTTCCATACAAATTTATTGTTTCGTTTATGAATATATGCCCTATAAATAATGAATAGAAATACAGTATTTTGAGGGACTATTAGTAAGAGATTTCTTATTACCGATTGTTTACTAGCTAATGAAACGAAAATACGCAGCAATATAACAATGAATAAATATGGAATTAAAAACCAATAATCAAGGAAGATTATCACAAAAAATGGAGCAAAAGTAGTAAGCAAAGCAAACGTGAAAGTAACAATTACACTGCCACCAAAGAATTGAAATACATTTTTTGAAAATCCTTCAATTGCCTCCTTCAGATTGCTATACATGCTACAACTGATGTTGTCATCGCCCAGTAAAGTGGCAATTGGAAGCTTTTTTGATTTGTAATATTTTATGATAGCAATGTCTTCTACTTTATTACCCTTGAAATGATTATGTGGCAATAGTTGTTTGTAAATAACAGTATCGAACAGCATAAATTGTCCATTAGCAGCAGAAAAAGACGTCCAACTTGACCACCGTACCAAGAAAAGTGGCAACAAGCTAAGCAATATCCAATTCATTATTGGAACAGACATTTCAGCCCCTAAATTATTCATTAATTGTTTTGGAAATATAGAAAGCAATTTCAAATTGTGTTTTTGTTGATATGCCAATGATTTTTCTATCAGACCATTACCAACTCGTACATCGGCATCCAAAAACAGGAGCACTTCTCCTTTTGCTTTTAAGGCCAGTTGATGACAAGCAAAGTTTTTTCCCAACCAACCTTTTTCTGGTTCATTCCCATTTATGCGTTTGATATTTTGATTTAAAGCTGAATATTCATCTATTATCGATGCAGTTTTGTCGGTAGAATTGTCATTATAAACAATGATTTCATGCTTTTTATAATTGAGATTGGAAAGGTCTGATAGTAAATTTGCGATGTTTTTTTCTTCGTTCCGAGCTGGAATTAGAATTGAAACAAATGGTTGGTTAGTTAAAATTGGATTTTTAGGCAAATACATATTGCTAGCCCAATTAATAATGGCTACCAATAATCGTACTACTGCAAAAAAAAGAATGAACCAACCTAAAAAATGCATATTAAAATCTTATTTATCAGTTTGTTGTGTTTTGCAAAAGCCTGCGAACTCATTAAATGCTGCTTCTATTTCCAATAAATTGCTGGTGCTTTCGAATATATATTTCTTGAAATAAATGCTCAATGTTGGTTTCGATTCCGAAAAATAATCCACCAAATTTATATTGAAAATCAATTGTATGTCATCTTTTTTATTTTTCAAAAGATAATTCAAACCAGTATCAAAGATATAATTATTGGTATAAATACTTTGAATTTCCCCTTGGGGAAACATGAGTAACAGGTTTTCTTTTTTGCTCAATATTTCTACCGAATAATTTAAACTATTAATGATGTCTCGTGAGTTTTTTTGTACCGAAAATGCACCTCCTTTGTTCAGTATCATAAATTTATTCAGCTGTTCTTCCAGCATCATCACATGAAATTTTCGTTTGAAGAAACGGTTGTTAAGTTGGAGCTGAATAAAACCATCCCACCACGAAAAGTGATTTGAAATTATCAAAATAGCTTTGTTTAAGTCGTCAATATCACCCACAAATCGTATATCATGAAAATGTTTTTCAAGTTTTATTTTGGAATAATACTTAAAAAATAGCTCTCCAAAATAGGTGTGATTGGCTTTTATCATTTAGTTAATAAGTTGATTGTAATTGAAAAGAGCAATTGCTAAAAAGAAACCCATTTGAATCCAAAATAAACTTCGAGCCGTATTGTTTTCTACATTTATCTTATTGGTTACCAATAAAGTGTGAAATGCAATGGCAGCCAAAAACCAGGTTACGAAATTAGCAATTGGTGGATAAGGAGTAGAAAAATGCCACATGTTCATTGTAGGCGCCACCCATTCCATCAATAAATCATAAAATACCATTAAAGATGCACCAATTAGGATTTTCGAGATGCTATTGTTACTTATTTTGCTGGCAATTGATTGCGAAGCATATACCAAAAATAACCAATTGAGCCCAATAATAATGGGTGTGTCAAATAGTTTTAATCCTAATCCATTGTCGTATTGGTAATTACCAAATAATTTTCCCGTAGAAACACCAATCATTTCTAGCAGAAATGAAAGTAGCATAATAATACCAAACATTATTATTGTTTTGCTATTCCACTGCTGGTGAAAATAAAATACAATGGCAACAACAAGTAATAAAGTGTACGAAGTGATGGAAATAAAAAGTTGGCGCGTGTACGGAACTGCAAAAAGAATAAGCCCAACTATATAGAATACAATAAAATAGAGTGGAATTATTTTCGCAATTTTCTCTTTTTTATTACTAATCATAAGCGTTGGGAATTTCTAGGTCAATAATTTTCGCACTTGCCAAACAAAGCGGAATACCTCCTCCTGGATGTACGCTGCCTCCTACAAAATATAGATTTTTGATGCTTTTCAGCCAATTAGGATGACGCAGAAAAGCAGAAAAAATTGAGTTGGATGAACTACCGTACAATGCACCATCTTGACTTAATGTGTTTTTTTCTATCGTCAATGGCGATGCAATTTGCTCACATACAATGTGTTTATCTAAGTCTATTCCGAAGGTTTTATCTATTTTGTTGATAATATTTTTTCGAGCCGACTGAACTAGTTCTTCCCAATTTTGACCGTTATTGGCTGGAGCATTGATCATCACAAACCAATTTTCGGAGCCTGTGGGGGCATCATTTTTTACCATTTTAGAACTGACAAAAATATAAACTGTTGGGTCGTCGGTCAAAGTCCTGTGTTTAAATAAGTTATCAAATTCGGTTTTATAATCGTAGCTAAATAGAATATTGTGCAAGTCTACTTCAGGAAATTCCCTGTCAATTCCCCAATAAAAAATGAGTGCAGAGGATGATGGTTCTGCTTTGTTTAACCTTTTGCTCAATGGATGTTTGAGCATATTGTTGGCTAGGTATTTAGAATCGGAGTCGGAAACTATTAAATCGAAGGAAGTTGTGTTTTCTCCAGTTTTTAAACCAACTGCTATTCCATCTTTTGTCAATATTTCATTTACCAAACTGTCAAACTTAAAACTAACATTCTGTTTTAAAGCCAATTTGTAAAGATTTTCAACAATTGCATACATTCCTTTTTCTGGAAAAAATGCGCCAATATTGTTCTCCAAATGTGCTATCATATTTAATGTAGCAGGTGCTTTGTAGGGATTGGATCCATTATAAGTGGCATAACGGTCAAAAAGCTGTACCATATTTTTATCGATAAAATCTCTACGGTTGGCAGCATGCATTGTTTTCAAAAAGTTCAATTTATGAACGTTGAAAACCATCTTTTGATAGGATTCGGTTTTAAAATTTGATAATTTGTGGAACGAACTAAACAAGAAAATAGGCGCACTTGCATTGTACACTTCTTCCGAATTGGTTAGCCTACGGAAAATAGCTTCAACATTTTCTGTCGTTTTCTCAGATATTTCTTTTTTAAGTTTTTCTTTGTCGTGATAGAAATTGAAAATTGTTCCATCCGAAAAAAAGTATTTGCAATTATTTTCAATACGTTGATAGGGTAGGAGGATGTGCATTTTTTCGCCACAAATTTCAAACAACTCTTCAACTAGATTGGGTAAGGTAAAAAGCGATGGACCAGTATCAAAACGAAATTCGCCTATATGAAGTTGCGAAAGTTTTCCACCTGGAAGTTTATTTTTTTCAAATACAGTCACATCATGACCTTTTACTGCAAGCCGAATAGCTGCTGCCAACCCCCCAATTCCCGAACCTATAACTGCTACTTTCATGTTTGACAACTGCTATTTTTTTGTGGAAATTTCGTCCATAAATTCGGAGAAAATGATTTTAAACCAGACTGTATATAGCTCAGGGTCAATAGCAATACTTTGTTGCACATTTTCTAAAGTCATGTATTTATAATCACCCACTTCATCGACATTTAATTGTGGTTTTTCGTCAGAATATCCTACAAACACATGATCAATTTCATGTTCCGTTAATTCATTATCTAAACGAGCTTTATATAAAAATTTAAACTTGAATTCTAAATTTGTTTCGAGCCCCATTTCTTCGTTTAATCGTCTGTTGGCCGCATCGTCGGTTTTTTCGCCAGGAAATGGGTGACTACAGCAGGTATTTGTCCACAATCCGCCTGAATGATATTTTTCTATGGCACGTTGTTGCAACAATAATTCGCCCTTGGAATTAAATATAAATACAGAAAAAGCCCTGTGCAACAAAGCATTTCTATGCGCTTCCATCTTTTCTTTCGTTCCAATTTCCACGTCATTTTGGTCCACTAGTATCACCATCATTTGTTAAGTTTTATGTAAAAATAGGCTCGAAATAGTAAAAGTGTTTTTATATAAGTTGGTACACTTATGCGAACTTGCATTAACTTTTTGGCTTTTGTCTTTTCAATCCTTTTTGTGAGTTCTAGATAGTACAAATAAGCTGTATAAACTCCTTTGCGAGAATTAATTGGTAGTTGATTAATACCTATTAATGCTACACGATAATCTTCGTAAATGTCATCCAAAATTATTTTTTTAGTTGATTCATTGAAGGGCTCAGTTTTTAAAATTGGAAAATATGTTCTGTGCAATTGCGATGTGTCATGTTTTAAATCGCGAAGGAAATTGATTTTTTGAAAGGCTGAGCCCAATCGCATAGCATAGGGTTTTAGTTTTTCATACTCATCGTCATCCCCGTTCACAAAGACCCGTATACACATTAAGCCGACTACATCGGCCGAACCGTAGATATATTCCTTTATTTCTTGCTCTGTGAATTTTGTTTTGTGCAAGTCACTTTTCATACTTTTCAGAAATGCCTTCACCAAGTCGTCAGTAATTTTATATTTTGTTACTGTATGTTGAAATGCATTTAAAATAGGATTTAAACTGATTCCTTGGTCTAAAGATTCATAGTATTGTTGTTCAAAATCAGCCAATAACTTTTCTTTGTTGAAATCGTGAAAAGTATCCACAATTTCGTCGGCAAAGCGCACAAAACCATAAATGCTGAAAATAGCATCTTGTATAGTTGGATGTAAACTACTTACCCCAATATAAAATGAAGAGCTGTAAGATTTTGTAACTAAGCGACTTGTCTTAAACGAAACATCTTGAAATAGTTTATCCATCGATCCATTTAAATTTTAGTATTAATAGCCAGTTCTGCAACAATTTTACCTGAAATAATAGTAGGAGGAACGCCGGGTCCAGGAACTGTGAGCTGACCTGTATAAAACATGTTTTTAACCCTTTTGTTCATCATTTTGGGTTTCAAAAAAGCCGTTTGTGTAATTATGTTTGATAGCCCGTATGCATTGCCTTTGTAAGCATGATAATCTTTCACAAAATCCGAAACTGAATAGGAGCGTTTGAATATAATCGCATCTTTTATGGGCTGATTAGTAATCATTTCCATTCGCTGAATGATTTGATCAAAATAATGTTCGCGAATTTCTTCTGTATCTTTCAATCCAGGGGCTATAGGAATTAGAAAAATACCACCTTCAGTACCTTCTGGTGCCAATTTATCATCAGTTTTGCTCGGAAAACTAGCGTAAAATAACGGTTTGTCTGGCCATTCGGGTGTATCGTAAATTTTTTCGGCATGCAATGTAAAGTCAGTATCAAAAAACAAGGTGTGATGTGATACTTTCTCTATTTTTCGATTAAAACCAACATAGAAGAGCAATGCCGAAGGAGCAAAAACTTTTTTCTGCCAGTATTTTTCTGAATAATTTCTATATTTCTCATCCATTAAAAGCTCAGAATGATGATAATCGGCACCTGATATTACCAAATCTGTGGCTATGGTTATTCCATTAACTACAATTGCTTTGGCCAGATTATTCTCCACCACAATTTTATCGATTGGACTGTTGGTGTAAAATTTCACGCCCAAACTTTCGGCCAAAGTTTGCATTCCTTTTACTAATTCAAACATTCCACCGCGTATATGCCATGTACCCAAAACCATATCAGCATAATTCATAAAGCAATAGAATTGTGGTGTTTGACTCGGCTTAGCACCTAGAAAAATGACTGGGAACTCTAGGATTTGTCGTAATTTTTCGTTTTTTATGTTTCTACGAACAGTGGCACTAACGCTAGTGAAAAACTGCATAACACGAAGCGCAGTGGCAGGCATAATCAATTCTAGTGGCGATTTTCCTGGTTTATATACCACTTTATCCATGGCTACTCGATAATTATATTCAGCGCTTTTGAGGAATTTTTTTAAATATATGCTACTTCCTTTTTCATTCTGCTCAAAGGTCTTAAATATTTCATCCAAATTTGCAGAAACAGGTATCGATTCTTCTTTTCCAAAATAAATTTCGTATCCAGGATCTAGTCTTATAAGTTCATAGTAATCAGAAGTTTTTTTGCCAAAATCGGCAAAGAAATCTTCGAATACATCGGGCATCCAATAAAATGTAGGACCCATATCGAAAGTAAAACCTTCAGTTTTTAGTTGCCTGGCACGTCCGCCAATGGTTTCGTTTTTTTCGTAAATACTTACCTCATAACCAGCTTTAGCCATATAACAAGCAGCAGAAAGACTCGAAAAACCAGAACCTATTATTGTTATTTTTTTCATTTTAGAAAAAGTGAATTTTGTTTTGAAATCAAATAGTTTACCAACTTCTTTATAACTGTAATTCATTGAAGAGGTTTAAATAGTTACTTTTCTTTAACTTTGTATCTTTCAAGTATGTAATAATAAGTACTAACTTATTTTTTTTACACTATATCTAAAGCCTGGTCACAAAAGTAATTATATTTTTAATAATCACAATTTTTTAAGTTTTTACTGAATGATAATTTTTGCAAAAAATGAAATTATTCTTAGAAAATCATTTTCCATTAAAAATCTATTGTAACTTTGCAGCTAAATGTTCATATTGTTAAAAACTAGTTCCGGCTGAATTGAATAAACCAATTTAAAATCAGCTATATATTTATAAAATTACATCTTCGCATTTTATAAAATAAACCTCATTTTTCAACGTTTAAAAGGAGTTGTAAACTCACTTACTATTGAATTGATAATCCAATTGCATGAAAAACAGAATTTTATATTTATTTCTCCTTTTACATTTTTCTATAGTCTTATTGGCACAAAACAAAGTGCGGGTATATGGCTATGTAATTGATACTAATAACCGTGGGATAGAGTTGGCAAATGTTTATTTTCAAAACTCAACAAATGGCACTGTAACGAATCAAAACGGTTATTATGACATAAATGCCGAGGTAAAGGATTCTGCGACTTTAGTTTTTTCTCTATTGGGTTTCAAAACCATAAAGCACACCATTTATTCGCACCAAAAAGTGATTCAAATATCGGTGGAATTACCTGCCACTAATAAGGAAATTAGTGAAGTAAACGTGGTTGGACAGCGCCGGCAAACTTCTACTTTGGATATGCTTGATGCTTCAAAGTATCGTTTGATGCCAAATTCTGCAGGAGGAATTGAGTCACTTCTCATCACATTTGCAGGCGTAAGTTCTAGCAATGAGCTTAGTTCTCAATACAATGTAAGGGGTGGAAATTTCGACGAAAATATTGTGTATGTAAATGGAATTGAAGTATATCGTCCGTTATTAGTGCGTGCTGGCCAGCAAGAAGGCTTGAGTTTTATCAATCCAGATATGGTTAAAAATGTTGCTTTTTCGGCAGGTGGATTTGATGCCAAATATGGTGATAAAATGTCGTCGGTATTGGACATTAACTATAAAAAACCTACTGAATTTGAAGCCACTGCATCAGTAAGTTTGCTTGGCTCTTCACTGTACTTAGGCACAGCTAATAAAAGATTCACTCAAATGCATGGAATTCGTTATAAAACTTCGGCCTATCTACTTGGCACATTGGATACCGAAGGGGAATACAATCCAAATTTCATCGATTATCAAACCTATTTAACTTACGAATTAAAACCTAAATGGGAACTTACTTTTTTGGGTAATTTCTCTCAAAATTCTTATCAATTTGTACCACAAACTCGCGAAACATCGTTTGGTACCTACAATATGGGTCGTAAATTGACAGTTTATTTTGAAGGCCAAGAAAAAGATTTGTTTCGGACCTCTTTCGGTGCTTTAACGCTTAATTTTAAGCCATTTAAAGAGATGAAATTAAGTTTGCTGGCATCAACTTTTTATACAAATGAAAACGAAACCTACGATATTTTAGGTGAATATGTACTCAGCGAAGTTAAAATGGAACTCGACCCTGAAAAGCAAACTGGTGAGTCGCTAGGAGTAGGAAAATACCATCAACATGCCCGAAATCGTTTAAATGCTACAGTTGCAAATATTGCCCATTTGGGGGAATATAATGTTGAAAATCACAAAATGAAATGGGGTGTAAATTTACAAAATGAAATTATTGC
>JFJP01002101.1_pt1 | contig 14694 bp, 16 predicted proteins | sample 431651 | NCBI WGS metagenome assembly JFJP01 (sample SAMN02602958, study PRJNA72255) | Microbial mat metagenome, whole genome shotgun sequencing project. | biome: fresh water; feature: sink hole; material: water; isolation source: purple microbial (photo- and chemosynthetic) mats found in...
CGATGGGTCGTTGAGCGCCCTTTTGGCTGTCTTGAAAAATGCAGGAAACTTTGGAAAAACTGTGAGCTTAAGCTCAATACCAGGCTGCAATCAGTCAATTTTCTCTTTCCTCGCTTTAATGTTGTATTGGAAAGGTGTTGAAAAGATTTCGAACAGTCTTCTAAGACTAAGTTATTTGCATTGTTTGCATTTTGAGTTGATTGAAACGGAACTTACATGGCCACATTCAAGCGCCGCAAAGCGAAAAGCAACGTCACGCAGTTCCCAAAGATACTGCGTCTAAACAAAAATGTCGAGCGCGTTGGATACCGGAACGAAGATGTGTTGACGCCGCCAGTCTGCCGTCGGCGTGGCGTCTATCTGTTGCCGAACGCCTTCACGACAGCCGCTCTGTTCTGCGGATTTTATGCGATCGTGATGTCGATGAACCTGCGTTTTGACCAGGCTTCAATCGCAATTTTTGTGGCGATGGTGCTGGACAGCCTGGATGGTCGTGTTGCACGTCTGACCAATACACAGACCGAGTTTGGCGCACAATATGACAGTTTGTCGGACATGGTTTCGTTTGGTGCCGCACCGGCGTTGGTGGTGTACGAATGGTCGCTGCGCGGCATGGGCAAACTTGGCTGGTTGGCTGCTTTTGTTTATTGTGCCGGCGGCGCGCTGCGTCTGGCGCGCTTCAACACGAATATCACAGTGGTTGACAGGCGTTATTTCCAGGGCTTGCCAAGTCCTGCCGCGGCAGCGCTGGTAGCCGGTTTTGTTTGGCTGATGGACGATCTGGGTTTTCGTGGCACGTCGCTGAGCTGGGCAGCCTGGGCCATCACTTTGTACGCCGGTTTGACCATGGTCAGCAATGTGCCGTTTTACAGCTTCAAGGACATCAACCTGCGCAAGCCGATGCCGTTTATCGCCTCCTTTCTGGTGGTGTTGGCGCTGGTGACGATCTTCAGCGATCCGTCGAAGGTGTTGTTCGGTTTGTTCGTGCTGTACGGGTTGTCGGGATTCGGGATCTATTTCTGGCGCTGGTTCAAGGGCAAGCCGATCAGCATCGTATAGACGGAACTTGCGGATGACGCTAAAGTGTAAAGAATATAGTCTGAACTCTTTTAAGTCATAATATTGTTATTTTGACAAGTTTAAATGTTGTTAAAATTTTACTCTTCAGGAATTACGGTAGTACGGCAAGTGGCATTATCCTTTTTTAACTTCTACTGGAGGACAAAATGAGGTCACTTTCTTTTATCAAAGATGCTGATGAAAAGCTGCTGAGACATAAGCCAGAGCGAGTCGTCGTCGCTTCGAATGTTGAGGAGTTGCGAAATGCAGCGGTGAGGCACCAGATCAACAGATCCGTGAAAAAACATTTTGTGCTGCGGGAATGTCGAATGTCAAAGACGTTCAAGGATATGAACGACAATTTGACCATTGCCGAAATGGCAGATAAGTCGCAGTGGTATGACCTGATTAGCGGTAACGATTTATGGAAAATTTCCAAGCAGTTTTATGGCGATCTTGACAAATAAAATGCGATTTTTGAGGAAAACACGTCAATGCTGGGAAGTGTTAGTCTGATTTATCCCGGTCAAAAGCTGCGTATTCCACCACTATCCTGATTCTTTTTCTGGAATAGTAACAACGATACCGATCGCCAAATTTTTCAGCGGGCGGTTTTTTTAAGCCAGAAATTTTGTTATTTTTATGCCTGGATAAGACAAAGTTATTAAAATTTATGGTTTAGTAGGCCAATCTGGAGCACAGCATGCCAGCCAACTTACCAAGAAAACTGATCATATTCGATAAAACCTTGCGTGCTGATGAGCAGTCACCTGACGTTTCGATGGCCAGGGATGAACAAATTCGTATCGCCAAGCAATTGGCGCGGATGAAAGTCGATGCGGCCAAGCCCGGCAAGTAAGGCTATATCATTGCCAAAATGAAAGTATTGTTGGAGTCGACCTTGACCGATTCGCTATAACTGGCGTCCCAGGACTGTGTAAAGATTCAACTGCTGATTCGCGGCGTCTGCGCGTACAGCAGGGCGTGCCATAATTGTCGGAAAACATCAAGGTGCTTTCCATCATCGACTGTTTCTGTATAGCAAGCACAAGCGGCGTGTGATCCAAGAAAGCTTGCTAGTACATTTGCAGGACAACGCATAGGCGTGGAACATGGATAGCGACGGTAGCTATCGTAAATTCAACCCGGTTGACGTCACGCCGTTGGTTATCCATATTGATTTGCTGGCACGCTTCTAACTGGGCTAGATCAGGTTGTTTCTCATCTATAGCACGGCGATGCGGATTCCTTGCCGAATCACGATATAGCTCAGCGTCTGACTGTAATTGAGGCGGAGGCTGTAGCTGGCCGACAACTGGCTAGCGTGCACGCCATGGATTGCGCTGAGCAGACTTTCCGACAATATGCAACTGCATTCAGGCTAAGCGCCAGGACTCCAGCTGTCAGTGGCGAGAAACTGATGTCGCCTGCTTGGCAGTCCGTAATAAATCACGAAAATCTGCACCAGTAGCGGTGTTTCGCGCATTATGTTGACGTAGGCAGGTGGATGGCCATTGCGCCCAATGCGTCGGCACAATGCGTGCGATTGCCAATGAAAAGCCGAGAAGCAGTCCACCCAACATTGAGGCCACTGCAAACATTAGGGTATACCCGATCTCTCGGTACAGAATTGGAACTGCCTGCAGCAGCAAGTCTAGTATTTCTATATTATTAGAATATTTGCGTATTGTTACTATTTATTTTCGCTACTTATTGCGCCGTTGAATCCGCGCCTGATTTTCTTGCTAAAGAACATCCCCCGCGGAGAGCGAGGATGCTGAGATTGACGCAAGTGTAACGCGAATTATATTAATGCGCTGACGATGCCTTGCTGACGTCGAAGCTGAACCATTGGAAAGAAACCCGCTTGAAGCTGTCGTCTTTCTCGATATCGTCCAGCGTCTTATTCAACGCAGTTTCAAATTTTTAGTTTCCTTAGGAAAACGTAATGCCGATCTTGTTGACATCGCCAAAGGTCGCACCTGCCTTCAAAGGCAGGTTGAAATTTCTCAGCCGACAACCGACCAGTAGCCAGTCGTTCAATGCTGCATCGATGCAGCCGCTGGTTAGGTCCGTCAGATATTCCGGCGGGCCGGGATGGGTTTTGATATCAATGCCTGGAATCGTCTTGACTTTTTGTTCAAAGTTGGTGCTTTGTCCCAAGCCCAGTTTGTAGTCCCTTAGCGATTCCAATGTTGGGAAGCTGCGTTTCTCGTTTTTTCTGACGATCAACTGCGTGCTGGAAAACGTGTAAGGCTGCGAGAAATCGAAAGCCTTTTGACGCGCATTTGATAAATATGACCTGATCCAGGATCACGTCATATTTACCGACGTCGAGACCCGCCAGGATGCGCCGCTCCATTCGGTAATCGTGAATTCCGGCTTGCCGCCGAGCTTGGCCGCCAGCAATTTGGGGACGTCGACTTCAAAGCTTGTCAGTTCGTCGCTTTTCTGATCCTTGAAATTAAATGGCGGGTAGTTGTCTTCTTCCATCACACCTCTCAAGGTGCCGCGTGCTATGGACAGTATCCAGCAGATCTGCTGCGAACGCATTCAGTGTGACGCTGGTGATCAATATGGCTGCTGCAATCTTGCCCAGTTTGGGCAGTCCTTTAGTCATTTGTTATCTTCTGTTGAGAGTGTGGTTGCCTCTATGTTAAGCCGTTTCTTGTGCACATGTGAAAGCATGTTTTTGCTGCCCTATCTATATGCATTTATTGTATTTGCATTACAGATAATTATCGATTATCGACGATTCTATGCATGTTACGTCTCGCTGTTTTTCTTGCGTATAGCTAGATCTCCGGTAGCTTGGGCGAGCTGCCGGTAAAGTGCAGCCAGATGAGGTTGCTGCTGTTGCAACGCCTGCTGATGATGCGCCACGGTAAACAAATCGCCACGTGCAATAGGGCCGGTCAACGCCGCTGCAGGGCCTAGCCGTAACGCGTTAGCCGCGTTTTCGCGCAGCAAGGGTTCGATCAGCTTCAGCGCCAATTCAGAAGGAATGCCGGCGGCAATATACGTTTGTTGTGCGACATCGACCAGCGTCACCAGATAGTTGGAGGCGAACACCGCAGCGGCATGGTAAAGGATCTTTTGCTCACGCTGAATCGACACTAATTGCGCACCGATGATGCTGAAGGCTGGGCCGAGAATGGTGAGGGCGCCATCGTCGCCTTCGCTGCCACACCAGGTTCCGGTAAAATGGTTAGCCACTTGTTGTGGATCGGCGAAACTACGGATCGGATGTATGCTGGCGACCGCTGCGCCGTATTCGACGGCGGCCTGTAGTTCCAGCGAGGACAACGCGCCGCTGCAATGGAACACGATACTGCCCGGTTGCAGTTTGCCGGCAACGGCCAAGGCTCTGCAGCAGGCGGCAATCTGATCGTCGCCAACGCCGATCAAATACACATCGGCAGGGCGCAAGTCGGCGTAGCTTGCCGCCGCTGTGCCGCCGCCGATGAAGGTAATGGCCTGTTGCGCACTGGCGGCTGAGCGGTTTAGAATATCGCGCAGGATAAAACCATGTCGTTCGTGCCACAGCCGGCCCAGTGTGCGGCCGAGCTTACCGCAGCCGATGATGCTCAAGGTAGCTGGCTGGCATTGATCGTTGCTGCTCTCTTGCTGTGGCGTTAGTTGTCCAACTGTTCCAGTGCTTCCTTCTGTTCCAGCCATTCCGCCTCCAGTTGCGTCAGTTCCTTGGCATAAAACGCCTGATCGACTAGCAACGTAGCCAATTCTTTTTTCGTGTCCTTATCGTATATTGCCGGATCGGCCAGACGCGTATCGACGGTTGTCTTTTGAGCACTGCGCTTGGCGATCCGTTCTTCGAGCCGTTTGATGCATGCCTCGATCGGCTTTTTCTGGACGGCCAGTTTTTGGCGGGCGTCTGCTTCCTGGCGTTTTTGCTTGCGTCGATAGGCACTGTCGACAATAGCTTTCGGAGCCACCGCGCTGGTAATTTTTGCCTTGCTACCCGTTTTCAGCAATGCTGCCGTATCGGTGATATTGGCTGCGCCGTTCTTGGCAGCCAGCTTGGTCTTGAACAGCCAGTTCGTGTAATCGTCGATATCGCCGTCGAATGGCTCAACCTTGCCATCGGCGACAATGATGAATTGATCGGTCGTGGCGCGCAACAAATGGCGATCATGTGACACCAGCACCAAGGTGCCCTCGAACTGCGCCAGCGCCATGGTCAGCGCCTCGCGGGTTTCCAGATCCAGATGGTTGGTCGGTTCATCCAATAGCAGCAGGTTAGGACGCTGCCAGACGATCAAGGCCAGCGCCAGGCGGGCCTTTTCGCCGCCGGAGAACGATGCGATCGAACTGGTCATCATGGTGCCGTTAAAATTGAAGCTGCCGAGAAAATTACGCAGTTCCTGCTCACGCGCAATTGGCGCGATCTTGCCCATGTGCCACAACGGCGATTCGTCGTGGCGCAGCATTTCCACCTGATGTTGAGCGAAGTAGCCGATCGACAAGCCTTTACCGAACTGAGCTTCGCCGCGCAGCGGTTTGAGTTCTTCGGCGATGGTCTTGATGAAAGTCGATTTACCGGCGCCGTTGACGCCCAGCAGACCGATGCGCTGGCCGATCTGCAGAGAGAAATTGATACCGGAGACGATCACTTTTTCTGTAATGTCATGACTGGTGTCGCTTTCGGTGCGGTAGCCGGCGCTGACATCTTCCATCACCAGCAGCGGATTCGGCGTGCTCAGCGGCACCCGAAATTGGAACGAAAAATCGGCAGCGGCACGCAATGGCGCCAGTTCTTCCATCTTGGCCAATGCCCTCATCCGACTTTGCGCCTGGCTCGCCTTGCTGGCTTGGGCCTTGAAGCGGTTGATGAAAGATTCCAGATGGGTGCGCTGGCGCATTTGCTTTTCCAATGTGCCGGCGGCCAGTTCCAGCTGCGCCGAGCGTTGGTGTTCGAACGACGAATAGTTGCCAGAATAACGTTTCAGTTTGCGCTCGTCGATATGCACGATCACGTTTACCACGCCGTCCAGAAAATCGCGGTCATGGGAGATGATGATCAGCGTGCCGGGATAATGCTTGAGCCAGTCTTCCAGCCAGATGATGGCATCCAGATCCAAGTGGTTTGTTGGTTCATCGAGTAGCAATAGGTCGGATGGGCACATCAGCGCATGCGCTAGGTTCAGGCGCATGCGCCTGCCGCCAGAGAAGCCGGCCACCGGTTGATCCATCTGCGCCAGTGAAAAGCCGAGGCCGGTTAGCAACTGTTCTGCGCGTGAGCGCACGGTGTAGGCATCGGCATCACCCAGCGCGCTGTACAGTTCGCCGATCAGGATGCCGTTGGCAGTACTTTCCGGTTCGTTTTCCATGAACACCAGTTCTTTTTCCAGGCGACGCAGGGTGACATCGCCGTCAATCGCATATTCAATCGCCGTACGATCCAGGGCTGGGATTTCCTGGGCCACGTACGCCATGCGCCACTGCGATGGAAAACCGATCTCGCCCTGATCTGCGTGACACTCCCCGCGCAGCAGTCCGAACAGGCTCGACTTGCCGGCGCCGTTGGCGCCGATCAGGCCGATCTTGTCACCCGGGTTGAGGGTAACGTCGACTTTTTCGAACAAAGGCTTGATGCCGCGCGTCAGAGAAACCTGTCGGAAACGTATCATTCGTAAGTATCTTCTAAATGTGCCAAATGGGCGGTAGAGGTGGTGCTACATTTACTGGAACAATGACTGCACACAATATACGAAAAAGGTGGGGCACAGAGGACGCGCTTACGGCAATTGATCTTTCGTTAGCAGGAATACCACGTCGTCACCGGTGCTGGTTGAGAGCCAGGTAATTTCCAGATCAGAGAATGCGGCCTCGGCAAATGCACGCTCATTGCCGATCTCGACGATGAGGATGCCATTAGCGGTCAGGTGCTGTTTAGCGCCGGCAATGATCTGGCGCACCAGATCCATGCCGTTGTCGCCGCCGGCCAGTGCGATCTGCGGCTCGTGCAGGTATTCCGGCGGCAGCTTGCCCATCGAATCCGAGTTGACGTACGGCGGATTGGTGACGATCAGCTCGTATTTCTTGTGCGGCACTTTGCTGTACAGATCGGATTCGATTAGCGTGATGCGATCCTGTAATTCGTAGTCGTCGACATTGCGTTTGGCCACATCGAGGGCGTCGGCCGAGATGTCGGCAGTATCCACATGCGCCTGCGGGAAGGCATCCGCCAGCATGATCGACAGGCAGCCGGAACCGGTACACAGTTCTAGGATGTTTCTGACCTCGGCCGGGTCTTGCATCCACGGCGAGAAATGGTCGGGGATCAGTTCGGCGATGAACGAACGCGGCACGATCACGCGCTGGTCAACGTAAAAACAGTACTCGCCGAGCCAGGCTTCGTTGGTAATATAGGAGGCAGGCACGCGCTCGGTGCTACGTTTTTCGATGACCTGCAAGACTGCTTCGACTTCGTTTGGCAGTAGGCGTGCATCGAAGAACGGTTCGATATTATCGAGCGGCAGGCGCAGCGTATGTAGAATCAGGTAGGCAGCCTCATCCAGCGCGTTGCTGCTGCCATGGCCGAAGAACAGACCTGCGGTATTGAAACGGGTAACCGCATAACGCAGCAGATCGCGGATGGTAGTAAATGAATTTGGTGTCATGGTGCGGATTATCAAAGTAGGAACGAATGCGGCAATCCGTTCGAGCCAGTAGTTCAACTGCCGTCGCGAAAGTGTCAGGCGGATTTTATCGGAAATGCCTGCCCGGATGGAGAAGAGCTGCCAAGCTGACTGACTAAGGCCTTAATTTTGTTGTTATTTGCCAAATTATCAGCAAATAAAGCCGCCCATGCCGTGGCTGGCGGTCATGGCGGTGTGGACGTTGATCAAGCCGCCGGCGACGTCAGTAGGTTTTCCAGCGTGCGGCGATAAATGTTCTTTAATGGATCGATGAATTGCACTTCGACATGCTCGTCGATTTTATGAATGCTGGCGTTCGGCGGTCCGAATTCGATCACTTGCGGACAGATCTGGGCAATAAAACGACCATCCGATGTGCCGCCGGTGGTCGACAGTCTGGTATTGATGCCGGTTTCTTCCATGATCGCGGCAGAAATGGCGGCGCTCAAGGTGCCGTGCGGCGTCAGGAACGGCCGGCCGCCGACAGTCCAGGCCAGCGTGTATTCGAGGCTATGCTTGTCGAGGATCGCATACACGCGTTGCTGCAACCCTTCGACGGTGCTGGCGGTTGAAAAACGGAAATTGAAATCGATTACCACCTCGCCTGGGATCACGTTGGATGCCCCGGTGCCGCCGTGAATGTTGGACATCTGCCAGGAGGTCGGTAGATAGTATTCATTGGCATCATCCCATCTTTCAGCGGCCAGTTCGGCCAGCGCCGGCGCTGCCAGATGAATCGGATTCTTGGATAGATGTGGATAGGCGATGTGGCCCTGTACGCCCTTAATGGTCAGTTTTCCGGACATGGTGCCGCGTCGGCCATTCTTGATAATATCGCCCAGCGTTGAGCTGGACGTCGGTTCGCCGACGATGCAGTAATCCAGCTGTTCGCCACGTGCTTTCAATTTGTCGCAGACCACCACTGTGCCGTCGGTGGCGGGGCCTTCTTCGTCGCTGGTGATCAGAAAGCCGATCGAACCCGCGTGGTCAGGATGGGCCTGGATGAATTCCTCGACGGCGACAACCATCGCTGCGATTGAGGTCTTCATGTCGGCGGCGCCACGCCCATACAACTTGCCGTCGCGATGGCTAGGCAGGAATGGATCGGATTGCCATTGCTCGCGCGGGCCGGTCGGCACCACGTCGGTGTGGCCGGCGAACACCAGCAGCGGCCGTTCAGTACCTTTACGCGCCCACAGGTTCGTGACAGCGCCGGATTGGATGATTTCGCAGGCGAAGCCGAACGGCTCCAGCAACGCGATCAGAATCGCCTGGCAGCCCTTGTCTTGCGGCGTCACGGACGACAGTGCGATCAATTGTTCGGCCAGCGTCAGAGTTTTGCTCTCGGTAGGGTTGTTCATGTGAGGTGCTTTTGTTTAGTATTTTTTATGACGAATATTGTGTTGAATATTTTGGCGAAGGTTGCCACGATTATTGGCTGAAAATTTCTTGATACAGCGCATCAGAAAAACCCACGTACGTGTTCTTTTCGGTAAATAATATCGGACGCTTAATGATCGACGGCAATTCCATCATCAGCGACGTGACGCTGATGATGGAATTGCCGTCGGTGATGCTGTTGCGGCGCTGTTCCGATAAGCCGCGCCAAGCCGTGCCTTTGAAGTTGATCAGCGTGTCCCATTGCACATCGGCGAGCCATGTAGTGATCAGTTTGGCGCTGATGCCGTCCTTTTTGAAATTGTGAAATGTGTAGGCAATCTCTTGATATGCCAGCCAGGTGCGAGCTTTCTTGACTTTATCGCAGTTGGGTATGCCGTAGAGTGTAATTGCCATGGTAAATGTTGTTGCCGTTCGTGAAGACAATGCGAATCTAGTCAGTTGAGGAGAATGTAATGTAATGCAATATGCTGAGCTGTAGCGGCTCAAAAACATGTTTGCTTACTTTTTTTGTAATTCAACTTTTTTATGTAGTCAGTTGAAGATAGAGTTGCACGGATAGTGTAATTCGTCGCGCTTCGGTGATTCTTAAATTCTGTTCCAAAATAATGATGCGTCGCGCAGCAGTTCGTTGATGCTGGTCTTGGCGCGCGTCTTGGCATCAACACGCTTGACGATCACTGCGCAATACAGGCTGTACCTGCCGTCTGCCGACGGCAGGCTGCCAGCCACCACGACCGAACCCGCCGGGATGCGGCCGTAGGTCACTTCGCCGGTAGCGCGGTCATAGATCTTGGTTGACTGGCCGATGTAGACACCCATCGAGATGACCGAATTTTCTTCCACGATCACGCCTTCGACGATTTCCGAACGGGCGCCGATGAAGCAGTTATCCTCGATGATGGTCGGATTGGCTTGCATCGGCTCCAGCACGCCGCCGATGCCGACGCCGCCGGACAAGTGAACGTTCTTGCCGATCTGTGCGCAGGAACCGACGGTGGCCCAGGTGTCGACCATGGAGCCTTTATCGACATAAGCGCCAATGTTGACGTAAGACGGCATCAGCACCACATCTTTGCCGATGAAACTGCCGTGACGGGCAACCGCAGGCGGTACCACGCGGAAGCCGCCCTTAGCGAAATCTTCAGCGGTGTAGTTGGCGAACTTGGTCGGTACTTTGTCGTAGAACTGTATATTGTCGCCAGCCGGCATCGGCAGATTGTCTTCCAGGCGGAACGACAACAGCACAGCCTTCTTGAGCCATTGGTTGACAACCCAGTTACCGTCGATTTTTTCGGCGACGCGCAGGGTGCCCTGATTGAGTTCGGCGATTACTTTGGCAACCGCTTCGCGGACATTGACGGGAGCGGTCTTTGGTGAAAACTCGGTGCGTTGTTCCCAGGCTTGGTCGATGAATTCTTGCAGAGATTGAGTCATGTTTTTAGTTGTCTAAAGTTTAAAAATTGATCGATGTGAGGAATAAATTTCCGCGATACGTCGGCTTGCCCACCGAGTACATTCCTTGGAATGTTTAACCGTTTTTTTTGCTAGTGGGTTGATGACAAAGTCGCACAGGTAGTGCAATTCGCCGCGCTTCAGCGACTCTTAAACTCTGTCCTGAAAATAGTCACAATGCACGGCAAAAAGCGGAAATCCGTTGCGCCGCCTCAAGGCATTCATCGACTTCCGCTACCAGCGCCATGCGGATGCGTTGCCGGCCCGGATTGCTGCCGTGGGCGTCGCGCGCCAGGTAACTACCCGGCAATACCGTCACATTATATTCGGCATACAGCCGCTTGGCGAAGTCGGTATCGGAGATCGATGCTAGTTTATCTACCTTGGCCCACAAGTAAAAACCGGCGTCCGGCAGTGCGACATCCAGCACGGTTTGCAGAACTGGCATGATTTGTTGAAATTTCGCCATATATTTGGCGCGGTTCTCGACGACGTGGGTCTCGTCATTCCAGGCGGCGACCGAAGCCGCTTGCACGGGCGGGCTCATGGCGCCGCCATGGTAGGTTCGATACAACAGAAATTTCTTCAGAATGACGGCATCGCCGGCTACGAAACCGGAGCGCATGCCAGGTACGTTGGAGCGTTTCGACAGGCTGGAAAAAGTGATCAGGCGCGGATAGCCGTCGCGCCCTAGAATATGCGCGGCTTGCAGCCCGACCAGCGGCGCTTCCGTTTTGAAGTAAATTTCCGAGTAGCATTCGTCGGCGGCGATCACGAAACCGTGCCGATCCGACAAAGCAAACAATTCTTCCCAATCTTCCAGCAATAGCACGGCGCCAGTCGGATTGCCTGGCGAGCACAGGTACAACAGCTTGACGCGCGGCCAGATATCCTCCGGCACGCTGCGGTAATCCGGCGCGAAGTTGCGGGCCGGATCCGGATTGACGAAATACGGCTGGGCGCCAGACAGGTAGGCCGCACCTTCGTAGATCTGGTAGAACGGATTGGGACACATTACCAGCGCATCCGATTGCGACGGATCGACCACAGTCTGCGCCAGCGCGAACAACGCTTCGCGTGAACCGTTGACCGGCAATATCTGGGTAGCGAGATTCAGCGCTGGCAAGCCGCAGCGGCGCTCCAGCCAACCGGCTATCGCCTGCCGCAGTGGCTCTGCGCCGATGGTGCTGGGATAACTGGCCAGGCCATTCAGGTTGTCGCTCAGCGCTTGTTGGATGAACGGCGGAGTGGAGTGCTTCGGCTCCCCGATACCGAGGCTGATCGGCGCGTAGGCCGAGTTCGGTTTTACATCGGCAAATAATGCGAGCAGTTTTCCAAACGGATACGGCTGCAACCGGTCTAATAATGGATTCACTTGGTCGGTAACGGATGAATAACAAATGTGGAGTGAGGGGGGGGCTGTGATTCTGTCATTTACATTATATACAAAAGTGTGGCTTTGATCACTGTGAATGCTGCTTCTGGCAGTGTTGGAACATTGGTGTTGCCGGTTTTTTGCTTTTTGTTGTTTGGTTGGACAGATTTGTCCCGGTTGTGCTTTTGCTGTGCTTCAGCCGTTACAGCGCCGCTTATTGTGACCTGTTTGCGTATAAATTAAATTAACAATCACAATAATCGCATTTGCCGCCGCTCTCATCTTTTGTCGACATTCTGACCGGCCATATATGGCTGGTCAGAATGTTAGGATGTTGATCTCTCGCGAGATTTTTTCTCGTTTCCATGAATTTTAAGAGCGGCGGTTGTTTTTTTGCCGATTTTGATAAGAACAGACGATAACGTGCGTTTAAATTCCATTAAATTATCGGAATTCAAGTTTTTCGTTGACCCCACCAATTTTCAGGTCTCCCGGCCAGCTGGTTGGAATCGTGGGGCCGAACGGTTGCGGCAAGTCCAACATCACCGATACGGTACGCTGGATTCTGGGTGAATCCAAAGCCTCTGAATTGCGTGGCGAATCGATGCAGGACATCATTTTCAACGGCTCCTTGTACCGCAAGCCAGCCGGACGTTCGTCGGTCCAACTGATATTCGATAATAGCTTGTTCAAGGCCGCCTGGCAGTGGAGCCAGTATGCCGAAATCGCGGTCAAGCGCACGCTGATGCGTAACGGCACCTCGACCTATCACATCAAGAACCAGGCAGTGCGGTGGTGCGATGTTCGAGATATTTTTACGGGTACCGGCCTTGGACCGCGCGCTTACGCGATCATCGGCCAGGGCATGATCTCGCGTATTATCAAAGCACGCCCGGAAGAACTGCGAGTTTTCCTGGAGCAGGTGGCGGGCGTCTCCAAGTACAAGGAACGTCGTCGTGAAACCGAAAATCGCTTGAACGACACGCGCGATAATTTGCTTCTGGTCGAAGATATTCTGTGCAAGCTCAATACCAACATGAAAAGCTGGAATCGGTTCTGCGTGAGCGCACTTCGGCACTGGAGATATCTAATCTGGATTGGGCCAAGGCCTTCTTCAACAATGCGCCGTCGGCCAAGCTGGCCTTACTCACGTCGAACAGCATGGCGTCCGTCGGTGTCACTGAAACGTCGGTCGGGCTCAAGCCTTTCGTGGATCTTCTTCAGTTGAACGTCCCTGGCTTGTGGGTGCTGATGCAGGACTGGCTGCATAATTTCTATGCCGCCGACTACACCGTGACGGCGTTCGCCGAGCGCAGCAAGTTGCCACTGGGCGCCAGCTTCTTGACGCGTCAGGGCCATGTGATCAGTAAGACCCGTGTGCGTTTCTATGCCTTCGATTCGGAGTAGGACGGCATGCTGGCGCGCCAGCAGAAAATCGAAAACATCACCAAGCAGCTACGTGTCCAGCAAATGCTGGCCGATGAAGCAGGCTCGGTTTCGGTACGCACCGAGGCGGCGTTGTCGCGGGCTATCCAGTGCCTGCAAGAAATGCGTCAGCGCCACAATGGCTTGACGCAGGAAGTGCATGGGCTACAGATCGATGTGATGAAAGTGTCTGAAATGCAGGAGTGCTTCAACCAGCGCAGCGCGCAGATTTCCGCCGACCTTGCGGAAATCGCTGCGCAGGAAGGCGAACAGCAGCAGACTAAAATGAAATCAGAGGCCAAATTCGAACAACTTGACATGGAGTTGGTCGAGCTGTAAGAGAAGCATGAGGAGGGGCAACTCGATTATCTGGATAAGGAGCAGCAACTGAACGATGCGCGGCAGCGTTTGCGCGAGATGGAGCACGCTGCACAAGAAGCGAAATTTGCTGAAAAGTCGCACCGTAACAAGTTCGAAGAACTCAAGCGCAGCATCGTTACCGCGCTGGAGCAGGCGGCGTAGTTGTTCGCCAACATGCAGTAGGGCCACCTTGAACTGAAAATCCTGGACGAACTGGCGCAGGCGCGCCGAACGCAAGAACTTCCTGGACGCGCAGAATTCCAATCTAGTCGAAGCCATTAATCCTTTTCAGGATGTAATCTACAAGATCGACAAGGAAACCCGCGATCTGCTGCAGGATACCTTCGACAAGGTCAACAATTACTTCGCCGAGCTATTCCCGATCCTGTTTGGTGACGGTTAGGCCAAGCTGATCATGACCGGCGATGAAATTCTGAATTCTGGTGTGCAGGTGATGGCACAGCCGCTAGGCAAGAAGAATGCGACTATTCATCCGCTGTCGGGCGGTGAAGAAGTGCTGACTGCGACCGCGCCGGTGTTCTCGATGTTTCGGCTCAATCCGGCGCCGTTCTTTCTGCTGGATGAGGTCGACGCGCCGCTGGATGATGCCAATACCGAGCGTTTCTGCAATACGGTGAAGCGGATGTCGAGGCACACCCAGTTTCTGTTAATTTCGCATAACAAGATTGCGATTGAAATGGCGCAGCAACTGATCGGCGTCACCATGCAAGAGCAGAGCGGATCGCCGCGGTCGTCATGGAGGCGGCACGTATTTTTGCCGCTGATCCGGTAGCGGCCTGACGATTTTTTATGGCGGCAACAGGCTAATTTTACCTGTCTTGATGCACTATTTTTTAACGCAAGATTTTTAAGAACCTGTTTAAAATCTTTTGAAAATATGTTCGGTATTTCGTAGACTTGGCGGATGAATAGAAAAACCTACTGCAGCGATGTAAGTCGAGA
>JFJP01039050.1_pt1 | contig 14693 bp, 8 predicted proteins | sample 431651 | NCBI WGS metagenome assembly JFJP01 (sample SAMN02602958, study PRJNA72255) | Microbial mat metagenome, whole genome shotgun sequencing project. | biome: fresh water; feature: sink hole; material: water; isolation source: purple microbial (photo- and chemosynthetic) mats found in...
TCTATCGGAAAACTTAGGATGTGCACCGATTCGGCGCGAATAAAAAATACCCGCCCGGTCGAAAAGCTCTGTACCTTCGGTAAAGAACTGCCGCTTTTCACTGTAATATAACTCATAAGGCGATAAGTTCAGTTCTTTGTCATCCGATTGTATCTGGCCAAAATCGGGGATCAGCATCATATCCAGGGTAAAACTTTCGTTAATTCCATATTTCAAATCCAGTCCTCCTTTGTAAACAAAATCGGGTGTTGCCGACTTTTCCTTATACTCGAGGTAAGTAGCAGCATATGGACTGAATGCCAACCTAACCGGTGGTTTAATATCTTTAATCCCTGTTAAGTTCCCTTCCTGATGTATAAACCCTGACACTTTCCGATCGACCAAGCTCCAGGAATTATTGGAATTGTAGCGCCTGATATTCCGAAACATATTCAGGCCCCATGTTTGCCCTGCTTTTTCGGAAAATCGAAGCGTTGAATAGGGAATGCGCATCTCAATAACCCATCCCTTTTCTGTGATCCGGGTTTTACTTTCCCAAACGGCATTCCAATTATCATCTTCGTAATCGAAATCGCTTTTTACCGCTTTTATATCGGTTTGCACACCTGCGGGAGTTATAAAAAAACCATAGGCTAACTGACCTTGATTGTATGGATCGAGATACACACCAAAATAATCGGACATACCAATATTGTCGCGTTCGGAGAAATAATTAAAAATACTGTCGGGAGCGCTGTCGTAAAGCATTGCACCAACATAAACAGCAGTTTGGTCATAGAAAAAATATACTTCTGAGGGCTGAAACGACGGTTTACCGTTGTAGGGTTGCAGTTGCACAAAATCTTTAGCCGGACTCCCTTTCAGATAAACCTCCTCGTCCAATATACCATCAATGACAAGTGGTTTGGAGATATTCTGAATTTCGACACTTTTTTTCTCCTGACAAAACAATGGGGAGATTACAAAAAAAAATGACACGATTATTATAATGGTTTTCATGATTTTAGGCAATTTAGTAATTGATGGTTACAACGAAAATGGTAGTTTGAAGCAATAAAAACACTTTCAAAAAATTAGAAAGAACAACTTGAAGCAATTTGAGTTTCTGGTTACCAAACATATCTAAAAACAAGGGATTATTTATTTTGTTTAGGTGTTGAATTAATAATAGACGGTAGTACTTTAAATCTGCTGCATAAAAACGACGCGAAATTATTTTTATTTTTCGGTAACGACAAAACTTTCCTATAAACATTTACCTGTTTGCAAAGTACGATCGGTTATAATTGGTTTAATACAACTTAGAATGACTGGAAACTTGGAAAATAATTGCTTTTTATAGTATCTTTATTTCAAAACCAAAACGAACTACTATGAATCCTTTGTTACAAACTGGAATGACCATTGTAATTGTTGCGTTGGCATTTTATACCATTGCTTTTATTCGCGAACGAAAACACCATTTACTTAACAAAACCCTGCTTTTCTATTTCACTGTCGGACTGGTATTCGACATAGCAGCCACGTGCTTTATGGTTATTGGTTCTCCTAATTCGCCCTTTACTTTTCACGGATTTGTTGGATATTCGGCTTTGCTGGCAATGAGCATCGAGGTTTTCCTTCTTTGGAGGTTATATTTAAACTCCGGTAATAATATCTCCCTTCCCACAGCCATCCATAAATATACCTTATTTGCTTACTCCTGGTGGGTATTGGCGTTTATTACCGGCGGGTTGATAGTGGCTTTAAAGTAGTTCAAGATATAAATACATAGGGCTTAGCTTAACAAAATCAAATCGGATCATGATTTTTTGTTCCCTTTAAGTTCTCCGAATTCCTCTTTCATCAGGTATTCCGAAAGATTAACATCGTGGGCTAAGTTCATTTTTTTGCGCAACCGGTAACGGCCAATTTCGACTCCACGTCCTGAAATATTCAAAAGATGCGCAATTTCTTTCGTGGTAAAGTTCATGCGAAGGTACGAACATAACCTCAGGTCGTTGGGGGTTAAGTCGGTATGTTTCTCCTTTAACCTTCTGAAAAAACCTTGTTGCGAAAGCTTCAAATTATTCATAGCTGTCTTCCAGTTTTCGGTCTGGGTATCCAGTCCCTGGTAAACAATTTTCTCCAGGTTTTTAACATGTTTTATGGGGTACTTGGACGAATGCTCTTTTAATGCATCAATTTCTTCTTTTAGCTCCGTTAAAATTTCGTTTTTCTGTATCAGATAGCGCATGGTAAGCAACAATTCATTACTTTTAACATCAAGCTCACTCTCGAGTGAACTTCCCCGGATTTCCATTTCCAAAAGCTTTTTCTGTTTTCGTAATTCATAAATAAATATACGGTAGCCGAGGTAGCCAAGGCATGATAGTAAAACCAGATAAATAAAAAAAGCCAGATAGGTAAGGTACCAGGGAGGGCGGATACTAAAAACCGATTCAACAGCAGGAGTATTTAAGTCGGATTTTATTTGAACGGTATACTTCCCAAAACGCAGATTATTATAATTAAAATTATTAATTGTCGAAATATGCCATTGCTCTTCTATTTCGGGAATCCGGTAATAATAAACTTTCTCTTCCATATTAAACCTCGATGGATCGGAAAAATATACCGTTAAATTGTTCATATAAAATGGAATGCCTGCTTTAGTTGAATTACTGCAAATTTCAATGGTTTTGCCCTTACCCTGAAAAACTAAACTGGCGACAGAAATCCTTGTCTTATAGGCAAAATCGTTAGAATTGTCGGCATTATAAAGCACAAAACCCTGATGATTAGGAAATAATATATTTTGATCGTCCAGGGTAATAATTTCGAGGTCGTTTCCGGGAGAATGGATGTTTTTTTGGGTGAATTCAAGTATTTTTCGGATTTTAAAATCGATTGCCACCTCAAAAAGGGCTATTTTATTATCAAAAACAAACCAATACTGATTTTTTGTATGCGGAATTATCTGTGTTGCTTTCTTAAATTCGCCAAGCTGACTGTTCAGCGATTTAAAAGGAACAATTCGGCTGACATCGTAATCGAAAGCATAAAGCTGATCGGTTCCCGTAAAAACAATACGGTTATTTATTTTGAAAACATCAATGTTATTTGAACTTCCGGCAATGCTATTAAAAAATTGAGAAGATACGACTGAATCTAAGCCATCGTTTAATTCAATTTTATAAATCCCTCGTTGATGGTGCGACGCCCAAACATAACCCAGGTAGTCAACCTCTACATGACGCGAAGGTTCATTATAATCAATCACTTTGTTCCTAAATTTCCAGCCTCCGGAATTATCTTTTTCAAACAATACCAATCCGGTATAAGTGCCTTCAATTAAATAATGATTAATCGGTTTCAAACACCACCCGCCTGTGATGTCGGATATTGGAATAAAACTATTATCCTTAACCAGAAATGTACCGTCGTTATGACCACACAAAACCTGTCCGTCGAATTCACGAAGTGTCCAAACCTGCCCCTGACTTCCTGTAACCATTTGAACATCCGAAAAACTATAATGGGAATTAAGTTTTTTAATTTTAGCAGTAAAGAGCCCCTGATTTGTTCCCAAATACAATAAATTATCCTTTTTAAGCAAAGTGTAAATAGTGCCTAAAGTTCCGGTAACATTGGTATATTGCACAATTGGCGAATGCATTTCCAGATAGTTAACCCCCTGGTCTAATCCGACCCATAACCCATTATCCCTGTCTTTATAAAGCGATAAAACTGTATTGTTATTCAATCCGTTCGAAAAACTGATCGTTTTCTTTATAGTTCCCTTCGCATCGCACTCAACAATACCGTTTAAAATGGTTCCAAAAACAAATAAGGAATCATTAATTCTAACTCCTCCATTGCATGTGTTATATTTTAAAAAATCGGATGTTTCGCAGGGAAAAGAAGAAATTTTATTATCTCTCAGAATGAATAATCCATTATTGGCTGTACCTAATAAATAAGAATTTCCGGAATAGTGAACGAGGGCATGAATCTTTTGGGTAGCAAACTGACCACTGCCTGGAATTAAGGTGTACTTATCGTTTTCGAAAAAATACAAACCCGTTCCGAGAACCTGCACCAAAAATCCTCGTTCTGCCGGAAACATAAACAATTGGGTAAACGGAGCTTTTATTTTTTTAACTGTCTTATAATTGTAAACATAAATGGAAGTGAAGGATTGAAAATAAACTTTGCTGTCCCGACAATATATTTTCCAAATTTCGTCGTTCTTTTCAACTTCAATTGATTTCGACAGCGAATGATAAGCCAGCTTGCAGCCATCATTATTTTCCCAAAATCCAAACTCTTCAAACCCTCCGGAAAAAATTAATCCGTCCTTATCGGAACTGACAGAACGCAGACCTTTATTATAGGGCAATTTGTAAACTTTATGCAATAATCCATCATATTCTATCAATCCTTCGCTGTTGGCAAAATACACGTACCCCGAAACAGAATGCTGGCAGATGCTCCAATTTTGGTTTTCGACAGGAATATTATTCGAAATATAGTTTTTTATTTCGTGGTATTGACGGGTGGTATTGGCATTAACCAACAGAACGCTGTGCCAGAGAAAGAATAAAAAGAAATATCGATAGCTTGAAAACATTCGTATTTATATTTAACCAAATGTAAAAATAAAAAACCCAGCGAAATCTATCGCTGGGTTTAAATCATACTTTTAGCCGAATCTGTTAAAAAAATTGCTTCCTTTTACCTGTTCCTACTTAATTTCAACTTTCGCTGTTTCATCAACCTTAAATCCAAGTTTTTTCAAGCCTGTTTGAACATCGGATGACGACATAAAGAGTTTCCAAAGCAAACCGGAACGATAGTTTTCAATCATTACAACTGCCGGTCCCTGGTCAATTGCCAGATATCTTTCAGGATACCAATTACTATGAATACTGAATGCATCATAAAATCCATAGGTTCCCCAAATGGAATCCCCCAAATTATAGTAAAAATGTTTTAATGCATCCATCGAGTAATTTGGAGTATAGGGAAATGAAGACAAGGCTGCTGTTGGAGAAATTACCCCCAAGTCGTTTTTCTCACCAGGGGCATGCGCCGAATACCCATTTATTGAATAGCTTGCAGTTAATCCCCAGCAAGCTGAATCGTAACCGGCAAAATTATTAGGGTTTAATATACACCATTGCCGATTTATAAGTGTTTGATTTTTATTATGCTCCCAATAATCGGCATACTTATCGGATAACCCGCGCGGATCGAGCCCCAGGTATGAATAATGCTCCCAAAACAATGGTCCTCCATACTCTTCGGCACTATTATGTTTCAGGTATAATTTATAGCCATATTTCTCATTCGGGGAAACAATATTTCCTTTTCTTGCCCATCCCTGATGATATGCCTCCGGACTAACAGGATGTGTTGGAGATGATGCCGCCAAAACATATAAAATCAAACATTCGTTATACCCTTCTACCGGAAAGTTCATTTCCCATCCATAATTGGGCGACCAATGCCAGTAGATAACATTTTTACCTCCCTGCGTAAACCAGTTCCATTCCACTTCTCGCCATAATTTATCAATATCTGACGAAAGTTTTTGTTCCATTTCGTTTCCGGTAATAAAATATTGCTTGACGGCTAATAACCCCTGCATTAAATAAGCTGTTTCAACCAAATCGGCTCCATTATCCTTTGGACTGAAGGGTTTAACTTTTCCGGTTTCTCCATTTAACCAATGGGGCCAGGCACCATGGAATCGATCGGCTTTTTTCAGAAAATCAACAATTTTTTGTAGCCGCGAATAACCCTGCTCGCGGGTAATAAATCCACGCTCAATACCAACCAATATTGCCATCACCCCAAATCCTGTTCCTCCGGAAGTCACGATGTTTTTATCGTTTTCGGGATAAACCCCGTCCATGTGAATACGCTCACAGGCCATGCCTGAAAAGGGCTCGGCACCATCCCAAAAATATTGAAAGGTTCGGTATTGGGTAAGCGTTATAAGTGAGTCATCAGAAATTTTTTCAAATCCAGGATTTTCAGACTGGTTATCAGATTGCTTTGGAGGCCCAGGTTTACATGAAGCGTAAATGGCCAAAAGAAGAATAAAAGGTAGTGCGTATTTCATGCTTATAAATTTAATAAGTGAATCCTAGTTTATCTAACCCAATTTTCACCTCTGGGTTCGACATAAATAAATTCCATAACAACTGAGAGCGGTAGTTTTCGATCATACAAATTATTGGTCCCTGATCGATTGCCAAAAAAGAATTTGCATACCAGCCTTTGGAAACATCAAAAGCATCGTAAAAACCATACTCTCCCCAAACCTTATCTCCAAGATAATAATAAAAGAAACGGATTGCATCCATTGATTGTGCAGGAGTATATGGAATCGAAGATATAGCTGCAGTTGGAGAAATTACCCCCAAATCGTTTGTTGGAGAATGAGCATTATAACCTGATGAATTATCACTGGCAGTGAGTCCCCAAACATCTTTGCTGTATCCAACAAATCCCTTTGGGTTAACAACACAATACTGGTGATTAATCGAGGCATGGTTTACATTCTGTTCCCAGTAATTTGCATACGTATCTTTCAGATTTCGCGGATCGAGCCCAAGGAAGGAATAATGGGAGAAAAACAAGGGGCCTCCATAATCTTCCCCTAATGGAAGTTTGATGCTGTAAAAAGACTTTCCGTTCTTCATTGGAGATGCTCCATTTCTAGCCCAGCCTTCGGTATAAACCGGTTTCGAAATTGCATACGTTGGCGAGCTTGCCGCAAGCACATAAACTATTAATGCTTCATTCCAACCGGCAACCGGCATATTCATATCCCAGTTATAATTGGGCGACCAATGCCAATACAGCTTATTTTCGTTGCTCTTCTGATACCATGTCCATTCTACCCTCTCCCAAAGTTTCTGAATGGTGTCGCACATGGTTTTTTCACTGGCAGATCCTGCATTAAAATATTGCTTTGCAGTTAGCAGTCCCTGAATTAAAAAGGCAGTTTCTACAAGGTCTCCACCATTATCTTTGGTACTAAATGGTACAACTTTACCGGACGATCCGTTTAAAAAATGAGGGAATGCGCCATGAAATTTATCTGTTTGGGGGCTATTTAAAAAATCGACCATTTTTTTTATACGTTCAAAACCCTGACTGCGACTGATAAATCCCCGCTCTATCCCGACCAGAATTGCCATGATACCAAAACCGCTTCCTCCGGAGGTAACAATGTCTCCTCCTCCTAATCGGTCCCGGGCAAGGCCTGAAACAGGATGGCCATAATCCCAGAAAAATTTGAAAGTTTGACTTTCGACCAGTGTAAGCAACGCATCATCTGTAATCTGAGGAAATTTCATTACCGAATCCAATGCTGTTACAAAAGAATTGGAAAACCCTCCAAATGAAAATCCATTTGCTGACTGAATATTGCTGGAAACATTAACGTAATAGCGCTTCCATCCCAATAAGGAAGTTGTATTGGTAATTGTCACTTTTTTATTATCATTGGAAAGACCCACAGAAATAGGTAGACCATCCGAAACAGAGATAAACTCTTTGTATTTCGAAGCATCTAACGGTTGGGAAAAACTAATATCGATTTGAAACGCCTTTGGATTGATATTTTTACTAATGTTTGGAGGCATAAAACCAATTTGGTTTAAGGTAACCGTTTCAACAACCATCACTCCATTTTTGGTAGTGAATGAATACATTACTCCCGGGAAAATTTCTCCCTGAGAACCTTTTAAGTCTTTGGTAATATTTAAACTATAATCTGTGACAAAACTTAACGGTTGTAATGGTTTTACGGTTGCTATTTTGAGATCGGCAGAAAAACTATAATTGCAGGGGACTATTGTATTATCAGCTTTTTTTAGGAGTATCCCAAAACGAACGGAACTGGTGTCTAGCTTGGAATTAAACTCTATTTCGAGGCTACTTTCTACCGGAATATTATTTTTTGAAACCTGAATATCTAAAAACGTATCACCAGCTTTTGCTTTCGCTAATTGAAATATACCAGGATCCTTACTAGTATTGTTGTCTTTTTTACAAGCTGAGAAAACCTGAAGTATTAGGCAAACACCTAATAACCATAAAAATAATCTTGTCATTGTAATAGAATTAGATATTTGTCGGGAAACAAAAGCTGTAACAACTTTAAAACACAGAGGCACTAAGAGCTCAGAGTAAGCAGGTTTATTATACTTTCTCCGTGTTTTTGTGCCTCCGTATTTCGTTTAGGACTTCTAAACCTCGCTAAGGTTTTTCAGAATTATAGATTAATCCAACTTCGCCTGCAGAAATTGCTTTATGAAAAACACGTACATCATCTAATTGTCCCTTGAAATGACCATTTGCATCAGCATGAGAATAATCAGCCCATGTATCACTTATGGTTTTATTGGAACGTCCTTGAATAAACCCAAAAGCGAGTTTATTGCCTAATGCATCGCCATCATATTTTAGACCTGTAACGCCTTTTTTAGCATCACCTGCTGGCCATAAGTTAAAGTCGAAACTCTTCATTTTTTCTCCATTATAGTATAAGGTCCCAACTTTTGTAGCACCATTATACGTATAGGTTACATGCAACCAGGTGTCTTTTAGTAACGCTTTCATCTGATCAGCAGTTAAGCTCTTGGCATAACTCCAGCCCTGCCAACCCTGATCTGCCAAAGCAGGAAACCACATATCTTCACTGGAAGTAGAGTTATCTGCCAGGGCATAGCGGAAAGCAAATTTAGCGCCATCGTATCCTCCATACATTTCGTATTGGAATCCATACCAACCAGCTAAGCCCATAACAAAATGGCCACCGGTTTTAGCTGTGGAATTTGTTTTTACCCAAAAACATATAGAAAAATTAGTAGCATTCATCAGTGTATTTCCATTTGGCACCTCAATGATAGTGGTTGTTCCATTAAAAGTAGCTGCTTTTCCTGCTGCTGCATTAAGAGAAGCAGTATATGTAAGATCAACAATATCAGCTGCCGTAGGGTCATAACTTCCAATCTGATCATTGGCATTATCATCAAAATTCCAATAGGCAATTTGTCCGGATGGGGTAAAGGTACCTTCGGTAGTAAACGCGCGTTCAAATGCACCCAGGTTTTCTCCGTTTGTAGCTTTCAGTGCAAGAAACGTTAATTTATACAAAGAACCATAACCAAGGGCAGTGGTTGGAGTGATTGTTACAACTTTTCCGCTTACCTGAATAGTGATAGGAATATCGGCTTTATCATAATCCTGCTGAAGTAAAATATTCGTATTTGTTGCAGTTGCCGCATCAACATCCGTCGAAAAAGTGGCTACAATACTTGGACTAACCGGCACATTTGTAGGAGCAGTAGCTCCATTCAGGTCAGTTGTCCCTATTACCATGGTTGACAGCGTAAGTGCTGTTGGATCATCTTTCTTACAACTGGTTAGTGTCATTGCAAACACCATAACCAAAAGAATGAAACTAAAAATTACATTTTGTTTTCTCATGATGAATTGTATTAAAGGTTATACATTGATTTTATTTATTACCAGTTAAGATTTTGTGATAATGTACCTTGTGATATATCAATTTCGTTCTGAGGGATTGGCAACAATTCGTGTTTGCCTTGCACAAATCCCATTGGTCCTAATATTTCAGAAGCTTTTCCTGTCCTTACAAGATCCCAGAAACGCAAACCTTCCAACGCCAGTTCGTGTCTGCGTTCCAGCAATATGGAAGCTCTCAGCTGGTTTTTATCTTGTGTGGTTATATCGGGAAGAATTGTTGTATTCCCCTGACGAGCACGCTCTCGAACCAGGTTCAGATATACGAGCGACTGGGCAGGCTTATTATTTTCATTCAGTGCTTCTGCCGCCATAAGCAGCACATCGGCGTATCGGATAATACGCCTGTGATGTCCCCATTGGGTAATGGTATTGATTCCGGGAACCCAAACTTTACGATTATAACATTCTATCTCGATAACATTTCCCTGGCCATCTTTAGTTTCATCGGGAGAAGTACCATCGCCCAGAATTGCTATTCCATCGAGCACATCACCCAAATCGATAATAGTGCCTTTGAGACGGGGATCGTCATTTTCGAAAGAGTTACGAAGGCTTATGGAAGGACGATTAAACCCCCATCCCCTATTAGGTGTTCCGCGTACTCCCTGTGTATTTGCATATTGGTTTCCTCCATTTTCCGTACCTTCGGACTGCAATGCGCCAATTTCGAATACCGATTCTACCCCATTTTCGCCTTTCACTCCGTTAGCATCGGTATAAACTGGTTCCAGACTATATTCTCCTGAATTGACTACTTCCATTGCATATTTTTCGGCATTAACAAAATCCTGTTTAAAAAGATAAAACCTTGCCAACATCCCTCCTGCTGCACCTCTCGTTGCCCTACCCAATTCGATGTCAGGTTGAGTACTCTTTTCATCCAGGGTTTGAAAAGCAAAAAGAAGATCTTTTTCAACTAACGCGTATACTTCTTCTTTAGTAGATTTTGTTAATTTTAAAGGAGGGTTTAACGATGTAACCAGAGGGACTCCTCCCCAGGCTCTTACCAGATCAAAATAATACATTCCCCGAAGAAATCTGGCCTCTGCAACATACCTTCTCCGAAGTACAGTATCCATCTGAATTAGTGGAACCTTTTCAATTACAACATTCGCCCTTTTTATTCCTTCGTATAAAGTAGACCACCATCTGTCCAACCCATCCTGCGATGTAGTAATCTTAAAATTGTCGTATGGGCCAAGTGTTGAAAACTGATCGGAAGGATTACTTCCTTTGTGCGAATCGTCCGACATAATATCCAGAATCGGGTAACCTCCGTAACTATAAAACCAGTTCCGGGAACTTGTATAAACGGCATTTGTTGCAAGCAAGGCATCTTCCTTCGATGTAGGAAAAGATTCCTGTGTAAGCTCACCTTGAGGATCCTTCTGAAGAAAATCTTCGCAACCAATAAAAAGTAATGCTGGTAACAAAAGAAAAATATAGTGGTATTTAATCGGTTTCATCTGTCTATTTTTAAATTTTTATAATTAGGTTAGAGGAATCCCGATAGCTATCGGGACCAATTAGTCATACTCTTGTGTGTTGAGCCTCTCTGCATGGATGTTTCATGTTTTTAGAAAGTTAAGTTGACACCAAATGAATAAACAGCAGTAATAGGATAAATTCCATAATCAATTCCATTGGAAAGTACATCGGAACTGCCAATTTCGGGACTGTATCCGGTAAATTTGGTAAGCGTATACAAATTGGATCCTTTTATGAAGATGCGAATTTGCTGCGTGAATATTTTGTTACTCAAAACAGCAGGAATGGTGTACCCCAAAACGATATTCCTCAACCGCACAAAAGAGCCATCCAGAATAAAGCGGTCGGAAGGGGTATAATTGTACCCCCCAAAAGAAGGTCGTGGTTCGGAATTACTGGTTCCGGGTCCTGTCCAACGATCCATAACATGTTTTTCGAAATTATAGGGATCGGGACGAACAACCTCTTTGCCATTGAAAATTTTATTTCCGGTTTGTCCTTGAATGTCAAGAGAAAAGTCGAAGCCTTTATATTGCAGTTCGAAATTAAACCCAAAAATAAATTTCGGAATTGGGGAGCCAATATTGGTACGATCTTGTCCATTTATCACATTGTCGCCATTTACATCTACAAAACGTATGTCGCCCACTCCAGCCTGGGCATCGTGAGGATAAGCATCTAACTCTTCCTGGCTTTGAAATAGTCCATCGGTTTTATACCCATAGAAAGAACCAATTGGCAAGCCTACCCTGCTAAGTGTAACCGGAATGCCGTTTCCAAGCCTTCCGCCGATTAAAACCGAATCAATTCCGCTGTTTCCTCCAATTTTAAGTACTTCGTTATGAACGGTTGATCCCAATAATCCAATATTATAGGTAAAATCGTTTATTTGTCCTTTATAATTAAGGCGGAGTTCAAAACCACTATTTAAAACCGAAGCCGCATTATACCTGATTTTTTGCCCTTCGCCATTTCCAAGATATCCGGGAGTGGAAAGTTCTACTAAAATGTCTTCTGTTACCCGGTTATAGTAGTCGACCTCGCCAGTTAATTTATTCTTTAGAAACCCAAATTCTAACCCAACATCAGTTTGTTTGGTACTTTCCCACTTCAATCCAAGGTTTCCGCTTTTACCGTATGATGCAGCCGAATTCATTGCCGCGCTTTTTCCAAAAACAGTTACTAAATTGGACTGTACCCTGGAATAACGGTCGTAATAGCTAATTTTCTCATTTCCAATTATCCCCCAACTAGCCCTCAATTTCAGGTTCGAGATTATAGGAACACTTTGCATAAAATTTTCCTTGGATATATTCCATCCGGCCGCAAAAGAGGGGAAATTTGAAAACTGGTTGTCCTTACTGAATTTGGATGACCCGTCGCGACGAAAAGTGGCTGTTAAAATATACCGTCCATCGTATGTGTAATTCATTCTAAATAGATAGGAAACCATGGAATAAAATTGATTAGCATCTACTCCGTTGTATATTCCGCTAATAGTATTTACATTGTTGTTCGGATCGTAAATGTATGACGGGCTTATGTACCAGAAATCTTCTCCATTCCGAAGAATATTTTCCCCACGCATCCTGTAATCTTCTGAGGATGTATTTTGCATGGTATAACCTGCCACCATATCAATAGCATGCTTTTCCATGAAAACATTGTTATAACTCAGTGTATTCTCCCAAAGCCATGTTAAGTTATCGCTGGTTTCTTTCGATAAATCGCTTAACACATTTTGTTGCTGCGATGCTGTTCCATCGGGATTATAAATGGTGTATGCCGGTGTAAAGCTTTGTGATTTGTTGTACGAAGCATCTATACCAAAGCTCGATTTCGCTATAAAATGTTTTAAAATAGTAGCTTCGGCATAAATGTTACCTACTCCCCGAAGTCCTTTCCTGAAATTATTTGAGTTCGCCAAATCAGCCAAAGGGTTGCCCACATTATAAACTACGGCATAACTGCCATCCGAATAATACGGAGTTAACAATGGCTGCGCTCTGTAAACCGCATAGGTGGCGTTAGGTGCATTCTGCTGGTTATAAGGAGCCAGGGTAATATTGTTACCCAAACGAATAAACTTGGTTATATTGTAGGTGTTATTTAGTTTGATAGTGATTCGGTCGTAACTCGACTTATCAATTATCCCACCTTGTTTAAAGTAACTCAACCCAACATAGTATTGAATATTCTGTGTTGCCCCGGAGGCAGAAAGTTGATGACTTTGAATCGGTGCCGAATGAAAAACAAGGTCTTGCCAGTCGGTATTTGGCAAAAGGTCTACATTATTATAACTGCCAGGTTTTATTTCATTGGTAATAATGGCAAATTCGCGCCCGGACAATAAATCAATTTTTTTAGCCAGGTTTTGCATGCTGTATTCGCCAGAATAATTGAAAACCGCTTTATCAGAACCAATTTTCCCAGTTTTAGTAGTAACCATAATAACTCCGTTAGCGCCGCGGGATCCATATATTGCAGTAGCGGAAGCATCTTTCAGCACTTCCATGGAGGCAATATCGGCGGAATTTAAAAACGAGATGTCATCCAAAATAACTCCGTCAACCACAAATATCGGGGACGAATTATTAAACGTACCGACCCCTCTGATTCGAATTGATGGCATTGCCCCGGGTGCACCCGATGTACTTGCAACCTGCACACCGGTTACTTTTCCCTGGAGGCCCTGTTCAGCATTCAGGGAGGTAATTTTTGTAATATCACTTCCTTTTAAAGAACTCACGGCTCCTGTCAAATCACTCTTTTTAACAGTACCATACCCTATTACCACAACTTCCTCCAGTTGCTTTACATCAGCAACTAACTGAATATCGATTACCGAACGATTGCCAACATCCACCTTTTTAGTAGACATGCCCAACTGCATATAAACCAACGTATCTTTGGGTGAGGCATTGATGGAATATTTACCATCTATATCTGTCATGGTTCCACGCTGAGTATTCTGAACTAAAATAGAAACTCCCGGAAGCGCTTCGTTTTGCTCATTGGTAACTTTTCCGGTAACGATTTGCTGAGCCCAAACAGGAAATAGACACAACAAGAGCATTAAAATCAGAAGTTGTTTTTTCATTACTAATAGGTATTTAGTCAATAGAAATATGAATCCTTTAAATTCAATGTTTGTGTCCTTAAACATTAACATGTAAAAGTTTCATGAAGGCGTTGTATTAAAATCAAAGTTAGGAAGATAGAAAACGAATGTCCAGATAAGGCCGTTCTATTCGCTTTCTCATAGCTCGTTTCGATAATTTCATTTCCTAAACAAGAGTACATCATCTTAATATAATTAATTATATTTCAAACAATTAATTATTAAAAAAGTTCTTTCGACTTTCATGTTTTTTCGATAACTAGCAGGTGTATTTTGAGTATTCAGAATTGAACAAGCTCCTAAACCATTCTTAAACATTATGACCATTTGTTACAAAATATTTGAAAACAATGATTTAATAGTTCAGGGAGATTCGTATTTTTAGGAAAAATTTAACAACATTAACCTTAAACATTAAAACAGTATGATAACCTTATTAATCCTTGGAGTAATTGTATTTATTGCAGGTTTTGCAGTAACACAATCAGATTCTCCTTTTCGCAACAGCGGAACGTTAATTAAAATTATTGGCATA
>JFJP01034800.1_pt1 | contig 14692 bp, 14 predicted proteins | sample 431651 | NCBI WGS metagenome assembly JFJP01 (sample SAMN02602958, study PRJNA72255) | Microbial mat metagenome, whole genome shotgun sequencing project. | biome: fresh water; feature: sink hole; material: water; isolation source: purple microbial (photo- and chemosynthetic) mats found in...
TCTACACTATGGTCAGCCGCGTGCAGGACCTGCACACCATCCTGACGGACCGGCCCGAGAAGGCGATCCTCAGGCTGTCGCGCAAGAACGCGGAACTGATGCGCCGCCATGAGAAGGAAACGCCGTTCAAGCGCGATTCTCTGGTGCTGTGGCTGGAGCCGTACTTTCCGCAGGGTGACGCGGCGTGGCTGGCGGAGGAGCTGGACTACTGGATTGGCAAGGGGCAGAGGCTGTTCATAGCCAACAACCTGGGCCATCTGGCGCTCTTGAAGGGGCGCGACGTGACGGTGATCGCGGGGCCCTGGCTCTATGCGTTCAACACGTATGCCGCGGCGTTCCTGCTGGCCAACGGCGCGGATTACCTGGTGCCGCCACTGGAGATATCAAAGCAGAATTTCGCCAAGTTGACCGAGACGGTGCCGGCCAAGAGCCTGTTCCCCATCGTGTTCGCCTATCCGCAGCTGTTTACCATACGCGCCGACCTGGGCGAGCGCTTCGACCTGCGCTTCTTCCGCGACCGCGAGGGCGGGGAGTTCGAGCTGGTTTCTGGCCCGGATGGTTCGGTGGTCATACCGATAAAGCCCTTCTCGCTCGTGGACCGCATCCCGTTCATAAAGAAGGACGGCGCGACCAAATTCATACTGGATTTCAGCTTCATAGACCTCAAGAAGCAGATTTACAAGCGCGTTATGGCCGCTGCCCGCGACGGCATCGTGCTGGCGGACGCCGGGCGCTTCAACTGGAAAGACGGCTTCTGGAACCCCGACGAGGAGCTGCCATCGGGACGCGTGAACGATTCGGGTGAGCGGCCGGCAGGAGCAGGCGGCAGGTCCAGGCCATTCGGGGACCGGCCCTTCAGCGATCGGCCCAAGCCGTACGGAGCCAGGACCGAGGGTGATGCGGGCGCCGCGGCCGGCACCAAGCCAGCCGGCTCGAAAACTGCGGGCTCGAAACCCGCAGGCGAGACAAAACGCGCCCGGATAGATCGTCCGGGGCGCGGCGGCCACCCGTGGAAGGTAGCGCTGGCAGAGCGGCACGCGGCCGGCGAAGACAAGCCCGGCGCGCGTTCCGGTTCCCGTTCGGGCGGCTCGAAACCCGCCGGCACCAGGACCACGCGCAACCCGGCTTCACGCCCGGACGCGCGGCAGTCTGACCGCACGAGCGCCAACGCGCCGGACCGCAAGCCGCGCACTTCAGGACCACGGTCGGCCGGACCGCGACCGACCCGGCCCCGACGCGACAGCTGATTTTCTACTTCAGGCCCGGACGCGCTCCACCACCACGGTGCAGGAGCGCGCGCCGGGTTCTGTTTCAATAAGGATCAGCGCATGGCCGGGCCGGTCCTCTATCGTGTGGGTGCCGCCGGTTACCTTTACTGAATACCCATGCGGATACTGTACCTCCGGCACATACACCTCGGTGACCGCTCCTGATGCATGAACGGCTGAAGTACCGTTTCCTTGCTTCGCCGGCTCGAAGGTGAAGCTGAAGCGCCCGGAGCGCGTGTCAAAGCGCATGCTGACCGGCAGTCCAGCGGTCGCCCTCGCATATGGCCGCACGAAACCGGCCAGTGCCCTGCCGCCTGCGTCTTCCGGTTCGCCTGTTTCGCTACGACCGGCATTGAAGTCATCCCGGCACCAGATGGACAGGTCCTCGCCGTTCCAGCCGTCGCCGCGCGCGTGCGTGTTGCTGGCCGAGTAGTTCCAGATGGTGGCCGATACCAGGTTGGCGTCCAGCGCGTCGTAATACGATGACAGGGCATCAACGTGCGGTCGGTAGTCGCCTGTGCGGTAGGCCTTCGCGCCGTTCATGTCGAAGGGCAGGCCGAATTCGCCTATGAGCGTCGGCGCGCCTTCCATATCCGCGAGGCCCTGCCGCTTGATGCGTCCGATGTGGTCCGTAAAGTACCGCTTCACCGCCCCCGTTCCGAGAACGAACCGGTTTGAATCCGTGTCCATGGCAACGCCGGCGATGCGCCGTTTCAGGTACAGCGTGAGGCCGTCGTACCAGTGGCCGGCGTTGACCGCGCCCGAGATGCCGCAGGCCGCGGTGTCCGCTGCGCTCCAGTGCGGGTCGGCCGCGGTGGGCACGCTTTCAATGAAGAGCAGGAAGCGCTTGTCGCTCGAGGCCTTGGTGATGGCTTCGCCGACCCGCCTGGCGAAGGGCCGCAGGTAGTCCTTGGCAAAATGAGGAGCCGCGCCGCGCACGGCCGCGAAATGGTCCGGCTTACGCAGCACGGGCTTGCCGCAGGAAATATCCCAGAGGCCTTCGCGTTGCCACACGCACGCTGCACCGGATTTCCAGGCTGACACGCCATGCTCGCCGAGCGTCGCCCGGCCTATGGTTTTTTGCGAGAGTCCTCTGACACCCTGGATGTCCACCTCCACGGGAAAGCCCGAGCCGGCCATCATCGCCTCGAAGGGGCTGGGCATGGTGCCGGACCTGGCCATGGCCCGCTGCAGTCTGGACAGGTCTGTCAGGCCTATGAAGCCCTCGCCGGGCTCGTTGAGCGTATCGATGCCGATGACCGCGTCGTAGCGCGCCAGCCTGCCGGCCAGCCGCGCGATGGCGGCTATGTAGCTGCCCTGCAGGAAACTGCGCGAGTCCTGGCCGTCGATGCGGAGGGCAGGCGCAAAGTCGTCACCGGCGAAAAACAGCGTGAACATGGTCGCGCAGGCGAGCTTGGAGTAATTGGTGGGCCAGAGCATGCGCGGGTACGGGTCTCCGGCCTCCTCGTGCACGAACGCCGCGCCGCTCCGGTGCAGGTTGCGCAGGTCGAAGCCGACCATATCGAGCGTCCATGCAGGCGCGCCGTCGCCGCCTGTCCATCTGCTCCAGACATCCTGGTGCGGGTCCACGAAGACTCTGAGGCCGCGATTGGAGGCCAGCGCGACGATGCGCTCGATGTAGTCGAAGTAGGCCTCGTCATAAAGTCCGGGGCCTGATGGCTCCAGTCCCTCCCAGGTGACGAGGAGCCGCACCACGTTGAAGCCCCAGCGCGCCAGCCTGTCCAGGTGCTCCGCCGCTTCTTCCTCGGGCAGGGGCCTTCCCGTGAAACTGGCGCGCTGGAAATCGTGGAATTCCGGTAGCGGCGGTAGCTCGTTCCGGCTTCGGTACGGAACCTTGCAGTCGCCGCCCAGATTGCAGCCGCGCAGCAACAGCCGGCGCCCGGCCTCGTCGACGAACCATCCATCCTCGCCTCGTACCATCGTTCCCTCCATATTGCCTGTCCGCTATCCGCGCGGTGCGCTATGCAGTTCAAAGAAATCCAGAACGCGGGCCCATACCCGGTCGCGCTGGCTTTCGTACAGCACCAGATTGTGCTGCATGTGCCCAAAACCGTCCATGTTGGCCACCAGTGCTTCGATGTCGCTTGAACCGAGCCCTTCCAGGATGATGCCGGCGTTCCTGAAGTCCACCATCCGGTCCCCGCGCGCGTGGCAGACGAGGGCGGGGCAGGTGACCTTGCCGAGCCCGCGGGCCATGGCGGCCAGGCCAACCTGCATCGTATAGGTTTGCCGGGGGTACATGCCCAGGTAACCCTTCCAGTCGCCATCGCCGTCCTCGCCGGTACGGTCAGGATCGGGCAAGGCGGCGCCCAGCGATGGGACGATCGCGCCTAGCAACCTCGCCAGGTAGATCAGCGGGTTCATGACGAGCCCGTGCCTGAGCCAGGCGTTGAGCACTGCCGGAGAACCCGCGGTCGCGATGGCCGCAGGAGCGAGCGCCGGGGGTGCGCAGGTTTCCTGCGCAGCGCAGGTTTCCTGCACAGCGCAGGTTTCCTCTGCAAGCGCCAGCGCGAGCGAGCCGCCCATAGACGTGCCGAAGAGGCAGGCGTAGTCGTAGCGGGGGCGGAGCCTGGTCCATTCGTTACGCACCTTGGCAAGATACTGGCTCCATTCGGTTCCGTGCAGGTCTTTGGGGTCGGTGCCGCACCCGGGAAGCAGCGGGGCTGCCAGGTCCCAGCCTCGGGCGTCAGTGGCTGCGGACAGCTTGCGGAAGTCCGCCGGAGTGGAAGGAAAGCCGTGCACGCAGAAAATGAGGCGCTTGTGGCTGCCGGACGGCTCTAGGGGCAACGCTTCTGGCCAGCGTACGCGCTCGGGGCGGGTTGGCTCGTAGCGGGGATTGGGGCGAAACAGGAATGGCGTCGTGTTCCAGAGCGCAAGAGCAAGTACGAAAAGCGCGCCAACGCCCGCGATCGCGAAGAAAACCGGTCCGAGTTCCGCGCCGGCCCAGCCAAGCGCACCGGAGACCAGAACGACAAGGCTCAGCCTGGCTATTCGTCCCCCGATTGCCTTTGATGCCTTGTGCTTTTCCATATGGCTTGTCGTCCTCTCGCCCATCGGTGCTGGATCGCTGCGCAGATGGCCAGAGTATATCCCGCTACTGGAGTCTGGTCAAAACCGGCGATCCGCGTATACTATCCAAAGTACTCAGGATTCAATCGCGCCTTCTATGGAGTGTGTATGATAGAAGAAAAGGATACCAGCGGTACCGTCCTCTATGACGATGGCGACCATCGCTTCATCTGGCTTGGCACCGACACCCATGGCAAGAAGGGCGTCGTCCAGACCATGCAGTACCTGATAGTCGACAAGGGTCGCGGCGTCCTCCTCGATCCGGGCGGAGTGCACCTCTTTCCCCGCGTCGTCGCCGCCGCCAGCCGCTACATATCAATAGACCGCATAGACACCATATTCTTCTCCCACCAGGACCCGGACGTCTCCAGCGGCATAGCCCTGTGGCTCGGCGTCACCTCCGCCAAGATCTACATCGCAGAACTCTGGATGCGGTTCATACCCCACTTCGGCATCGTGGACCAGGCTCGTATCGCTCCCATAGAAGCGGCCGGAAAAAGCCTCAAACTGGGGTCGGGGGCGGAGCTCGTCTTCGTGCCTACCCACTACATGCACTCGCCCGCGGCCTTCTCCCTGTTCGACAAGCGTGCTGGCATCATCTTTACGGGTGATGTCGGAGGAGCCGTGTTCCCTGAAGGCGATGAAACGATGTTTGCCGACGACTTCAAGGCGCACGTCAAATACATAGAAGGCTTCCACAAACGCCTCATAATCTCCAATACGGTGGCCCGGCGCTGGGTTGAAAACGTCCGCCGGCTCGCACCCACGATGATTGCGCCGCAGCATGGTTCGATCTACCGGGGCGACTCCGTCGGCGCCTACCTGGATTGGCTGTCGGCCTTGCGTTGCGGTATCGACGACCTCGAAACGCTGTACAGGATGTAGCCGTGGCCAGCGAGATAGAAACCAACTACGTCGATGCCATAGACCGCTTTACCGTCGGCTACAACAAGGGCATCGTGCTGTCCTCGGTAACGCGCCACTCCCTTGAGATCCTTGACGATTCGATGAACCGGATCGAAGCTGGATTGTCCACCGTCGTTACGGCCTTTGAAGAGATCAAGGCGACGAGCACCTCCACCGCGTCCAACGCCGAGCGCATCGATTCGATGATGGCCGACGTGCTGGGTGGCAACCAGAGCCTCAACTCGGGCATCGACGCGCGCATGGGCGACGTCGAGAGGGGCGTCGCCGTAGCCACGGATCTCGGCGCGATGTTTACCGGCCTCAAGGCCAAGACCAGCGGCGTGGCCAGCATCACCGGCGCCATCCAGGACGTCTCCGACCGTACCAACATACTCGCCATCAACGCATCGATAGAGGCGGCCAGGGCCGGGTCCGTGGGCAAGGGTTTCCGCATCATAGCCAACGAGGTGCGCACTCTCGCGGGCCAGACCGGCGACTTTGCCAAGCAGATAGAGACCAGCATAGGCGAACTGACCAGCTCGGTTGGCGCGATAGCCGGGCGCATGGACGAATTCGTGGAACTGTTCACCCGGTTCCGCGAATCCTTCGGCGAGGTCAAGGCCAATTCCAGCGAGAACGCCGATTCGGTACGGCAGGCGGGGCAGTTCCTGCTGCAGATATCCGCCGCGATCAAGGAAGAGACCCAAGCGCTCGGTGACGGCCTCCATTCCCTGGAATCGATTTCCCGGAACGCCAAGGATACGCATGCCGTCTTTGGAGCCCTGCGCTCGAGCCACGATTTCCTCGATACCCTGCTGGACAAGAAATCCTGATGGCCGAACAATTGCTTGCCGTCATAACCGATGACCGTTTCGGGTCCGTGGCCGAAGAACGAGCCGTGCTTGAACCGCTCGGCGTCGAGCTGCGCGTAGCCTCCTGCCACACCGCGGCAGACGTCGCGCTGGCCTGCGCCGATGCCGACGCCGTGCTCGCCAACGCGGCACCGATAAACGCTGAAGCGGTGGCCGGCATGAGTAAGTGCCGCATCGTTTCACGCTACGGCATCGGCCTGGACAGTGTCGACTTGGTAGCCTGCGCCGCCCGTGGCATAACCGTGGCCAACGTGCCCGGCTACTGCGACTCCGAAGTCGGCGAGCACGCGCTCGGTCTCCTCCTGTCACTGACCCGTGGTATCCCGGAACGCGACTCGGCGGTCCGTGCGGGCGGCTGGAACGTGCCACGGGCCCAGCATGCCATCACCGGCTCCACCGTCGGCCTCGCGGGTTTCGGCGGCTCCGGCATGTCCTTCGCCCGTGTCGTGCTGGGCCTGCGGCCAGCCAGGATACTGGTCTGGAGCCCGCACATCAGCCAGCATCGCGTCGAAGCGGCCCTCGGCCCCGCCGCCGCCGTGTTCGGAGTGGAACTCAAGGCCGTCAGCTTCGACGACATGCTCGCAGAGTCGGATTTCCTGTCGCTGCACCTGCGACTCACCAACGATGATGCTGGCCTCTTCGACGACGGCGTCTTCTCGCGCATGAAGCGCGGCGCCTGTTTCATCAACACGGCCCGCGGCGGCCTCGTGGACCCCGCCGCGCTCGCGCGCGCCCTGGAGTCGGGCCGCCTGTCCGGGGCCGGGCTCGACGTCATCGGCGCCGAGCCGCCGCCCACCGGCCACCCCCTGCTGTCTGCCCCCAACGTCATCCTGACCGACCACTGTGCCTACCGCTCGGTCCGCTCCGTAGCCGAACTCAAGCGCCGCTGCGCCGAAAACGCCGCCCGCGGCCTGGGGCTTATTCCATAGGACCCTTGCCGGATTTCCGTCACGGGTTTATACTCAGCTTCAACATCGCGCGTCGTCGCGATAAAGAACCACGGTTAGCACGCGCGCCCATCGATCGCGACGCGCATCCACGAGCGGCCCACCCTAGACAGGCCGTCAAAACCGGCACGGTTAACTTCCAGAGCACCAATGCCTCTATCAGGGAGTTAGACCATGAACCCAGGACTTGCCGTCATCACCGACAGGACTCTTACCTACCAGCAGAAAGTCGCCGGACTCGCCCGCGTCGGCGAAGCCACCGAGAGCCCCCTCCCCATCAGCGCCGAGATCCAGCGCTACCGCGAGCTCGGCGCCATCTGCGACCTCTACGAAGGCGCAGCGCCGTACCGCCCGCGCTACGTAGTGCCGAACTACGAACTGTTCATGCGCCAGGGATCGGAATTCCTGGGCCTCAAACCCCCGCGCGACATCTGGGAAGCCACCGCCAGCCTCCTCATCCTGTACAAGCACGTACCGAGCATCACCACGTTTCCCGTGTACATCGGTGACCTCGACACGCTCCTGCAGCCCTTCGTCAAGGATGAGGCTGAAGCGCGCAAGGCCATCGGCCTGTTCCTCCTCTCAATCGACCGCACGATAAACGACTCGTTCTGCCACGCCGACATAGGCCCCGACGAGACGGTCGCAGGCCGCCTCATCCTGGAACTTACCCGCGAGCAGAAGAACGCGGTGCCCAACCTCACCCTCAAGTACGACCCCGACCGCACCCCCGACTCCTTTGCCACCCTGGCCGCCTCGGTGGCTCTCGAGGTGGCCAAACCAAGCTTTGCCAACCACCGCATGTTCAGGCGCGAGTTCGAAGGCATGGGCTTTCCGGACTACGCCGTCGCGTCCTGCTACAACGGCCTGCCCAAGGGCGGCGGATCATGCACTCTCGTCCGCATCAACCTCGCGCGCGTCGCCCCGCTGGCTAAAAGCCTTGACGATTTCAGGAACCGCGTCCTCCCCGACGTCGTGGCCCGCCAGCTCGAGTACATGGACGAGCGCGTGCGCTTCCTGGTCAAGGAATCCGGCTTCTTTGAATCAAGTTTTCTCGTCAAGGAAGGCCTCGTGCAGGCGGACCGCTTCAGCGCCATGTTCGGCCTCGTGGGTCTCGCAGAGGCGGTCAACGCGTTCGCCGGCGGCAAGCGGTTCGGCAAGGACGACGAGGCTGACGCGCTCGGCCTGTCCATCATCGCCAGCATCGACGCGCAGGTGGCTGCCCACAGCACCCCGCTCCTGGCTGCCAACGGCGGGCACTACCTCATGCACGCGCAGGTGGGCATAGACGACGACCAGGGCGTCAGCCCCGGCTGCCGCATCCCCATCGGCGACGAGCCGGAATTGCCCGAGCACATACTCCGCGCCGCGCCGTTCCACAAGTACTTTCCCAGCGGCATAGGCGACGTATTCTCGTTCGAACCCACGGCCAAGGCCAACCCGCGCCACCTCCTGGACATCGCCCGCGGCGCCCTGGCCAGCGGACTCCGCTATTTCAGTGCCTACGCCAACGACGCCGATGTGGTGCGCATCACCGGCTACCTGGTCAAGCGCTCGGAGATAGCCAAGCTGAACCGCGGCGAGGCCTCCCTGCAGGGCACCACAGTGTTCGGCCGCAACGCCGTCAACAATCTCGGCGTCCTCGACCGCCGCCTCCGCCCGTGACTGCTCCCGCCGCGCACGGAGTTGTAGCGAAGATCCTGCCCTTCAGCGCCGTAGACGGCCCCGGCAACCGGGCCGTCGTGTTCCTGCAGGGCTGCGACTTTGACTGCCGCTATTGCCACAACCCCGAGACCCGGGCGGCCTGCATCAACTGCGGCATCTGCGTGGCGGTCTGCCCGGCCGGCGCGCTCGCATCGGTGCCGCGACCAGAAAAGGCGGCCGCGCCGGCCTTTCCGTACGGTATCCGGGTGGACTGGGACTCGACCAGGTGCACCGGCTGCGGAGCCTGCATAGCCGCATGCCCGCACGATTCGTCGCCAAAAACGGTGGACATGAGCCCTGCCGAGGTCCTCGCTGCCATCGAGCGCTACAGACCCTTCCTGAGCGGCATCACGGTGACCGGCGGCGAGTGCGGTCTGCAGCCGGATTTCCTGGAGGCACTGCTGGCAGCCTCACGGGCCGCCGGTTTGCCCGGCCTCGTGGACACCAACGGCTCCACCGACTATTCCCGGCTGCCTGCCCTCGTGGAGGCCGCGGAAGGCTTCATGCTCGACGTAAAAGCCTGGGACGAAGCCGAACACCGGGTGCTGACCGGTGCCGGCAACAAAACAGTCATCGAAAACCTGCATTTTTTGGCAAGCGCGGGCAAGCTGTACGAAGTGCGCACCGTGGTAGCCCCGGGCCAGTTCGACGCGCCATCAACGGTTCGCAACGTTTCCGCGATCCTTGCATCATCCGGCTCGGCCGCGCGCTACAAGCTCATCCGGTTCCGGCCGCAGGGCGTCCGCGCGGCTTGGCGCGACCTGCCGCAGCCTTCAGACGCCCTGATGGAGGAGCTGGCAACCATCGCTCGCGGCGCCGGAGTCAAAGAGGTCATCGTCGTATGATTCCACCGGGTTGCGTACGCTTGTATCGGGGCCGTCGCTCCGGTATCCTATCGCCGTGAAGAATACGCAACGCCGAGAGCTCGCCATATGCGGGCTGGAATCGGTCCGGGCGCTCGCCTCAAAACGGCCGGACTCCGTAAAACGCTTTTTTTATACAGAAGAGCACGCCCGTGAATTCGGCAAGCTCTGCGCCCGGCTCTCCGTCCTCAGGCGGCCGTACAAACGGGTAAGCCCCGAAGAACTCGAAAAGCTGTCGGGTACCGCGCACCATCAGGGCGTCGTGGCCATGATGGACGACGAACTGCCCGCGCACGTCACCGACGACCTGGTGGATTCCTGGGCTAAAAGTGGCGCAAGGATTGTCGTGCTGGACCGCGTCGGTGACGACCACAACCTGGGCTCCATAGCCCGCTCCGCCGCGTTTTTCGGCTGGCAGGCCCTCGTGCTGGGCCGTGACGATGGCGGCGCGAGCCTCACCACCAGCGCCTACCGCGTTGCCCGCGGCGCCCTCGAGCGTATCCCCGTCTTTACCGACGAATCCGCCACCCGCTTCATAGCCCGCTGCGCCGCGTCGTCAGCCCGTTCCGGCTCGCCGCTGCCGACCCTCGGTGCCGATCACCGCGGCACGCACACCCTCCGCGAAGTGCGGGCTTCGTTCGCGGCCGCACTGGTACTGGGCAACGAGGAGACCGGGCTGTCTTCGGCAGTACGTTCCGCATGTACGCAATTGGTTCGCATAGACGGCTCGGGTGTCGTGGAAAGCCTCAACGTCTCTCAGGCCGCCGCGGTATTCCTCTACGAGTTGTCGCCGCTGCGACCATGAGGGTCATGCTCGACACCAACATCTTTGACAGCCTGGATCGTGACGACGAGGTGGTAGCCGAGCTTGAGAACCGCCGCGATCTCAGGCTGATCATCTCTGAAATCCAGCTCCAGCAGCTTTCAGCCATACCCGATGAGGGCCAGCGATCCCGGTACCTCGACCTGGCTTCAAGGCTCTGCGCCACGGTTTCCGCCGCGGCCTCCCGCCCCGCTGCGTCTGTCGCGCCGCCTGCTCCCACGGACCGCCATGAGCCCGACCGCCTGATAGCCGCCGCTGCAGCCGTGCGCTGCGACCTCCTCGTCACCAACGACAAGGGGCTCCTGGAGTATGCCGGTGCTGAAGGCATCCGTGCGATGACGTGGAAGGATTTCGTCAACCACATCGTGTTCAGGCGTTGAGACCGTACCAGAATTTCGCTTTTTTGTTTCCCTGGTTTATATTCGAACAATGAGTGAGAGCCCGGGGGATACCGTATGGAAACCGTCGACGAATATATAGCCAATGCCGCGCCAGAGAAGCGTGAAATCCTCGCCGCCCTGCGCACAACGATACGAGACAATATTCCCCCGGGTCTGTCAGAGGAGCTGAGCTACGGCATGATAGGCTATGTCGTGCCGCTCTCGACCTATCCGGCCGGGTACCACTGCGACCCCTCGCTGCCTGTGCCTTTCATCAATCTGGCAGCACAGAAACACTGCATCTCGCTCTACCATCTGGGCCTCTACGCCGTGCCTGCCCTTCATGAGTGGTTTATCGCTGAATATGAAAAACTTGGATACCGGCACAAGCTGGACATGGGCAAGAGTTGCATCCGCTTCAAGTATCTGGACGAGATTCCCCACGCCCTCATCAAGGAACTGGTGGGCAGGATGACCCTTGAGCAATGGCTTGAACTGTATGAACATTCCATACAAGACCGAAAAACGAATAAGGGGCGCTGAGCGCCTGACAGGAGTACTGTGTGGCTGCTTTTTTGACCTATGCACTTGATGACATGGACGCCGAGTTCAACGGCAAGCCGTGGAACGGCCTCTCACTCATGGGGACGCTCGACAAACTTTCCGCTGCCGAGGCTGCAAACATGAATACCTGGGAGGGCTACAGCGCCTGGGAAATTGCCTTGCACTGCGCCAAGTGCAAGCGCATCGTTGCGACGGATCTCGGTGTTCCGGTTCCCGCGTGGCCATTCGCTGCAGAGGGCTGGTTCCCTTCGCCGGCCGAACCGACCGAGGCCGCCTGGGCCAGGGACCGGGGCCTGCTCGCGGAATACCACGTGGCCAGCATGAACGCTTTGCGTTCATTCCCCGAGTCCAGGCTCGGCGAGGAGATGCCCACCTGGAAGGCGCCCTGGGGCACGGTGCTTGCCTGGCTGGCCACCCATGACGCCTTTCATGGATCACAGATACGATCCATGGGCCTGCCGACACTCAAGTCCAAAAAACACGAATAGCGATCGCTGGCACCCTCCCGGCATCCCGGTGAGGGTGTAAGGGCTTTTTCTTCGTCAGGTCGTTACTTTGGAGGCAGTTCCATCCATGAATGCCTTGCTCTTGTCTCCTACCCAGTAGCGCTCGCCGGCTATGCACCAGATGAAGCAGAGCGGTTCGTCGTGGCTGAACACGGGATGGTAGTTGAGCAATGGAATCGTCACATGGGAACCGACTTCAACGTTTTTAACAAAGAATGTGTTTTCGTCGTCAGGATAGACCTGCATGGCGCCCTTGCCTTCTATGAATGAATAGCATTCTTCCTGGTCGGTATGGTTGTGCGGTGGCCACGCCCGCGAGTGATCCTGGTAGAATGTGTAGCCAGCCATGAATCGATCCGACTGCTCCGCCACATCGAACATCAGATGCACCTTCTTGCGGTTGAGCAACCTGATTCTGGTGGGGTCATCCTTCATGGTTGCCCACTTCATGTGCTGGACCGGATGCTCTTTCTCCGCCTTGGCCCGGTAGATATAGAGCTTGCCAGGTTCGGTTCCGGCCTGTATGGCAAACTCGGCACCGCGCGTTATGTAAAGCACGTCGTAGTGTGCCAGCTTGTAGGGCTTGCCCTCTACCTCGACGGTCACCTCCGCGCCGATGTTGAAGATGAGTGTCTCCTCGTGCTTGTGGCACAGGCTCGTCATCCGAGCGTCAACGATCTCCAGTTCGGCGAGTGACAGCAGTTCTAGATTTGAACTGCTCTGGTTGAATACTTCCCGCATCACCGCGCGGCTCTCGCGTGCGTCGAACAACCTTGCTTCTTTCAGGGCCATGTGGACTCCAATCTGTTAAAACCTTTAACTTATTATATCCCCATGATGGATTTCGGCAAGAGGTTTTTTTCGATATTTGCTGCACGGGGCTATTTCCTATAGTCAGGGCACGTTGGAATTGGATTATGTACCCGTGAGCATGCTATCCTGTCGATATGAACAACCAATCCGGGACAGGCCGGGCATGACGCCACAGGGTCTCAGTTCACCAGATTTGCGAAAACGCAACCGGGCAGGCATCCTGCGTCTGATGCACAGGCATGGGAGCATTGCCCGCAACGACCTGGCCCGGGAGCTCGGGCTGACCCGTGCTTCGGTTACCTATCTTATAAACGAGCTTCTTGCGGATGGCCTCGTTGAGGAAGGCATCGCGTCCGGGGCGGCTGGCCGGGTCGGGCGGCGCAAGATTCTGATGCATATCCGGGCGCATGCTGCGTGCGTCGTAGGTATCGGTGCGGATTCGGAGCGCCTGCAGGTTGTGCTCGCGGATCTGTCCGGAGCCGTACTGGGTGTACGCAACCTGCCCTCACCCGCAGCTCCAGAGAGCGACGCCGGGTCTATAGAGTCGAATCTGGTCCTGCAGATCACGCGCGCTCTGGCTGAACTGACAGCGGATGCTCCCGGTTATCCGGTTCTGGGTGCCGGCATTGTGGTGACGGGCCGTGTAGACTCAGAGTCCGGCATCTCGCTCCGCGAACCCAGACTATGGCAGGGGCAGGTCAATCTCAGGGACCCGCTCGAGCGGGCTCTGGGTGTGCCGGTCGCGGTTGACAATAATGTACGCGCCCTGGCCCTGGCGGAACTGCTGCTGACTGAAGCCAAGGCCTCCTTATCGTCCGACCTGCTCTTTGTAAAATACGGCCCCGGAGTCGGAGCTGCCTGGGTTGTCGGCGGCGTTCCGTGGACAGGTGCTCACTTTCGCAGTGGTGAACTGGGCCATACGCTCGTGGAGAATGATGGTCCGGTCTGCGCCTACTGTGGCCGCAGGGGCTGCCTCGAGTCATTGGTCTCGGCGCGGGCGCTTGCGGATACGCTGGGGCTACAGAAGGGGCGGGCGGAAGATCTGTGTTCGATGCTGGAGTCCCATGACCAGCCTGCGCTGGCAACACTGGCAACGCGGTTTGCCCGCGCCATAGGAAACGCCATAGAGGTGTGCGACCCGTCGGTGGTTACACTCTATGGCGCGCCATTTAATTCAGGCAGGCTTTTTGACGAGATTGCCAGGCGCATAGAATCAAACGAACGTCCGTGCGGTATACGGCGCTCTGGCTTGAATCCAGATCTGCCAGCCCTGGGGGGCGCTGCGCTGGCCCTGGATAAATTCTTCCTGGGCCAACGCACCTGGCAGGGGCTCCGGGCATAGCCACCAGTCTATTTTTTGGCCTTCAGGTAATCGTACGCGGCCTTGAAGTCCTTGCCGAGCGTCTTGGTGGCGTCGAGCATGGGGTTGAAGGCGCCGCCTGAAATGTAGCTCTGGATGGGGCTGGTGCCGCCGGTGGATCCGGGGCCTGTGCCTGTTCCCGCGGCGCTGGTACTGGTCGCGGTACGCTCGATGGCAAGGCCGTCCACGAACATCAGTTGCGCCGGGGTGAGTATCTTGTCTTCAATTTCAATAAGCCAGGCTTCCGCTGTCTTGGGCTCGATGCGCTTGGCCGCAAGGATCTTGTCCGCGATGACGACAAGGGCTTTGGCCTGGGTGACGGTAAGCGCCAGCTTCTTCTGTTCCTTGTCCATGGTGTGGGTGAATCCGAACACGCGGCCCAGGTCATAGACTACTTCCAGTTTTTCCTTGGCGTCCTGCAGGGCAGGGTCAGGTGTCGTCTGTGCGGACACGGTGCCGGCTGCCATGGCGGCCAGTAAAAGTAATGTAATAAGCTTCTTCATGTTGTCTCCTTATTCGTATCGCAATGCTTCAATCGGGTTCAGCCGCGACGCTCTGTACGCCGGGTACCCGCCAAAAAACAGACCTATCAGGAC
>JFJP01046373.1_pt1 | contig 14692 bp, 11 predicted proteins | sample 431651 | NCBI WGS metagenome assembly JFJP01 (sample SAMN02602958, study PRJNA72255) | Microbial mat metagenome, whole genome shotgun sequencing project. | biome: fresh water; feature: sink hole; material: water; isolation source: purple microbial (photo- and chemosynthetic) mats found in...
CATGTTCGTACAACAATGCTTAGAGGTTGAATGAAAGTTTTTAAATTAGCACACTTTTTAGTGAAAGAAATTATGTCGAAGAAAAACCACAAATTTCAGAATCAGCAAAGTAAGCAGATCAAAAATCCTTCGCCCAAGGAGGTGGTCCACAGTGCAGCTAACAAAGCTGGCACAGCAGATAAACCCATAAGTGCTGCTACTAAATGGATGGGGATTACCGTCATTGTGCTTGCAGGTTTTTTTGCCTATTCACCTACACTCAATAACGATTATACCAACTGGGACGACAATTCTTACGTAGCCCAGATGTATGCGTTGGAAAAGCTTAACTGGGAAGGTGTGAAGGAACGTTTTCATGAGTATCATATGGGTAACTATCACCCACTTACCATGCTTAGCCTATCGGTAGATTATAATCTTTCGGAAATGCGAAAAGCATCGGATCCCGATTCTCCTCGCCCGTATGAGCCCGATCCTTTTCTTTTTCATCTCAACAATTTAATGTTGCACCTGGCTATTACTTTTGTAGTATTCTGGTGGGTCTGGCTGCTTTTTTCTGCTCCCGTATTTGCTTCAACAGTTGGGAAATACAGATTTGAAGCCACTCTTATTGTGGCTGCTTTGTTCGCATTGCATCCCATGCACGTAGAGTCAGTAGCCTGGGTGTCTGAACGTAAGGACGTGCTTTATACCTTATTTTTTGTAAGCTCACTTTATTTTTATACCTCGTATGCGCTCAATGGGGGTTGGTGGAAATATGGCACCGCTATATTTCTATTCCTGCTTTCGTTGCTCTCCAAAGGTCAGGCAGTATCGTTGGCTCCTACCGTTGTGCTCATAGACTGGGTGGCATCGCGCAAATTAATTTCTCTCAAAGTTATTCTTGAAAAAATCCCATTTTTTGGCCTTTCGCTTATTTTTGGTATTGTTGCCATAAAGGCACAGCAGAGCGGAAATGCCATTGCAGATATAGCAGACTACTACTGGCCTGAGCGTATTGTTTTTGCTGCTTATGGTACATTTCAGTATATTGTAAAACAGGTAGTTCCTACAGGATTGGCGCCTTTGTACCCATATCCGTTCAAGTCTGGCGAGTTACCATTGGCTTGGTGGTTGTACTTATTGCCTGTATTGGCGCTGTTGTATGGTACCTGGATTGCGTTTAAGAAAAACATGGGCGTCTTTCTTGGCATTATGTTTTTTCTTGTAAATATTTTCTTATTGCTGCAGTTGCTGCCGGTAGGTAGCGCCGTTATGGCCGACAGGTATAGTTATATCCCATCTATCGGTTTGTACATAGTGGCAGCTATGGGCTATATTTACGTTAGCCGTAAGTACAGAATTATTCCTTCTACTTTTTTGAAAGGTGCAGTAGTGGTATACATAGCTGTACTTGGCGGACTTACTGCAGTTCAGTCTGAAGTATGGAAAGATAGTATGACACTTTGGAACCATACCCTCAAGTTGCAACCCAAGGCTGTAGTAGCGTGGAACAATAGAGGAACCACAAAAGAAAAATTCAAGGATCACCTTGGCGCTATAAGCGATTTTGATGAAGCCATCAAATTGAAACCTGATTACACACATGCTTATTACAACCGTGGTACTGCATACAAAGAGCAAGCTCAGCTTGTAGCCACCCCTCAGGAAAGAGATAATCTGATAAAAAAAGCACTTGACGATTTTGATAAAGCATTGCTTTTCGATCCTGCCTTTGCCGAAGCTTACCACAACAAGGGAGTTACATACGACATTGCCGGTGATTTGCAAGCTGCCCACAAAGCTTTGTCCAAAGCCATTGAGCTAAATCCTATCAATCCCGACCCTTACATTAATAGAGGCGTAGTATTCGGTAAACTTGGCAAAACAGATTCTTCCATCATGGATTTTAACAAATCTCTCGAATTAAAGCCAAACAATGCCAGCGCATATTCCAACCGTGGGTTGGCCAAAGATTTGAGTGGCGACACACTGGGGTCTATTGCCGATTATTCCAAAGCCATAGAGGCCGATGCTGACTTTCAGACCGCATACAGCAACCGTGGCATTGTGCGCATGAAGCTAAAAGATTGGAATGGAGCTATTAACGATTTTACCAAATCTGTAGAATTGAAACCAGAGTTTGCCGATGGGTATTACCTACGTGCATCTTGCTACCTCGAACTTAAAAATAATGCTCAGGCTTGTGCCGATTTTGCACTGGCGAAGCAACTCGGGCATCCCAGAGCCGACCAGCAATTGGCCCTACATTGTAAATAAATTTTAATGTGATAATAACCTTCTTATGATTGATTTAATAAAATTTCTTTTCGACTTTGTATTGCATATAGATGTGCATCTGACTGAGATTGTAACCAATTACCAGACATGGACATATCTTATTTTATTCCTCATTGTTTTCGCCGAAACAGGACTCGTGGTTACACCATTTTTACCAGGCGATTCGCTGCTATTTGCGGCTGGTGCCATTGCGGCCCTTCCCGGAAATCCGCTTAGCCCAGCTTTGCTCATTATCATTATTATGGTAGGCGTCTTTTTGGGCGACAATACCAATTATTTCATTGGCAGGTTCTTGGGCGAAAAAGTATATAGCAAAAACTATAAACTTATCAAGCGCAAATATCTCGACGATACGCATAAGTTTTATGAAAAACATGGTGGCAAAACCATCATCATTGCCCGTTTCATGCCTATTGTGCGTACTTTTGCTCCTTTTGTTGCAGGTATAGGTGAAATGAAATATATTAAATACCTTTCTTATAGTGTTGTAGGTAGTACTGTTTGGGTCAATTCTTTCATTTGGATAGGCTACTTTTTTGGCAATTTGCCTATCGTTAAAAAGAATTTTTCATTGGTGATAATGCTCATTATTGTCATTAGCGTATTGCCACCTGTTATTGCAGCCATCAAAAGTTACATGAAAAAGGATGAAGTACCCTCGGCTTCATAAACAAATATAAATTATAGATTTTCAAAATCTCCAATCTCTTTGTTTTTAGTCAAACTAAGCATTGAGCTTGGATTTATTTTTTGTATTATATTGATATCTATATATTAACTAAAATATGTCTGCTATTTGAAGATTAATAAAATGGCTTTGATATCCACTTTTTATATATTTTATTCACATTACCCGATATTCCTAAAAACTTGTTTTTGAAAAATCTAATTTATAGTTATATTTATACATTATAAACCTTATACCTATGATGCAGATTAAAGGAACCGCAGTGAAAGCAACGCCGGAATTTGTAAAAGCCAAGTTTCCCGGACGTTTTAAAGAATGGATGGATACAATGCCTGCCAAATCTGGCAACTTGCTACGCCAATCAATTTATGCTACCAACTGGTATCCGCTTACCGACTCTGTAATTATTCCAACTGCACACTTGGGGAAAATGTTTTTTAAAAGCGAAATAGAAGGTGCCAAAGAAGTGGGTAGATATAGTGCAGAGCTCTCGCTCAATGGTATTTATAAAATTTTTGTACGCATAAGTTCTCCCTCTTTTGTACTGAGCAGAGCTACCAGCGTTTTTTCTACTTATTATTCACCCGGCGAAATTAAAATCGTTGAATCTTCTTCTTCACATGCAGTGCTTCGTTTTATGGATTTTGAGAAACAAGACAGTCTGATACTGCATCGCATTGCCGGATGGGTGGAAGGTACACTGGCAGTAGTGCAGAAAGGTACCGTACAGACTCAAGTTGAAATTAACGATGTGCAAGGCGGCAAAATACTTGGAAATGTGCGTGTAAGCTGGAAATAAATTTTTCCTTGTTCTGGCCTTTCTTTACCCGAGTATATTCATACTCATTTGTCTTCAATTTGTAATGTAATTATAAAAATATTTGTATATTTGCCTGTATTTAGAATTATTCTAAATTGTTTACAATTTATTGTGATACAGATATTTATACAACATGAAAAGTGATAGTGAATCTATTATAAACGAATTGGCCGACAAGGAATACGAAGCCGGATTCGTTACCCTTATAGAAACTGAAGTATTTCCTAAAGGTTTAGGTGAAGATGTGGTGCGTGCCCTGTCTGCCAAAAAAGAAGAACCTGCCTACATGACCGAATGGCGACTCAAAGCCTACAGACATTGGGTAAAGCAGGTTGAGCCAAAATGGGCGCATCTCTCATATACCGAACCTCAATTTCAGGAAATAAGTTACTATGCCGCACCTAAAAACGCTCCTAAGTTCAACAGCCTCGATGAGGTAGACCCCGAACTCATCAAAACCTTCGAAAAGTTGGGCATACCCATGCAGGAACAAAAAATACTGGCTGGCGTGGCTGTAGATGTGGTTTTCGATAGCGTATCGGTACATACCACCTTCAAAGACATGCTCAAGGAACACGGCATCATTTTTTGCTCCATCAGTGAGGCTATCAGAGAGCATCCGGAGCTTATTCAGGAATACCTGGGTAGTGTAGTACCATTTACCGACAATTTTTATGCTTCGCTCAATTCTGCCGTATTTACCGATGGGTCATTCGTATACATTCCCAAAGGGGTCAGATGTCCGGTTGAGCTTTCAACGTACTTCCGTATAAATGAGGCCAAAACTGGTCAGTTTGAGCGCACACTTATAATAGCCGACGAAGGCAGCTACGTGAGTTATCTGGAAGGCTGTACGGCTCCCATGCGCGATGAAAATCAGTTGCATGCCGCTGTGGTAGAAATAGTTGCCATGAAGAATGCTGAAGTAAAATATTCTACCGTACAAAACTGGTATCCGGGCGATAAAGACGGCAATGGTGGTGTTTACAATTTTGTGACAAAGCGTGGCATATGCCGTGGCGATAATTCCAAAATTTCGTGGACACAAGTTGAAACCGGTAGTGCAATTACCTGGAAATATCCCAGTACCATACTCAAGGGAAATAACTCAGTGGGTGAGTTTTACAGCGTTGCAGTTACAAAAAACTATCAGCAGGCCGACACCGGTACCAAAATGATACATTTGGGTAAAAACACCAGAAGTACCATCGTTTCAAAAGGTATTTCCATGGGCAATAGCAACAATAGCTATCGCGGTCTGGTGAAAATTGGCAAAGGTGCTACATCAGCGCGCAATTTTTCGCAGTGCGACTCGCTGCTTATTGGCAGTAAATGCGGGGCACATACATTCCCATACATCGAAGTTGAAAACCAAACAGCTACCGTAGAGCACGCACCGAAGATGCCGTAAGCCTCATTGTAAATGGTTTTGCAAAAGAAGTGCTCAACCAGCTTCCTATGGAATTTGCTGTGGAAGCTCAAAAATTGCTTGCCATCACACTCGAAGGCAGTGTGGGCTAATTGTCTAATATACTGAAATTTAAAAGATTTTTATAAAATGCTTACAATAAAAAACCTGAAAGCTTCTGTTGAAGGAAAAGAAATTTTAAAAGGAATAAATTTAGAAATAAAACCAGGCGAAATACATGCCATCATGGGCCCCAACGGCAGCGGCAAAAGTACGCTTGCTTCAGTTTTGGCCGGTAGAGATACTTACGAAGTAACCGAAGGCGAAGTTGAATTTATGGGCAAAAATTTGCTCGATATGGAACCTGAAATTCGCTCACGTGAAGGACTGTTTTTAGCTTTTCAGTATCCGATTGAAATACCGGGCGTGTCTATGACCAATTTCATAAAAGCGGCTTATACCGAGCATCGCAAGCACAAAGGATTACCCCAGCTTAGTCCTGCCGAGTTTCTGAAACTGATGAAAGAGAAAAAGGAATTGGTAGAAATAAAAGCAGAATGGAGTGGCCGGAGTGTAAACGAAGGTTTTTCGGGTGGCGAAAAAAAGAAAAACGAAATTTTCCAGATGGCAATGCTGGATCCGGCTTTGGCTATATTGGATGAAACCGATTCGGGACTTGATATAGACGCACTGAAAGTAGTGGCCAATGGAGTAAATAAGCTACGAACTGCCAACAATGCGTTTCTTGTAATTACCCACTACCAGCGCCTGCTCGATTACATTATACCCGATGTGGTACACGTATTGTACAACGGACGTATAGTGCTCTCAGGCACAAAAGATTTGGCACTCGAACTCGAGGAAAAAGGGTACGATTGGATTAAAAAGGAAAATGTACACTAAGCCATGAATACAGTTCAAACCCAATCAAACAACCTCACGCTGAGCAAACTTATTGAACTATTCGAAATAGATAACCATGAGTACGTTCTGCCGGAAGCCAGCCGTATGGCCTCGCTTCAGTTTTTGGCTGCAGGTGCATTTCCTACTACCAGGGTCGAAAAATGGAAACATACCAGCCTCAAGCCTTTGGTTGAAAATCAGTACAGCCTGCCCACAAATTTGTCGAAAAATTACTCTGATATAAAATCCGTCGATTTTGGTACCGGATTGGTGCACAAGTTGGTGTTTATAAATGGGATATACCAAAAACAACTTTCCAACATAGTTATTGGCGAACAACTGATTGTAGACGAGCTTTCTGCGAAATCTGCTCCCCAAAATTGGGAAAATCAGTCTACTTCTGATTCTGTATTCATACACCTCAATATAGCTTTTGCCAACGATGGCATTTATGTTGAAGCTCCTGCAAATGCTGCACTCAAATATCCGGTGTACATCATACAAATGATTGACAACGAAGAATTGAATCCTGTTATCCATCTTCGCAACAAGATTGTGGCCAAAAAGGGTTCAAGTATTAAGATCATACATCAGGTACATTCTACCGGAAACATGCCTGCTTTGTGCAATATTTATACAGAAATAAGTACCGAACCCAATGCGCATCTCGAATACAATGTGGTGCAATTTGATTTGCAGAATGTGAGCCTGGTGAGCAACCTGAACCTACAGCAAAGCCGCGATAGCAAACTGGAGACCAATACCATATCCCTGAGTGGAAAACTGATTCGCAATGAGGTGGTTGCAAACCTGAATCAGGCGAATGCTGAGGTGCAATTGCGTGGGATATATATGCCTCGCAATAACGAGCATACCGATAATACACTGCAAATAAAGCATAACGCTCCCAACTGCCAAAGCAATCAGTTGTACAAAGGAATTATTGACAATGTGGCTTCTTCCACTTTTCTGGGGCAAATATATGTAGATCGGGAAGGGCAGAAGACCAACGCTTACCAGTCTAATAAAAATATCCTGCTTACTGATACTTGCAGATCGTATAGCAAACCCCAGCTCGAAATTTATGCCGACGATGTAAAATGCACACATGGCAGTACTTCCGGGCAAATGGATAAAGATATGCTTTTTTATCTGCAAACCAGAGGAATAGGATTTGAAAATGCACGTAGGCTTATGCTTATTGCTTTTTTGTCTGACATCCTGCAGGCTATTACCATCGAGCCTTTGGCTCAGTGGGTTGTAAATGAAATTCACAATCGACTCGATTCATGATGAACGCTGTAAGTATGCAAACCGCTTTAGATATAAAGTCAATACGGGCAATGTTTCCGGCACTGTCGTTGAGTGTTTACAACAAACCGCTTGTATACCTCGATAATAGTGCTACTACTCATAAACCTGCTTTGGTGATAGATGGGATCTCAGATTTTTACCGTACCAGAAATAGCAATATTCACCGCGGTGTGCATTACCTCAGCGAAGCTGCTACTTTGGCCTATGAAGAGGCCCGAAATAAAGTGAAGGATTTTATAGGCGCGCAACACAGCCATGAAATTATTTTCACCAGGGGGACTACTGAGTCTATCAACCTGGTTGCTTTTTCCTACGGCGAAAAATTTGTGCACGAAGGCGACGAAATAATCATATCTGCACTTGAACACCATTCCAATATTGTACCCTGGCAAATGCTATGTGAACGAAAGAATGCAAAGCTCAAGGTTTTATATTTCGATCAAAATACCGAGTTGCATCCCGAAAAGCTGGATGAACTCATAACACCTCGTACTAAGTTGGTTTCTATCACTTGGGTATCGAACCTATTGGGTACAGTGGTGCCTGTAAAGGAAATGATAGAGGTTGCACATGCCAAGGGCGTTCCGGTTATGATAGATGCGGCCCAAGCCATACAGCATTTCAGTATTGATGTAAGTTGGCTCGATGCCGATTTTCTGGCATTCTCAGCCCACAAAGCGTATGGACCTACTGGTATTGGTGTTCTGTATGGAAAAACGGAATGGCTCAACCAGATGCCACCTTACCAGGGCGGAGGCGATATGATAGAAACGGTAAGTTTTGAAAAAACTACTTACAATCAGTTACCCTTCAAGTTTGAGGCTGGTACCGGGAATTTTGTAGATGCTTATGGTATGGGGCTAGCTATCGATTTTATAAGAAGTATAGGAATAGAAAATATAGCTGCACATGAACACCAACTCATGGAGTATGCAATTGAAACACTTAGTAGAGTTGAAAATTTCATGATGGTGGGAAATCCTGCAAACCGCGCAGGTGCTATATCTTTCAATTTGGGAAGCATACACCACTACGATGTAGGCATGCTGCTCGATAAAATGGGAATTGCGGTTCGCACAGGTACTCACTGCGCCCAGCCTGCACTTGAGGTGCTGGATATTCAGGGGACCGTGAGGGCAAGTTTTGCCGTATACAATACAACGCAAGAAATAGATGCACTAGCCGATGCACTCAGATTTATAAACAATATTTTTTAAATAAACTAGAGTTTCAGATGTTTGATGAATGGATGGCCAAATACGAATATCTGATAGAACTTGCCAAAGACTTGCCTCCTATACAGCCCGAGTATAAAACCAACGAGTATCTCATTCAGGGATGCCAGTCGAGGGTTTGGCTCAGGGCCGATTACCAGAACGAACGAATTGTATTTACTGCTGACAGTGATGCCATTATTACAAAGGGAATTATTGCATTGCTGGTAAGAGTGGTAAATAATCGCACGCCACATGAAATAGCTAATATCAATTTGTATTTTATCGACAAAATTGGGCTTAGCCAGAATTTATCGCCTACCCGCTCAAACGGGTTATTGTCTATGGTAAAACAGATCAAACTATACGGAATAGCATATTATGCAAAATTCAAACAATGATTCTATGTTTCAGGAAAATAACTCATCATACCTTCAGCTCGAAACTAAAATAGTACAATCGCTGAAAGAAATATACGACCCCGAAATTCCCGTAAATATTTACGATTTGGGGCTTATATACGAAATAAACGTGGACGAATACGACAATGTGGACATCAAGATGACCCTTACTGCCCCAAATTGTCCTATCGCCGATAGTATCATTTTGGAAGTAAATGAAAAAATACGGTCTATTGACGGGGTCAATAAAGTTAACGTAGAACTCACATTCGATCCTCCTTGGGGAAAAGAAATGATGTCGGAAGAAGCTATGCTTACCCTCGGATTTTTGTAATCATAATGGCTACTCCAGACTTAGCCAACCGAAGTGCAATCATCAAAACTGAAGCCCTTAGGCTTGGCTTTCATGCGTGTGGTATGTCCAAAGCAGATTTTCTGGAACAAGAGTCATCGTTTCTTGAGAAATGGCTTGCAGATGGTATGCATGGGCAGATGCATTATATGGCCAGGAATATGGATAAAAGAACCGATCCTCGTATTTTGGTTCCCGGTGCAAAAACAGTGATATCAGTCCTCCTGAATTATCTCCCGCAAAAAACACAGGTACAAACTGATGTGCCTAAAGTTTCTAAGTATGCTTATGGTACCGACTACCACACAGTAGTAAAAGACAAACTATACTTGCTTCTGGAGTTTATGCGCGCTCAATTTGGACAAATAAACGGCCGAGTGTTTTCAGACTCAGCTCCTGTGCTTGAGAAAGCATGGGCTGCGCGGGCTGGTTTGGGCTGGATAGGCAAAAACTCAAATCTCATCACCACCGATGGTTCATTTTTTTTTATTGGTGAAATAATCTGCGATTTGGAATTGGAATACGATGCGCCAATCGAAGAAAAGTGTGCCAATTGCAGGCGTTGTATTGTTTCTTGCCCAACCAAAGCCATAGAATCTGCCGGTGTAGTGAATGGGAGCAAATGCATTTCTTATTTTACCATAGAACTCCGCAATACAGAGCTGCCCGATTCCTACAAACATAAATTTCAGAATTGGGCTTTCGGTTGTGACATATGTCAAGACGTATGTCCTTATAATTTCAGAATGTTACCATCTACAGAAAAACGCTTCGAACCTTTGGACGAAATGCTTGAAATGGATAAAAACAAATGGGAGCAGCTCGATGAAACTGATTTCGAACGTCTTTTTGCCCATACCCCCATTACTCGTGCAGGGCTGGAGAATCTGAAAAGAAATATCCGATTTGTTTTACTCAAACCATCTGATGATTATAATAAAGATGCATAAATGGCTTTAAAACTTTTTTAAACTATTTCAGAAACCTTGAGTTATGCTTTCATTTTCAAATTTGGCAGCAATGGCTTTTACAAAGTTCAAAACTAAATTTGAGCATACAATTTTTGTTTTAACTTCTGTAAATCTGCGAACATAATATCAATGTAAGATCTATTTTTCAGTTCTTGAGTATAGGTAAAGGATACCTTAGTTGCATCTCAAAAAATAAAACATAGCCAAATTATTGGTTAATAATTCTGTTACAAAGGATATAGGGTATGGAATTCTCAATATTCAGTATCTGAATAGATACAATATGATAAGCTTTTGCAGAAATTTGCCGGAATTATAGAAAATATAAGGCCTTGAATATGAGGCATAAGACATTCTGGATTCCAAATTTATGTCCGAGATATCAAATAAAGTCGATACTTATTGCATAAATTGGGTTTAAAGTATAAATTTGTTCATATAATAATTGGTCATACGGATGATACTCAGATTTTTTTCAGTTTGGATTTTATTTGCCTTGGCCATATGGCAAATATCCGGAAATGTGCTATTTGCGCAGGAATCACCTGAGCAGATAGTTGAACGTATGCGCCAAAGTAATCAGACAAAGACAGAGGTATATCTTAAAAATTTACTCCTTCTGGCTGATGAACAATTAACAAAACAACCAGATACTTCCATCTTTTACGCTAATGAGGCTTTAGATTTGAGTGAGAAGATGGAAATGGAATGGGCTACTGCAAAATCCTACCAACTGATAGGTCAGTATTATACCATACAAGGTATATACAGCGAAGCCCTGAGCAACCTCAACAAATCTCTCGAAATTCATGAACATATGCAGGTTAGTCCTGAAAAGGCTGATATACTTTATGACATTGGCTTTATTTATTTTTTAGATCAGGATTATCATAAAGCATCTGAATACTATAACCTGGCGTTGAATATATACAACAATTTTAAAGATAAAGAGGGAATCACACTTTCTTACTTATACATAGGGAAATGTTATTTTCAGTTGGGAGTGCTGAATAGTGCACAGGAATTCTTTAAACGTGCCGAAAGAATGTTCATTTACAACCAAGAAATGGATCTCGGAATTCAAGGAAAGGTTTATCTAGAGTTAGGTCATTTATACCGTCAAACCAGAAACAACGATTTGGCCCTCAAGTATTACACAAATTCTGTAACCAGTTGCGAGAAATCGGGAAATGATGAGTGTCTTATCAACGCATTGCACTCTATTGCATATATTTATTTAAGCGAAGGTGAACCAGAGCGTGCTGCAAATATTGTACAGAAAGCCACCGTATTAGCTCAAAAACTTGATCTAAACATACTCAAAGCAGAGAATTTTAGGGTATTGGCCAGAATAGACTCATTAAACAAAAATTTTGAAAATGCATACATCAATTTGTTGCAATACAAATTGTACAATGACAGTGCTTTTAATGGCGAAACCAAAAAACAGGTAGCCCTGCTGCGAGAGAAATACGAATCTGTAAAAAAAGATAAACAGCTTACAGATCAGCAACACGAAATACGGGTTAAAAATACACAACGTAATTTTCTTGTGATCTCATTGGTAGTCATATTACTAGTTGCAGTATATCTCATCATTTTGCTTCTGATTAATCGTAAGCGAAATATGTTGCTCAATGAAAAAAACCATAAAATTGAAGAGCAAAACCAATTACTCATTCAACAAAAAATGGCCATACAGTCCATCAATACCGAATTGGAAGAACAACAAGAAGAAATTATTAGGCAAAAACAACAGATAGAAGAAGCTTTCTCTCATATAGAAATTCAAAAAAACGAACTCGAAGACAGCCACAGAGATATCCGTAGTTCATTGAGCTATGCCCGAAGAATCCAGCTGGCTATCTTGCCTCCACCCGAGTATATGCGAAACCTCTTACCCGAACACTTTGTGCTCTACAAACCCAGAGATGTGGTTAGCGGCGATTTTTACTGGTTAAAGCAATACGACAATAAAATATTCCTCGCTTCTGCAGATTGTACCGGACATGGTGTGCCTGGTGCATTTATGAGCATGATGGGAGTTGCATTCCTCAACGATGTAGTAAGCAGATATGTGCGCCAAAAAGATACCATCGAAGTTAAATCTTCGCAAATGCTCGAGGAATTGCGCTACAAAGTAAAATCTGCATTGAGGCAAACCGGTAGAGTTCAGGAATTGCAGGATGGTATGGATATGGCTTTGGTTATAATTGACACTGAGCACAAAACTTGTCAATATGCAGGTGCTTATAGCCCACTATTTATTGTAAGGCCCACTTCCGACTTTTCGATCTATGAAACTGATGAGGAATCCTTAGACAGGGTGAAATCATACCCGATTAAATCCGTCCATCCGGAAACCAATGAGTCGGTTGAAGGACTGCTCGTTCATCTTAAGGCCGACCGAAACCCAATTGGTATCTACATGCGCGAAATTCCTTTTACCAATCTTACTTTTACTTTCGATGATCATGATACAATTTACCTCTTCTCAGATGGTTTTATAGACCAGGCTGGTGGAAACAAAGGTAGAAAGTTCATGGGACCAAATTTCAGAGAACTCATAAGCCAGATACACGTAGAACCTATGAATAAGCAGGTAGAAATCTTTGACGATACCTTCGAGTCATGGATTGGATACCCATCGGCCGAAAATCGACTAAAAAGACAACTTGATGATGTCATGATTCTTGGCGTGAAACTTAATTTTGCGCATTTGGTGCACAAACCATATTACAAAGTATCGTGGAAAGATAAAACTGTACTAGTAGCCGAAGACGATACTGCTAGTTTTTTTGTTGTAAATGAGACTCTTACAAATTTGGGTGCAAAAGTTCTCTGGACTCAGAATGGTGAAGAAGCAGTTAGGGTGGTTGAAACAAATCCTGATATATCGCTCGTGCTCATGGATGTACAAATGCCTATAATGAATGGTTATGAGGCTACTGCTATTATAAAAAAATATAGACCAGATTTGCCTGTGGTTATTCTCACTGCTTTTGCATTAGACGGAGAAAAGGAAAAAGGATTTGTTGCCGGTTGCAGTGATTTCATTAACAAGCCACCCGATGAAGAACTCTTTATACACACGGTTTCCAGATTCCTTACATAATTTGTAAAACTTTGCTCCTTTTTTATACAACATACTAGTAATTGTTACGTAAAAACACTTAACTTTACTTAAATATAAGAAGGGAATATGGTTTGATACTATAATCTTCTCTGTTGTTTTTCAGATATTTATTAGATATTACTTGTTATGAAAGTAATTCTGTTTTATGAAAACGCAGACATACTTCAACGTATAAAATTTACTGCGGAAAGCTTACATTTTGACTGTATGGCTTTTCAATCATTTAATACTATGATTGAGATGTTACTACATAATAAGTTTTCTGAAACTTTTGTACTTCTCATTGATATCAATAATCCCAATTTATCAGACCAGATTCTATCAAACAAGATACTATTCCCGAAATACGCCAAACATGTTGTATATATTATTAATCCCGATGATGAAAACAATTGGAACAAAGTACTAAAGACTGATTTTTGCAACTACGTAATTGATCCTACTGATAATAAGCAACTGAAACTAGCTTTGACTTTCGCGCAGCGCCGTATATCAGGGGTTTCTTCCGGTGCTGTATGCACTGAAAATAAGGAACTTACTCACCTATCAGACACAATCTTTGAAATAGAGGAATCAGCATCATTACTCCCAATCCCGTTATACATAGACCAATTACCTCCAATACTGAATGGCCTGCAAGTTGATATACTTAAATCTATTTATAGCAATTCTTTTATAAATATTTGCGTTACTGATTTGCTTTTTAATACATTGTTTATTAGTAGTTTATATGCCAGTGCATTGGGTGAAACAGGTGATACAATGTCTGGTAAAAATTTGCTCAGTTTTTTACCTGAAACCTTACAAAATGCCATTCAGGAAAAAACCAGGTCGTTGGAGCCCGGTAAGAGTTTAATAATTAGAAATCTTAGTACAAATAATGAATCTAAGACCCCATACAATCTGCAGATTCAAACTATTATCAACAATCAAGGTATTTGTTCTGCTTATGTGTTTACAGCCTTAAGTGGAACAGATTTTCAACAATTATCTGTTTCTCAACCCAATAATACAATTGATAGTAATAAATTATTGATTAAATATTTAAATCAAATTGATGAAAACTCAAAATTTGTACAGCTCACGCTTGAAAATATGCTTGAGGGCTGCCATATCATTGATTTTGAGTTGAATTATAAATTTGTAAATCATGCCGCCGCACGGCAATTCCGTATATCGCAACTAGATGTTTTGGGTGAAAAGTT
>JFJP01012294.1_pt1 | contig 14690 bp, 8 predicted proteins | sample 431651 | NCBI WGS metagenome assembly JFJP01 (sample SAMN02602958, study PRJNA72255) | Microbial mat metagenome, whole genome shotgun sequencing project. | biome: fresh water; feature: sink hole; material: water; isolation source: purple microbial (photo- and chemosynthetic) mats found in...
ACAAGTTCCAGTTGCGCCTAAGTTCACTTGATCCAGTTCGGAGGTTGCATATTTGACAGTTACTGACGCATTACCGGCAGTATTAAAAGATATGCTCTTATCCGCATCCAGGTCAAAAGGCACTGTTTGCAGCGCTTTGCCAGGCTCGTTGATTGTATAAGAGCCTCCTTTCATCGGTCCGCCGATATTGCTAATTGTAAATGAGGCAGACAGATCCCTGTTGCAAGCAACACCCAGCCCAAGATATGGGTCTGGCTGTGAAGGCGTATTTGTCGGCGAAGGGGTGTTTGTCGCTGTTGGCGTGGAGGTGTTTGCTATTGTAGGGGTTGGTGTATTGGTTGCTGTATTGGCAACGACTGCTGGTTTGGCACAAGTGGCATCTGCTTTGGCTACACCAGTGCCGGGGTGTCCTACCCGCTGATTGACAACAATGGATACCTTGGTGCCTGGATAGGGACCAAGCGCGATCACTGTTGACTCACCGGCTCCAAGCGAGAAGGTGCCGCTCGCAGGCGCAACGCTCACACCGGGCGCAGAAGCAGACCACGAGGTGGTACCGGTCATGGCTGCTCCGCCATTGGTGATGGTGAATTCCACCAGTCCTGTGCTGGCGTTGCAGGCGCCACTAACCACAATGCTAGATTTATCCCAGACGGATGCAGCAGCAGTATTTGTTGCTGTGGGGCTGGGTGTGTATGTCGAAGTTACCACACTTGCCGCGCTCGCCTTTTGCGTGCCGCTCAAAACGGTCGAGGTTGGGGTTGCCGTCGGGGTATTGGTCGGAATCGAAACACTCGCCACCGGCGTTTCTGTCGGTGTTTCTTCTTCTACTGCGGGTACTACTGGCGCTTCCGTGGGCGGAGCTTCTACAGGGGGTTCTTCTGCGGGTGGAGCTTCCACAGGAGGTTCTTCTGCGGGTGGAGCTTCCACAGGGGGTTCTTCTGCGGGTGGAACTTCCACAGGAGGTTCTTCTGCGGGCGGGGCTTCCACAGGAGGGGCTTCTACAGGTGGAGCTTCTACAGGAGGTTCTTCTGCGGGCGGGGCTTCCACAGGGGGGGCTTCTACAGGTGGAGCTTCCACAGGCGGGGCTTCCACCACCGGAGCTTCTGTCGCATCTGCGCCTGAAGCTCCAGACAGGTATTCTCCTCCGGGAGTACATGACGCGATAAGAAGCGACAGTATGACGGCTAGAGAGATAATTCTTAAGGTGTTAAAGCGAGCTTTTGTTTTCATATCAACCTCTGCTTTTTGTTTAATCATGGCGGTTATGCCAGAAAATTAACACAATGACGATAATTCCTGCAAGAATAAATAAAGGCGACCAGGTTTGTGATCCGTCAGATGTAGCTGTTAGCGGAACGGTCGAAGGGGTAACCAACGTGACCGTGCTGATTAGGATTAAAACAACAAGCCCGCCAGCCAGGGCGAGGCGCGGGAATGTCCAACTCCAGGTAAAGCGTTGTTTGGGCGCTGGGCGCTCCGCCTGCCTGGTTTTCTTCCACTCCATCATCAGGCGGTTGCGGATGCGCACATCGGCATTGTCGCTTGCTCGCGCTTTTTGGGCTGCCGCCTTCATGCGGATAACGGTTTTTTGTAATTCAGCCAGTTCGTGCTGTGCCATTGTTTTCTGCATATCTGTCTCGTTCTTGTCTGATAAAACCTGATCGGTAAATTCGGATAACAGCTCGTCCAAATTCTTTTCGTGTGCTTCGGCGAACTTATTCATCATTCCCCTCCATTTTCTTTGCCAAAGCGGCTACCGAGCGTCGAAAGAGGGACTTGGTTGCTTCAAGGGACTGTTTGTTTTGAACAGCAATTTCGTGAAAGGGCATTTCGTCCACGAAGCGCATGAGGAGAATATCCTGATAGTTTTGAGGCAGTGTGCCAAGCGCGTGTTGAACGGTGACCAGATCATCCTGGTGACTGTCAACGCCCGCTGTGTGGTTTAATGAATTTCTTGTCACGACTTCCTCATAATCATCCTGCTCGGTAAGCGTAAGCTTGGACTTGTTGGAACGATAATAATCAACGATTTTACGATTGGTTATTGTCCATATCCAGGTGCTAAACTTGGATTGACCTTTAAAACTGCCCAGTGATTTCATAACAGCAATGAATATTTCCTGGGTTACATCTTCCACGTCGTTTTCTGGAACCTTAAACCGTACCCTTGCAAATACATTTGGAAAGTATCGCTCGTATAACAGGGCGAATGCATCTTCTTTTCCTGTTTGTGCAGAATGTACCAACTCTTCATCACTTGGGATAGCATTGTTCAGTAGCGATTTTTGCTGATTCATATTATTAGTCGGCTTTTGCCCTGAAAAAGGGTCGAATGGATTTGGTCGTGCTTCATCTTCAATTGAAATGTCGTATTTGACGGGTTTTGTCAGGCGTCTTTGAAAGCCTGTCAGGCTTTGTTTTAGCTCAATATTCTGTGGGTTGAAACCTCTCCAAGCTTGGGAGGTTACTGATGTATTACAAAACATAAATACGGTTTGGACGAAGTTCCTTAATTAAAGAAAATGCGCTAGAATATAAACAGCGTAATTAAACCATGAGAGCAAGGAATTGTATATCACTTATGACTACCTACTTGACTCAATCCCGTATTCTTACTTTTTTGTTAGTTAGCCTGTTCCTGTTGACCGCCTGTCAACCGCAGGCTGAGTCCACGCCCTTAGCCACAGAACAGCCGCCAACCCTGCCTTCCACACAGGCTCCAGTGGTTGAGGAATCTCCCGTCGTGCCACAAGGTCCGGCTGCGATCAATCCAAACATCATCCTTGACCCTGCTCTGACCCAAGATGCTGATTCACTCATGGTGAGTCAGTATGTCTATCAAGGTCTGGTGAGCCTGGATGCGAGCGGGAATCCGCAGCCTGCCCTGGCTGAATCGTGGGTGGTTTCGGATGATCAACTTGATTATATTTTTACACTGCGCGCGAGTGCCGCATTCAGTGATGGCACTGCGGTCACTCCAGATGTAGTCGCCGAGAATTTTAATCGCTGGTTTGACCCACAGCACCCTTTGCACGGCAACGGTAATTATGCCGCCTGGCAGGAAACCTTTTTGGGGTTTCATGCTGAAAAGGGCGCCGATAAACGCCCCGTGTCCACGATAGATGGAATTCAGAAGGTTGACTTCAACACTGTCCTGATCCACCTTAATCGTTTGGAGCCAAATTTGCTGACCTACCTGGCAGACCCCGCATTTGCCATTCTAAAAACAGATACGCTGGCGGCTGATAGCGCGTATGGTGGACGGGATAGCACCATCATCTCCAGTGGTCCCTATCTGATCTCCTCCTGGACCGATGACGGGCTGACGCTCAGCCCCAACCCCAAATATTGGGGAGACAAGCCAACAGAAGATTTGAAATTCATCTGGCGGTAGCCTGATAATTGGAGACCAAAGTCTCTTAACCTCGCCAAGCTAATCAAAAATCCCCGAACGCGTTATAGCGTTCGGGGATTTTTGATTTGATTTGGAATTTGATAGTTTTATGGCTTCCAGACCGGTTCGCTGGCGTCTTGTCCAGTGAGCGATACCTGCCTGATGATTTCGCCATTGAGATTGGCAATGTAAATTTCATTGCCCCCAGTTCGATTTGTCTGGAATGCCACGTATTGGGTATCTGGCGACCAGTTCGGAGTTCCGTTATTTCCTGGCGCGGTTGTCAATTGATTTGTGTAGCTGCCATCAGCGCCCACCAAAACTACGTTTTCAGAACCGCTTTCTCCAGAGACGTAGAGTATTTTTTGTCCGTCTGGCGACCATGTCGCATAGTCGTCTCTACCGTTATTGTTCGTCAGGCGCTGGGCTTCGCTTCCATCTGCCCGCATTCGGTAAATTTCGGGGTTTCCATCCTGCCAGGAAGTAAACGCAATCCACTGGCTGTCAGGTGACCACGATGGGGTTGAGTCAGGGCTTGTATTCGTTGTCAGGCGCTGGACGTTGTTTCCGTTCGCATCCATGCGATAGATATCTGAACTACCATCTCGGTTGGAGACAAAGGCAATCCACTGCCCATCCTTTGACCAGACTGGGTGCGCGTCTCCGGCAGGGTTATTGGTGAGGCGGAACAGGTTTCCACCGTTCTGATCCACCCGATAGAGTTCAAAATCACCGTCGCGGAACGATTCAAACAACACCATGCTGCCATCTGGCGACCAACTGGGCAGCCAGTCTTTGTTGGGTGAGTCAGTCAGGCGGGTGACGAGTCCATCGTTCACATTGACCACGTACACATCCCAGTTGCCGTTGACCTCGGCGGCGAAGGCAATTTGTCCGCCGTTGGGTGACCAGACTGGGTTGTTTTTCTTCGCCCCATCGTGGGTGAGAGTTATGGGCTGGCTGCCATCCAAATTCGCCACCACCACTTCGCTTGCCCCGTTTTGTTCCGAAATGTAAGCCACTGAACCGACCGGCTGCGGAATTTCTGTCGCTTCTGCTGCGGGTATGGGTTTTGTGGCAATCACTTCACTGGCAGTGGGTGTGGATTCAATATTGACTGGTGTGGCAGATAGTTCCTGCGCGATCATTGTTTCCTGTGCGCCCGCTGCGCCTGCCAGATTGATGTCTTCCATTGAGCAGGCGACCATCAGCCATGCAGAAAAACCCACCATTAAGAAAAACAGGCTTGCCATTTTCCATTTCGGTTTCATATTTTGAGATTGCATGGCTTTTTGTGTGTTCATTGTTTTCCTCGCTTTTTGTTTTGATTACTTTATTAGTCGGCAGGAATGGTACAAAAGGGTCATATTTTCCCCGACCAACTCTTTACAAAAGCGCAAGGCGGTTTTGAATATTCTCTCCCGTACAAATGTCATTGCGAGGCGGTTTGTGCCGAAGCAATCTCCTTTTGAGATGTGCGGTAGAGAATTTGAATATTACTTTACTCCGATTTATCGTCCTGTTTGTTGGCAGTTTCGATTTTTTTGTATATCTTATCTAGCGCAAGTCTGGGGGAGGTGGATTCAGCCGTATTCCCCACTTGATTGGGCTTTTCGATCTGCTTGTAGATTAAGCGCATGGCTTCGCCTGCGGGTGCGATGTCTTCATCCTCTTCTTCGCGCAGTGCCTTGAGTTTTTCCTTCAAACTTGTGTAGTAATCACTGCCGGTGATTTGGGTCACTTCCTGGCGGCGTTTGGTTTCGTCAATCTCGATCCGCAGTTGCGCCACTTCTTGTTGTAGTTTTTCCTCACGTTCACGCACCCGCGCCGCCATGCGGACGAATTCAGCCGCCAGCGCCGCGAGCGAACTATCCTTCACATTGATGGGCGTTTGTATATCCTGGTAATTTCCTTCTGCCAGCTTCTGCATCTCTTTAGCCATATTGTTGATAAATTCTGTCGTGTAGCGAATTTTTTCACTTAATCCGCTCATTACCCCCATTGCTACTTCGGGGTGGCTTTCGATTAGGTTTTTGAATGTTTCAATATCAAGAGCTGCGATGGTGGCGCGGGTTTCGGCGCGCGCGCTGGCAGAACGCGGCAAGCGGTCTATCAATGCCATTTCACCCAAAATATCTTTTGAGCGGAATATCCGCAAGGCTTGACCCGATTGAGGGGCGCCCGCATTCGGCATATAAATGGCGACTTCTCCCTTGCGGACGATAATCATTTCATCCCCAGGGTCTCCCAGGTTAAAAAGCACTTCACCGGCTTGCAACGTGCGTGTTTTTAACACGCCAGCCACCCGTTCGATGGCTTCGTTGGAGAGCGACTTGAATATCGAGACTTTTTTGAGCAAAGCAATCAACGCCATGAACTATTCCTTGGGCTTCTCGAAAAGCGGAAAACAAAACTGAATACGCAGAAGATCATCGAAGGGTTGCCAGTGCCAGTATTTCCAGTCGCCATAATTTTTGGCGTTAATCCGTGTCAGCGCTTTTTGAATGGAGGAGCGTGGTTCGGTTTGCAGCAATGGCGCAGACTTCTCTAATATGGCGAGCGCTTCTTTCAGCAAGGCAAGCGCCTTTGCTTTGCGGCGCGCCTGTAATTCTGCTTCTGCTTGTCGGTATCGGGTTAGCGCCAGTCCGCAGAAATCAACATCCAGCCAGAGGGCGGCTGCTCGTTCGTACTGTTCGCTGGCTTCGGTGGGACTCTTTTGTTTCAGTAATTGATCTCCCAATTGTACCCATGCCAGGGCTGTTAAGTTGGGTTCGTTTAACAATTGATATGTTTCTGCCGCTGTTTCCCATTTACCCGATAGGTCATCCATCAACGCCCGCACCCGCAATGTTGAATTGGTGTCCGTTTCTGGCAGAGATGCGCGACAGGCTTCGATTTGAGATGAAGGATCGCGCTTGGCTCGCCACTCCAGCCACGCGCCTATGGCAAGGATTTTCCAGTCCTGCGGTCTTTGCGCTGTCAGCGTTGCGATCTGTCTTTCCGCGGCTTCCATCTTTCCCTGGCTGGGCATTAACAGGCATAACCGCGCCGCGATACCGACTGCCATGTCAGAATGGGTTTCGGAGGGCAGGGCTGCCAGCGCCGATTCGTGGGCGGCTGTGGCATCGGCAAGGTCGAAATGTTTGAGGGCGGCGCCTCCCAGTGCCAGATGCGCGCGCGCTTTTTCCTGCCCAATGGCGGCATTCACTCTTTCAGATGGATAGTGATCCAGCAGAGCCAATGCACGGGTGTATAGAGCTTCGTTTGTTTCCTGAGGCTGATTGTAATTTTCAGCCGCATGGATGATCTGTCTCGCTGCTTCCAGCCATTGCTCAGACATTTCGTAGTGATATGCAAGTTTTTCGGTGCCTTGAAGCGGATTTATACCCGCTTCGTTTTCGAGGAAATTTAGGATTTTATTCTTTTGTTGGCGATGGTTCGGCAATTGCGCGAGATGCTTTGCCATCTGCCTGTGCAGTTCGCTGCGACGTTCGAAGGGCAGGCTGGTATAAAGCACATCCCTGAATATGGGTTGCGCGAAGGTATATTGCCTGTCAACTCCATATTCACTGACGGTAATCAACCCTGCATTTTTTAGCTCATTCAAATATTCATGAAGTGTGGCTGGGTCAATTGTCTCTGGCAGCAGGGCTTTCACCTCGCTGTTGCGAAATTCTACACCGATGACCGATGCCAGACGCGCCACTTCGCGCTGTCCTTCAGGCAGGCTTTCGAGGCGGCTTAAGACCAGGCTTTGCAGAATGTCAGAGGTTTGCAGAATTTCCCGCAGACGGCTCTCGTTGATGTTATGCGCGCGTTTGATCCAGCGGCTGATTTCCTCCACAAAGAGCGGGCTGCCGCCGCTTTGGTCGTGGATGATGTCTACCAGTCCGGCGGTGAGAATTTCAGCGACCATTGAGCGGGTTTCGGTTTTGGTAAAAGGAATAAGGTCAATTCTCTCGCCGATTTTTCCCTTATTGGTTTTCTCTTGTGGACGGAGCGCAAGCAGAAAGACAAGGGGTTGGGTTGACAGTTCCCGGCTTAATATTTCCAGGCAGGCTTTTGATTCAGCATCCATCCACTGTGCGTCTTCGAAAAAGACAACCAACGGTTTTTCGATGGATAACGCCGTAAGAAACGCCGCCAGTGCCGCCTGCCGCCGTTGAGTTGTTTTCTCGTCAGCATGCTGGCTGGTTTCACTTTTTTGAGTGTCTTTGCTCCCAATCAATTTTTGGAGAACTTTGGAATCCCTCGACTTTCGACTGAATCCCCCTTTTTTGATTGTTCTTAATAACTCTTCCGCGTTCCACTTTCCGCTTTCATCTGTGAATTCGCCTGTCGAGCGCACTTCCTGTAATTTCATCATCTCGGTCAGCACAGCAGATTGTTCTGTAGATAAGTTGAGTTGCGCGGCAAGCTGTTCTAATTTTTCCTTTTGAATGAATGGATGGTCAATCGATGTGATGCCCGCCAGCGACCGCAGCAATCCCTTCCAGCAGGAGTAGGATTCGCCGGTTAGGTAAGAGCGGCATTGGAAGGCATGAACCTGCCAGCCGTCTTCCAGCGTTTTTTTGAGCAACGCATCTGCCAGGTGACTTTTGCCGATGCCCGCCTGCCCAGCCAGGGTCAGTGCGCCGCATTTTCCTGCGCGGGCGCGTTGAATGACCTGCCAGCCGCGCTCCAGTTCAGATGCGCGACCAATCAACGGCGGACGACTGTGGATGCGGTTGAGCAGGGTATCTTCGCGCGGACCATCCACGTTCCAGATTTCAATTAGTTTTTTCTTGCCTTTCACGCGCGCCGAAGGTAGCTTATGGGTGACATAATAGGCATTGGTGACTTCGAATACCGGCTGGCTAATGAGGATTTGTCCCGGACGCGCGGCGCTCATCAAGCGCGCCGCAAGGTTTACCTCATCACCCATGACGGTGTATTCACGCCGTGTCGATGCCCCAGCCTGTCCGGCAAAGGTATCGCCGAGGGTAATACCGATACGATGCTCGATGAAATTATTTTTTCCCGGCGGAAGGTGACGCAGAAAATTCTGCGCCCATTCCTGATTCAGTTTCGACAGGGCGTTGTTCATTTCCAGGGCTGCGCTGACGGCGCGTTGGGCATCGTCTTCGTGGGCAACAGGAGCGCCAAAAAGCGCCAGTAGTTTTGTCCCCTGGCTGTATGGGTCAATGCGGCTGACAATTCCCCCGAAGCGGCTGATGACTTCATTTATGGCAATAAAATATTCGCTTAAGATTCGCGTTACCCGCTGTGCGCCGGCTTCTCCCCAGGCTTCCAGCAAATTGTCGGGACCTGTGAAATTACAGAACATGACCGTGGTCGGGCGGTACTCGCTTCTCACCTGACGCTGGTCGGCGTGCGCGATGATGCGGTCAACCAGTTCGCTCGCCAGGTAGGGAGTCAACGCCTTAATCTGGGTCAGCTTTCCGCTAATCTCAGCTTTGATTTCCTCTGGACTTACATCCCATTGCGCTGCGCTGCCACGTATCTTGCGCCTTTGGGTCTGCTGAATTTCATACTCGCCCAATTTATCATCTGGCTTGGGGTTGAGGCGGAAGAATCCACTTTCTGCTTTCACCTCTGTCATGTCGTAGGTCGAAGACAGCACGCTGGCGGCGATGTGGTTGGCTACAATATCGCCGGGTTTGGTGTAGCCTTCGGCTTGAAGCGTTTGCGAAACGGTCGGACCGATCAGAGCGTATTCCATCCGCTTTTCCGAACCGACGCTGGCGGTGAGAAATGTCCCAGCCGAAAGACCGATCTTCATGGTGATGGTCACAGGCACTCCCAGCGGCGTGGGCAGGTCTGTAAATTTTTGCATGGCGCGCATCATCCGCAGTCCGGCGCGTGCCGCCCATTGAACGTGCCCGCCATTTTCCTGTTCGGGAAAAAATACCAGGGTGGCATCTCCGGCAAATTTCAACAATGTCCCATTTGAACGCGAGAGAACGTCAATCATCTCTGTGAAATAACGGTTGATAACCTCTGTTAGATATTCAGCCCCTTTTGGACCGAGTACAGCCAGCCGTTCTGAGAGCGCGGTAAACCCGCTTACATCTGAGAATAACAGGCAGCCGTTTAATATTTTTCCATCAACCTTCCCCACCTCGGGATTTTTGGTTTTCTCCAATACCAGGTCGCCGGGCAGGTAGGTGGAGATGGTGTAGTGAAGAGACTGCATTCGGTCGAGCGCGTTGTTGAGAAAACCCTTGCGCGTATTGTCCTGCGCCAGTTTTCTCCACAAGTTAAGAGGCAGATAGGGTTGTAATTCGTTTAACCAATCAGGGGTGTTTTGAGCGCCTTCCTTGTTTTCCAACTCAAACAGGCGGGAACTCAAAAAATTATTCATTTCGGATGAACTGCGAGGGGCGGGCTGGTCAGACATAACGGACTGCTCCTGAATGTATCGGTTCAGTTACTTGATGCCCCTTCCCATTTTTGTTTTTCAAAATAAAAATAGTCGGGGTGGGCAATGGCGCAAATCAATATGCAGAATTATCCTTTTACAATTCCTTGTTCAACCTGCTCACTGCCAGACTCAATTGGCGAAACAACCACACGGTTGCGCCCGCCCTGCTTCGCCTGATACATGGCTCTGTCTGCATTGACAAACACCTCATCCACATTCGAGCCGTGCAGCGGATAAATCGCCGCTCCCAGCGATATGGTGGCGCTGATCTTTTTATCTTCAGTTTCCACGCGCATCGCCTCAAACCTGGCGCGAATTTCCTCGGCGCATTTTTTCACAGTAGGCGCCGAAGCGCCGGGCATCACGATCACAAACTCCTCGCCGCCGTAGCGGCAGACAATATCCGCCGAACGCACGCAGCTCTTCATCACCCCGCCTACAGCCTGAAGCATTAAATCTCCCGCTTTGTGACCGTAGGTGTCGTTGATTTTTTTGAAGTGATCCACATCCGCCATGAGAATTCCCACCAGCGACCCATTTTGCCGCGCGTGGGCAATCTCGCCATACAAAATTTGATCCAGGTAACGGCGGTTGAATAACCCAGTCAGCGGGTCGTGAGTGGCTTGCCTGCTCAGGGTCTCCAGCGCCACCACCTGTTCCTTCTCCCGCACATATCCGCGCCTGCGTTCCTCATCAGATTTGCGTATTCTTGAACTGAGCATGTTCAGCAGGTCAAGGCTGAATGACGGGTGGTTTTCACCCAGAAATTGATAAAACATTGCGCGGTTCAAAGACCATAACGACACCGGACATACCGCAATAACCGTGGCAGAGCGCGGCAGGTTTTCGAGCAAAGCCATTTCACCAATCGCATCCCCAATTCCTCTGAAACCCAAAACGGTTGCCGTTTGAATATCGCCTTTGATGATCACCGCGCGACCGGTACGAATGACATAAAACATATCGCCAGGCTCATCCTCCCGCAGGATGATTTCTCCAGGCTGGCATATTCGCTCCTGTATTTTTTGACTCGTCTGCTTCTCTTCTATCCATGCCAATAACTGGAGGAAGGGCGTTTTGTCGTCGTGTTTTTCAAGTTGATAGGCATCGTACATGGATAAAAACTTATCCAAATCTGAAGGGGAGATGATTTCAAATGACATTGATTTGTACCTTTTTTGCTTCTATCTTTTATTTTCTTCCTTCAATTGTTCTGCCAATGTCTCAGCGTCGTTCGTCGGCTGCTTGCACACAAACCCTTCACAAACGTACGCCGTTGCTTTTCCGTCAATCAATCCGCGCTCATGCAGCAGGGCAGGGGCATCTTTTTCTGGAGGAAAGACCGAAGCGGCTGTGACTGCGCCCGGTCTGAATTCTGCTCGAATGACCTTGAGCAAACGCCCAAAATTTTCTTCCTGCGCTTCGCTCAACACTGCAAACTGATTCGTCGTCCCCTGGGCATTTTCTGCCGCCGATAACCAGCGCGCAACCCCCAGCGGATAGCGCAGGATCGAGTCGCTCGCAATTGCCAGTGTTTGCTCTGCGAGGTCTCGATACTTTCCATTGTCTGTGAATGCCGCCAGTTTGAGCAGCGCCTCGCACGCCAGCGCGTTCCCCGACGGCGTGGCATTATCTGCAATATCCTTCGGGCGGATGAGCAGTTCTTTGCCATCGTGCGGTGTGTCGAAAAACCCGCCATCGGGGTCTCTAAATTTTTCAATCATCTCATCAGCCAGTTCTACCGCAGAGGTAAACCACTTGTTGTTGAAATCGGTTTGGTACAACTCAAGCAGTCCCAAAATGAGCGCGGCGTAATCTTCGAGAAAAACCGCGTCGGTGGTTGTCCCGTTGCGCCATGCGCGGCGCAATTGTCCATCAGGACATAACGCAGTTAATAGAAATTCTGCGTTGCGGGCAGCGACAGTTTGATATATGTCAGTGCGAGGGCGCGCTTGCACTTTGCCCGAAGCAATCTCCAAATAAGCAGAGGATTGCTTTGCCAAAGAACCGCTCGCAACGACCTCATCGCCCAATACCCGCGCCGCCTCGGCAAATGCCGCCAGCATCAGACCATTCCACGCTGTAATAACTTTGTCGTCCGTTGCAGGGCGAACGCGTCGCGCGCGGACAGCCAAAAGTTTGGAGTGAGATTCAGCCAGTTTGGCTGGAACAACCTCAGGGTCGAGTCGGAAGCGAGCTGCCAGTGTGGAATCATCCAGTACGCGCTGTAAAACCGTCTTCCCTTCCCAATTTCCGCCAGCGCTGATTCCGTATGCCGCTTCAAAGAAATCAGAATCTTCTTTCAGCGTCGCGCGGATTTCATCTAAAGTCCAAACATAGAACTTGCCTTCCACGCCTTCCGAGTCGGCATCGAGCGAGGAATAAAATCCGCCTTGTTCGTGAGTCATCTCGCGCTGAACGAAGTCCAATGTTTCTTCGACAATACGTTTGAACGCGGGTTCCTTTGTTACTTGCCACGCGTGTAAATATGCGCGGACGAGGAGCGCGTTATCGTAGAGCATTTTTTCAAAGTGCGGCACACGCCAAAAATTATCGGTGCTGTAGCGCGAAAAGCCGCCGCCGACCACATCATACATCCCGCCGCGAGACATGGCTTGCAGGCAGTGGGTGACAAGTTTGTAGTTTTCAGGCTGATGGATGAGCACTGCGTGTTGCAGTAAAAATTCCAGCGCCATTGCCTGCGGAAATTTTGGCGCGGAACCCCAGCCGCCATAGCCCCAGTCATACGAATCTGCCACCGACTTTGCGATGGCGTCAAAATATTCGCTGACCAACAGGTCGCCTTTTTGATTTTTGTTTTGATGTTGCAGATGACCGATGACCTGATTGCAAACTTTTTCAATTTCGCTTCTGTCATTTTGCCAGGCATTTGCCAGCCCCGCGAGAACATCCATGAAAGCGGGCATGTTGTAACGCTTAACAGGCGGAAAATATGTGCCTGCAAAAAACGGTTTGAGGTCGGGCGCAAGAAATACGCTCATGGGCCAGCCGCCTGAGCCTGTCATGGCAACCACGGCTTGCATGTAAATTCCGTCGATGTCGGGGCGTTCCTCGCGGTCAACTTTGATGTTGACGAAGAATTCATTCATGAATTCAGCAGTTTCTTTGTTTTCAAAGGATTCGTGCGCCATAACATGACACCAGTGACATGCCGCATATCCAATGCTAAGAAATATAGGTTTGCTCTCGGCGCGCGCTTTGTTTAAAGCCTCATCTCCCCAGGGATACCAATCTACGGGGTTGGTGGAATGTTGCAGTAAGTAGGGCGAGTTTTCGTTGATTAAGTGGTTGGGCATAAGAAACCTATAAGGGGAGTGGGAAATAGTTTGGCTTCTGAGATTATAGCCCAAGGCGGTGATAAACATACATAGGGATTTTCAAAGGGGAAATCGTGTCTTCTCAATATTCTGGGGCGCGTAGCAGATTTCCGAAGTCTCACTCACCTCGACTTTTTGAGATGATAAGGGGAAATCATTGAAAAAATGTAACTGCTCAGCCAACCATGATTCGCGGGGCTGAAGCCGCCTGCTCAGTTCATGAAAGCCCCTTCGGGGCTGATGATTGAGTCCGCTTTAGCCCGCACCGTCGAGCATTACAACGCTGAGCAGTTACGAAAAAATTGTATTTCTAGGACTTACGCAGTTCAAAATCTTTTAGCCGCGAATTACACGAATTTTCGCTACTTGCTTAAATAATTTGTGAGAATTCGCGAAATTTGTGGCAACTTTTGTGGTCTTGCGTAAGTCCTAATTTCATTATATTGGGTATGGGATTGTTTCTTAACTCATTAGACCCAAAAGGTTTCTTTTGCTAACGAATACCCCCGTATTTTTGAGGCGATACGACAACGGCGGCTATTTTTTGTCCAACGTTTGTATCCTCTGCCTGTTCAATTTCATCTTTGCTAAAAATTAGTATCATCTCAAAAAGTCGGAGTGAGTGAGACTTCCGAAGTCTCGAAGACTTCGGAAGTCTGATATGCGCCCCAGAATATTGAGAAGATACAAAAATTAGCCCAAACTATACTGAACGCGGTCACAAACTGCGGTTTTATGACATGATTGATTCGGCTAAAGCCCTGCCTCAGTTCATGGAAGCCCTTCGGGCTAGTCGGCTTTAGCCGACTTTTATGTACTGAGCAAGGGATTTATCCCGATGCGCTACGAAGCCCCAAAAGCGCAATTTATGCCCGCGCCCGGTATAACTCATAACAGGAATTGCTAAAAAGACAGCCACTTTTTTAGAGTGGCTGTCTTTTCCCCCAATCTGCGCGAATTTTCGCTACTCTTTGGAAGATTTTCTTGGGTGCAGTAAATTAATTTGCGTTGATTAGAACTTATGCAAATATAACTTCCAGATTTTGAACTGTTGCAACGACATTATGTTTGAGATGTGTGGTATCAAAAAAATATTTGTTTATTAGACAGCCGCGGGCGGCATTGCTGTTTGCGCCAGTTTTTCTTTGCCGATTTTATAAGCCTGTGCAATAGTCACATACATAATCAACGTGATGTACATGCTAATTCCAGGCAGCAGAATGGGCAGCAGGCACGAGAGAATCAACGTAGCGCGCAATCGTTAATATCAAGGATGCGACATAGTAAATGGCAAACGCCGCAACAAACCCGCCCAGGTTGGCGCGGAAGATAGCCCACCATTCACCAAAGCGGAAGCCTGCAGCGAATTCGTTTTTATCCACTGCGTGCATCTCGGCGGCGGGGATGATGGCAGCAAGCGGCAACGAGATCGGGATGATTAGACACATAACTGCAAGCATAATCATCGAAAAGATGACGATGATTGCCTCCGCATCTGCGCTGTTGACATTTGCCATGATGATGGGCAGTC
>JFJP01039772.1_pt1 | contig 14685 bp, 17 predicted proteins | sample 431651 | NCBI WGS metagenome assembly JFJP01 (sample SAMN02602958, study PRJNA72255) | Microbial mat metagenome, whole genome shotgun sequencing project. | biome: fresh water; feature: sink hole; material: water; isolation source: purple microbial (photo- and chemosynthetic) mats found in...
CGTCGGAACGACGGGGATAGCCTGCTAAATGTATCTTGTTGTTTGAGATCGACGCAGGAAGCCACAGCCCTTCAGGGCGTGGTAGTTCACAACGGTACTAATGACCAGTTAGAATGGTACAGCGATCAAAACAGAGAATTAAAATTTAGTCCCGATTACGCCCCTGTGTTGATGAAGATGTAAAAGTCTTCATTGCCACGAACAGTTTATATTTGATTATATAAATTGTAACTATTGTTGTTAAGCAATGCCCGTTTTTTGTCAGTGTAGTCTTTCACCACAGGTAGTTGACTGAAATGGCTAAGAGATTCTCTAACTTAACCAGCTTAAAGAGTAATATAAATAACCAAAAAGCTACAGTTAAAGTTAAAACGGACTTCGACGCAGCCACAATCATTCTAAATGATCTAAATACCTTAACTAATACCAAACCTGTTGGAAGTTCTATTTTTATAGTCTGTCCTTTTCATGACGATAGTAATCCGTCTTGCTCAGTCAATGTGTCTAACACAGCGGCTGTTCCTTTAGGGTTTTACCACTGTTTTAGTTGTTCTGCTAAAGGTCCGTGGAATAAACTTGCTGAAAAACTAAATCTAACTATTATTGAAAACTGGAAGATGTCTGCTGCTGCATCGTCTAGTGCCAATCCTCTCACCGAAGAAATGACAGATGTATTAGCTTCATTGAAACAGTTAGAACTAGAAACTGATAGTTGGGTTTATAGTAGTGAGGACATACAGTCCAACCCTGTTTTTAAAGAAATTATAATGGCTATGCGTATTAGAGACACTTCACCTTGGCCAAAATACTTAGACTGGCGCGGGTTTTCAGGCGATTTTCTAAAAAGAATGGGCTGCTTATTAATCAGTGACAGTAAACACCAAGATGATTATAGTAATAACGACGCTTTGTTCCCTGTATTTATAAATAACAGTCTTAGAGGTGCTGTAAAAGGGTTAGCAAATCCAACTAAAAATGTTCCGTCTTACATCACTAGCCCCGGAAAGTGGATTAAAAACCATGGTTTAATGTTTTACGACAAAGCTAGAGAGTTATGCTTGGTAGACCAGAGTACTAAATACCCGGCTGTTTATATTGTAGAAGGAACACGAGACGCACTTAGGTTTTATAATGAAAACTATCCTGCGATTGCTGTTTTAGGGGCGGAGGCTATTTCGATTCGCAAATTAGAGCTCTTACAATTATTAAACACCGCTAACCTAGTGGTAGTTCCAGATAATGATAAAGGCGGTGACGTGTTTAAGAAAAACTTTCTAAGGATTATTGATGTGTATGAAAACCGTGAATCTAGTTTACCTGTTCCGATTACTTTTGTGGATTTACCTAAAAGTGGTGGTAAAATCGACCCTTGTTCGATGTCTGATAAGCTGTTCAATAAACTAACCACTATGTTCATTTAGGAGTAGGCATAATGACTATTAAAAAACATAAACTAGGCGGATCTGTAACGTTGTACAACGGCGACTGCTTGACAGTTTTAAAGAAACTACCTAATGACAGTATTCATTGTTGCATAACATCTCCACCTTACTACCAGCTACGCGACTATGGCACAGGGACTTGGGACGGTGGTGATAGCGATTGTGATCATACTGTTGGAAACCAAGTTCCAGACAGTAAAAACATACAAGCTATAAAGTCTGGTATTAGACCTGGTGTTGACGCCACTGTCTGTAAGTTATGTGGGGCTAATAGAGTAGATCAGCAAATAGGCATAGAACAGGACTTCAATGATTATATAGCAAATTTGGTAAAAGTATTTACTGAGGTTAAACGGGTACTTAGACCTGATGGACAGCTTTGGTTAAACTTAGGAGATTCTTATTCAGGAAGCAGCAAAGGAAGAAATGTAAACGGGACTTTTAATGAGAATAACAGCCATAAGCAGCACAGTAATGTCGGACGTGCATCTGGAGTGCTAAATAAAACACCAAGTATATTACCGGCTAAAAATTTAATAGGGATTCCTTGGCGAGTTGCTCTAGCTTTGCAAGAATCTGGATGGATTCTAAGGTCAGACATAATTTGGCAAAAAGTGAACAACATGCCTAGCGCTGTCACTGACAGGCCATCTACTACGCATGAATATTTATTCCTTTTGGTTAAAAAACCGCGTTATTATTATGACCATGAAGCCGTTAAAGTAAAGTCTTTAACAACTGATACAGACCGAGTAAATTTAAGAACAGTCTGGTCGATTCCTAATCACGGGACGACTGAGGAACACTACGCGGCTTTCCCTGAAAAAATAGTACAGAATTGCCTGTTTGCTGGAACATCTGAGCAAGGTTGTTGTGGAGTATGCGGAGCGCCGATGGTTAGAGTCGTTAGTAAAACAACTTTGAAACGGAATCAGCTTCCAAAAGACCACGAAGATTACCGCCCAAACGTGTACGCTAAGAAGTATACTGAAGATAACTCACACAGTAAAGGATTAGCTCAGGCTAGAACTTACACAAAAACTACCGGTTGGGAAAGGTCATGTACCTGTGAAGAATTTTTTCTAGACCAAAGTATTGTTCTAGATCCGTTCAATGGTTCAGGAACGACTGGTTTAGTTACTATCAAGCACAATCGTAAGTACATCGGAATAGAACTTAGTGAGAAGTTCACTGAGATCACTTTGCGACGACTAAAACCTATCGCCTCTCAACCAAGACTATTCTAATAACTAGGAGTTAGTTATGAAGTTTAAAGTAATTATTTCCATTTTATTCCTGACATTGTTGAGTTCATGCGATCTTAACACTGTCAGGGTTAAAGCTACAGTAAGTGACAAAGACAGAATTAAGTCTGATATGTTCTATTTTCAGGACAAATTGGGTTTATGTTATGCCGGTATAACTTATATGACGTATTCTGGCATGTGGAATGTGTCTATCACCAATATTCCATGCGACATACCTTCTAGTAACGAAGAAATAAAAACTAATAGTTAAACAAGAGGTAACTATGTATTCAGATCTTAATAAAGATACTTTGTTTCTTCAGCGTATTGCCGATAAACAACTACTTGTGAATACGGATACTGGTATTGTCGTATACGCAAAGACGGGGAAAACAGCTAACGCAGTAAAAAACAAGAGTTTTGCTGTCTATGTCTATGACCCTTCAAAACTAACAATGATAGATATCACTGCTCAGCGTTGCGTGTGGTTAGCGGCTCATGGTCAAGTAACCGACGATAAGCTGTTTGTTGTTCACTTAAACGGCGACCATACAGACAACAGACTAGCAAATCTAACACTAATGCGCTTATCGGAATTTCGTGTGCTAACCAAACATCGTTCCATGCGAAGGTTTGACGATAAAACTGTAGAGTTAATACGTAAAGCCTTTGCTGATGGTAACACCACCAAACAACTAGCAGCGCAGCATAATGTAAGCGCCACTTGTATCTATAACCTACTAAGTAGACGTAAGTATGCAGATGTCAAGACACAGTACGACGAATCGTGTACGATAAAACTCTCACGTAATAATCAAGAGGTATAAACTGTGAATAACGATATGCATACTGGCACTAGCAAACCAGAATCTTCCAACCTTAAAGGTTATATCGATCAGGTTATTGTCACAAAAGGAAAGGCAAGGTATGGCTTTAACGAACCATTCATTCAGGCACACACAAAGGGTCCAGTTCTCGTAAGGTCTAATGGAAGACTACATTGGCTCACTTGGAAAGAGAGATTTCTGTGCTGGATAGGACTTGAAAATGCCAGTTCACTCAACGACAAGTATTTCACCCATTAATATTTACTCCTACAACAAGGACACTTAACAATGCTTACTGAATCACTAGCTACAAAATATCGCCCGAGTATTCTTTCTGAATATGTCGGTCAATCCGCTATTACAACTCAAGTTCGTGGAATTTTGAAGTCGCAAAAAATACCGAGGTCAATTATTATCACTGGCCAAACAGGACAAGGTAAGACCACTTTGGCTAGAATGTTAGCTAAGTATTTAAACTGCGAGACTAACAATGCTTGTGGAAAATGCGCTAGTTGTAAAATGGAAGAATCCCATCCCGATATTCTGGAGTATAACCTGTCTGACAGCCGTGGTATTGATGATGTTCGGGCTATCATCAATAGCAGTAGAAGTATGCCACGGTTTAAATACCGTGTCTATATACTTGACGAAGTACATCAGCTGACTTCACATGGTCAGAATGCTTTTCTAAAATCACTTGAAGAACCACCGTCCAAGACTATTTTTATTCTGGTTACTACGAATCCTGAAAAACTATTACCGACTATTACAGGGAGATGCTTTAAGCTACAGCTTAAGTCTATTCCTGAACAGGCTATAGTAGACAGGCTCACACAGATCTGTGAAAAAGAAAACATGCTGGAGATTGTTTCACAAATTCCAGACTGGGAGAACACACTACAGCTTATAGCTTCATTAGTAAACGGGTCTCTAAGAGATTCTATATCGTTATTAGAGAACGTGTTTTATGCCATCCGTGGTGTTAAAAATCCGCAGAAATTTACCAGTGCTACAGTGCTAAACAAGCTAGTACTGTCCGGCGAAGTTGACATCGACAAAGCGGCTGTGGCTTTATTACTGGCTATAATAAAGCAGGACTTACTTAACTTTGTTAAGACAACTCGAAGCTGTGAGAATGTTCGCGCTTTGCACGGAAAGCTTAAATGGTTAGTTGTCTATTTAATTGACGATTATGCGGGTACTGCTAAATTTCAACCATATTCTGCGAGATTGTTCAAGCAACAAGTTGTTAAACAATCCTTGAAAGTTCCTGCTTTGTTACTATTGTCTTTGTTGGAGAAACTGGTAGTATGCGAGCAGAGGTTTAATACGGGTGTCGATGAAGCAGTTGCCTTGTTTTCATCGTTAAGTGAGACGTTCACTAAAAAGTCTAATAGTTAAGAGGTATTTCTATGCCGCAACATTTTCACGAGCCACTACTCAAAACTTTAGGTGAAACATATCTAGGGTCTAGTGATCAGTTTGAAAGAGTAGTTAAGTTTATTCTTGGTGACAAAGATCTGTCCTTAGAATTTTTTAACTACCAGTGGAAACTGGCAACTATGAACTGTGAGGCTGATTTCTTGGATATTGGCCTAGAATATAGGGAATGGCTCAAAATTCAAACTTCTGTTTTCGTGTCCAAGCAATATCAACATAAACAGAGTAATAAAGGATAAAACCATGAAAAATTTGTTGAGTTATACCCTGTGTTTTATAGGGTTCCATAACTGGTCACGTTGGGAAACTATTGTGGAAGGTGATTTAATTGACGATAAGAAAGCAGTTGTGGGTTGTTACGTGCGCCAAAAGCGCACATGCGCTGCCTGTAATATTGTTGCTATTCGTGATGCTAACACTAGGTAACTGAAACTAGGGAGATTAACAATGAACTATAAAGATTTAATGAACCAACCTGACGATATTGTGTTTTGTGAAAACGATATTAGTCCAACAGCACTATACAAAAAGCACAGTAATATTGAAAATGATATTACGGTGATTCCAGTGTTCAGCATAGACAACGATGATCCTGATGGTGTTATCGTTTATGGTTTAGCTAAAATGCCAGACTACATGAAGAATAGCTTGGACTTTCATGTACTGTCGGGCAAAGAACGGTCTAAAGCTATATCTATTCTGCTGAGCTGAACTTAACAAGGGCGCAATATTGCGCCTTTTAGCACTTCTGACCAATAAAGATTAAGGTACGCCTCAATGATCACAGTACAAAGCTTGTCGTTGAAAGACTATGTAGTATTCAAAAAAGCTACCATAGACTTTAATAACTCAGGGTTAAACCTTATTTTAGGTGTGAATAAAGACGCTAAGACTGATGAAACTATTACTGACACTGGTATTTCTACTAATAAAAACCAAAGTAACGGTTCTGGAAAGTCATTATTATTAGCATCGTTGGCTACGTTGTTTTACGGAACACCGCCACTGTCTAATAAGAAAAACCAGCGAAAAGACGTTTTAACTACAGCTTCTTCTATAGAGGCTGTATTACTGTGCGATCAGGATAATCAGAGTCAAAATACTACTTTTAAAGTTCAACAGTCGTTAAGTAAATATACTATTTACAAAGATGACCAAGACATGCAAGTACGAACAATAGAGCGTTCACGGCAAATTATTGCCAATTTGTTCCCTCTGTCTGAAACAGATTTTTATTCGTATGTGTACTTGTCCACACAAAGACCTCTAAGCTTTTTATATGAGTCTGACACAAAGCGGTCGGAAATTATTTCCGACCTGTTTAGATTTGGCGTGTATGACCAACTTAAAGAACACTTTCAGAATAAAACTCGGTCTTTGCGTACAGATGCGTCTTTATTAGACGATGTTATCGCAGACAAACTTAAAGTACAAAAACTAGCTAAACAAAATCAGTGGAACAGTGCCGACGAAAGTAAAATAGATGAACTTCAAAACAGCAAAGAAAAGCTGACTAGTAGTCAGTTGTTTTTAGCTCAACAGCACAGTGTTATTAAGCACTCGGCACAGGACATGAGTGAACTTAAAACATATTTAGAATCCAAGCTTAGTGTCTTGAACCATTTTAATAGCTTGGTTGAAAAATACCCTGAGCTATTATCTGCTCCACGTCCGGAGTTACTTAAATCTTTACAAAAGGAGCATACTTACCGTGAAGCTATGAGTGCTTATACAGAGCAAAAGAATACCTTTGCTAATAAATCTATGCAACTAGCAGAAAAAGCTTTAACTTGTACTAAAGCTTACCTTGAAGCGGATAAGTCTAAGGCGACTGTTTCTAAAGTGTTTAAAGTTTTGCCAGAGTTGTTGTCTTCTGAAAATAATAATAGCATAATATACCTGAACGCTAGTGACCCTAACTTTGACATAAATAGGCTAACAGATTTTCAAGACAGTATTATCGATACAGAAACCATGTATGGTCACAAAAAGCAGGATTTAACTATAATAGCAACAGCAGTAAAAGCATTTATGGGTGAATTGCGTGACCAATTTAATACACTTAACACCTTATATAGGGACTATATACAAAATGCTCTTGAGCTATATACATCTATACATACAGGGCTAAAGCCACTTTTAAAATCTTCACTGAAACTTGCAAGTAATAACACAGAGTATAAATTTTCTGTATTGTTCCCTGTCTACAGGGATAATAAATCCAATATGGTTAAATATAGTGACAACACTCTGTTAGACGAGTCACTAGACGAAGTAGTCGAAGCTTTTAATAACTCTAAAACTTTTGTTCATAACGTAACAGTATTTGTTAATATAGATGACAACAATACTTACTTGGAGGTTCAACGTAAAGAGGCTTTTTTGCATAACTTGCTGCAAAATTTAACAAAGTCTATTCGTACACTTGAGAATAGTAATAATAAGTCTAACAATAAACACACTCATAATAATGGCGGTATTGACTCTGACACTGAGTCTAATACAGCTCGTTGCCCGACTTGTGGTTATGAAATGGCTCTGTCCAATCTAACTTCTATGTTGGAAAGTTACCAGTTAGAACACAATGTAGTAGTTTTTCTACTTAAACTGGTAGACTGCTGCAAAAAAGCGGAGTCTATTGAAAGAGCTATCAATAAGCTTATAGATTGTGTAGAAGTAAGCTGTATACAGTTCAGTAAAAAAACAAAAGGAGTTATTCCAGTAACAAAATTTCCTAAAAATATTTTCGACCTTATAGCACTAGAGTCAGATTTACTAGTAAAAAGCTTTAAGCCGTTGATTGCAAAATCTGTTCATGTTTCAACTGTTTCAGACGCTCTGTCCAAGCTATCACAAGTGATTAACACTTGTGTAAATCAACACGCAAAACTTCCTACTAAGCCCTGTGTTTTAAACAATGAGTCTGATGTAGACCTATCCACTGTGTCGGAAAACGACATAACAGACATGATCTTGACTCTTGAAACCCTAAGAAGATCTACAAATACATATAACAGTGTTATTAAATCTAATACTTTGTTCGGCAAAGCCTTACAGGCTATTTTTGATCTTATTCAGGAAGATAGTATTATAAATTCAGCGTATTTCAATAAGCTTAAAGCGAAGTGGCTAAGATTGACTAATAAATACGCAGAATATAATAATATTCGTGCATTTAAAGATGTTACGAATACCAAAGTATTTGACCACTACATTTCCTTTTTTGAATATTTCGACAAGCTTGTTAAAGATGAACTTGCCTGTAGTAAAGTAACTCTATTAAAGATAGAGAAAGATTTAGCTCAAAAACTTAACAGTAAGAATAGTCATAAGCTATATATGACTCGGTATAAAGAGCTTAAAGCTAAACAAGTTGACCTTGAAAATAAGGTTAAGAACCGCGCAGTTCTGGAAAGCTTAGTAGCAGCTTATAGCGGTAAAGGTTTAAGAAATATAGCTTTATCCCAAGTTACAGTAATGCTGCAACAAAACTTAAATATGTTTACCAAGTTATTATTTGGTGAAAACATGTCTTTTTCTATTACTGCTACCAAGTCAGGAGTAACTACTCAGGTTACTCGGCCTAATGGTAAAGTTTCAGACATTAGGTTACTGTCTGGATCTGAGTCTAATTGCTTTTCCCTTATATTTTTGTTGTCGGTTTTAGCTATGATTCCAACAGCTAGAAGGACTAACTTTGTGGTTTTAGATGAAATGGATTCCCACATGGATAGTATATGCAGGGATAGGTTTTTTAATAACTATTTACCAGTATTAAAAACTGTAGTTAGCAATGTATTTGTTATAACCCCTAATCGTGTTTTAGTGGATGTAATAGACACAGTGTTTGACCGAACAATCACTGTTACGAAACAATCGGGTGTTTCTACTGTTAAAGTTAAAAATATGGTGAGTGACGTATGAGCACAAGTACAAATATACCAGTGGTGTTCTTTGGACAAATAAAACTATACGACACTTTAGTTTTATTGCATACCATGTATAAGACTGAGTCTGACAGTATATTTAAGCATAGGGAATCTGATTTGTTATTTTCATCAGTGTGCAGAATAGTTAGCTGTGGAAATCGCGATTGTGCAAAAACTATGACCAGTGTGTTTACTAAAACTGAACACAGTGTTTTAATCTTCACATCGTTTAAAGAGTTTAATGCAGCTAAAATTTTAAACCCGAATGTATTTACCGATGGAAGAGCAGAACACATTAAGCTGATTGCTGTTGTTCAAGCTGCAAAATCGTTATATGAATACGGTATGTACTGTATCGACATTGAGTACTCTAACACACATAAGTTCGTGCTAACAAACCTAACTACTAAACAAACAATCAGGGCTTTACTTCAGGCTAAAGAAAACAATAACTTTCAACACTATGTATCAGACTTCGATAATGGTCTACACAAAGTCAATAACTATCTACGGGAAGTTGTACATAGAGTTAAACAAGGATCGTTCTTAACCCCATTTATGACGTTTATTTATAGGTTGCCTTATAGTACACACCAAAAGCCAGTTAAAAATCTATTTATTAACTGGCTGTTTTATAGCGGTGATGACAATACTATTAAAGAAGCTTTAAGTTTCTTAGAAAAACACAACCCTGTTTTTAAACTGTCAGACCGTGTTAGAAACGCTTTAAATAATGCTTTGGATTTGCCTAACTTGCGACAGTACGCTCAAGCCTTTGCCGATCTTAGACAGGACGAAACTATACGGTACAGAGATCTAGTTAAGAAGTACCATATAGACACATACGAACTAAACTATATTGTGAGTATTGTGAACTCTGAAACAATCATGCTGCTTAACGAAGACACAGGGTATTCTATCACATTTGAAGAGTTCTTCAATAGTGAACTGGAGTGAATTTGTTTCTGTAAAATACTATATGCTGGATCACTTAACTTTGGAGTTTAAAGCTATGTTATACTTAGATGTTAGAAAACCACTACCTAATGAATTTTTAGTAACGTTTCGTAAAGAATTCCTTGACAATTTGCCGTTTGACATGTACTTAACGGGTTCCAGGTTTTTTGGAAACAGCCATCCAATGTCAGATTGGGATTTTGTTTGTGGTAGTATTTCACCACAACAAGAAGCTGAAATTCTAGCTTTGGGTTTTGAACTGGAATTGTCTGTCCAGAAAGGCGACAACCTATTTGGTGGCGTTAATAGGGTCTTTAAGTACGTCGACTTAGGGTATGGAGTTGCTTATCCGTTTGAAGTTCATATTTTGGAAGTTAGCAACTTTAAGATGCGAGTTTTAACACAACGAGTTATTAAGTACTTTTTTCAAAATGGTTACTCGTCAAAGTCAGACAATGCTCATGGAATATGGTCTATGGCCGAGTTAATTGCGGCTCAGGGGATTTCTATTCGCAGTGTCGCTAAGTCTATTTTGCTTAGCAACCCACAAGATACCGAAATTTCCAATATTAAAGAGGATTTCGACAGTAATAGTTTAAACAAAGACTTAAATGATAGCTACGACGAAGAAAACGACTGGGAGGATTGTTTTGAATGGGTTATGGAAGCCTATGAGGCGGAACATATCAGAACTAACCTGAACCGCACGATGTCATTTATGTTTTGATATTTATAGTTTTAATACTTAAAGCCCTGATATTCTTCAGGGCTTTTTTGTTTTCAGTATTCACAAACACATTGGAGTTTATACTTATGAATAACACTACTAATACACTACACGCTTTAGTGAGTTCAGACTGGCATTTGGGCGGTATGAATAAGCTTTTAGGTGGTAATAACATCAATGCAGTAGAGCTACAGCTTAAGGAGATAGAAAAAGTCTATAAATATGCGGTTATGAACGGCATTGAGCATTTGTTTGTACCCGGTGATTTATTCGATATACCTGTCGTGTCTTACGACGATGTGTTAATGTTAACTTTGTTATTGCTACGTTACAAGGACACAGTCAAGACTTATTACATAGCTGGAAACCATGACTTTTCAGAAAAAGGCCGAACCAGCTTAAATATTCTTAAAGCTTTTGCCGACTATGGGTTAATACCCAACTTATATGTATATTTAGAGCCAGAGGTTGTCGAAATAGATGGTATGCTGGTAGGTTTTGTGCCTTATCCTTGTTTAGACGCTAGATCTATAGGTGAAAACTCTAACAGTAAAAAAGGAAAATTGAATTTTTGTCATGTAGACTACCCCGGAGCTATAGGGGATAATGGTCATGAGCTAAAGTTAGACAAAGAAGCTACTAAGTACCAGCAAAATAAATTGGACTATACTATATCGGGGCATATTCATTTACATCAAGTCTTAAAAAGGTCAGCTTTCATGTACACAGGAAGCTTGTACCAGAAAACCTTTGCTGAGCAATTACCTAAAGGATTCTTAGAAATTCAGGTAAACTACGATGAAAATAATAGAGTATTATTGCGCAAGAAATTTATAAGGTCAGTAGCTAAGTGGCAGTTAAGCGATATTCATATTGAGGATAACATCGACATTGAAAAAACGATGGTTAAAATACAACGGACACCTAATGTAAAATACCGTGTTATTATTGACGAAGACGTTAAACTACCATCGGATTTTATGGCTCAGTGTTCTAACGTCATAAAGCTAGTTGGTAAAAACAGTAAAGACAAATCCCTTAAAAATGCTTACGGAGATTTACTGTCCGAGCTAACCGCAGAATCTAGTAATAAAGCCAGTAAGTCGATTAAGATCGACATAGCGTTTGGCCTAGACGACTATTTGAAGTCTAGAGGACATAGTGAAGACGATATTAGTTTAGCTAATAGTATGGTTCAACAGGCGTTAAGCGAGATAACCGCAGAAGAGGTAGGTTAATTTTTAATGGAGATAACCACACAACAACTTGAGTAAAGTAAAATGGCAGCTAAAACTAGCAAGAAAACAACAACTAAGACTCGTCGCACCCGTAAGTTAAAAACCAAGAAGGGTATTGATCGTCAAACCAGTAGCTTATTGTCTCCTACTAAGAAGCGTCGTCGCAATCGTAAGAAAATGGCTCCGGCTAAAAAACTTGCTGCAAGAAAAGCCAAGGTACGTCAGAATAAGCGTAAGACGGTTAAAGACAAGGTCTTCGATATAAAGCGCGGCGCTGTTAACGCTAAGCGTCGTACAGCTAAGAAAGGCAAAGTAATAGTATCTAAGAAGGGGAGCAAGACCAAACATAATGGTATTCTAGGAGCAATAGCCAAAAAAGCAGCAGGGTTATTTAAAAAGGCACCACCAATTTATAAAGAGATGATACCAGCAGGTGTACCTCCTAAAAAGTATGTAACAATGGCACAAAGGAAAGCCATGAAAAGAATGGCAGACGGAATGAATAATGTCAAAATTTCTAAGACTGCCAGTAAGACAAAGCACTATGGTTTAATACGAGGTATTGCTAAGCAGGCTTGGAAACACCCTAAAACAGCTATGGGTCTAGCTGGAGGGGTTTATGTTGCTGGTAAAGTAACTAAAAGACAACTAGACAGCAGAATGTAATTTAATATTTTAATACAATAGGAGTAAAGTAAAATGGCAGCTAAAACTAGTAAGAAATCGTCAGCTAAGACAGTAAAGTCTAAGACGCGTCGTACTCGTAAGCTTAAAACCAAGAAGGGTATTGACCGTCAAACCAGTAGTCTTTTGGCTCCTACCAAGAAGCGTCGTCGTAGTCGTAAGAAGATGGCCCCGGCTAAGAAACTTGCAGCACGTAAGGTTCGATAAAGAGCGTGGCGCTGTTAACGCTAAGCGTCGCGCAGCTAAGAAAGGTAAGAAAGTAGCAGTATCTAAGAAGGGAAGCAAGACCAAGCATAAAGATATTTTACTTCCAGCAGCTGTTGGTTATGGGGTTTACCAATCGCATAAAGCTATACAAGAAGCCAAAAATAGGGATGAAGCCAACTCTACAATCAAAAAAGGAATGAAGAGAGGAGCCAAAACTGGTGCCAAAGTTGGAGCAGTCCTTGGTGCTGTTGGCCACGGTCTTTTAGGACACGCTTTTGGAAAATCTATAGGCGTTAAAGGAATTGGGAGAAAGCTTGCACTTAGAGGGGCTATTAGTGGTGGCTTGTACGGAGCGGTAACTGGAGCCGGTATCGGGTCAGGAAGAGCAGCCTCTCAATACAGAAAGAAAAACAAAGAATCTTAAGTTAGAGTGCAGTCTAACAATATTTAGTAACTAGGGGGATAGTAACAGTAAAAAGCATATAGATTCAAATTGAAATTTTAATATTAGTATTAAAAACCCCCGTCAATATTTTTATTGACGGGGGTTTTTAACGTCTATACTATTCGTAGTATCTTTATACTTTAAATGCAGTTTTATTAGGTTTTTACCCATATTTTAAAAAATTAAAAACACATTATTATTACTTTTCTGACCCTATTATTTTCACCCGCACATAGTCCCAATGTTTTTATAAATAGTAAAAACACAAATTTAATTTAAATTGACGTATTTTAGTGTGATTTTTAATTACTAAAATAAATCCTAAATGTCAATAATTAAAAATGACGGATAGTTTATCCTACCTAGCAGTATAATACAACTCGAGGATTTATACAATGGCAGTTAAACGTAAGCTTAACTCAGTAACACAGAAAGTCGGAAAGCACAAGCGTCGCGGTAAAAAGCTGGCTCCAGCTCAAAAATTGAAAGCGCGTAAGGCTTACGCGCTGTATAAGAAGCGTAGTAACTCTCGCGATAAGAAGTTTGACACTGTACGTGCGGCTTTCCGCGCCGGTAAGCGTAAGGGTCGTCCTAACAAAGCTGGTAAGAAGAGTAAGTTGGCGAGTAAGTCGACTGCCCTGCGTCGTAAGGCTGGCAGTATCGCCAAGAAAGGTAAGTTGGGTAAGAAAGATGCACGTAAGCTGAAAGATCTGCGTTCTGGAGCCAAGAAAGTCTATTCTGGAAACCGTAAGCGCATTCAGATGAGTGCTAAAGATAAAGCACATGAGATTGCAGGTCAGGCCGTTATTGCTGCTAACAAGCTGATTGCTGATGCAAAGAAAACCGGCAATCCTAAGAAAATTGCTGCGGCGAAGAAAGCTGCGCATAAGATTTTAGTAAAGGCTAAGAATCAAGCTGTTCAAGTCATTCAGGATACGCGTCGTGACCTGACAACTATGCGTAAGAATGCCGGACGCAGCAAGACGAAGAAAGTAACTGTTAGTAAGAAGTCTGGTAAGGGCAAGCACAAGATGCTTTCCGATATCTCAATGTCTGGAACCGGGCATAGCTTACCATCGTCCCTTATTAGAGCTGATAAAATCAGATCTGGACGTATGGACGCAATGAATAAGGCTATTAACAGGGCTAAGTGGATTAGACGCGCTAAAATTGCCGGTAAAGTTGCAGGTGGTGGAGCAGCAGCAACGGGTCTGGGGTATGCCATTTATAAAGGTTATAAGAAGTATAAAGCCAATAAAGCTGCAAAAGCGGATTCTCAGTCGACAGCTATGGTTCCAGTAGCCTAATATATAGCTTTAATAAAGTGTAGGACTTGTTTAAAGTCCTACACTTAGGAGATACAAACAATGGCAACTAAAACTAGTAAGAAAGTAGCAACTAAGTCTAAGACTCGTCGTACTCGGAAACTGAAGACGAAGAAAGGTATTGATCGTCAAACCAGTAGTCTTTTGGCTCCTACCAAGAAGCGTCGTCGTAGTCGTAAGAAGATGGCCCCGGCTAAGAAACTTGCAGCACGTAAGG
>JFJP01027571.1_pt1 | contig 14682 bp, 16 predicted proteins | sample 431651 | NCBI WGS metagenome assembly JFJP01 (sample SAMN02602958, study PRJNA72255) | Microbial mat metagenome, whole genome shotgun sequencing project. | biome: fresh water; feature: sink hole; material: water; isolation source: purple microbial (photo- and chemosynthetic) mats found in...
GAAATACAACATAATAAATTTTTTTCCAAAATGCCTTTTTTTGCAATTCATGCGTATCGCCAATTTTTATTTCCTTGCCACAGCAGTGGTCCAAAGCATTTCAATAATTTCACCTTTGGCCCCTTTCAGTGCAATAGCGCCTTTAGTCTTTGTTCTGGTGGTTTCATTGATAAGAGAAGCAATTGACGATATTGTAAAACTTTTTTATATTTTTTTTCAAAGGGGTTTTTGTTAAAATTTTATTAATAAAATATTGCGAATTTGAAGAAAAGATATAGAAATGATTACAAAACAAATTTGCAAAAAAGCAATGTTTTACTCCAAAAAGAAGAGTTTTCAGAGGTTTTTTGGAAGGATTTGATCGTTGGGTCCTTTGTAAAAGTGAAGAATGGAGAGGTTTTCTAAGACAATTTCTTTATTTTATCAGGATTTATTGAAGGTTTTTCCTGCAGATTTGCTTTTATTGACATCTAGCGATGAAATGGGCATTTGTTATGTAGAAACTTCGAATTTAGATGGGTTTTTTTATATAAAAGTGAATTTTTAATGGTTTTTTTTGTTAAAAAGTGAAAGAAATTTGAAATGTAAACAATCTGTTGAAACAATAAGAAAAGAAATACAGACTTGCACAGTGAGAGAATTGAATGGGAAAATTGTGTACGAGAGTCCTAACAACAGAATACATCAATTCAAAGGCATGTGCTATCTAAATCATGTACCTGAGCCTTTATTCTTAAATAATGATCAGATTTTATTAAGAGTTTGTTTATATTTTGAAGAAAATTTATCAGTAATTTTTAAAAAATTTCATAGGGCACTACCTTGAAGAATACTGAATGGATATGGGGAGTAGTAATTTACACAGGACTTGATTCGAAAATTATGAAAAATCAAGGGTTTTTTTTTAGTTGATTTTTATAAAATATTCAGTTTTTTAGAGATGTAAGGCATAAAACTACTCATATTGAAAGAAGATTGAATAAAATAGCGGTTTGGATTTTGATTTTGCAGGCTATTATTTGCATTGTTTTAGCGATATTCTCGGCCATCTTCACAGTATTTATTTATGTTTTATTAATGGTTGTTTTATTTCAAGATACTTTTTTTTGTCATTTATTATATTTTTAAATTTTGTGATGGTTTATTTAAAATTATGATATTTTAAATAATTATCAACATTTTTGATATTTTGTAATTTTCTGTATTTCTCAAATTTTAATATATTTATCAAATTCATCAGCTTTATATTTCCTTTCTAAAAGTCTTTTCATAATGCCTATTACAACGCTGTATTCGATTGTGAATACATTTTCTACGAGCAAGACCCTCGAGATTCCTGGAGTCCTGACCTCACTGGTCTGATCAGTTATTTCTCCTTCTTTCTTCTGCTGAACACAATGATCCCGATTTCATTGATAATTTCATTAGAAGTGGCAAAAGTGATTCAATCTTTAATGATCGAAGCTGATAAAGAAATGTACTATGAGCCTTATAAAATGGGCACTAAGGTCTTAAATACCATGATTCATGAAGAATTAGGCAAAATTGAGTATATTTTCGCTGATAAAACAGGCACTTTAACCTCAAATAACATGGAATTCAAGAGTTGTAGTATAAATTTCATCGAATTTTCAATGGAAAGTCTTGAAGAAATTTGCAAAGAAACACAAAAACTTGATGAATATCTTGAAAAATGCTATGGAGATCATGAAAAAACACAAAATTTCTATGATTTCTGGTTGGCTTTGGCCTTGTGTCATGATGTATTAGTCGATCATTCGATCCAAAATTCAAATAATTATCAAGGGTCATCGCCTGATGAAGTCACCTTGGTCAATGTCGCGAAAACACTGAATTTCGAGTTCAAAAAAAGGAGCATGAACCAAATTTCTCTTGATTTCTTCAATCAAAACCTGGTTTATTTCAAAAAAATCATCGATTTTCCATTAAAATTATAAATTTTTTTTATTTTCTTCAAAAGAATTTCGGTTTATTGGCTAAACTTGACTTCACAAGTGAAAGAAAGCGGATGTCAGTGATTGTGAAGCACCCTCAGACAAATAAGATCCTTATTTTCTGTAAAGGAGCCGATTCAGTGATTTTGCCGAAAGTCACATCGAAAAACACAGCGGCAGAGCTTGCGAAAGCCAAAGAACATTTGAAGAATTTTTCGAAGAAAGGGCTGAGAACTTTATGTGTTGCGAAGAATGAACTGGAAGAATATGTGTTCAATGAATGGTTCGGGAAATATCAAGAGGTTTTAAAGAAGAAAAACTCACCGAAAAACGCGGAGGAAGAGAAGAAAATCGAAGCTGAATTGATGAAGGTCTTTTTATTTAATAGAGAAGATTTCAGGAATTTTTATAGATTGAAGATGAAATTGAAAGAGAGATGTGCTTATTGGGAATAACTGCTGTAGAAGACAAATTACAGGTAAATACCATTAAATTATAAAGAATTCTTGAATTTTTTTATTTTTATTTAATTTTTTAGGATGGAGTTCCGGAAATAATCCAAGATCTACATGAAGCTGGAATAAAAATTTGGATGCTCACGGGCGATAAACTCGAAACCGCTGAGAACATAGGCTATTTATGCAGTTTAATCAACAAAGAAACCAAAGTCTTCAAGATTAAGTCTATAGACACTCCACAATTAAGGTCTTTTTCATTAAAATTTATTGAATTTATTAAAAAATCAATATAAATAGCTTGAAATTCGAAAGAATTATAGCTATAATCTCCGATTTTCACAATGGAAAAGATTTTAAAAAACAAAATTCTAGCTTAATAGTTCATGAAGACGAAAAACCTCCCCTTATCGAACAAAATCTCCACCATAAAATTAAGATAAGTCCTAATGTTTCTTTTAATAAGAATATCTTGAATAATTCCAATCAAGGATCTTTGCAGAAGAAAACAGGGATTTCTTCCATATTTCCAGAAAAAGAATCCTTCATAGCCAATTTTCAAACCTTTGCCTTGATTATCGAAGGTGATGTCATCAGCCATATTTTTTCTTCACAGAAATTAATTGAGGATTTCTTGAAAGTTATTCCCGATTGCAGGTAATTTTCATTTTTTCTCTCTCTTTTTAATAATTCTTTAAATTTCTTCAATTTTCTTCAAAATTTTTCAAAAGAACTGTCATTTGTTGTCGATCAACCCCGAATCAAAAGGCCGAAATCGTGAGATTTATGAAGAATTCCTTGAAGAAAGTCACATTGGCTATAGGGGATGGAGGAAATGATGTGAATATGATACAGACTGCTGATATCGGTGTAGGCATTTATGGCAAAGAAGGCAATCAGGCTGCCACTTGCAGTGATTATAGCTTTTGTCAATTCAGATACTTGTGGAGACTACTTTTCGTGCATGGAAGATGGTCTTATTTAAGAATCGCATTCTTTGTGAATTTCTTCTTTTATAAGAACATTTTCTTCACGTTTCAGCAGGTGTGGTTTGCAATAAATTCAGGTACTTTTTCTTTTGTTTTTTAAGAGAAACCAAATTATTTTTTCTTTATTGAACAATTTTATCATTAAATCGAATTGTTCCTCACAAAAATGAATTTTCTTTTTAGGATTCAGTGCTCAGACTTTCTGGGAAGATGGTTACCTTTTGATGTTTAACTCTCTAGTGACTAATTTTGCTCCTGCTTGCTATGTTCTTTGGGAGCAGGACATAAACCCGAGAGATTCTCTCGGTATCCAAAAAGCCATGCCTTCAATCTACAAGATTTTCAAGCAAAAAGATCTTTTTTCCTATGCGAATTTCATCTTATGGCTTCTTAAAGGCTTGGTTCAATCTTTAATAATCTTCTATATTTCTTCATATTGTGCCAATTCCTCAGCGATAAGACCTGATGGCTTTGTAACAGATCTATGGGGAATGAGTATAATGGCATATTCAAGTACTTTCGCAGTAATTATGCTGGAATTGTTCATCAAAACATATAATTTCACAATAATTGTTCATATTTTCTATTGGATTTTAGCAGTTGTTCTTTTTTTCCCGTCATTTGTTTTTCTTTGGGATCAGTTTACAAGTCCTTTGCAATATTATGCAGCAGATATGTATGCTTATGGAAAATTTTGGCTGGTTTTACTTCTGAATTTAACGATATGTGGGTCCTATAAATACGGGTTATTTGTTCTGAAAAAGTTCTTTAAACCTGATGAAGTTGATAAATTGCAATATGAACGATATTGTCAAAAAATCGAAAAAAAACAGAAGCAAGTTGAAATTAATAAGAGAATTGAAATAATGAATAAATCCAATAAGGTAGGCCAAAACGATGCTAGGGAATATGAAATGGATAATCTAGCGAAAGAATCAGAAGGAGGGGATAACGTTGCTTCGGAATGGCAGTTCAGCGATAAAAGAAACCTGCCAGATTATCATTTTATGGATAAAATGAAAGTCGTTGAAGCATTAATAAAAGAATAAGTTAATTAAATTTCCAATATAAACTTTCTAATATACAAACATCGCAAATGCGTTAATTTTTTTTTTTTGAAATTGCTTTTGTAGGGACCAGAACTACTTCTTTCGTTCTTTCAGTTGAACTCGAATAACCGTTAATTTTTTCAACTTTGTTCTAAAGAAAGAAATAAATATATAAATGAAAGAAAAAAATTAATAGAAAGAAAAAAAATTAACAAAAATATTAAAAAATTATTCAATAATATGAATAAATTAATAAATAATTCAAACTTTTTTCAATTTCCTTCCCCTTGAACCATCCTCTGATTCACTGGTTAAATTCTCCTCTATCTCATGATGTACTGGCAGTTTAATATTCTTCAAAGCATCATTGAAAGTGCTTTCCCACCAATTATCATTCCATTTGAACCCTGCCTTTTTATCAGTTCCAAGCTATAATAAAAACTGTATCTTCTTTATATATTAAAAGAAAAACCCCTAAAGTTTCGTCTTTTCTGGTGACTTGTATACAAGAAGTCATTCCTTTTTCTTCCCTTCCTAAGCCATTTCCTCTATAAAATAGATGAAATTCTTTGAAAAGTGAAGTTTTATTACTCAGTCCATCCCATTTTCTTCATGAGTTTGAGACTATAATCGCATTCGAACTTCTTATTTGAGAATCCTGATCCTTTTAAAGAAGGTTATTTTCTGTGAAATTGTGAAAAAAGAACCTTGTAAGAGTTTTTCTCTGAATTTCTTGGACATTTTAAGGATTCTTCAATTAAGTATCAAATATTATTATTATATTTGATTATAAAAGAAAATTCGATTATTAAAACATTTTTAAATGAAATTTTATTTTATTATTATATGAAGAAATATCATAAATGCAAAGGCTCCACGATTAAAACTATCTCAGTATCGTTATTTTGAATTTTTATCAATTCAATCACCTTTTCGCACTCTAAAACTACAGCTATTCTCCCTATTTTTCATTAAAAACAATAAAAATAAATAAAAATTCATTAAAATCATTAAAATTTCAAATGAAAAAAAATTACCCAAGAGTTCCTGCTCACAATCTTCGATTTCCCCCCAAGCTTTTGTAATCGAATCGCATAAACCCACCATAAACCGCGAGCTTATTACATCACTTTCCTTTCGAAAAACTACTTCGAACCACAAAAAACTTCATTAAAAAAAACTTCAAAATTCTTCATAATTATTATAGTTTCGCTATGCAAAGCAGTGGATATCGCTGCTAAAGCCAGTGTTTTCAAATCAAATAAATCATTATTCCCTTATTATATTTAATATAAAACCAGTTTATTTGTAAATTAATTGCCTTTGGGATCATAAAAGCCAGGTTCCAATTGAAGAAGCAATTCTTTCCATAAAGATTCCTTTGAATTTTAAAAAAATGGAACTTTTTAATCAAAAAATCGACTTTTTTATTGAATTTTTTTGATTGAATTTTTTTTAATGATTTTTTTCAAACTTTTCAATAAAAAATACTTCGTTTTTAACAAGGCTTTTTAACTCAATTATTCTATCTGTTTCCATATCCAGAGCTTTCTTCAAGTTATTTATATTGTCAACTTCGAAATTCGAGAGAAATTCAATGGATTATATCAGAATTCATACTTTTTCCACATGAAAATATCCAGGTTTCTTCGAATTCTGAAGAATTATTTTCGTTTTTATTCATTGAATTTTTCGATGTTTCCTTTGAAAATTTCAATCGAAAAAATTTAATGAATTTCAAATGAAAAAATTTAATGAATTTCAAATGAAAAATTCAATGATTTCAAATAATGGGTTCGAACCAGAAATTTCTCATTGCGATTTTCAAGAATAGCAACCTTTTTTCAAATAAATTTCTCCTTTAAGATAGATAAATTTCGAACTTTCTCTTTTATTTTCTTTGTTTGATCATTGAGATTTTCTATTTGATCTTCGAGATCACAAATTTTATTCAACATACATTCTTTTTCTTTTTAATGAAGAATTTCCTTTTAAGTTTTCTTTTATAAATAACCTTCTTGTTCTTTTTTGAGACTTTGCTCCAAATCTTGGACTTTCTTCACAAGAGGGGCATAATTTCTCGATAAAAACTCTTCGAAATTCATTTATAATTGTATTTTTTAATTTAAATTCAATTTTTTTTGAAAAAAACAAAAGAACTTTTAGTTGATTTTCATTTAATTTAAGACAAAAACTAAGAAAAACCCTTGAATTATTCATTATATTCAAAATAAGTCTTAAACTCATTGATGTTTTCATCCACTAATCTGAATAATCTCTCATCAATTTCACTCGAATGTTCAAACTTCTGTTGCGATTCATAATATTCAATCGCTTTCTTCAAGCTTTTCTCATTCAAAGTCGAGCTCAAAAGATCAGAAATCACATAACCTCCTCCCAACCCCTTCATAACTTTGTCTTTTTCCACATAAATCATCGGTTTTGCCAATAAATTAAACAAAGATAATTGTTTAGGATTCAAAAGAACCAGTTTCAATTTCTCGATTTCTTGCAGTTTTCTTAAAATATATGTGATATCCATCTCATTTTCATAGATTTGTTCAGCTTTTAAAAAGAGCCTCTGCTTGAAGTTTTTCTTGCAACATGTGCTGAATTTCATTATCTTCGTATAGATAAAATCGAAGAAATTCAATGTGATCTTGTTCTTTTCATTCTGGAACTTTTTAAAAAAATTAATCTTCATAGATTTCTCCTTTAATCTCGGTTTATTTCCTTTTTTTTCTTTAGAAACAGACATTTGCCTTGCGAATTTAGATTTTTCTGGAGAGCTTTCTATGATATTCTTCTTTGAATTTTCTTCTTTTTCTTCTTTTTCATTCGGATTTTCTGAAATAAGACCTATATTTAGATTCTCAGGAATCCTTTGCAAAGAAATTGTGTTTTTTTTCTCTAATTCATCCATTTTTTTTTCCTTTGAATCTGGACTTTGGAGAATCGTCGGATAGCTTTTCAGTTCGAAACTGCTTGTTTTTTCACTGGTTTCCTGCTGGAAACTATACAAGGAATTCATCACTTTCTTTGTCATATAGTACTTTTTCTCGAAATAAGTCAAAAGAAACCCTATAATCATTAAAAAACTCAATAAACCTCCTACAATAGCAAAAACCTCTGAGAATTTCTGATAAGTTCGCCTTATTTTATCAGATTCTTTCGCTGAATAAAAGTCGCAAACAAATCGAATAGAATCGCTGCTATTTGTTGTTCGAATCATAGAGAAATCAGTGAAACTCGAGTCATAAGCCAACCCCTTTTCCGTTTTTTCTTCAGAGAAGAAAAGCCCTGCGTCTGTGATCAAAGTGACTGATTTAATGAAAATATTCAACATTTTCTTCATTTGTGTATCAACTAATTGAAAATCATTGCGATATTTCGTGATTAAAGGCACTTGATAATTCTGTGAATCTACCCTTAAATCAGAATAAACCAAATTGAAGTATTTCATAAACAAAAAATTGTTGATTTCTCCTTTAGTTTTACAAACAACTGTCGAAGTCACATTATCGCAAATTGACAGCTCTAAAGAAAAATAACTCACTGAAGGCTCATCCCAATAGCCTTCCACCACAAAAGAGTTATTATCAAGACAATAACTATTATTCAAGCCCAAATCCTCAAAAACTTGACTATCCTTTGCAAAATCGCGTTCTTCACAAAGATGTAGGCTATACTCCTGGACAGAATCCATATAAAAGCCTCCTTTAGCATCAGATTTCATGAAGACGTTCTTCGCAGAAATCGTGAAAATCGAAGGGTCCACATAAGGCAAGGAATTATCATCGACTAAAGAAATTGTGAAGAGTTTATCTTTGAAATTCACTAAAGGACGTTGGGCTTCAGTCATTGGCTGAGAGATAATTTTTGGAGATTCTTTGTAAAATATGTCGTTTTTAGAAAAATCATATATGATTAGCGCATAGATCAACAATGAACAAAGAAGGCCGAGACGACTCGCAACCTTATCTTGATTGTTGAAAAGAAGATAGACTGGTCGACGAAAAAGGTCAAGGAAATAAAAATATTTTAAAATTAGCATTTTAAATATAGATACTTTATTATTAAAAAAAAACCGACGAAAACCCAATTAATTTGAAATTTTTTTTTCATGCGAAAATGTTTGATTTTTTCACTTCTTCGTAATTTATCGATTTTTGTGAACTTTTCTTCGATTTATGCGAACTTTCCTTTTTTATCGATAATTCACCAGGAATCTCATTGTTAAAAATGAAATTTGAGATCTTCTCCTCAGAACCGATTATCGAATCAGCAATGTATTTCTTCTTTAAAGGAGAAATGTTCGGTGACTGTTTCGGTGAATTTTTAATAAAAATCGGTGATTTTTCTCTCGAACGACTTCCAGAATGCGAGCCTTCTTTTGTAAAATTCTTTCGTATTTGATCAGCAATGGGACTGTTTATGGCGTTTCGTGAATCGATTGGACTGCTATTTTTATCATCAAAGGTCATTCGAGAAGCAGTGTTAAGATTAGCACTGAAATGTGAAAAAGGGCTTTGTTTTGATAAATTTGAGGGCTTTAAAGGCTTGAAATCCTTTGTAGGAAGACTTTTTTGAAGAATTTTAGTGAATTATTGAAGAAAAAATCGTGTTTTTACGAAGGACTAACGGCTTCGGAATTCGGGGATTGGGATCGCGAAAGACTGCGTTTTCTCCAACGAGAAACCATTGCTTTCTTTTATAATTTTATTGAATTTTAATGGTTTTTAAAAGCAATTTACGATGAAAACGATGGTGTGTAATGGCAAAAAGGCATTCTGAATATCTTTTTCTGAGATTTCGACTTGTAACATATTGCTATTTTTCGAATAAATTTTAGTTTTTTGAGGATATAAAAAATAAAAGAACATTTCATCACGAAGTTTCTTCGTATTGTTCTGATCCACCCATGGATGATCAATGATTTCACTAAAAGAAATTTATTTCTGAGTTTTTATTCTTATATTGGAAAAATACTCAATGTTTATCCTCGTATTCGGGTTTTTGTCTAATAATCGGAAGAGCATGTTCGCCATTTCTTCAGAAATTTCTCTTATATTGGGCAATTCCAACCTTTTTTTTAAAAAAAACATCATTATTTCGACGATAAAATAAGATAAAATCTAATTAATCAATTACATTTTCTTCTCAATATTATCAAGAATCTCCAAAACATTATCTCCATCAAAAGGAACAATATTATAAGTGAACGCGAATAAAGTCACACCTAAAGCCCATATATCACTTCTTTTCCCCGAAAAACCTGCAGAATGCTCGTTATGTTTCCCAGCTTCCGGACACATGAAATGATACGTTCCCGCACATTTATTCAATATATCCTCACCTTCAATAAGCACTGAAACCCCGAAATCCGCTTTATTTTATTTGGATAAAAATCCTTAAAAAATTATTTTTTGTGAAGAAATACCTATCTTTGCAACATGATTTTTATCAAATAAAATGTTCTGTGGCTTCAAATCTCTATGAATAATCCCATTATTATGCACTAAAATCTTCATAAATGCAAAAAATCTCTTTTAATTTTACAATAATACAAGCCTTTGACAATATCTCTAAATAAATTGCGTAAATAATCTTCAGTAAGGAAATTTTCTTGTATTTCATGTCTTAAATAGAACCTATTATCATTTTCGCTCCAGTCAATCAACTGTCCTCCTTCAGCATAATCCAGAACTTTTATTCATTGAATTATTATTTATTGAAGAATTTAAATTATTTTTACTTAAGAACAATTTATCAGTTTCTGGATCATCAATCACTTCATAAAGCTTTATCACATTCGGATGGTCTAATTTCTTCATAATTGCGATTTCTCTCATTACATCCTCAAGCGCGTCTTTTACTTTCATCCCTAATAGAAATTTCCTATTATAAATTTTCTTCATATTTTTTAAAAAACCTTCTGCATCTTTAATGAACTCTCTTTTTCGCTTCAGTACGCTTTTTTTCAAGATTTTTATTGCGAATTTCTCTTCAGTGTCTTTCTTCTTTGCGAGTTTCACCTTCCCATAAGAACCTTCACCGAGTTTCTTTTCAAAACAATACTCATTTATCATACTAAAGCCCTATAAATTCAATGTGTTTTTATCAATTATTCGAAGAAAAACATGTTCATCATGGCCTTTTATCATTTTGTAAGTTTCTTTGATGCTGTGAGTAGAAGAATTCTAAAAAATAAAATGAAGAATCTGGTTAGCATTGAAAAATGTTAAAGGGAACAACCCGACGTCGGTTTTTGGGATTGAACGAGTTTTTAAGTTTTTGGAGTGGCGTTTCCATTTGTTTATGATTAAAATAAAGAAATAAATAATTTAATTTAATTTTTTATAAGTAAAATAAAAAAAAACAACAATAAAAAAATTGTCTTTAGGGTTTTTTTAATTTTCAAAATCCTGTTTAGAATAAATAAAATCACAACCCATAAAAAAAATAATATTTTTTTTAATGAAACAAATTCTGTGAAATTTCTTTTTTGAAGATCTGAATAAGAAAATTCCCCACTTTGCCAGGTTCTTTTTTGACGATTTCTTCCACTCCAAACACCAATCAACCCCTTGACTCTAATGATCTTCCCTTTTAAATCCCGATTTGCGAATCTGAAGGTCTTTTTCTTTTTTTTGAATCCTCCTCTTTTGAAGATATGAATGAATGGGTTTTCATTTGCTTTTGCAGCTTTTCTGATTGAAACAAGGTTATCAGGGTTAATGAGTTTGATGATCTGATGGAGAGGCAGTTGATTTTCTTTACTTTCTTTTGATTTTTCGATGATAAAGCCAGAACTTTTATCAGTTTTTGAAGAAAGACCATTGGTTTCAACATCAGTTTTATTATCTTCTGAGTCGTTTAGTAAGAGAGGAGCCATGTTTTTCACATGAATATCGTTAGTTGCGAGATCTTCAATTGGTGAGATAGCTTGAACCGATTCAAAGCTATTGTAATCATTAACTTGACAATGTGTTTTAACTGCTTCTATTGATTTTTTTAATTTTTTCTCTGAATAATAATTGTTTCGAAGAAAATCTTTTAAAGGGAAATGCTTGCTTTTGAACTCATCGAAATTTCTAGATTGGACATTCCTTTTGGCTTGAAATTCTTAGAAATTCTTGGATTGATAGTTTCGAGTTCTTAATACCCTCTTTTCGACTTTTGGTGAGTTTCTCTCTGGAATTATTATTTCCTCATGAATTTTTTCTCGATTTTTTTCCTTATGAATTTTTTTTCGATTTTTTTCGTTTTTTTTTCGATTTTTTTCCTCGTGAATTTTTATCGTGTTTTTTTTCTCGTGAATTTTTATCGTGTTTTTTTTCTCTTGAAAATTATGCAAAAACCTTCCATTTTCATTTTCTCCTTGAAAATTCACAAGTTTTCCAAGCACTCCTCCAGTTCTCCCAACGTTTTCCTTATAATTCTCGTAATTTATCGGTAGGAACTGATCAACCTCGCGATCAATGAAATTATTCGGCAGTTCTTTCTTATCATCGTCTCCAGTGATAATCCTCTTCATATTGAACAATTGTTCTAATGGTATTTTCTCTTTATTTTTCTCAATTGACAGTTTTTTAAGCTTTTTGGCTTCTTTTTCATCATCATCATCGAGAATCTCGATAAAATCGTTGCTTTTATGTGCTAATTTTCTCAGTTTATGGGTTTTTATCAATAAAGAATTTTCGAAATTCTTGATCAATGAATGAGAATCTTGTAAGTTTTCAGCTGGTTCCACTGTATTTGAGTCTTCTGGATATCCAAGCCATTTAACCTCGTAAAAGGTTGAATTATTCAAGGTGAGCTTATTCCTGATGGCTTCAACAAAGAACATTTTTATTATAAAATAAAAGAATTAGAGAAGGGATTTTATCATAAAAAGACATTTAAGCGCAAGACTCGAAAAATTTGGACAAAAAGTCTCTTAAATTTAGAAAAAAATCATTAAAAACACAGATTTTAATCAAAAAAACATTTAAAAAACACATTAAAAACCATAAAAAAAACATAAAAAACTGACAAAATTCAGTTAATTATTGAAATTCTTCCACATTTTCTGATCAAAACTCAATATTTTCCTTTCTTTTTCTCCAGCGAATCCACTACAATACATAATTTTTCCTGAAACGACTGCCATCTGATTGACGAAATATATTCCAAAGGGTAATGCCTTTGTATTAACTTCGATAATCGAGAATAAATTCTCTTCTAATTTCTCTGCATAATTCCCCACGAAATTTATCAAATAAGTCTGTTTCACTGGTTCATTTTTGTCATTCTTCCCTCCAAACACAAAGATACTGTTGTCATTTATCGCATAACAACCACTAAAATACGTGATAATCGGTGTATGACTACTATTATCCTTTAATTTCATTTTTTCCCATAAATCAGCATTTATATCATATCTTTCAAAAATATCGATACTCAATTCTTTCAAATTGCTGAAATTCTTGCGTAATCCCCCTAATTTGAATATATACGTGTCTTTATACACCGTCAAGCAATGATTCAAAGACCTTATGTTCAGGAAGTTATTCCTCGTCCATTTCTGCGTCTTTATATCGTAGCTCTCACATTTTATCAGGGCTCCTTCACGATAATTTGCCCCTCCGACTGCGTAGATCTTATTTCGAACACAACAGACTCCAAAGGAATGTCTTAAAGTAATCATTTTTTCTAAAGGAATCAGGGTTTTATTCTGTTGATCCAAACGATATAAATTCCGATAATCCCCTTCGTTTTCTTCACAAATAAAACCATTATAACCTCCTAATAGATAAATCTCGCCATCAGAAGCCAAAAGACTACGGTGCTTAGGGAATATATTGAAAGGGATATTTAACACGATTTTCTCAAAAACCTTTGATTTAGAACGAACTATGTCTAAATAATAGAAATTCTTCGTGTTTTCCTCGAAAAAAAACAGCCATTTTCGCTTGTTTTCATTGGTATTTGTGAGAAAATCGGGAGCGATTTCAAACATTGAGTCTTCTTTGTTATTATTCATTTGGTTTTTCTTCTTACTATAATGAGAAAAACTGATTTTATCAGCAAATCCAGACATTTCTAAAGACTGTTGTGGTCTTCTATAGGGGGAATTCTCATAAGCAACAAGCTCATTTAACGCTGAATCGAAGGTCGCAAAGAATTTATCAGTAAATTCTTTACTAATTACAGCATTAAAACTCATATTGTTCTTCTTTTCAGTCAAAAAAGCTTTTTTTTCTTGTTTATAAGCAACTTGATAAGGTAAATCTAGGACATATAAGGTCTTTATCGAATCGAGAGCTATAGGCTTTTTGATATATTTATGACAAAAATCCAAAGCTCCGCGTAAATCATAGTATAATTTGCTGATTTCATTGTTAATATCCCGTAATTTCTCTTCGAAAGTTTTCTTTATTTCTTTCTTTAATAGCTCGAAATGCATTTTTATGGTGTTTTGTATGAGATCTAATTCGTTGTTTATATGGTTCAGAATAGTATCGTCTTTTGCTGTATAAAGATCATGTGTGGCTTGAAACATCTCTTCTAAAGAAACAAAAGATTTCTCAATGATTTGAGAGAGTTCTAGGCGAAATTCAGAGAGGCTACGTATCGATGGATGGGGGTCTTCGTATTCTGAAAAGTGGACCACTTTATGATCCTCTAGGCAGGAATCGCAAAGAGGCAAGAAGAAATTGCAGAAAGGAGACACACAGATGTATTTGTAAGGGGATTTGTTGTGTTTGGAACATTGCTCCATTGAAAAGGAATTTATTTACAGTATAAAGGAATTTTACAGCAGAAAGGAATTTATTTACAGTATAAAGGAATTTTACAGGAAAAAGGAAGGGATTTATAAAGGAATTTATTTATAAAGGAGTTTTATAGGGATTTTTTAACAAAACACAATTACAAGACATTTTAAGCGTTATTAAAGGAAAATTTGGGAAGGAAAATGTTATAGATTTGTGAATAAATTAATGCAAAACGCCTCACCACTGAAAAAAGCGATAATAAAGCTGTTTAAAATTCAGAAACATTCTAAGGAATCGACTGATGTGATTGTGTTAGCTGCAAATAAGATAAAAATGATATATTTCTATAAGAAAGCGATGGGGATTAGCGAGAAAACAAAGGCTGCGAAGAAAATTCAGAAGATGTTTAAAAGCTGGAAGAAGAAAACTGCAGAAATTAAAGAAGATTAATTGGGGAAAAAGGCTTTAAAAACCAT
>JFJP01040410.1_pt1 | contig 14678 bp, 16 predicted proteins | sample 431651 | NCBI WGS metagenome assembly JFJP01 (sample SAMN02602958, study PRJNA72255) | Microbial mat metagenome, whole genome shotgun sequencing project. | biome: fresh water; feature: sink hole; material: water; isolation source: purple microbial (photo- and chemosynthetic) mats found in...
TTTATTTATGTACACGTTAACGAACTTGGGGAACACTCCGTGTTTCTCTACGTTCGAAAAGGCAAGGGAGTGGATGACCGAAAACAATTCATAACAAAGAAGGGAGAGATGTAAAAAAAACTTTTAACTTGACCAATCTTTAGCCACCTATAAGGGTGGCTTTTTTTTGTGCTTTTTTTTTCGTAGTTCGCACGCCCCACACGCCCCACACGCCCCACACGCCCCACACGCCCCACACGCCCCACACGCCCCACACCCGCCCGCCCGCCTATTGTTGCAGTATCAACCCGCCACGTCTAGGCAACCACGTCCTCCCGGTTTTACTCAAAAAGATTTTACTCAATTTCTATTGACACCGATACATGCCATATAGTATGATGCTTTTTGGTATGCTGGACGGCGGGCACATCGTTCGCAAGCATCCGAGCCTTGAACCTCTTGAACCTCTTTAAAGGAGAACATTATGAAGTTGACAGAACAGCAAGAGAAGATTATCGATTTTATTGCGGGCGGTAACACGTCTTCAAATCTTGTAATATCTGCAGTGGCTGGAGGGGCTAAAACCTCGACCCTCGCTTTAGCAGCGAAACAAGTTCCGTTTTCAACCTTCCTCGCTTACAACAAAGCGATAGCAGAAGATTTAAAGGGGAAAGGGTTGAGTGCCTCGACAATCCACTCTCTAGCCTACACTCTAAAACCTTCTCGATCTAAGTTAGAGGTAGGTAAATTAAAATACCTGCACAAGAAGATGGGGCTACATTCTTCTGAATACATCTTAAAGCTTTTAGTGTCCCGTGCTAAAAACTATCTTCCTGAAAATGGTGCCTTAGCCTCCTTCTTCTTCACATACTATAAGTCACTATGCCAACAAGGAACCGTGTCTCCTGTTAGCGAAGACAGAGAGCACATCTTAGTAGCAGAAGCTGGAAAATTATACGACGCATCGTTAGAAGAGAAAAGTATTCTCGACTTTGATGACCTTGTTTTGCTTCTGCTCGACCCGCAATACAAGGGAAGGGTTCAAACCTTATTCGTTGATGAGTCTCAAGATTTGGGTAACGTGCTGATAAAGGCAGTTTGCAATTTGGGTAAAAGGGTAATCGCAGTAGGCGACCCCCACCAAGCCATCTATCAATTTAGAGGGGCGAATACAAAAGCCTTCTCACTTATCAAAAGTATTTTACAAGCCGAGGAACTTCCCTTGTCCTACACATTTCGCTGTGCTCAAAAAATAACAGAACACGCAAGACGCTACGTTCCACACATTCAAAGTTTTAGAGAGGAAAGTGGAGAAGTTGTTTATACGACAACAAAAGTGATACCTGAAACGCCTCCCGACTTTGACGCATATCTGTCGTTTACAAACAAAGAAGCTCTCTTTGCCTATGCTTCTTTGTGCCAGCAAAACAAAAACCCGCATTACCTCGGCAATTACCTTAAACAACTTGCCCCCATCGTCAAAGATTTCAACACTTGGGAAGGTGTTGAGAGAGAAATTTCCCACAAGCAACAAATGTTAAAAACCAAGAATAACATAAAAATTGCTTCGGAATTAGAGGGATTAGAGAGTGTATCTGAAATCGGTTCACGTCTTCAAATCACCCTAGCATATCTCAAAAAGATTTTACTCGCAGAATCTTCTTCATCCTCTTCTTCTTCTTCTTGTGTCGTCTCTACCATCCACGGAAGTAAAGGTTTAGAGTGGGACAGAGTCTTCTTTGTCGACTCACTTCACAGTCCCACGGAACAAAATATCAACTTAAAGTATGTGGCAGGAACCCGGGCGAGGAATCTTCTCCACGTTGTAAGAGTAGAGAAAGAAAAAAAGGTTGCGCCTTCTCTTCTTAACAATCTACGGCATATTGCTAATCACGAAGTTCATTATAGCGACGGTGCCGGGCAGTGTGAAGAAGATGCAAACAATTTCCCATTAGAAGAAACCATGGAAGTCATGTTACCCGACGATGGTAACGCATTTCACACGTCAAAATATAATAATGATGATGGCAACGATGATGCTTGACATCATTTTACTCACATGTTATAATACATAAGTGAGCGTAACGATTATAGTAATCTTACGTTTTTACTCACTTACTCACCCTCCCACACACCAAGCCAAAGGAGATTTATTATGGCAAGAAGAGATGTGACACACGTTAAACGACAACAATCAGCAAGAGTGCCAATCACCCCATCCCCCTCCCCTACCATTCGTACTCAAAAAGAAGTAGCGATAGCAGGCACGGTGTATGCTTCGCTAGAGCAAGCGATAAGAGCTGGTGTAGAAGCTTTATATCGTGAGCTTATTGGAGAAGAAGAATCTTTTGAAGAAGAAGAGTTGGAGCCTGTATGATTATGAAGAAAGCCGATGTACTTGCGAAAGTATCCGACTACCAACAAGACTATAAGATTAAAGTGGATGAGATTGATGTTACTCAATTCAATGAATTGAGAGCACTCATCAATAAGATGCATGATTTGTTCGGTGCGACCAACACCGCAACCATGCTTCAAAGTAACAGGAAGAATATTTACAACATACGGCATTCAGAGTTTTTGAAACTGAAGATAGGCAATTATCGTAAATTGCGTTCGCTGGCTATTTTAACTATCACCAACGCAGAATTTCATACAGGGATTAACCTAACCTCTAAACGCAAGATTGAACTCGCTAAGGGGAAGGGATTGACGCTTTCAGTACTAGAAATACTTGAGTCAACTTCTCTTGAAACCCAATCCCTTGAAAAGCAATTAAAGGAGATAGAAGAAGACGAGTACGAGATGCCGTGAAAGAGCTACAACATTTTACTCATTTACTCAAAAAATCTTTTTTTCTAATTCACAATCTTAGAAGAGTCCTCCCATATTTTTTTTTCTTTTTATCCAATTACTCAAAAGTTTACAACATACCTACACATAATAAATAATCATACACATATACTCATAAATAATTATTATGATGGGTATTATTTTAAAAACCTTAATAATATCAATAAATGGCTAAAAATTTTCGACTTTTTACCCACTTTTTTTTACGAGTAAAATCTAAGAAAAATTTCCAAAAAACCTAATAATATCCACAAAACGATTTTACTCAAAAACGTCTTTTTTCTTTGTATTTCATAGGCACTTTCGCATATTTTACGAACAAAAAAGAAAAAGAATCCTACATAAAAGGATAATAAGGTAAAAAGGACGACATGTCGACTGGTGCAAAAATGTTTTTTTTTCTTCGTCGAAAAAAAAACATTTTTTTTTTTAAAAAAGGAGTTGAGGGTCGACCCCTATTTTAGGGGGGTCCAGAAGCGAAATCATTGGACTTTTTATTGACACTGTAATATCAACCACTTGCAAAATGCACTCTTTTTCTACATGGGCAAGCCGCCCAACCCGCCTTTGTCACCGCCCATTACATCATCCATACCCTTGTTTCTACATGGGCAAGCCGCCCAACCCGCCTTTGTCACCGCCCATTACATCATCCATACCCTTGTCACTCATGCCAGCGTCTCCCGGTTCACCCAAGATGGCTTTTATTTGGTCAATCTGTTCGGGAGTTACGGAAGGAAATCCGGCTCCTTTAAGAGCGGATTCCAATCCGCCCCCCATACCGCCACCAGCATCCATCCCGCCCATATCGCCCATGGGTGGTTTTTTTCCTAAAGGCTTTTTCATAATATCTAACCCGCCTTTTGCTCCCTCGGCTTCATCGCCGGGAAGAGAAATCTTGCCTGCATCAAACATAACGTCTCCTTAATAAAAGCAAGGAATCTTTAGTTCCCTGCCGTCTAATGTAAATTTTAAAAACCCTGAAACACTTCCTCCGGGAAAATATTCCATTTGAAAAGCACTGCCATCCCCGAATCCCCCGGGTACTCCCATCGTATCTTCATATAAAAGCTCTGCGTTGGCTACAGTGCTTGTTTTAAGAGTCAAAGCACTATCAACATATACTCCTCCAACAAGAACCTCTGTAACCGATTTTAAGCGTGTCACAGATGGCTGGGCTAAAGGAATAGCCGTGTAGTTGGGGAGAGCAAAATCAAAGGCAGGGAGAGTGATAGAATCACCCACCCGTCCAATGTAGATTTTTAACGTTTGATCTGCTTGAGGTACGATGCGAATAGCATCAACCAAACTTCCGTTAGAAGTTCTTGTGCGAATTGCAGAAGGACCACCAGAAGAAGTTTGAGGGGAAATGAAATCTCCAAGGATGTCTAGGATTCTCATATTTTTATTAAAAGTGCCTATCCAATCCGTGGAGGATGGGCGGATATCCTTAAGTCCTAGCCCCATACCTTTTCTCCTTAAGGGTTGTCATAGCAGTTAACCGCTATACCCCTTAAATACATTTTTACAGGAGTTCCAAGAGCTGTGTAACCAGCCTTGTGACCCGCTCTAACGTAGAAGTTCAAATCAACAGCCGGTAACGAAATTTGCTTCGCTACCAATGGTGTGTTGTTTTGACGCACGGATAGGCTATACCCAGTACCTGTAATGTATCGAGCTTCAATAACCAACGCACCTTCTTGAGCTTGGTCAATGGTGAAGAACGGCGAGGTGTAAGTGCTAGCTCCACCGCTTCTCACGATGAGTCTTGCTCTGTTTTGAGCAAGTATCTCTACATAATATCCGTTAGCGATATTGGTTGTTACACCAGTTACAGGGGAAGCATTGATGGCTGTATCGGCTGCACCAACTTGAAGAATACCTTGAGTATCTACCACGCTCATATTTATACTTGCAATATCTAATACAATTTTGTGAGATTGTAATGAACGTAGTAAAGCAACATTGGCGGTCGCAGAAGCTTGGAAAATACCAGCTTGTACAGCGATACCAGTGGTATCCGCACACTCTATTTTAACCAACCCATCTTCAAATTTTACTTGTGCAGAATAAAGGGGAGCCACGGCAGTATTCACAGCCGAGGTACGAGCATACGCCATACCATGGCACCCAATAATGCGTCCGAGATTATATGCGGTATTGTTATCAGCCACAATATTACTAAAGTCTTGAAAGTCTCCAGTCTTCGCTACCTTACCGTTATCGCCAGATACGGCAAATCCGCCAGTCATACCGCAGAAAATATCTCCACGATAGAGAGCAGTTTCCGCCCCGTTGTTTAATTTTTTTGCTATGTGATGTGCAATCACTTCTTTAACGTGAAACATCATTCTCATTTTTTTCTCCTCCATACCCCGCCATTATGCGGGGCTGTGTTTATTAGTAACTGAAATTAAACGCACCACCACAGGAGCGAGGTTGCTTCAACTTCATTGCCGATTGAATAATTTTGTGCTCTTGGACAACGTTCATCCGTTGTCCGTCGGCGGGGTCTATTTTCATAAACTTGCTCACGCCACCATCGTTCGATACATCTTTGATTGTACCATCAAAGTACTCTAGTGCACCCTTAGGAATGATCCAAAGACGGCGAAGAGCCATTTCATTCGTAGGTATAATTTGGTAACGTTTTCCGCCGTAGGTAAAGGTTTTAGCTCCTTCTTCCCCGTACGAACCTTTGCCATCTGTGAAGAGTGTATTAAACTCTACAGAAGATATAAGCGAGTTGTACACAACGGGGTTGAGTGCAATGTGTTGCCAATGAGAGCCAACCTTAGAAATATCTCCACCTTCTGATTTTTTGCCCACTTCACTATCTTTGTAAAGAGGATTGCGTGTAGCATGTTTCGTAACTATTCTTCTGAACATTTCAAAGTTCATTGGTTGACCTTCAGCATTCATAATCGTAGGTAATGCTTGACGGATGCGAGAACGACTAATACCGTGGATGGTGTTAGTGGTGTTCATCAATAAACCTTCGATACCGCAAGGAATAAAAGGATTAAGGCGACCAATATCAGTAGCCGAAGTCCAGTTCAAACCTAAGCATAACCGTGCTTGGTCAAATTGGTCAGGCATGTAATAAGGATGCATAACAAAGGTTGCCGCAGTCTTACCCGTTGGGTTAAACACTGCGTCAAATCCGTTAACTATTGTTGCTGCTGCTGTGGGAAGCATTGATGTAGCACTTCCGCAACTAATGCCTTGGTAAGGAGTGATGATAACGTTTTCCGTTAGCGCACCCGGACACCAACGTACATCATTTGCACCAGAGCCATCGTTTGTAACGAAAGTTTGTTGTGTATGCTCTATTGCGGTTGTACCTTTTGTAGCCCTTCTGCCGGGTAGAACATAGATGTATCCTGATTCAACGTCAACGTCTACGATGCGGAAAGCATCATAGACTACTTCTGTGCCAGTTGCAGAACCTTTGAAACCAAGTGCTAAAACACGAGGAACACAAGTTTCTGTTGTGCCTTCGTAAACGCCGTTATTGTCTGCATCGTAGTCAGCATACCATAACGAGAATGCGAAACCCTCTACGAGATGAGCAATAGAGCCAACACTTATAGAAAGATCGGAAATCTTCATTTTAAGCGGGTCAATAACTGGTGTGTAAAACGTGTCACGAGTCAAAGTTGCTGTTGCACCAGAAGAAATATTGTCAGGACCAATCCCGACTGGTTCGCACCATCTGCCAGTACCGTCACCTAGCGTTTGTTGATACAAGTACGACTTCATCAGCATCGCCTTAGACTCATACTCTTCCGACTTGTTGTTGATGTACGATTTTTTGTCCCCTGCTGAAAGTAGGTTCAATTGGCGTTCATATTCAATTGTTGCTGTTTGAACGGATGGTATAATCTCGCCTTTTGCGTGAGATGTTTTGTCTCCTCGGACGAACTTACCGCCCGTTTGGGATATACCGCCCATTGCCAAACCACCCGGATCAACAGAGTAGAAATCTTCAATAGGTCCGCCCCAATTGAAGGCAACGTGTTTAATCATACTACGAAAAGTACCCGGTGCTTGCGTCCAAAGAACGTTGTTCATTGTCGCTTGGATGGTTTTTAAAATCTCGCTGTGAGCATAATTCCCATCAATTCTTGTTCCATCTGCCATTTTTATATCTCCTTCGTCTTCATTCGAGACATGGATGTTCAGTGCTTTCTCCCCGACAAGCAGTATCTTGTAGCTTCTTGGTGTAGAAGGCGAATACTGGGATAGTCCTTATCGTGAGGTTCCAACTTACCATAAGTTGTCTGCACTATATTTAGCGTAACACGGTTAGGAGGTTGCTTGCAAGTGGTTACTTTTTGAAATGTAAAGTTTGATATACTTAAAATGTGGGGTTAAAAAAGGAGGGCTTTATGCCAAAATTTTTGTTAGATTTAATTATCAAGGCGTTACCCATGATAATTTCTGCACTCATATCGCTAATTTCAGGCTGGTTTAAGAAGAAAGTGGGAGGTGAAGAACCTGTTCCTGAACCAATTCCTGAACCAATTCCTGAACCAATTCCTGAACCGCAAAAACCTGAACCAAAACCTGAACCAATTCCTGAACCAATTCCTGAACCAATTCCTGAACCGGTATGGGGAGAGGGCAAGTTTGTTATTGGGAAAGGAATCCCTTTCTTTGCTTTTCTCGAGAAAAATTCTAAGAAGGAAGTTTCGATGGAACACAAGGATGGAAATTTATATATTTTCAACGCAAAAGTGGGAGATTTTCTGTATATTGACGGCTATGCGGTTCAGCAGATAGGTACTGTTCGCTTATCTTTAAGTTTTAATGGAGGAGGAGAAAGGACTTTAAGGATTGTTAGAGAAGGTTTGCAGCTGGCAATTATGCCTACAACTGTAAAGTAAATCGTTGACAGTCAAATCTTTGTAGAGTATAAAAGAAATGCCGACAAGGATGTTGCGTTCCCTGCCGGCTTAAAATAGAATCTGCACACCCTTAACTTAACAGATCTTAGGTGTGCATGTCAATAGGAAAAGAAGGTCTGGAGAAAGATTTTTTATGAGCTTAGTAGTTGTTGGTACGATCTCCACAAAGGTGATTGAAGAAATGTGTACCAAAATAGGGGAACCGAAAACCCACTTCCATATTATGAGAGATGTTCGGGAAATGTTGGAAACTCTAAAAGAGCATCCAACTTTGGATAGTAAATATTCATGCGTACAAAACCTTAATTCCAAAGGACAGACTTCGGAGTACATTATAGATAGGAAGTTATGCCTAACTCTCATATCTGGGTATTCTACAGTACTTAGGTTTGGAATTATAGAAAGATTAGACAGATATGAGGAAGAAGAGAAACAATCCATAAAGCAAAAACAACTTCCTCAACTTATTGAAGAAAATAAAGAAGAAGCTAAAGCTCTTCTTAAGAAAGAGATTAAGCAAGAACTCAAGCAAGAAAACGAAGAACGAGCAGAAAAAAGGAGACAAAAAACTATGCAACCAACCTTAAAACAAATCGAAGTATCTGTGGGCTCCCCCGAAGAGGAAGAAACAGAAACCATTTGGATTTATGGAGCGGAGAAGCCAGAGAATCGTGATGAGAAAGACGCAGCACTTACCGTATTGTTTCTCGCATCCACAAACTATTTAAGTGCTGTGGGTAAATGCCATGAAGTGGGTGCTAAAATTCCTTCCGAACCTATTCACTACGCTTTCGACAAAAAATTAGGCTACACTAAACAAATATATTTGTTGGCTCCTCTAACTTAAACTTGAAGTCCGCTCTTACTCAATAAAGTCATAAGACCTTTAATATCTCCATTAGCTCTTGCTTGAGCAATCTTCTTACTCAATTCGTTGGTAGAGTTTCCACCCACTTTGTTGCTCGCTCCACTCACCGAAGATTGAAGATTTTTTGTTCCTTGGTTTGAGCGGTTCATTGTATCCCCTTTAAAATAAGGTTTTACAAGCTCATTCAATTCTTTTGTAAGTGCATCAGTGTCTACATTGCTTCTTGTACTCGCTTCACTAAGAAGCATCCGCATAAGCCGTTGAACAGCGGGTAAGTTGGCTGTATCAACTTTTGCTTTGATTCCTTCCCACTGTGCGTTGGTCCATGATTGAACTTTCGAGTGAATCTCTTGGCGTTGAGCGTCAAGCTGTGCTTGCTTGGCTTCAACAGCAGCTTGTTCAGAGGCTTTTCGCTCGTCCATAAGACGCTCATATGCTTTTTGTTGAAGGAATTGTTTTCTTTCTGCATCACTTTTATTGACAAAAGTTACTTGCTCTGTTAGCCATTTTTTATATTCATTAAATCGCTTGGGGTCTTCAAGAAGTCTCCCTTCGTTGATGGCTTCGTTCATTATATCCAAAGGTGTTTCTTCAAACCCTTGGATGATGTTGTTTACCGTCTCTTCTGCCTCCGCATAACCTCTTTCAAGTTCAGCGTACTTTGCTTCCCACTGTTCTTTTTCTTGAGCAAGTTGTTGCCCTACGAGCGCTTGAGTTAATGCTGTTTCCAACATCTCCTTGTCAGATAAATCAACTTCTACTTCTTGGTCCCCCCATTTTGCTTTGATGGTGCCGGTAGATGTTGCAGGTGGCTTCTCTTCACCTTCTACGTCCTTAGCCGTTTTACCGTCAATGGAAATATCTCCAAAGTCTGTTTCTTGTCCATTAAGGGCGTTATCATCGGCGTACTCGTCAAAATCCCCGCCATAACTCTCACCACTTCCCACTTGTTCCGGGGTGTATTCTGCATCGTACAAATTAGTATCTAAAGCCATCGGTTTCTCCTTTATGTTGAACCATATAATATGTGTACCACAATTTATGGCTTGTGGTCAACCAGTTATCGTGGATATTGCAGTGCAGATTACATTGGAGGGAGAGGCATCCCGCCTGATGGTGGACCTCCTGCGGGGGGACCTCCTGCGGGTGCTCCTCCTCCTGCCGGGGGAGGTTGGGCTTTCGCCTGTAATTCTGCAAGCTTCTTGACATGTGCCTGCTTATGTTCTAACACTGCTTGTTTTAATTCGATGGGAAGAACTTCAAACTCAATGGAGTTCATATATTCAGCCAAAGATGCTAAATGATCTTCATGGATGTGATAGTTCGTAACTTCTACCGCTTCCCCTCTCATCATCCTAGTAATTTCTTCTTCTTGAACAAGTCTGGCTCCTTCCGCCAAATCTTTGACATCCAACATATCGCCATCAACAAGAACAGAGATGAACTTCTTCGGGTCCATACCAGCTTTTTCTATGATGCCTGTTTTTAACAGTTCCATCAACTGATTTTTCTTGGCGGTAGGGTCTGGCGGTAAATAATTACCATAGTCCACATCAACCCTGTAATTCATGGAGATATCGCTAGCTTTAAAATAACTTAAAGAGCTGTATTTTTCTAATCCCAATATACTCACATTGTGATTGTCATTCATGAATTGACGGGCTCGTGATACCGCCTTGTTGTAGATACCGACAATTACTTTCTTTTTCTTATTAAATAATCTAACCCGATACTTATCATCTGTTTCAATAGAGAGTTGTACCGCATATGATGCAAGCTCCCTGTTTATCTGCCCTTGACTCATTTCATTCATACCAAAAACGTTTTGGATTTCTGTCATGAATATTTCGCTCATACGCCAAATATCGCCAGTCACGCTGGCGGGAGAGATGTAGGTAGGTTTACTTGCACCGTGGTGCGGGTTAAAGTAATATGGTTTGACGGGTGAATTAGACGGGATGGTCGCACTACCTTCTGGCAGTAACAAGTGCAATGACCCGTGAAGATCAATATTAGCCAAGATGATTGTGTAGAATTGGGATAATGCTTGGATGATAGGGTATACAAGCACAGTCCTTGAGAGCCCGTATGGCGTTCCGCTCACGTCTAAGTCTGTTAGCACCTCAAATGGTAGCTTCCCGTCATCATACGGTAGATACGAGGATTCCACATCCTCGAGTAGTGGCTTAGGGTCGTCAAAGTCTAGGAAAGGAATTAACCTACCCAACATTCCATTTTCCGGCGTCGCCTTCTCCCAATAGTAGTAAACGGGAACTATTTTAGAATAGTCAATGTCGCCTTCTTCATTGGTAGCGTTTCCATCTGTGTATTCTCCATCTTGCCCTGCATTCTTAAAAGAAGAGAGATGCTCTCTTCTACTGTACTTTGCGTACTTCTTGAGTAGGTCTAATTTTTCAGGGAATCGGGCAATGGCTACTTCCATAGTGACCATGTCACGATGCACACAGCAACGTGCATCATAGAACGCATCCACGTTGGGGTCAATCCAAAAATCATGTGGGGCTATAGCTTTAAAGCACAAACCTCCCGTCATTTCAAATTCAGGATTTTCCATAGGGTTGAAACCTTCGGGAACGTTTGGCTCTCCTAAATTTTGGTCCCATCCCACATAAAATATCCCTAATCCTATCGTAGCCACATGGTGATACACCCCGCCTTCTAACCGTTCCTGCATGTCTGTGTGATGTTTTATATACTTGATATATGAGCGTATAGCTTCTGCGGACATCTTATCAGCGTGGTCCCGTGTAGTGGGGGATATTGTAACGACAGGCTCACTTACACATAATTTACTTTGCAAGAATTGTTGTGCTTGAGTACCTATCGTACTCATGATTGAATAATCAGTATCCGAAGGCTCTTCACTTTCAGCAGTTTCCAACTGATACTCATCAACATTATCTGTAGAATATTGTTGGGGAATCCCTTGATACACGTCTTGGCATAATTGCCATTCTTTCTCAAGCTCCTCACGATCTTTCTTCATTTGCTGTAACATGCCTTTTAACTGGCATAATATTTCTCGCTTATTCTTCAGTATCACCCTAGCCATTTTGACCTCCTCTTAATTACCGGCATACGTCTAAGAGGTTGCCCATCGCCTTCTTCTCCAATTGCCCGCATGAACATAGCAAAATGTATGCTACTCAATATAATGTTTGCTAAGAGCAATAAGCTCATCAGCACCATCCACGTTACTTGCATCGACCTCTCCTTATCCCCTTATAAAAGGAGTTTATTCTTTTTGATAACGATCCCTTGTTTACATTTTTCTCATTCTTAAGCTTTTCCATTTCTCTAGCATGCCACGCAGTGTACATGCTTTGGTCTTGTTGCTCTGTAGTCATATTTCCTTTTGGAGGAATCCAATCAGGGATTTGACGGCAGAAGTACAATACACAATCAGTCGCATGGAACTTACCACTTCTTGCCTTATCCCCTTTAGGGTTAGGCACCATACGCATTTGTGTGACCACAAACCCCGCACCTTGTTTGAAGAACTTCAACTTACCGTCTTTGATGGCAGAACGAGTCTCCATCACTGCTTTTTCTACGCATTTTAAGATAGTCGGGGAATACCCGTCTATCTTCCTCGCCTCTACACCGAACCACAATTCGGCGTTATCATAGAGGCTAAAATAGTACTGGAACCATGGAGCGGGTTTATTCTTGTTGATTTCTGTGAGAAGGTCTTTAGCGTCCATAACGCTTCCTTCTTTCCACCCTATCTGATATGCTTTGTAACAATACCAGATTCCTGTATTAGGGTCTTCTGCAAACTCTGCATGACCAGTTACACGATTAGCTGGGTCAGTTACTCTACATCGTCTCCAGTCGATGGGTATTTCAAAGTCATCTACTTCCTCGAATACAGCACCTTGAAACATTGTGCCATCCGGTGTCTCGTAGTACCAGTCACCCCTAAGCCGTGCTTTGAATTGTCCTTCGGGTAGATATTTCCACTTATCGAGTAAATCTTGCATTCTATCGGGGTGACGGATGTAGTGCGGATTCTGGGTCATGGACCATGAATATAGTTCCAACCCACCAGCCGCATGTGTGTCATCTATATAATTTTTAATCTCTGCATCTGGGTTGAGTGGAGTAAATCCCAACACAACTTCTCCACCCGTATCACCACATCGAGTCATAAACTCCATGAGGCGTAACAGTGAAGGAGGCATTTCATCGGTTACTAGATGGTCAATTTTACGACCCATCACACCCTCTAACCTTTGGGCATACGTCTTTATCTGTAACATATCCCCATTCCTAAACTGCACACCATTGACGTGATTGTTTTGGTTATAGGTTATCATCTCCTTACCTTCATCATTGGTGTAGAACCAACGAGGTATGAACCTTTGAAGATACATCACCCAACATGTTTCGTGACCAAACTCGTAGTCAGGGACAGCAATCCAAAAAATCAGTTTAGGACTAGAAGAATACTCAACTTCGTTCCACACATCACTTTCGACATGCCATTTCTTTCTGTATGGGTGGTTTCTCATGAGTTTCCATGCGAGGTCTCGCATAGTACTCATGGTCTTACCTGAACGGTTACCAGCTCTCGCTACTTTAAAATTGCTCTCACTTGAGAAGAAAGCAACTTGTATTGAAGACGGGCAAGCAATATCATCGTCAGGAATGAAACTATTCATAACATGGTACATTTCGATTGATTCTAATTGTATGAGCTCCTGATAAAGCTCATACTTTTGAATATCCTCTTCATTCAGCTTTGCCATTGAATGCCTTTTCTACCGCATATTTTGCGGAACAATATGCATAATACCAGTCACCATCTCTTAAGTGCATTCTTATGTTATTCAACTCCCCACCACTTCTCATGATGGTGATGAGTGCATTGAAGGAAGAACTTATAAACTCTCTACCGGCGGGCGATAGAATATGTTCTGGCACCAATTGATGTGCCCGCTCCATGAAATCTTTTTCGAGAAGCCAAAAGTCGGTATCTTCTTGATACTTACCTATTTGTCTTAGTAAGAATTGTATAAGTAAGGGTATGATAGCTGTAGCTATGTTCATTTTTTCTTCCTCCTTAATCTCATTGCCATATGCTCTGCCGCCGCTCGGCTATTTTCAGATCGGGATACAGGCTTTACGATGTGGTCGTCTGGGTCTTTTGAATGTTGAGCACCATCGGCGTGCCCTCCTTCTTTAGTCATGTGACCCGCTACAGTGTCCTTCGACACTGTAGAGGGGTCGATACCTTTAGCCTTAAGCAAAGATAACATCTTTTCCCTAGCCAAAGAAATGACTTTTCCATATCCATCTTTTCCTTTAACGAACTTACTCCTTACCATGGAGTATGCTCTATTGCCACCTTCTCCCGTGGTGTCGTCTTTTATGGTCATACAAGCTCCTCATCTTCATCAAGGTCCTCGGTGTCCTCTATAAGCTTAAAATCAGCATCTACGGCAGGTTTGAAAAAGCCAGAGAATAGTTTCCCAATCTCTAACGCTTTTTCAAGTTGAGTATCCGAGTATTGTAAACATCTTGCAATAACTAATTCTTCTCTCATATTATTCTCCAAGTAATTCTTTGATAGCCTGTTTACGAGCTTCGGGTGCTCTTAGTTTGTTCCGTATCGACAAGACTCTAGCCTTGGCATCAATTTGTTTATTGGCTTCGGCAACAGTAACCTTTAGTTTTTTACTTACTCGCTCTTCAAGAGATGGTTTCCCTTTGTAGTTGCTCCTCGTATCTGCTGATGAATGAGTAGAGGCTTTAGCCTTACTTGTCAGGCGGTCGTCAACCCACTTCCTCATTTCATCCGTCACAGGCTTGCCGTACTTGTTCGTTGGAGTAGAGGCTTTAGCCTTACTTGCTTGTCTATCTTCAACCCACTTCCTCATTTCATCCATCGCAGGCTTGCCGTACTTGTTCGTTGGAGCGGGTGCAGGATTGGTATCTGCTGATGGAGGAGTAGAGGCTTTAGCAGTACTTGCCTGTCTATCTTCAACCCACTTCCTCATTTCATCCGTCACAGGCTTGCCGTACTTGTTCGTTGGAGCGGGTGC
>JFJP01044106.1_pt1 | contig 14678 bp, 16 predicted proteins | sample 431651 | NCBI WGS metagenome assembly JFJP01 (sample SAMN02602958, study PRJNA72255) | Microbial mat metagenome, whole genome shotgun sequencing project. | biome: fresh water; feature: sink hole; material: water; isolation source: purple microbial (photo- and chemosynthetic) mats found in...
TAGTGAAATTAGAAAAGAGTTAGATGATAATTGGGAAATGATGAGCGATGAAAATACTGCTTATAACTTCCCTGTTGCTGGAGCTAGTTTTATTGAATCTATGAGTCCAAGTAATTCGCATCTGGGACTTTTAGGTGCTGATTTTGATGGAGATTAAGAAATAATAGTTAGTTAAAGTAAATGATTTGTTATGTTTTATAGATATTTTATTGTTTTAATTTTTTGTTATACTATGAATAGTTAACAACTTATTAAGAAAGACAATAAAATGTTAAGATCTGAAATTGAAAAGAAGTTAGAAATTAAAGATAAAGACGACCAGGTTTTTATCAATATTGATTCAATGCCTTTAAGGTATTCAATCAATCACAAAGGTTTAATTAGAGATGAAAAACTTAAAAGAGTTATTCTACCTTATTATTCCAATAACAAACTAAGATACAAATTAAATGTTAATAATGATTTTATTGAATTTGAATTAAATAAATTATATTTAATGGCTTTTAGTCCAATGAATACTGATTTAAATAGTTATTTAAAAATTCTTAAAATAAACATTTATAATAAAGACATTTTGTTACCTAATGTAAGAAATCTTATATGGATAGTTCCGGATGGTGGAATAGAATGTTTAAATATTCCAGGTTATTATTCTATCGTAGGTAATCCTGAATTAGTCATCAATAAAAAATATGAGTTTAAAAACTATCATACAAGAGTTGATTACAAAATAAATATACCGTCTGAAGATCACAGATATCCAACTATTGGTGCTGCTTATGTTAATAAAAAAGTTTATCCTTTTACTACAAGAGTAGTTCATAGATTGGTGATGTTAGCTTTCTCTCCAGTTCCTTGTTCTAGAATCAATCTTTATGTTAATCATAAGAACGGAGATAAGCGAAATTTTAATATTGGTAATCTTGAATGGATAACACATAAAGAAAATAATAAACACGCTTTAGAAAATGGTTTTCGAAATGACAACAGTCCAGTTATTGCTTTGAGTTTAGAAACTAATGAAAAATTATATTTCTATTCTTTACAAGAAGCTTCAAGGTCTTTAGGAATTCATGCGTGGGATATTTCTGTTTCTAGAAAAGTTTTTAAAGAAACTAATTACTTAAAAACTTATCCATGGGTTTTCTTATTTAAAGATGATCAAATATCTAAGATTATTAATATAAAAGAAAAAATAACACAAGGAAGTACACCTTATTTTAAATTAACTAAACTAGAAACATCTGAAGAACTTTATATTAGAGGTTCTAAGAATTTAGATAAGTTCTTTAAAAGTAAGTCAGTTAGTAAAAAACTAAAATATGAAAAAGATAATATTATATTAAAAAATTATAGTATTGAAAAAATTAATAGATATAAAATACCATTGGAATATTTTAAAGAATTGAACATTGGTTGTTATCGGGGTGGTAAAACACAAAAGCATATACGCGTTACAGATCTTTCTAACGGTTCTGTAATTACTTATGATAGTACAGATGACTTTGCTACTCTGGTCGGTGCAAAGAGAAAATCCATTCAGCATACAGCAAATTTGCAAAATGGAGTCTGGCGAAATTTCAAGATCGAGTATTTAAACTAAACAGATTATATATTTTATATTAATCATTGGGTCTCCCTTGTTAGTAATAACAAGTAAAAAAATTCTTTAATTGCTGGAACACCCTGAGAGCCTCACTACCACTGCGAGTCGAAAGACAAAGCCACGGTTTGAAAAGTGTGAGGATTGGGCAATCAGCAGCCAAGCTCTGCATAGGAGAAGGTTCAACGACTATTCCGTAAGGAAGTAGGACTAAGTAGTCCGAAATAGGAATCCCCTAGCAATAGGGTGAAGATATAGTCTACTCTATAGTGAAAGCTATAGCTGCAGGTCATGCTGCGAAATAGAAGTAACGCATCTATTTGAATATCAGGACAATGAGTCTATCTATTGTATATGCTGATGAATCTATACAAGAAGTTAAAAACTATTTAAATGGTAGAAAGTATTATATTAATACCAGTGGTAAATTATCATTTAGTAATAATATTGACACAGTAAAGTTTGTGTTGCAAAATATGACTGGAGATTAAGTATGCAATTTTATAACGTTTTTTACAGGCGTTTTGGTTTGAGACTACCACAACAACTCATGACACCTGTTGTGGTAGCGTTAGACAAGTTTGAGTTTCCAAAGGACAGCATTTACCATTTCGTGGCAGTAGACAATGTGCACTATGGTCCTCAGGTCGATGACTATTTGTTTAGAACAATAACTAAACAGATTCTCATGGATCACGTCATTGAACTATCAGATAACAAAGGTGCACCTAAAAAGGTAAGTGCGCAGCTTGCTCCTTACATCCGTGAATACCATGTTAAGAACAGACGCTTTCGTTATATCAAAGATGCCGTTACATGAGATCTATGTATAGCGAATATTACAAATGGTGGAATATTCAAAAGACTCTTTGGAAAAATGTAGCATTAACAGCAAGTGAGAGCAATCGTTCTCAATTCATTTTTGCAAATCTGCCTAGTATTTTACCTAGTGTGAGTTTACTTAAAATATTTTCACTAGATTTTGATCAATCAGTTGTAAGGTATATGCCTGAGCCAGATTCTTTATTTATTTTAGAAATATGGAAATGGTTGGGAGAAGATTCTCGTCAGTATTCTGTCTTAAATTCTGTTGAACCTAAAGATTATAACAAAGTCAATATTGTTTACCAAGATAGTGGTAAATGGATTATGTTTAATTTAGGTGTTTTAAACGATTGGATTTTGTTTAAAGACATTGAACGCGATACACCTCAGAAAATAAAGATTGAATCACAAAGTATCCAAAGACAGTTTCTCAGAATGCTTATGAGCTTTATGAGTTACCGTGTTGTTCCAGAAGAGTCTCTTATTGAGTCCGACACAATCATCGATACACCTGATGTTGCTGATAAGGATAATAATCCAATTGAGCCAGTGAAGATTGAAGTCCCAAATACATCTAATGTCATTGTGGAGCCTGGTAAAACCACTACAGATACGATCACTGCTGAGATTGATGATATTGACAAAGATGTTGTAGAAGAAACTAAGCTTGAAAAAGCTGATCGTCTACTTTTGTCTATGGATGAAGATCTTAAAGAACTCGAGCGTATCCAAGCTAATGTTTTAATTAAAGAAGAAAATAAAACAGCTGACTTTAAAACAAAAACATATACTGATAAAACAATTGATGTTAATAACATTGAAGTAGAAGTTACACCTGAAGCAAATGTTTTAAAGTATTGCGATGAAATGGCTGAAGACGGTTTAATTACGGCTGCTGAATATAAAAACTTAGTTAAAGCATCTACGGCATACAAAACAATCAAGTCACCTTTTAAAGAGGGTGTGACTTTAGTTGATTTTGCTAAAGTAACTACTGAAGATGTTAGTGTAGAATCTACACATATAAAAGACATACCAACAGTTACTGACAAAACAATGTTAAAATCTAGTTTGATAGATTTTACTGAAAAGTATGTCAGAGATGTCTTACCTAAAGACGTCTCTGGTATGGTGATCAATATCCAGAAAGCTGGTGTCATTGTTTCTAATTATGAAGTAGAAAAAATTGAAGATGTCATGGGGGATTATGAAATTCATACCCTACGAGTCCGTCCAGTTCAAGGGACTGCTTCTAATTTAATCTTTAAATTACCAGTGGTCGATTCTAGTGGTAACTTCAAAAACAATGGTAATATTTACTCTCTTCGTATGCAACGTGGAGACCTCCCAATTCGCAAGACTGCACCAGATACGGTAGCTTTGACAAGTTATTATGGAAAGACATTTGTAAAACGCAGTAGCAAAAAAGTTAATGATTACGCATCGTGGCTTAAAAATAAAATCATGGCTAAAGGTTTAGATACTTTAGATAACGATATTACTAGTTTGGCTACAGGTGATTTCTTTGACAATGATTTTATTGCTCCTCGAATTTACTCTATCATCTCTCAAGGTTTTAGATCTTTTACATGCGGTCAATTTCATTTCATCTTTGATCATCAATTAAGATTAAAACAGATTCCTGAGAGTGTTTTAAAAACTTATGAAAAAGATGGTATCAGAGTAGTAGGTTATACAGATTCTAATACTTATCTTGTTATAGATAAAGAAGATACTATTTATGAAACTGACAATGGTAAACTAAACCTAAGAGGTAATATTGAGACCATTGCTAAGATTGATGCTTTAATGGCACCTATTGACTGTAGTGAAATTAAAGTCTTTGGCAAAACAATCAGTGTAGGTTTAATTTTAGGTTATCAAATGGGTTTAACAAAACTCCTAGATTTTCTTAAAGTCTCACCTCGCAGAGTTTTAGCTGGACAAAGACTCAATTTGGAATCAAATGAATATCCTATTGCTTTTAGTGATGAAACATTTATTTTTTCTAAAGATGACAAATTAGCTACAATGATCTTAGCTGGGTTTAACGAATACGTTAGACCTATTAAAAATTATAACGTGAATACATTTGATAACCCAAATGTATATTATAATATTTTAGAGTCTTCAGGTGTGAATGGTAGGTATTTAAAAGAAATAGATTTAATGAATGATCTCTTTATTGATCCTATCACTAAAGAACTCCTCATTGAAATGAAAGAACCAACGACCTTTAAGGGGTTGTTAGTTCGTTCTTCTGAAATGTTGATTACGGAATCGCACCCTGATCTCTTAGATATGAAATACATGCGTATCAAAGGGTATGAACGTTTAGCAGGTGCTGCTTACGCTGAACTCATTTATGCAATACGTGAACAAAAAGGCAAGTCTACCAAAAATAGGTCTCCTATTGAACTGCATCCGTATGCTGTTTGGAAAAGAATCACTACTGATCCAGCAGTTACAATGGTTACTGACATCAACCCTATTGCTGATATTAAGCAAAAAGAAGCAGTGACGTTCTCAGGTACAGGTGGTAGAAATTCACGTAGCATGACCAAAGACTCTCGTGTTTACCATAAAAACGATATGGGTGTCATCTCTGAATCAACCAAAGATTCATCAGATGTATCAATCAATACTTATACCAGTGCTGATCCGCAGTTTAATTCTTTAAGAGGTACTACAAAACCATATATCATTGGAGAGACAGGCCCTACTGCATTGATGTCTACAAGTGCATTATTGTCAGTAGCTGCAGATAAAGATGATTAACGATTATTATTTAAGTAATCAGGTCACTTTAACTAGTAATAGTTAAATGTAATTTTCCTTAATTGCTGGAACCTCTCGTTAGATTCATACGCTACTGCGAGCTGAAAAGCAAAGCCATAGCTTGAAAAGTATGAAGTAGAGACAATCAGCAGCCAAGCTCCTAAGCTATAAAGTAAGGAGAAGGTTCAACGACTATGGCTTTATCAGCCAGTACACCTAAGTAGGTGGAAATAGGAAACTACCTAAAAGTTAGGTAGAAGATATAGTCTGGTCTGCATGGAGACATGCAGCCGCACGTGATGGTGCGGGAATAGCTTAACAATCTATTCTGAACATTTCGCCAAAACGGGTAAACACAATTGCTCCTTTTAACAGTAATGTTAATTGAAACTCCTTTCTAATTGCTGGGAACTCTCAAATAGAGACAATCAGCAGCCAAGCTTTAAATGTGATCATAAGTCTGTGAAGGTATTGCGTAAGTGATACTGGAGATATTGATTCGACATAAAGAAGGTTCAACGACTATCGAAAAGCAGCTAACAAGCTGAACTGAGTAGAGTACACTCAAGTGAGTGGAAATGGAAGGCTACCTAAACCACTTAGGTAGAAGATATAGTCTAGTCTGTATGGTGACATACAGCTGCACGTAAAGGTGCGGGTCAATACTAACGACATTGACTGAATTTTAACGAAATTTTATCAGTATTCAACATGACCACGGTATAGCGTGTAACGGTTATACTCAAGCACCTGTAAGAACAGGCTATGAGCAAGTCTTAGCACAAAGAACCAGTGACATGTACGCTTTTGCAGCAAGACAAAATGGGCGTGTTATTTCAAGAAATGAAAAAGGTATTGTTGTAGAGTATGACGATGGAACTCGAAAGGGTATTGAACTCGGTAGACGATTTGGTCAGGCTGGTGGATTAACTATCCCTCATGATGTGATCAGTGAATTGAAAATAGGTGATACTTTTAAAGAAGGCGATGTACTTTGTTACAATACTGGTTTCTTTGAAAAAGATATTTTAAATCCAAATAATGTTGTTTGGAAATCAGGTATCTTAGTCAAAACAGTATTGTTAGAATCATCACAGACTCTAGAGGATGCCTCATCTATTTCTAAAAGATTGTCTGAGAAACTGTCTACCAAAACTACCAAGGTAAAAACATTACTTGTAACCTTTGATCAACAAATCAGAAATATGATAAATGTTGGTGATAATGTGGAAGCTGATACTACTTTATGTATTATTGAAGACGCAGTCACTAGTAATTCTAATCTCTTTGATGAAGAATCTTTAAACACTTTGAAACTTTTATCTGGTCAATCTCCAACTGCTAAAGAGAAGGGTGTTATTGATAAGATTGAAGTATTTTACAATGGTGACAAAGAAGATATGTCTGACTCATTAAGAGAGCTTGTAAATAAAACTGATCGAGAAATGTCAAAAGCATCTCGTTCTTTTGGAAAGACACCGTTTACAGGAAGAGTTACTGAATCATTCAGAGTCGATAGTGATCCATTAAATATAGATAGCGCAGCTATTCGTATTTATATTACTTCAGATACTGGGTGTGGGATTGGAGACAAAACTGTTTTTGGTAATCAAATGAAGTCCGTCATTAGTGAAGTAATGGATTATGACATGATCACTGAGAATGGTGATATGATTGATGCAGTCTTTGGTCAGTTAAGTGTAGATGCTCGTGTGGTAAATTCTATCAACGTTATAGGTACGACTAATACGTTACTTCTAGCTATTGGAAAACGTGCAGTCCAAATTTTTAAAGAGGGTAAGAAATGACTAATGTCGAATTAGATAAAGCAAAAAGATCTGTGGTAACATTGGGTAATGCCAGTGAACTCACAGCTCAAATCATCATCCATATTGCTGGAAACGATATCTCTGATAGCTTGGGTGGTTCAGCTATTACGTTAAACATGCTAAGGAACATTGCTCAAGCACGTTTTCAAAGCAACTTGAAACTCAACGGATAAATCATCATGATCGATACGAATAGTACTATTTATTCCATTCCATTAGCCATTATTGCTGCTAACAAAGGTTTAGTGATTGATCCTGTACCAGGAACACCTGTTGCTGAACTTGTTAAGATCAACAATGATTTGATGATGGGTCTTAATGGATCTTACGTTGTATCAGATTCAGCTACAACAGAAGAACAGTTAGCAAGCTTTGCAAAAACTGTTTGTGATGTTACTGTATCCGATAAAGAAACATCTCACGATGCAACAATGGATGGTTTCATTCATGATATCTCCAAAGCAGTAGCTAATCACATTAGCTTTGCTAAGAATATTGTTAAACCAGTTATTGTGCAATATGTTGAAGAAGTTCAGAAATCTTTAGGTCACGAGGTTAGTCCTAGTAGCCAATTCAAGATCTCAATGGTAGAACTTCCTAAGCCAATGCAAAATGCAGGGTTTGAGACCTCTATTGGTAAGTATGCTGAAAAGCCTTTCATTGTACCTAGTTCAGAGTTGCGTCTTGGAGAAGTCTCTCCTCAAGCTCTTCTTGACTTGATGCTCACAGGTTCTAAAGAATACGACGAAGGTATTAAGGAGTGGTTTGTCAATAAAGGTGATTTGTTCTTTATGGATATCTGGAATAATCTTTTCAGAGATTTTAAAGAAAGTAAACCTAGTACTGTTTTCAATTTTAAAGATTGTTTAAACAATACTAAAGATGCTATTGATTACGCTTTAACTATTCAACTGCTTTCTCGTAAACTCTACGATGAAGTCCCTGAAGGTGTTAAACTTGATCTTCCACAATACCGTGACTTGGTTGCACAATACCGTGAAGCTTCAGGTATTAAACTCAATGCTGAGTATGCAAAATACGCTAGTGTCTTGAAAAACAAAACTCTGGTGGCTTTCATTGAACCTGATGGTAAGGGTTTGTCTGTCTACGGTCCTGTTTACCGTGAATGGCTCAAGTCTGGTGGTTGTAATGAAGCTCTATTGGGTATGTTGGTAGGACGTGAGTCTATCTACAACCAATCCTTGTTTGATGAAGCTAAGGATCGTTTTATCAAGGATTGGAATACCTTTGCACTCTTTACAAAGACTGCTGAGAAAAACAATGAGTTTAACCGTCTCAAAGACATTTATACTATTGCTTTTGCCAAAGTCTTAGAAAGTATGAGTAGCACCGAGTCAGAGACTGTAGTAGCTATGCCAGCATTTTCTCAGACAGTCTCTACCAAGTTTAAAGAAGAACTAGAAAAGCTCAAAACAAGCGAAGTCTCTGATGTCTTTAATACTTGTATGGTTTTGGTTTGCAGAGCACGTTTTTACTACACAGACGCTGAAAAGATTCTAAATGGTATTAACTTAGCTGTGCGTGCTAATCCAAGCATTGATATCCGTGAAGCTGCATTGCTATCGAGTATCGAGTATGTGGTTGATTACATCAGTGATCAAATGCGTCTTAGTTCTTAAACAGTATGGATGTCTTCGATTTAATATAAAACTTTATTAGAATCGTGTAAAAAGTACACGATTCTAATAATTCTAAACGATATATTACCTATGTGAGTGTGATTGTGGCAATAAAGTAAATGTTCGCTCATCTAGTTTAATAAATGGCCATACTAGTAGTTGTGGATGTCTTCAAATAGATCATGCTGTCGCATTAGGTGAGAGTAAATTTACTCATGGTCTTATTTATACTTCAGAATATCGTAGCTGGGCATCTATGAAAGATAGATGCTTAAATATTAACAATCAATATTATTATAATTATGGTGGTAGAGGTATTATAGTTTGTGACAGATGGTTAAACTCTTTTGAAAACTTTTATGCAGACATGGGGCCTAAACCTACTAACGACCATTCTATAGATAGATATCCTAACGGAGACGGAAATTACGAACCTGGTAATTGTAGATGGGCTACGTCTAGAGAACAAAATAATAATAGAAGAGATAATGTAATTATTAACTACAATGGTAATGATTATACTAGAGGTCAACTAGCTGAAAAATTTAATATACCAACCCCAATTCTTGCTGCTAGGTTATTAAATAATTGGCCAATAGAAAAAGCACTTAAAACACCTATAAGAAATTATAATTAAATAGAAGGAAATAATTAATGGATGTTTCAAAATTAATAAGGGATCGTGATAAAGTTATTGGGAGTTTAGTAGAGCTACCGAGCGGTGAATTGGTCACGACAAAAGGTTGTAAGATTTACATCCCTAGTCGATTTTCTGAAAGGTCTCTAGCAGAAGTTGGCATCGATGTCTTTATTGTAGGCATCTACGCCATGACTGTGGAAGACAAGTATTATGCTGTATCATTAGTTAATACCATGATTCGCATTACACCTACGAGCATTATGAAAATAAAGATCATGATGTTTTAGTATACAGAATCTATGATGAGATTATTTCTAAGGGTAAGGTGCCGTGGTATTTAGATTATAATGATTTAGGTCATATCTTTGATACGGCATCTTCTCACGCTGGTGCCAATGTGGGTACAAACCCTGAAGTTACTGAACTCATTGTCTCTATCATTGCCAGAAATAGCAAAGATAGGACGCAGTATTATAGGTCATGTATTAACTCTTTAGAAGAACTCAAAACAAATCCTCCTGTTTTTATTTCAATGAAGAGTGTGCCTTACGCTGCAACGAATACTACAAATAAATTAGCTGGTAGTTATTTTGGTGAAGGTGTCGTTAGTGCTTTGGTTTCCCCATCTGAAAAAAGAGAGCGAATTGAAAACTTGCTCTTAGCTTGATGATTTTAACATTAGGAGAGAAGAAAGGTTTTAAATGCAAGCAGTTAGATTTGGTTGTTCTTCTTTGAATGGTACAAATAAAGTTGGTACTATTCCTAAAGATGCAGACGGATACTACACGATGATTGTGGGTGGTCTTAACATTTTCAATAGCGCAGGTCAGTGGTACTCCTATGATGGCGCTAAGGCTTTGTTTGAATCTTCTAGTCAATTCATGCGTCGTGTCTCTCGTGGAGCTCTCAGAGGAGAAGTTGGTCATCCCAGACAGGAAAAAGGTCAGTCCTTTGATGATTATGTACAACGCATTTTAGAGATCCGTGAAAGCAATGTGTGCGTACATTTTAAAGAAATCTTTTTAGATTTTAATTCTGTAAAAGACGCCAATGGTAAAGCCGTTGTAGCTATCATGGCTAAACTCATTCCCAGTGGGCCACATGGCGCTGCTCTTGAGAAATCTTTAGAAAATAAAAACGAAAACGTTTGTTTTTCTATTCGCTCTTTTACCAAAGATTATTACGATCGTGGTATTGAAGTAAGAGAATTGAAAAATATTGTAACATTTGATGCTTAATATAGGCCGTTTAGTCAGTAATGATTAAAATGAATTTCCTGAATTGCTGGAAACACTTGTTAAACTAGTTAACTAAAGCGGAGTATGAAAATACAAACGTCAATGTTTGAAAATAACTAGGTAGAGTCAATCAGCAGCTAAGGCCCTAAGTACGAATAAGTATATGGGTAAAGTCCAACGACTATCGCGCAAGCGAGTAGGATACAAGTGTATCCGAAGTGGGAAACTACCTAATTGCAGGTAGAAGATATAGTCTGATCTATACAGAGATGTATAGCTGTGTTTAAAAACACGAGAATAGAGTAACGATCTATTCTGAACATGCGTGGTTAATGAGCCGGGTATAAATATTGCTAACAAATATTCTGCCCCTAGCTTAGAAAATATTACAGAAAATTTAATTACACAAACTCAACTAACAAGAATATGTAAAAATAATTACCAAGCTGGTTTAGCTAATGAAGCATCACCTTCTTATATTGCTAAAGAAACGATGGATGCCTTAGGTTGGAATCTACCAAAAGGCTTGAGTGCTTCATTTACAAAATGGTAATAAATAGAGACAGAGCTAATTAGCTCTGTCTCTATGATGTAATTATTTTCAATCATATATAACTAGCTTGAATTAACAACTAGAAGAGCTAATAATGAAAACATATAATTCAATACACGACATCAACGATAGAGAAGAAGTAATCTTAACGCCTTTTTATAAACTACCAGGTTTCTATAAACATCCAACTTTACCTTTAGCTTTAAATAAAGAAGGCAAAGTCTATAACATAAAAACTGGAAATTTTATTAAGGTTTTAACGGATCCAGACGGTCGACAACGTATTCAATATTCTGATTACTTAAATAATAAATTACTACATTTTAATAAAAGATTACATCGTCTCTTAGCTGTAATATTTATTGGTAGACCAAAAATACATCTGAATAAACCTTTTAATAAATTAGAAGTAAATCACATTGATGGTAATAACAATAACAATTCTTTGGATAATTTAGAATGGTGCACTGGTAAAGAAAATACTAACCATTATTTTGATTATAGTCAAGATACTAGTGGTAAAATTTTATTTAGTAAAAATTATCATACTGGAGAAGTTTTAAAACACCGAAGCGTATCTCAAGCTAGCAGAGACCTAAAAATTAATGAGGGTGGTCTACAACGTTACATAAAAGAAAATAGACATCTAAAATACCGTTATAATAATTATTTCTTTTCTTTTGATGAAAAAGAATTTGTTGAATCAAATTCTCAATCCACAAATCCACCTGATGCATATCAAGATTGTATTGTAATTGATTTATATTTTAATAATAAATATATTTTTGGTTCTATCAAAGAAGGAGCTGATTTTATTAATATGGAATATAAGTTATTATGGTATCATCTTAAAACAAAAAGAAAGTATATTAAAGATAATTTTCTTATAACACGTTTATATCATTATATCGAAGATAATAAATAACAAGGAAACATATGTTTTATCACGTATCTATTAAAGACCATGGTCCTAAATTTAAATTTATTCCAAGAAATCCTGCATTAGCATACACTGATAAGGAAGGCAATATTCCTAGAGTATGTGTTACACCCGATGTATTCTATTGTTTAAGATCAATGGTAGGATTAAAAAGATTATTTAGTTTTGATATCATTTTAAAATGTCGTAATGAAACTGAGCATGGCTTTCATGGTTTTAATAATCCTGCAATATATGTTACAGATAAAATACCACATCTACCTCCTAGAGTAGCTGATTTTAGAAAAAACAAAGAATATTGGTTTATAAAACCGATCACAATGAAAAGATTAGGATATGTAGACTTGGTAGAACTCACTAAAGGAAAAGTAGAAATTATAACTGAACAAAAAGAAATACCTTTAGGGGTATTTAGTATTCCAGGAAAAGATGTTGTTATTTTAGAAAGAAGAAACACCAAGCTAAATAGTCATGATTTATATGCTCTTAAAAAAGAATGTATCTATCATCACGATCTGTGAACTAGATTTTTTCAGACATATATACTAGTAATGAGAAATAAATCAATATTGATTTATTTCTTTAGTCCTAATACTAAGAATTGGGTTTTTATGTAGTAAAAGAATAGCTGCATAGATTAAAACAAATCATCTAACAATCTCAGGATTGTAGTATTAGGTTATAGCAATGTTAAGGTTAAACTTAATGGCATTATATCCATGAGCACCTGAGAAGGTTCTAAAAGTCGTTCTAAAGAGGTTGATACTGAACCTAAATCAAAAGTATCATTTCAATTTAACAATTGATATTCAAAGTGTTAGTAATTATAATTGAGACCGTGGGTGAAAGCTATTACGCCCAAGATTGTAGATCAATACGGATCAACACAGTGATTAACAGTGTTGCTAAGGACTTGACGACTGTCAGCAAATCGTCTAGGTCTCTACAGTGAGACCGAAAAAAAAAGTAGCAATACTTTTTTTTTGTTTTAAAATATTTCAAACACATATTACTATACAGAGAAATAAATACATAGACGTTTATTTTAACTAACTTAATTAGGAATGTTTTATGAATCAAGATATTAATTGTGGTAATGATATTTTCAAAATACTATTTTATTGTAAATGTATTTCTGAAATATCTGATCCAGATGTTGTTATTTCAGTATCAATAAATGAAAAGAAAATTATTGATACATCTGATGAAATTCCAATTGCTATTTGGAAACTCATGAGTGACTACAAACCAGTAACAAAAAATTATATTTTAAGTACACTGGTAGACAGAGGTTATAAATATCAGAAAGTTTATTATCACATTTCAAATTGTTGGAGAAAACTTTGGTTTAATGTTGAATATGGATATATTTATACACTAAAGAAAGAAATACCAATACCTATTACAAAACACATTCATGATAGAATTTATATAGATAAACTCATTGAACGCGATTATGATATTTGTGAAAAAGTCTTAACTGAAGGTATGAAGTTAAAAGACATCTCAAAACTCCATGGGTTGCCTAGTGCTCAAGTATCTTCAATCTTATACACTCATTTTAAAGAAGTGTGTAAGTCTTATCAACAAAAAACTGGTATAACACTTAATTTTTCCTTGTATCATTTCAAAGACTATAATAAAAATAAAGATTTTTTAATTAGCCAACTACCATTATTAAAAGAAAATTTATTATCAAGGAAATGGCAATGTCTTCATCATAAGTTGAAAAAATAACTTATGAGATGTGTAAAAAATATCAACTCACACACTTCATATGCATAACGCATCAACATTTTTTAAAAGGGTTTTGAATTCACATGAGTAATCAACAGCATACAATCTCTCTGGGGTTTCCAGTAGAGAAGTTGGTTGAAGCTAAAGGGCGTGGAACAATGCAAACTATTTCACCTGCTTTGTTAACAGAGTCAGAACAAACCATTGTCAGTGATAAAGTAGGTAATGTATTTGTCAGTCCTATTGGCGATAAATTCTTTGTGATTGCAAGACCTAATCTACCATACAAAGTAAAGCAAACCGTAGTCGTCATGTCTAAGTTTGTTTTGAAATCTTTGAAGGCTGCCTATAGCGCACCTTCAGTTAAAGTTTCCAGTAATGCTCCTCGCTACAACGATGAGTTTGCTAGAAAGTGGGGAGTGAGATCCTCAGGTCAGTAAAAGATATACGTGCACGTAAATCTTATTTTCAATTGTTAGACTAACATCATTTTTAAAGGAAAAATAAAATGACTGAAAACGCAAAAAGAACAGCTCTTCATACTGAAGTAGCAGCATTGTCTGAAAAACTGGTATCTGGAATCAAAGTCGATGCCAAGACATGTACAGCAACGGCATCAGAAACGCTCTACAAGGACAATTTGCCAGAAGGTGTGACAATGGAGGCAGTCAAAGCAATCAGCGACTACAACACCACTTTCGTGGCTGCTGGAGCCCATGCCTTTGGTGTGGTAGCAACTGATGCTGCAAGGATCCATAAAAAGCTTGAGAAAGTCTCTATTGATATTCCTATGGGCGTCAAAGACAACGTCTCTTATACCTACGACCGCGTGAAGGTTATTCCTAATCGTTTTGGTAATGGCGAAGATGTAACCAAATACGGTAACATTGCAACT
>JFJP01000063.1_pt1 | contig 14676 bp, 15 predicted proteins | sample 431651 | NCBI WGS metagenome assembly JFJP01 (sample SAMN02602958, study PRJNA72255) | Microbial mat metagenome, whole genome shotgun sequencing project. | biome: fresh water; feature: sink hole; material: water; isolation source: purple microbial (photo- and chemosynthetic) mats found in...
GTGCCCATCAAGGCTGTGGCTCTGGATGGCCCTCCCCAGCTTCGTCCTGCGGCTGAGGCCTATGCCATGAAGTGGAAGTTCGAGCCCGCCATGCTGAATGGGGTTCCTCAGACGGCCAAGTTCAAGTTGACCATGCCCTTCAGGCTGCGGTAAGCGCGGCTGGATTTTTTTCACCTGAATTCCTTCATCAACCCTCTTCATTACTCCTTCCCCTTTTAAAGGAACCCCAATGAACTTCGTCCTCGACACCATCAACTTCGGTCTGCTGTCCGAAAACGCCTTCGGCCCTGCGGCAATTTGGCGGGAAGCCACCACCTTCAACAAGGGCATCATCGTCATCCTGCTCTTCTTGCTGGCACTTCAGGTCTACATGGCCATCGAGCGCGGCATCATGTATGCCCAGAGTGGCTCCGCTTCCCGCAGCTTCCTGAAGCTCTTCATGGATACGCTTCGTCGTGGTGATTTCGAAGCTGCTCGCAAGGCCGCTGCCACCCACAACAAGAGCCACATCGCCCTGGTGCTCAAGCACGGCCTGGACATCTTCCAGTACGAAAAGCAGCTCAAGGCCCTCCACGAAAACCACGACGTGATTCAGCCCGTTGAGCGTGCCATCGTCCGCGGCACCGCCGAAGTGACGGAGCTCCTCAAGAAGGGCATGGGCACCCTGGCCACCATCGCTTCTGCCTCCCCCTTCATCGGCCTGCTCGGCACCGTGGTGGGCATCATCGCCGTGTTCTCCACCCTGAAGGAAAAGGGCGCTGGCGACATCAACGCGCTGGCCGGTTCCATCGGTGAAGCCCTCGGCACCACCGCTCTGGGTTTGATCGTCGCCATCCCCGCCGTGTGGATCTTCAACTACTTCACCAACCTGCAGGACAAGACCATCACCAACATCAACAATGCCGCTTCCCAGATGATCGACGAATTCATCCGTCGGGAGAGCCAGAGCTAAATTCCCTTCCACCCCGCGCAGGGGGTTGATAAAAACCCCCCGCGCCCAACTCAAAGGAGATACCTATGGGTATGGATCTAGGCGGAAAGGGCGGCGGCGTAAAGTCGGACATCAACGTTACGCCTCTTGTGGACATCGTGTTGGTGCTGCTGATCATCTTCATCGTGATCACGCCCGCAGTGAACGCTGCCGTGAAGCTGCCGACCGCCAAACACTCTGAAAAACCTGTTGTCGAACAGGGCGCCAAATATTTGAACCTGATGCTGGGCCGTGATAACGAAAAATCCAAGGATGGCGAAATCGTTCCCGGTTTCGTGATGCTGGACGATGAAAATGCGAAGCGCGAAGGCAAGGGTGCCAAGGGCTGGGACATGACCACCGATGAAGGTCGCGCCGCCCTGGTGAAATACATCAAATCCTCCACGGACCTGCTTTCGGACAAACGCGTATTCGTCAAGGCGGATGCCGATCTGCCCTACAAGCACGTGGATAAGCTCTTCCAGATCTGCCGCGAAGGTGGTGCCGACGAGGCCTCCATCGTCTGCAGTGAAGACAAGAGCAAAGAGGAGACGAAATGAGTGGCGGTCACGCGAAGTCTGATATCAACGTTACGCCGCTGATTGATATTGTGTTGGTGCTCCTCATCATCTTCATCGTGATGGTGCCCGGCATGTCCAAGTCGATGCCCGTGGTAGTGCCCCAGGTGGTGAAGGTGGATACCCCCACGCCGCCCAACAAGGACAATCCGCCCCTCGTGGTGGAAGTGGATCCCACGCCGGACAACAAGGCCTATGTCTTCAAGTTCCAGAGCGAAGCCATGGAGCTTTCTGAACTGGCCAACCGAATCACTCCCGTGACTCAGTTGCAGCCCGCCGGAATGCGCAAGGTCTTCGTGAAGATCGACGAAGAGGCCCCCTACCAGGTGGCTGTGCAGGTGCTGGACCAGATTCGCGTTGCGTCCAATCGCGCGAAGAAAGAAACCGCCGCCAAGCCCGAATGGGGCGGTCAGGATGGTGGCGATATCAGAATCGCAACCTCCCTCAAGAAGCGTAATCCGTAAGCCTTACTGCCCGCCCTGTTCCTGGGGCGGGTTTTTTTACTAATACAAAAGACAGGGCCCATCATTCGATGAGCCCTGTCTTTTGTATTAGGGGAAAGATCAGATTAGAAAAGCTTCGGGCTTGCCCTTGGTTTCGGTCTTGGCACGGGGATCTTTCGCAGCGGCCAAGCTCTCGAGCAGGGTACTGCCCAGTTTGGTGGCAACAGCCTTGGTCATGGACGGCCTGACGGCAGGTTCAACCACCGGCACATCGGGCTTGACAGGCTCTGTCTTTTCGGCCTGCTCGCCTAGGCGTTTCTGGTACCAGGCCTTTCGCTTGGGGTCGATCGCGCGCGTCGTTGTTAGGCTGCCTGACTTGCGAGAGACCACCACCTTGGGCTTGTTCTCCCTGCGGTCCTCACGGACTGCGGATTCAGGATTGGAGGCTTCCTCCAGGATTTTGGCCAAGTCCGCCAAGCTTCCGAGACTGCGTTTGTTCATATGTAGTTGCATCCCCTCTGGGCACTCGTGTGCCATCACCTAAAGACTAACGCCGCAATGCCCTGCCTCCAAGCTTAGAACCGCATTGATTTGGAATTTTGCTGAATTGGACAGTTTTTTCTTCGCGGTGTCGATACGCTTGAAATCGTCATTCACGTCTTTATGGTTGGGTTGATGCTATTCAAACTCCGAATTCTTATTATCTCTATCCTCCTCACTCTGTTTCTGCCGCTGACGTCAGAAACGAAAAGGATTATCCCCCCTGGCTTTCCTGCCGGGCGCCTTTCCTTCAAGATCTATGGTCCTGATCAAGGCTTAGGAAACCTGTCCGCTTGGGCACTCATTCAGGATGGTGCTGGTTTCATCTGGGTAGGCACGGAAGATGGGCTTTTTCGTTTTGACGGGCAGCGTTTTCAAGCCTTCGGGATCAAAGATGGTCTGCCATCCGCCTTGGTGGATTGCCTCCATATCGGCCCTGACGGAACGCTTTGGGCGGGCACCTATAAGGGGTTGAGTTATTTCCACGACGGTCATTTTCTGGCCGTTAGTTCTGCCCAGGGACTTCCTGCGTCCACCGTCACCGGCCTTCAGAGTGGCCCCGACGGGCAGCTCTTGGTGGGAATGCGGGAAGGCCTATTTCAAAGGAAGTCAAATGGCACCTTTGAGCTTGTTTCCGGTTGCGGCAGCGGTGTCGTTACCGGGCTATGGAGTCGACCCGGAAATGTCGGCATTTGGGTGGCGTTATGGGCTAACTCTCGCGCGACCGTTCGGTGTCTCGATGCAAATGGGTGGAGAACCGCAGCGGGCGGCAAAGGGTTTGGTACGGAGCGCATCGATGCCATCGCATTGGATGGGCAAGGGGCCCTCTGGGCCCGTTCCCTGAAGAGTCTTTGGAAGATCGCTTCTGGACGGAATTCCTTCGAACCTTCGGAACCATCCCTGCCTGAAACTCGACAGAAGGGCTTCCTCTACGTGGATTCTCGGGGGCAATTGTGGGTTACAACCTCGAAAGGCCTTTTCCGCAATATTGGCGGAAAGTGGGAACGTCTTGGCGTTGCCGAAGGGCTGCCGAAGGATACGTTAAAGGCCGCCATGGAGGACCGGGAAGGGTCCATTTGGGCCACCAGCGAAGGAGTCTATCGACTTCAGGGCGGCGGGGTTTTGCGCGCCATTTCCACCGTCGATGGCCTTCCTAACGACGTGGTTTGGAGCATCTTTAAAAACCGCAATGGGGAACTCTTTGTCGGCACCGATGTCGGTCTCGTGCAGTTCAAGCCATCGGGCTGGTCACTCGTGCCGGGAACGGCCAATTTTCAGGTTCGCACGATCATTCAAGGGGTTGACGGAGCCCTCTTCTTGGCGGGAGGAGGCGAGATCCTCCGAGTTGACTCGGCCGGTAAAGTGCAGCGATTTGGCAGTGCCAACGGCGTGGTCACCTCTGGGCGGATCTACCGGTTGCTGTTTGATCGTCAGGGCACTCTGTGGGCAGCCACGGATGGTGGGGGCTTGCTGAAAGGGCAGGGCCAGAAGGAGCAATGGCGATTCGAACGCCAAGCTCTTCCGGAAGGCACAGCCACCGAGCGAATTCAGGATCTCTTCGAGGATGCTGCGGGTCGGTTATGGGCTCCGGGGGAGAAAGGTCTTGCCATGTGGGATGGCAAAACTTGGCAACGGTTCACCAGCAAGGACGGGCTGCGAAACGATCATCTCGACTACATTCGGGGCACTCGCAGTGGGGACCTGATCGTTTCGTACTTTGATCCTCTGGGGCTCTTCAGAGCCCGATACTCGAATGGTACCTTCAAGGTCATCGAACATTTGGACCGTGTGTTCCCTCCCGAACGATTGGTCTATCAGTTCACGGAAGATGCCAAGGGCAATTTGTGGGTGGGCACGGGGCAGGGGCTTTTCCGTATCTCCCCGGAAGGAATGAGTGAACATTTCGGCCGAGGCGAAGGCTTGGTTAGCGAAGACACCAATGCTGGGGCAATTCTCCCAGAGCCCAACGGTGATCTCTGGGTAGGGACCAGCGGTGGGTTGGCTCGCTTCGAAGCAGCCGCCTACAAGGGCGCTCCCCAACATCCCACCACCGCCCTCTTGGATTGCCGGTTGGGCGGGAAGGCGTTCCCTGTTTTCTCTCCGGTTTTGGCGCGTGTTAACAATGCAGCCAATACCTTCAGCGTAAAGTTTGCGGGACTTAGCTTCATTCGGGAAGGCAAAGTCCAGCACCAAGTGCGCCTGGAAGGGCTCGAAAGCGAATGGCATACTTCGGCCACTCGAGAGGAGCGATATCCTGCCTTACCTTTTGGCAAGTATCGATTCGATGCCCGTTCTCGCATCGGGCAGGGTGATTGGGGACCGATATCTTCCTTTGAATTCGAGATTCTTCCGGCCTGGTGGGAGACGTGGTGGTTCAAAGGCCTTCTGCTGATCGGCTTGGCGGGCTTGATTCTGTTGATTGTGCGTTCCAGAGTGGCGGCTTTACGTCGCCGCAACCGCAGTCTGGAAGCCATGGTGGCCGAGCGCACCCGGGAAGTCGAAGCCAAGGCCTCCGAATTGGTCGAGGTCAATGAGGCTCTTCGCAACCAGAGCCTGACCGATCCACTTACTGGACTTCGAAATCGCCGGTATTTGGGTGTCTGCATGCCGGAGGATGTCGCCCAGGTTCAGCGCGTCCATCGCGATGTGGTGAGCAGTCGCAACGATCGGTTGCTGCTCAATATCGATCTCGTATTTCTGATGGTGGATATCGATCACTTCAAATTCGTGAATGATCATTATGGCCACGCGGCGGGGGATTGTGTCCTTCAGGGGGTTGCAGAAATCCTCCGCAACGCCACTCGCGATTCCGATACGGTGGTGCGGTGGGGCGGAGAAGAATTCCTGGTGGTGGCCCGAAATGCCGCCCGTGGCGAATCCGCAATACTCGCCGAGCGAATTCGGTCGCAGATGGAGGACTACGTTTTCGTGCTGGAAGATGGTACCAAGCTGCATCGGACTTGTTCTGTAGGCTTTACCTTCTTTCCGTTCCTGCCTGACAAACCGAGCCACCTGCCTTGGGAACAAGTGCTGGATATCGCGGATCACTGCCTATTTGCCGCTAAGCATGGTGGTCGAAACGCCTGGGTGGGATTGTTCCCAACCGCTGAAGGCGATCCGGATCGCATCAAGTCCATGATCCCTATGAAAATCCCAGAGCTGATTCAATCCGGAGATATCCGAGTCAGTTCTTCTCTTTCAGACCCCGACCAGTTGAATTGGGATCTTGCGGGCCAGTAAGGCTTTTTCTACTTCAACCAGGCCGAAACGGATTCTTGAATCGCTTTGGAATAATCGGGACCCAGTACTTCGGCACAGTGGAGGTGCCACGTCGGCACTTCCACGACTTGAATCCGATAAAATCGGGATGCAAGCGCACGCTGAACCGCAGGCGGGGCAAGGCGGTCCTGGGTGGCGAGGAAGCAAAGGCTGGGGGTCGCCAGTCGCCGATTCCCAACGGCGCGCTGTAGATCGGTTTCCTCGCGCTGGTATTGGCCTCGTTTCGCTGCCCAGCGACTACCTAAATCGCCGATGACGGGCGCAAGGATGGGATGCCAAAACCGGTCTTTCCCTCCTCGAACGAGACACTCACCAAAGTCACGGCTGGAGCCCGGCGCGCCTTCCCAGATGAACCCTCCCAGCGGTGGACCTTCTGCTTCCAGTTTTGTAAGGGCCAAGAGTCCCACGCTGGCACCGAGGCTGCGGCCCATCAGGATGATCTGGCTCCGTGGCGTGCCGGTGGCTTCCAGGTGGTGAACGATCTTGACGATGTTTTCCGATTCACGCGCGCCGAAGGTGACGAAGGGAGTGCGCCCTCCGGAGCGCATGGCATCGTCTCGCCTGAGATAGGTGAAGATTCCTGCATGCAAGGTGGGAAACCACTTCAGGGCGGGGCTGGTGCCCCAACGGTCATCGCCGAAACCATGGAGCAACAAAACGGTGCCCTTGGCTGGCTGAGCGCGCTGCAAGGCCCAAAGCTGAAGTTCTTCGACATCTTCGGAATGCCAGGTTCCGCCGGGATCCGCGCCGTCACCCTTGGCGAGTTCAGCATAGGTTTGCTGAACCCGCTCCAGGGGTTGTGGATGATAGAACGGAGGATCCGTGAGTTCCCAGGCAACAGCCCGAGTCTTCCATCCGACAAAACTTGCAATGCCCAGCAGACCAGTGGCAGCAGAAAGGGCAATTGCCTTGCAGATTTTCATCTAGGGCACAAGGTAAGCCCTTACGCCGGGAATGCCTTCGGCAGGGGCTAGGGCATCCGGTTTGCCGTAGAGAACGGCATCAAAAGCCTGGGCAAAGGTGATGACGTAGGCTCCCTTGCCGACGGCAATTTCAAACTCGCCTTGATCGGGTCCGAAGGCATCGCGGGGGCTATATAAAAAGAACCGATGCTTGCCAGGCGTGAGGCCCGTGATCATGAGCGTGCGGGCCTTCTTGTTTTTCTTGGTCGGTTCGACAGCAACCCGGATGCCATCCAGGGTCAATTCCAGTGGGCCTTGAGCCTTACGGGTGAATTGAAAATGGGCCGTACCCGCCGCTACCGCCTTGGTGGGCATGGTGACGCCTTTTCGGTTGGTGCAGGCAACGCCCGTCATCAACACCAAGGTGGTGGCGAATAGGGCCGACAGCCGGGAAACCTTCATGGAACCTCCGATCATTTGAGACTAGCCTTTCCTGCGCTTCCTGGGAACAACATCCAGTGCGGATTGCGCGAAGAAGGTTCATCCAAGCTATCCTGAAGCTTCCGCAAGCTGCGGACCCGGAGCCGACCATGACCCGAGCGCTATTCCAAACCGAAAAGGGCGACATCAACGTCGAATTGTTTTCCGAAGCCGCCCCAGGCACCGTGGGCAACTTCGTAAAGCTGATCGAAGCTGGCTTTTATGACGGCCTTAAGTTCCACCGCGTCATCCCTGATTTCGTCATCCAGGGCGGTTGCCCCAACACCCGTGAAGGCGCGGGTGGCATGCCTGGCACCGGCGGTCCTGGCTGGAAGATCAAGTGCGAAACCGCAGGTAATCCCCACAAGCATGAGCTGGGTGCTCTCTCCATGGCCCATGCGGGCAAGGACACCGGTGGCAGCCAGTTCTTCGTCGTGAATGGCGATCGCCGCAATGTCCAGCACCTGGACGGCGTTCACACAGTCTTCGGCAAATGTGTGGGCGAAGAAGACATCAAGGTCGTGCAGTCCATTCGCCAGGGTGACCAGATCCTCAAGGCCACCCTGCTCGAAGCCTAATTCGGTTGACAGGGGGAAGGCTGTTCCCCCAGAGTTGTAAACTTCAAAGGATTTTCATGTTCCGCACTTTCTTCATCCGTCAGGCGTGGTGGTGGCAAATGACCCCCGACGGGCGAAGTGTGTCTTGCGAGGCTAGAACCTAGACTACGCAAAACTCCATTTGAGGCCCGCCGGTTCCAAGGCGGGCCTTTTTGCGTTTACCCAAAACCACCCTTTTCGGAGCTTTCCATGACTCTTTCCGAGGCACCCAACCTGATTCCGCTGCACCGCACCATGGCGGCCGACACTCTCACTCCGGTGGGCATTCTTGTGGCTGCGCGACGGCTCGGGCTGAAAGGCTTCCTACTGGAGAGCGTGGAGGGTGGCCGCCATCTCGCTCGCTACAGCATTTTGGGCTTCGAACCTCGTGAGCGTCTTGTGGCGCGGGATGGCAAGGTTTTTCACCAACGGGACGGCGCCGAAACGCTGCTGCCTGGAAGCCTGCCCGACGTGCTCAAGGCCCGTTTGGCCGAATACCGCCTGGAGGAGGTGCCAGGCCTGCCGCGCTTTGCCGGGGGCTACGTGGGCTACCTGGGCTATGCCTGCGCGGCCGCGGTGGAAAAGCTGCCGGTGAAGCCCGATCCCTTCGGCCTGCCGGATGCCATTTTGGAGCGCTTCGACGATTTGTTGATTTACGACCATGTGCGCAGTCAGGTGACGTTGCTTGCCAATGCTGTGCTGGATGAACATGCTTCCGAACAGACAGCCCGCCAAGATGCCCAGGCCCGCTTGGATCGGCTGGCGGCTTTGGTGCTGACCACCACGGCCGCGCCTCTGGAGAATGTTGGGTTGCTAGCCGGGGCGCCCGATCTGCCGGGGCGAGAAGCCTACGCAAAGGCCGTGTCGAAGGCGCAAGACCATATCCGAGCCGGAGATATTTTTCAGGTGGTGCTCTCCCAGCAGGAAATTCGCGATTTCGCCGGGGACCCCTTGGACGTTTATCGCCGCCTGCGCATGGGCAACCCTTCGCCTTACCATTTCTTCCTGGATCAGCCGGAGGCCGTGATTTTGGGCGCCTCGCCCGAAATGCTGGTGCGAGTTGAAGCGGGCCAGATGGAAGTGCGCCCCATCGCGGGAACGCGGCCCCGAGGTGTTACCGCCGAAGCCGATGAAGCCCTGCGGCGAGAGTTGTTAGAGGATCCCAAGGAAGCGGCTGAGCACGTGATGCTGGTGGATCTGGGACGTAACGATGTGGGCCGGGTGTGTTCCTTTGGTTCCGTTCAGGTGGCGTCATTCCGGCAAGTGGAAGCCTACAGCCACGTTCTGCACCTGGTGAGCAGCGTGACGGGAACTCTGCGGTCTGATGCACATCCGGTGGACGCGCTATTTGCAGCCTTTCCGGCAGGCACCGTTAGTGGCGCCCCCAAGATTCGCGCCATGGAAATCATCCACGCACTTGAAGGCCCGGGACGTGGGGTCTACAGCGGTGCCGTTGGCTACTTCGATTATCGCGGCAACCTCGATACCTGCATCGCCATTCGCACCACCGTCATCAAGGATGGTCGCGCCCAACTCCAGGCGGGTGCGGGCATCGTGACCGATTCCATTGCCGATAAGGAATTCGACGAATGCCGCCACAAGCTCGCGCCCATGGCCGCAGCCCTTTAGGAGCCACCTCATGATCCTTGTCATCGACAACTACGATTCCTTTACCTACAACTTGGTGCAGATGCTGGGCAGCCTGCACAGCGAGATCCGTGTGGTGCGCAACGACGCTATCCCCCCGGCGGAAATCATGGCTTTAAATCCCGATTACCTGGTGCTTTCGCCGGGTCCCGGCGAACCTTCGAAGGCGGGCTTCTTGCTCGATATTGTTCGCGATTGCGCGCCGCATATTCCCACCCTTGGGGTATGTCTAGGGCACCAAGCCATTGGTCAGGCCTTTGGGGGACACGTGGTGGCAGCACCCAGCCTCGTTCATGGCAAGGCCAGTCCTGTGTATCACCCCGGCGACGGCCTTTTCGCGGGGTTGCCCAATCCCCTGGAAGCGGGTCGCTATCACTCTTTGACGGTAGATCTCGACACCCTGCCGGAGTGCCTGACGCCCTTGGCCCACAGCGCAGACGGGGTGCTCATGGCCATGGTCCACCGCGATCTCCCCATCGCGGGCGTGCAGTTCCATCCCGAATCCGTGCTTACGCCCCAGGGCGCGCAGTTGCTGCGGAACTTCCTGCGCGTCTATCGCCGCAAAGAGGTGGCAGCATGAACACTCAGTTGCTGCAAAACGCCGTGCTGGACCAACCCATCACGCGGGAACAGGCGTCGGACTTGCTGGGCGCCTTTGCCTCGGGTGAGATCGGCCCGGAAGTGCTGGCCGCTGCACTGACGGCCCTGCGCATTCGTGGCGAAAGCGTACCGGTGCTTTTGGGCTTTGTGGACGTCATTCGGGAACACATGATTCCCGTGAACGCGATGGGTCTCGAGGCCATGGATCTTTGTGGCACCGGCGGTGATGGGCAGGGCACCGTGAATATTTCCACGGCCGCCGCCTTTGTGGTGGCTGGTGCCGGGGTCTCTGTGGCTAAGCATGGTAATCACGGCGTCTCCGGCCCGACCGGCAGCGCCGATGTGGTCACGGCCCTGGGCGTGAAGGCCTCCCGAGATCCGCACTCGGCGGAGCGCGCCTTGCGTGAATTTGGGCTGGGTTTCATCTACGCGCCAGCGCATCATCCACTGTTTGCCCGAATCGGGCCTGTGCGGCGCCAGCTGGGCTTTCGCACTGCCTTTAACTTGCTAGGACCGGTTTGCAATCCCGCCCGGGTGCGACGCCAGGTTGTCGGCGTACCCAACGTTGAGGCCATGGAAACGCTGGCCAAGGTGCTTCTGGATCTGGGCACCGAGCGGGCCCTCGTCGTCCATACGCCAGGCCCCTACGACGAAGTTAGCCTCACTGCGCCAGCCATGGGGATTCACCTCGTGGATGGAACCTTGAACCTTATTGAACTCCCTCCCGAATTGTTCGGAACTCGAATGATCGATCCCGCTGAACTTAAGGGTGGCGATGCCGCCTTTAACGCAGAACGAATTCTGGAAACTTTGGGCGGATCGGCGGATGGCCTTTCGGAGGCCATCTGCGCCAACGCGGCCTGTGCGCTATGGGTTGCCGGAGCTGCCAAGGATCTTCGGGATGGTTTCGCCCTGGCCAAGGAATCCACCCGTTCGGGCCGTGCGCTAGCCAAACTCGAGGCCCTTCGGGCTTTTTCGCAGGAGGTGCACCGTGACCTGGCTGTCTGAACATCTTGCCTTTCGTCGTGCCGAGGCCTTGGAGCAAAAACGACGGGTGCCTGAAGCGATACTGCAGAGCAGGCTCTCGGACCTTCCCCCGGCGCGGGATTTCGTGGCTTCACTGAATAGCGGCCATCCTGCCGTCATCGCAGAGATCAAATTTCGTTCTCCATCCATGGGGGTTCTGAGGCCCCACCAGGATGTGGAGGCCGTGGCTCAGAGCTACGAAAAGGCAGGGGCCTCGGCGCTTTCCGTGTTGGTGGACACTGCGCACTTTGGTGGAGAGCTGAGCTATTTGGGCCGCGCCAAGAGTGCTTGCTCGCTACCAATTCTTGCCAAGGGCTTTTTCGTGGACCCTTACGACCTGTTGGAAGCTCGCGTCGCAGGTGCCGATGCGGCCTTGCTGATTGCCTGCGCACTCTCTCCTGAAGAACTGAAAAGCATGCTGAATACCGCCCGAAACGTTGGTTTGACTACCCTGATGGAACTTCATGACGAAGAGGATCTCGCCAAAGTTGAAGGCCTGGAACTGGACTTAGTCGGAGTCAACCATCGCAACCTCGCGACCCTCGCCGTGGATTCCGAACTTAGCGCGCATTTAGCTTCCAGGCTTCCGGCGGCTCGAGGCCGTGTGGCGGAGAGTGGTCTAAATTCTGCCAAGGATTTCCTGCGCATGGTCTCGCTTGGCTATGACGCGGTATTAGTGGGAACGGCCTTCATGTCGCAACCCGATCCGGGCGCAGGCTTGGCGCGGCTCTTGGAGGAATGCCATGCCTGCCGTTAAGGTCTGTGGCCTCACCAACATTGAGGATGCCAGCTTGGCGTGGGAGCTGGGCGCAGCAGCCTTGGGTTTTGTGTTCCATCCCGAAAGCCCTCGCGCATTGACCACTTCCCAGGCCGCAAAGATCCGCGCGGAACTTCCTTCCGAGGCCGTTTGCGTGGGGGTCTTCGTGGATCGAGACGTGAGCGAAATCCAGGCAGCTGTGGAAGCCGTGGGACTTTCGGCCGTGCAGTTGCATGGTCGGGAAACGCCAGAGCTGGTGGCCCGTTTGAACCTTCCCGTCATCAAGGCCATTCGCGGAGAAGAGGCGCTGGATGAAGGTCGATTGCGGGCCTTTGAGGTGGCTGCTTTCCTCCTGGATGCTTCTCACCCGACCCTGGCCGGTGGCACCGGGCTTTGTGCGGATTGGCCTTTGGCGCAGCGCTTGGCTCGGCGGTTTCCCCTGATCCTTGCGGGTGGTTTGAACCCCGGCAATGTGCGCGAAGCCTTCGCCAAGGTGAACCCCCGAGGCTTGGATCTCAGCAGCGGGGTTGAGGCCGCGCCGGGTCGCAAGGACCCCCAAAAACTCCGTGAACTCTTTCAATGCTTTCCCTTCGATGGAGAACGACCATGCCTGTTTTGAGTGAAACCGCCCTGCCCAGCGCGTTGGGATACTTTGGCCCTTACGGTGGGCGCTTTGTGCCTGAAACGCTCAAGCCTGCCCTTGATGAGCTTGAAGCCGCCTATGAGGCCGCGCGCAGGGATCCAACGTTTGAAGCCGAATTCCGCGAAGCCTTGGTGACCTTCACCTGCCGTCCGACGCCGCTTTATCCTGCGCGACGACTATCGGAACTGGTAGGCGCCACGGTGTTGCTTAAACGCGAAGATCTGAATCACACGGGTGCGCACAAGATCAACAACACGCTGGGGCAAATCATCCTGGCCAAACGCATGGGCAAGACGCGCGTGATCGCCGAAACCGGTGCAGGCCAGCATGGCGTGGCCACGGCGGCGGCGGCGGCGCGCCTTGGGTTGCGCTGCGAAGTGCACATGGGTGAAGAGGATATTCGTCGTCAACAACTCAACGTTCGTCGCATGGAGCTCATGGGCGCCAAGGTGATTCCAGCGAAGAGCGGCACCCGCACCCTGAAAGACGCCACCAACGAAGCCATTCGCGATTGGGTGACCAACGTGGAAGACACCTTCTACCTAATCGGTAGCGTGGTGGGTCCGCATCCCTATCCGGTCATGGTGCGTGATTTCCAGGCCATCATTGGCCGGGAGTCGCGTGAACAATGTTTGAAGGTGGCTGGCTGTCTGCCTTCCATCGCGGTGGCCTGCGTAGGTGGTGGCAGCAATGCCATGGGGCTTTTCCACGCCTTCATTGGAGATCCGGACGTTCAATTGGTGGGCGTGGAAGCGGCGGGGAGGGGCGTGGACACGGCTTTTCACGCCGCAACGCTGACCCTTGGGAAACCCGGTGTGCTGCACGGCGCCATGAGTTACCTACTTCAGGATCGCGATGGTCAGATCCAAGAGGCTCACTCCATTTCCGCCGGATTGGATTACCCGGGGGTAGGCCCCGAGCACGCCTTCCTCAAGGACAGCGGTCGGGTGCGCTATGAAAGTGCCACCGACGATGAAGCCTTGTGCGCCTTTGAACTGCTGAGCGAACTGGAAGGCATCATTCCCGCCTTTGAAAGCTCCCACGCCCTCGCTTGGATTCTGCGCAATGCCGGGAGATTGCCCGCTGGACCCGTGTTGCTGTGCCTTTCGGGGCGTGGCGATAAGGACCTTGACGAATACCTACTGCGAACCCAAAAGGAGAAGTCCCATGGACCTGTCGGCCTATATCTCTGAGCGCATCGCCTCTGGGCGCAAGTTGCTGGCGCCCTACCTCTGTTCCGGTTTTCCCGATCCCAGTGCCACCTTGCCGCTGCTCGAGGCCCTTGCGGATGGAGGCGCCGACCTCATCGAGCTCGGTGTGCCCTTTTCGGATCCGCTTGCTGATGGACCAGTGCTCCAGGCTGCATCCCTTCGCGCGTTGCGCGCAGGGATGAATTTAGAAAAGACCCTGGAAATCGCAGCCGAATTCCAGCGACGAAGGCCGGAGGTTCCGGTGTTGTTGATGGGCTATGCGAATTCTGTGTTGGCGATGGGCCGGGAGCGCTTCGCTGAAAAGGCCCATGAGGCCGGTATCGCAGGCGTCTTGATCCCGGATCTGCCACCCGAAAATTGGCCACTGATTCAAGCGCCCGGGCTTCCTTCGCTGATTCCCTTTGCGGCGCCCAACACGCCTATTTCGCGTTTGGAAGCGTTAGGGAAGCTTTCCACCCCCTTTCTATACGCGGTGTCCGTGCTTGGTGTTACCGGCACGCGAGACGCCTTGAGTAACGAGGTACCGGCTTTCCTGAGTCGCGCTCGGAGGCATTCGGGCTTGCCGGTGTTGGCGGGCTTCGGTGTGGCCCGGCCCGAACAGGTTCCAGCGCTCGCACGGGCCTGCGATGGCGTAATCCTGGGTAGTGCGCTCGCCAAGGCGCTGGATTCGGCCGATCCAAAGGACCTTCCCGGGGCTGCTCGGGCGTTTCTGGCGCCCTTCCGTGATGCCCTCGATGTCGTAGGTGCGCCATGCTGCTGATTCTGGATGCTCAAGCCTCAGCGGAAGTCATCGAGGCGCTCAAGGATCGCTTGGCTCGCATGGGGCTCGTGCCCCACGCTGCGGGCCATGATGGAGCTGCCATTGGCCTGGTTTGCCCGGTGGATGCCAAGACCCGCGCGGAACTCGGCAAACTTCCGGGCGTTCGAAAAGTCATTCCCATGGCGGAGCCCTACCGTCTGGCCAGCCGCACCTTCCACCCTCAGCCCACGCTGGTTCGTGTGGG
>JFJP01006679.1_pt1 | contig 14675 bp, 15 predicted proteins | sample 431651 | NCBI WGS metagenome assembly JFJP01 (sample SAMN02602958, study PRJNA72255) | Microbial mat metagenome, whole genome shotgun sequencing project. | biome: fresh water; feature: sink hole; material: water; isolation source: purple microbial (photo- and chemosynthetic) mats found in...
CTGTTGCGCGACGCGGCCAACCATCCGAGTGCAGACATGCTGCGCCAGTCGCTGCCCGTGGCGGGTGTCGACGGCACGGCCGCGCGCATGGGACAGCGCGGCGTGATGAAGCTGGCCCTGGGCAACGCCCGCATCAAAACCGGCTCCCTGCGCGACGTGGTGGCCGTAGCGGGTTATGTGCAGGCCCGTAACGGGCGTGATCTGGTGGTGGTGGGCATCGTCAACCACGCCAATGCTCCACAGGCCCGCCCCGTGATGGACGCGCTGTTAGAGTGGGCCGCTTCTCAATCGCCTTGATTTATTGCATCGCCCACATGTCTGCCACCGAACTCATTGGCTTTGTTGCCGCCACGCTGACCACTGCCAGTTTCATTCCCCAGGCATGGCTCACCTTCAAGACCAAGGACGTGAGCGGCATTTCGTTGGGCATGTACAGCGTGTTCACCACCGGCGTGGCAGCCTGGCTGGTGTATGGGCTGATGCTGGGCGCGTGGCCCGTGGTGGTGGCCAACGCCGTGACGCTGGCACTGGCCAGCGGCATTTTGGTGATGAAGCTGCGCTACCGCTGAGCGGGCGCAGTCAACTGCAAATCGCTTACCAGCGCGCGCGCAGTTGGTCGTACGCGTAGTCGCCCAACTGCTGGTTGCATGCCGGGGTGAGGTGGATGCCGTCGGCAAACACATACTGTGTCCGGCAATGAGTGTGCTGCTGTTGCAGGTGGACGCATCCGCCGTGGTGCAGATGGCGGTGTTGATGTTCGAAAACCCATAACTTGGGCCTGTCAACACGTTGCGGTTGACCAGGAAAGCGGTGTCCACAAACAGCAGGTTGGCCCCCAGGTTGACGGCATCGGTCTTGAAGGCGTCGTTGAGTTTTTGGGCCAGGCTGGTGGCCAGATCCACCTGGGCTTGTGCAATGGCGAACGGTGACGTGCCGAGGTGGTACACCCCCAGCACCACCACGTATTTGGCACCTGCAGCCAGCAAGCGCTTGACCTGCGTGGCGTGGGCACGGCCCACGGTGTCCACTTGCAACAGCGCCGCATCCGCGGTCAGGGTTCCCGCCTTCACGGCCGCCATGGCACTCAGCACGTCAGCCATGGGCAGGTTGATCAGCACCACATCGTTGGCGCCCAGGGTCTGAGTGGCCACAAATGCATCGATCTGGGCGGTGAGTGTCCTGGGCAGCGCTTGTGTGGGGGCGTGGCCCTGGGCATAGCCTTGGCCACCGGACGCTTGCGCAGTGAGGGTCATGCCGTAGCGGCTGGCCATGCGGTCGGCCCAGGTGTTCACGGTGCCGTCATTGATGGTGTAGCGTGTGCCGCCCTGGCCCACGTCGCTCAGGCCGTCACCAAACGAGATGAACCGTGAGGGCGTGAGGGCCGACACAATGTCGCCGCTGCCACAACCGGCCAGCAAGCCTGCACTGCCGACCACTGTGGTCAGGCCCGTGGCAGCACCCACACGCAGCAGCGTGCGGCGGCTCAGGACGGTGCCTGTGGTCTGTAGGGAAGAAGGCGTGTGACTGACGGTCATGGCAGGTGGCTCCGGGAATTCGTTCGGGCAAGCAAAGGGTTCTATCTTAGGCGGCGGCGCGCTGCAAGCGGTCGCGCACACCCTGCCACTCAGGCAGGTCGGGCGGGGTTTGCACCCAAATCAGGGCAACGCCCTGTGCGTCGAGCGTGCGCAGCACGGCAAACAGTTCATGCGCGCAGTCGCTTGCGTGTGAGGGCATGGCGTGCCAGGCAATGCCCGCCTGGCGCGGGCGCTGCGGCGCGTACACCGCGATGCGGCCCGCCGGCACGTCAGGCCCCAGCAGGTCCAGCGCCTGTTGCAGAGCCTTGGCGTCCATCAGGCGCACGCGGGCATTGGGTGCGTAGTGCGATTCGAGCGTGCCCGAGGCACGCGGCGCGGGCAGGCCGTCCACCTCGTGCGGCAGGCGCACGGGCTGGCCGCAGGCGGCTTCGAGTTGGGCGGGGGTCAACATGCCGGGGCGCAGCAGCACCGGGTGGCCCCGGGTGGCGTCAACGATGGTGGACTCGATGCCCACTGCGCAGGCACCGCCGTCGAGCACCAGCACTTCTTCACCGCCCAGGGCTTCAAATTCGGCCACCACATGCTGTGCGGTGGTGGGGCTAACGCGGCCAAAGCGGTTGGCACTGGGTGCAGCCACGCCCATAACCCCTTTGGTTTGGGCTGCCTGCAGCACCGCTTGCGCCACTGGGTGTGCAGGGCAGCGCAGCCCCACGGATGACTGTCCACCGGCGGCGGCGGCGGCCACGTCGGGTTGGCGAGGCACGATGATGGTCAGCGGCCCGGGCCAGAACGTTTGCATCAGGGCGCGTGCGAATGCGGGCACGTCGGCAGCGAAATACGCCACACCTGCCTCCCACTGCGGCGGCAGGTGCACGATCAGCGGGTGGTCGGCCGGGCGACCTTTGGCGGCAAAAATGCGCTGCACGGCTTCTGCCTGGCATGCATCGGCCGCCAGCCCGTACACCGTTTCGGTGGGCAGGCCCAGCAGTGCGCCCCGTGCCAGTTGCCCGGCAGCGGCTTGCACGGCAGGGTCATCCGTGCCGGGGCGGTCGCTCTCTGGTGTCAGCAGGCGATGCATGGCGGGTGGGGCAAGGCAGGCAACGGCAGACGGTGGCTCAGAACGGTGGCAGGCCCAGCAGCGCACAGGCCTGCAGCGCGGTGGTGCGAGCCTGTTCTGCCGTGGCGGCGGTGATGTTCAGGTGGCCCATCTTGCGGCCCCGGCGGGCTTGAAGCTTGCCGTACAGGTGCAAGTGCGTGCCGGGCAGGGCCAGCACGGCGTCCCACGCGGGGGAGCGTTCACTGCCATCCGCCGCAAACCACAGGTCGCCCAGCAGGTTGAGCATGACGGCAGGGCTGTGCTGGCGCGGCTGCACCAAGGGCAGTCCGGCCATGGCGCGCACCTGCAGGTCAAACTGCGACAGGGTGCAGGCGTTTTGGGTGTAGTGCCCGCTGTTGTGGGGGCGGGGGGCCATTTCGTTCACCACCAGCGCGCCGTCGGCGCTGCCGTCGTCCACCACAAAAAACTCCACACACAACACGCCCACGTAGTGCAGGTGACTTGCAATGAATTTCGCAGCTGCCACTGCTTTACTGCTAAGCGCTGGAGGCATATTTTCTTCATAAACCTCGGTCACGGACAGAATGCCGTCGCGGTGCAGGTTGCGCTGCACGGGGAAGTGCACACACGCACCGTCCACTCGGCCACCAGCGGAAGCATTTGTTCCAGCACGCAGGGCACGCGGCCCAGTTGGTCCCAGGCGGCGGCCAGTTCCTCGCGGTTGGTCACCCGTACCTGGCCTTTGCCGTCGTAGCCCAAGGTGCTGGTCTTCAAGATGCCGGGCAACAGGCTGGCGGGCACGGCGGCCAGCAGTTCAGGGGTGGTGATGGAGGCATAGGGCGCGGGGTTCACCCCGCTGTCGGCGGCACAGGCCACGAACAGGGCTTTCTCTTTCACCCGGTCTTGCGCCACGGCCACGGCGTTGGCGCCGGGGGCCACGGGGCGGTGGGCGGCCAGTGTCATCAGCGCCGGGGCGGGCACGTTTTCAAACTCGGTGGTGATGGCGTCGCACCGCTGCATGAGCTGGGCCAGGCCTTGCTCGTCTCCGTAGGCGGTTTGGATGTGATAGTGGCTCACGCGCCCGGCGGGGCTGGCCGGATCGGGGTCTAGCACGGCCGTGAAATAGCCCATGGCCTGTGCCGAGTGCACAAACATGCGGCCCAACTGGCCACCACCCATCACGCCCAGCGTGAGTTGTTGGCCTCGGTCAGAGGTGCTACCGGGAAGAAGTGGTTGACGCATAAAAGTACGAGAGTCACTGGTTTTAAAGACCAAGGGTGGACAAAACAGCTTGGAGATGGCCAGGAAATACCTTCTTGAATTTCAAGAGTTCGTCAACTGTCCAAGTGCGAATCGCGGCAAGAGTTTCTGAATCGGCATCAATGCCCCCATCGCGGTATGCGGCAACACGGCAGAAGCGCTTGTTGTCAACACGTTCCCAAGTCAGGGGGTGGCCCAGTTCGGCTTCAACGGTTGGCTGTCTGGCCAAAAGCGCATCGAAAATGGCTTCGTTCTGAGTCTTATCTCCGCTGTCGATGTAAATCTCGACACGAACTTTTCCGTTGTTGGTGAAGTTAGTTCCGTACTTGAAAATTTTGGAATTTTCTGACGAAAAGGCGTACCAGTTTTGTGGTTGTCCAGCCCTAGCATTGGTGAACTTATGTTTCTCACGCAGTTCGTCGATCAAAACTTGAAAATAACTTCGGTACTTCTCTTGTGTCTCGGACGTTTGTGGGCCTATGTCAGGGGCGCGGTTTTCGTTGGGCCTGGAGACTACCGACAACATGAATGCCGGGTTGGACTGATCGACCCGAACCGCAGATGCCTCCACCGCGTACAGGCTAAGACTTTCTTTCAGATTCAGGTTCAGAAAGTCCAGGGCCGCTTTGTGTTCGGACCGGATCGTTTCGGCAATCCACACCACCACGTCGGCATCCAGCACAGCACAATAAGTCATCAACTGGCCCAGGTGCCTGTGATCGGTATTGCCATATTGGTTTTCAATGATGACCTTGCGGTTGGTGGATAAATCCAGAGCAACGATGTCTGCGCTGAAATCCCCAGCAGATACCTCGGTGGACTCCAGTTGCAAGTCCATATCCAGTGCCTTGCCCAAGTGTTCAAGGTTCTGAGCCAACCAGGGCGTGAAGTGGGTGGCTTCACCGGGCCAAATGTCTTTCAGCCCCACCTTTTCCATCACACCCAACTGCACCAGATTTGTATTTGTCATGCGCCCTCTCCCTGGGAATGAATTCTTGAGCTTTCAGTCGTATCAGAGTAGCGGCGGCACCACCATGGCGCGGGCGGCCTCGGTCTGAGCGGTGCGGAAGGCTTGCAAGCGGGCTTGCAGCGCGGGGTCGTGTCCTGCCAGCATGGCCACGGCAAACAGCGCCGCGTTGGCAGCCCCGGCGTTGCCAATGGCAAACGTGGCCACCGGAATGCCTTTGGGCATTTGCACGATGCTGTGCAGCGAGTCCACACCTTGCAGGTGACGGCTGGCCACGGGCACGCCCAGCACGGGCACGGTGGTTTTGGCGGCCAGCATGCCCGGCAGGTGGGCGGCACCGCCCGCCCCGGCAATGATGGCTGTCAGGCCGCGCGGCCCGGCGCTCTCGGCGTAGGCAAACAGGTCGTCGGGCATGCGGTGGGCCGACACCACTCGGGCCTCGTGGGCAATGCCAAACTGCTGCAGGATGTCCACCGCGTGTTGCATGGTGTCCCAATCGCTGCTGGAGCCCATGACCACCCCGATCTGGATGGGAGAGACGTTGGAAGCGGGGTTGGCGTGTTCGGTCATGGCAACAGAGGGGCGGGTGGCCCGGCAGGGCGCTCGGGGCGATGGCAGACGGACGGCCGTGAGGCGCTTCCGGTAAAGTCGCCATTCTACTTTTTGCCCCGTTTTTCTCAGTTATCCATCCACAGCCAGGTGCTTTGCCATGATCGATGTGACCGTTGCCAATTTTGAAACCGAGGTGGTCGAAGCCTCCATGACAACCCCTGTGCTGGTGGACTTCTGGGCCCCCTGGTGCGGCCCCTGCAAATCGCTCGGGCCTGTGCTGGAAAAGGTCGAGACCGCCTACAACGGCCGCTTCAAGCTGGTCAAAATCAATTCCGATGACGAGCAGGAGTTGGCCGGTGCCTTTGGCATCCGCAGCATTCCCACCTGTGTGCTGATGGTGGGCGGCAAACCGGTTGATGGCTTCATGGGCGCGCTGCCCGAGGGCCAAGTGAAGGCGTTTCTGGACAAACACCTCCCCGCTGAAAACGAACTGGAAGCCCAGATTGAGGAAGACGAAGCCCTGCAAGCGCTTGACGACGGTGACGTGGAAACCGCGCTGGCCAAGCTGCATCAGGCCGTGGAAACCGACCCCAACAACGACGACGCCCGCTTTGACCTGGTGAAGCTGCTGCTGGAAATGGGCCTGGAAGACGAGGCCAAAGTGGCGTTTGCCCCGGTCATTGCCAAAGCGGCCGGCGTGCGCAAGCTGGACTCACTGAACCACTGGATCAAAGCGCTGGATGCTGTAGCACACCATGCAGACCAGCCAAGCGCTGAGGCCGAATTTCTTTCGAAAATCACCGCCAGCAAACGCGACTTCGACTCCCGCTTCGGCATCGTGCAACTGCGCATGGCCGAGCAACGCTGGACCGATGCGATGGACGAGCTGCTCGAAATCCTGATGCGCGACAAAACCTGGAACAGCGACCTGGCGCGCAAAACCTACGTGGCCATTCTGGACATCATCGAGCCGCCCAAGCCCAAAGTGGCCGAGGGCCAGATTCCCCCCGAAGACCCCACCGTGGCCACCTACCGCCGCCGCTTGTCGAGCGTGGTGTTGAGCTGAGACTTGACGTGTTTGACTAGCTCTGCATGTCGGACTAAGCTGAACCGCAATGTGCCACCAGTCAATGGGGTGCTTCTCATATGTCTTCTCACGTAAACCAAGGGTGTCTCATGAAAAAGTACGCATTCGCGATGATGGTTGGCATGGCTATGTTGGCTCCAGCCTTTTCACAGGACGACGCCTCCGTTCAGGCCGTGATTGATGCAGTCAGGGCAAAAAACCCTGACGCCAAAGAACTGTGCCAGAAAGGGGAGGCGGGTATTCGGCAAGCTGTGACGGATGCAATGCCCGACCTGGTTAGGTCTGGCAAGGTCTCTGGCAATCCCCGGCAAGTTGGCGGTATGGCTGGCATGAAGATTGGTATGGAATGCACAAAGGGTTGATGCGAATTCGGCACTTTTTTGAATCGTTATGACTGCGCGCTTGTGGACTGTTTTCGGCGTTGCCTGTGCGTGCGCCCTGTCGGGGGTGGCTCATGCCAATGTCGAAACCGAAGGCCAGTTGATCTTTGAGAATGTTCTTCGATCGAATCCGGACAAGGGCAAATTGTGTCCGACCGATGGAACAGTCGAAGACCGAGTGAAGCACATCAAAGGGATCGTGATCAAAGAAGTGATGCCTTTGATGGAGTCCCGCAGGATCAAAGATCCTTTCCCTGCTGGAATGAAGGCGGGTGAAAAAGTTCGGGAGTTTTGCGGCTACCAGAGCGCGTCCACGGTTGGCATGAAAGATGTCCGTTGGCACACGTCGTTGCCTCCTTTGGTGGTTGACCCAGTGCAACGTCACCTGGGGTTTTTCACCAGCGAGCACAGCATGGCAAACCGGGTCTTTACACCTGAAGCGCCCGGGCCGTTTCCAGCAGTGGTTATCAGTCACACCAAGGGAATCAGCCCGCATTTGTTGGTGCATGCCAAAGAGCTGATCTCAGCGGGTTTTGCTGTAGTCATCGTTGACACGTATGGTCCGCGAAACATTGCCAATAACGCGTCTTCAGTCACGCCGGCGGAGTCAGCAAAAGATGCCTATGCAGCGCTTGCCGCACTACAGCAACTGGCCTACATCAAGAGAGATCGGATTTATCAGACTGGGTATTCGTTGGGCGGGTATGCCTCTGCGATGCTGGCCAGTCCTGAAGGGGCAAGGCAATTCAATTCCTCGTACCGTTTCCGTGCCACCGTGGCCAACTATGCGTCATGCGGCCTGGGGGGGGCGTTCAGCGGGGCGATTGGCTCGAAGATTCAAACCCTCAGTGAAGACAGCGATCGCCCACTTCTCATGTTGATGGCAGAACAAGACATTGAGGCTCCCCCGTCACTTTGCTTCCCCTTGTTGGAAGAGATGAAGAAGCAAGGAAAACCGGTGGAATGGCATGTCTATCCGAACACGACCCATGCATGGGACAAGGCAGAGCATCAGGGACATGTCTTTCAGTTGAACTCGGGTGAGACCATGACATACAGGTACGACGCTGCAGTTACTGCAGACGCCACGCGCAGGATGATCGAGTTTTTCAACCTGCACCAATAACCACGCGGGATCTTCACAAGCAGCGACGGTTTGATTGCTGCCTCACTTTTGCCCGTTCTTTTGTCCGAAACGGCCTGCATTTTGGGCAACTTCGGAAACTTTCAACGATCTGAGGAGGGATGCATGCTGAGACTACTCGTGATGACGTTTTTCGCTTGGCAATTGGCCTTTTCTCCTGCAGTCCATGCCGGTGACAAGAACTGTGCAGTGGTGTTGATGCATGGCAAGTGGCGCAACCCGCATGACATGACGCATTTTGGCCGGCGACTTGATCCGGTATGCACATACAAGTCGATTGAAATGCCGTGGGCTCAGCGCAGAGGTTATGACCAGCCCTATGCCGTTGCACTGGATGAAATTTCCAAAGTGGTGAGCGCTTTTCGGTCAGAAGGCTACCGCGTGGTGGTAGTGGCGGGTCACAGTTTTGGGGCCAACGCTGCAATGGCCTACATGGCCACCAAAGGCGATGCCGATGCCGTGATTGCGCTTGCAGCAGGCCATTCGCCCCAGTACAGCTACTCACAAGGTATTGGCAAGGATGCGGTTGACAAGGCTCGCGACTTGGTTGCACAGGGCAAGGGCGAAGAGACCGTGACCATGGATGACTTGAACCAAGGGCGGCGGGAAAGTATCCGTATGTCTGCTGTGTCGTTGTGGAGTTATTTCGACCCCAACGGCTTGGGGCACATGCCCAAAACTGTCAGTGAGTTCAAGAAGCCTGTGCCATTTCTCTGGGTGATCGGTACGGGAGACCCGCTTTACCGTCTTGGTGAAGCATTCATTTACGCGAAGGCGCCGGCTCACCCATTGAGTCGGTACTTGGTGGTGGATGCCGGTCATGTCAATACGCCTGACGTTGCGGTGGGGCAAGTCGTTGATTGGCTAAAGCAAGTGGTGCTCGCCCCGGCTCAATGAACATGTTTAGTCCACAGCCAGTCCCAACCCGGGCAGGTGTTTGTGCAGTGCGGGTTTGCGGACCGCTTCCAAGTCAAACTCTTCTGGGTCTAGCAGGCATATCTTGATCAGGCCTGCCTACCAGCAGGTTCAGCCCAAGAGCAGCGTTGCGTGCAGTCATCGGTAACGGGTGGGTAGTGTGTGCCCCCGTGGCTTCCAGCACCTTCGGTGGTCGCGGCCAAGATGCCGTGCATGATGTCCAGCCGCCGCTCGCCCCCCCGCAACTTGTCCAGTTATTCCACCTCGTGAGTGGCAATGGCAATAACTCGCCGGGTTAGCAGGGCGTTCACATTGGCGCGCAACGCGCCCATCAAGGCATCGATCAGGCGCTGAAGCGGGCAACCTGAGGCGGGCTGATCTGGTGCAGAGTTTTGCACCGCTTCCTCCAGCGGCAGTGCCACGCGGGTCATCATGGCGTTGAACGGGTCGGCCTAGTCTTTTTACCCATGCTTTACCTACCCATAACAACGTGTGTTTACCATCACCGGCTACCGTTTGATCGCACCTGCTAACACCATGCCCCACAGAACCCCCGCCATGGCCCCCTCTGCCACCGCCACCCTGATCGCCGCACTGCTGGGCAGCGCGTTTCTGTTGTCTGCCTGCGGCGGAGGCGACAAGCCCGCGGGCGTACCCGGTGGTCCAGGGTCTGCCCCGCCACCCGCCCAGGTGGGCGTGATCACGGTTCAACCCGGCGCGTTGGATCTGGTGACCGAGTTGCCCGGGCGGCTGGAGGCTTCGAGGGTGGCGCAGGTGCGGGCACGGGCCACAGGCATCGTGCAGCAGCGGTTGTTCACCGAAGGCAGCGCGGTCAGGGCCGGGCAGCAGCTGTTCCGCATCGATGCGGCGCCCTATGAAGCTGTGCTGGCCAGCGCCCGCGCCCAGCAGGCCAAGGCCGAGGTGCAAGTGGCCCAAACCCAGGCCCAATGGGCCCGGCTGCGCCCGCTGGTGGCCGACAAGGCCGTGAGTGAGCAGGAAGCCACCAATGCCGAGCTGGCCGTGAAGCAGGCCGACGCCGACCTGGCCCTGGCAAAAGCCGCCGTGCAAACCGCCAGCATCAACCGGGGCTACGCCGACGTGATCGCGCCCATTGCCGGCCGTGTGGGCCGCGCCAACGTGACCGAGGGCGCGCTGGTGGCGCAGACCGACACCATGCCCATGGCGGTGGTGCAGCAGATCGACCCGCTTTACATCAACTTCACCCAGTCGGCCAGCGAGGCCATGGCATTGGCCCGCGCCGTGGAAAGCGGCCAGCTCAAGCGCAGCGGCACACAAGCCGCCGCCGTGAAGGTGGTGTTGGAAGACGGCACCGAACACCCCCAACCCGGCAAGCTGCTGTTCAGCGACCTGACGGTGGACCCCACCAGTGGCCAGGTGACGTTGCGCGCCGAGGTGCCCAACCCCGGTGGCCGCCTGTTGCCCGGCCTGTACGTGCGCGTGCGCCTGGTGCAGGCCCAGGCCAGCGACGCCATTGCATTGCCGCAACAGGCCGTCACCCGCAGCCCCAAGGGCGACAGCGTGATGGTGGTGGACACCGAAGGCAAGGTCAGCCCCCGCCCCGTGAAGCTGGGTGCGCAGCAGGGCGGCCGCTGGGTGGTGCTGGACGGCCTGAAGGCCGGCGAGCAGGTGATGGTGGATGGCTTCCAGAAGCTGCGTGGCGACGCGCCAGTGAAGGCCGTGCCCTGGCAGGCACCTGGTACCGCCCCCAAAGCGGCGGCTGCCGGTGCCACAGCGCCAAGTACGGCACCCGCACCTGCGTCTGCCCCCGCGCCTGCCGCTGCAGCCAAGTAAAGGGTCTGCAACATGGCCAAGTTTTTCATCGACCGTCCCATTTTTGCGTGGGTGATCGCGCTGTTTGTGATGGTGCTGGGCGCGGTGTCCATCACCCAGTTGCCCATTTCGCAGTACCCGCCGGTGGCCCCCCACCTACCCCGGTGCGTCGGCGCAGACGCTGGAGGACGCGGTGTTGGCCGTCATCGAGCGCGAGATGAACGGCTCGCCTGGGTTGATTTACATGGAATCGGTGGCGCAGGCCAACGGCACGGGCACCATCACGCTGAGCTTCCAGCCCGGCACCAATGCCGACCTGGCGCAGGTGGACGTGCAAAACCGCCTGGGTAGAGCCGCGCCGCGCCTGCCCTCGGCGGTGACGCAGCAGGGCGTGCGGGTGGACAAATCGCGCACCAACTTCCTGCTGTTCACCATCCTGTCGTCCAAAGACCCGGCTTGGGACCCGGTGGCACTGGGCGACTACGCCTCGCGCAACGTGTTGCCCGAGTTGCAGCGCGTGCCCGGCGTGGGTCAGGCCCAGTTGTTTGGCACTGAGCGGGCCATGCGCGTGTGGATCGATCCGGCGAAACTGAAAGGCTATGGCCTGAGCAGTGCCGACGTGACCAACGCCATCCGCGCGCAGAACGCCCAGGTGTCGGCCGGTGAGATCGGCAGCCTGCCCAACGTGGCGGGCCAGGGCATTGCGGCCACCGTGGTGGTGAAAGGCCAGCTCAGCAATGTGGACGAGTTTGGCCGCATGCTGCTGCGTGCCAATGCCGACGGATCCAGCGTGCGCCGCTGGGTGGGCAGTTGTATGCCACCAGCGCCCGGCTGAACGGGCAGCCTTCGGTGGGCATGGGTGTGCAGTTGTCGCCCAGCGGCAACGCGTTGGCCACGGCACAAGCCATCCGCGACAAGATGACCGAACTGGAGCGCTACTTTCCGCAGGGCATGAGCTGGACGGTTCCCTACGACAGCTCACGCTTCGTCAAAATTTCCATCGGCAAGGTGGTGGAAACGCTGGTCGAGGCCGTGGCGCTGGTGTTTCTGGTGATGTTCCTGTTCTTGCAGAACTGGCGGTACACCGTCATTCCCACCATCGTGGTGCCCATTGCACTGCTGGGCACGTTTGCGGTGCTGCTGGCGCTGGGTTTTTCCATCAACGTGCTGACCATGTTCGGCATGGTGCTGGTGATTGGCATCGTGGTGGACGACGCCATCGTGGTGGTGGAAAACGTCGAACGCATCATGAGCGAAGAAGGGTTGTCGCCCCGCGAGGCCACCCGCAAGGCCATGGGCCAGATTTCAGGGGCCATCGTGGGCATCACGGTGGTGCTGATTTCGGTGTTTTTGCCCTTGGCGTTTTTCAGTGGATCGGTGGGCAACATCTACCGCCAGTTTGCGGCGGTGATGGGTGTGTCCATCGCGTTTTCGGCGTTTTTTGCGTTGTCTCTTACCCCGGCGCTGTGCGCCACGTTGCTGAAGCCGGTCGAGGCGGGGCACCACCATGCCAAAACGGGGTTCTTCGGCGGGTTCAACCGGGGTTTCAGCCGCACAGCCAAGGGCTATGAAGGCTGGCTGGCCAAGCTGTTGCCGCGTGCCGGGCGCAGCCTGGTGATTTACGTTGCCATCGTGGCCGCAGCAGGCGTGGTGTACATGCGCCTGCCCACCTCGTTTTTGCCCAACGAAGACCAGGGCACGATGCTGGTGAACATACAGCTCCCGCCAGGCGCCACACAGGAGCGCACCCGTGCCGTGATCGAGCAGGTCGAGGGCTTCATGCTCAAGCAACCCGAAGTGCAGAGCATGGTGGGCGTGCTGGGCTTCAGCTTTTCGGGTCAGGGCCAGAACGCGGCGCTGGCGTTTGTCACGCTGAAAGACTGGAGCGAACGCACCGGGCCTGGCAGCAGCGCACAGGCGGTGGCGGGCCGGGCGTTTGGTGCACTGGCAGGTGTGCGCGACGCGTTCATCTTCCCGCTCAGCCCCCCGCCCATCCCTGAATTGGGGTCGGCATCGGGCTTCAGCTTCCGCTTGCAAGACCGGGGCGGGCAAGGCTTTGATGCGCTGATGGCGGCGCGCAACCAGATGATGGGCATGGCCAGCAAAAGTCCGGTGCTGACCCAGGTGCGCCCCGATGGCCTGGAGCCCGCGCCGCAGTTGCAGCTTGACATCGACCGCGACAAAGCCGCCGCCCTGGGTGTGGGCTACGACAGCATTGCCACCACCCTGGCCACCGCGCTGGGCTCGGCGTATGTGAACGACTTTCCCAACGCCGGCCGCTTGCAGCGCGTGGTGGTGCAGGCCGATGCCCCGGCCCGCATGCAGCCCGACGACCTGCTGCGCCTGACGGTGAACAACGCCAAAGGCCAGGTGGTGCCGTTTGCCGCGTTCGCCAGCACCCGCTGGGTGGTGGGCGCTACAACGGCTACCCCGCGATGCGCATCAGCGGCAGTGCGGCGTCCGGCTACAGCACGGGTGACGCGATGGCCGAGATGGAAAAGTTCGCTGCTCAACTGCCTGCAGGTTTTGCGTTTGAATGGACGGGCCAGTCACGTGAAGAAAAGTTGGCCGGCGCGCAGGCTTACATCGTGTACGCATTCGCCATCCTGGCGGTGTTTTTGTGTCTGGCCGCGCTGTACGAAAGCTGGACCATTCCGCTGTCGGTGATTCTGGGTGTGGTGGGTGTGTTGCTGGCCACGCTGATGCGGGGCTACGCGAACGACGTGTACTTCCAGGTGGGGCTGATCACCATCATCGGCCTGTCGGCCAAAAACGCCATTCTGATCATCGAGTTCGCCAAAGACCTGCAGGCGCAGGGCAAGAGCGTGGTGGCCGCTGCGCTGGAGGCCGCGCACCTGCGGTTCCGCCCCATCGTCATGACATCGCTGGCCTTCACCATGGGTGTGTTGCCCCTGGCACTGGCCAGCGGCGCGGGTTCGGCCAGCCAACGTGCCATCGGCACCGGGGTGATCGGCGGCATGTTGACCGGCACCATCCTGGCGGTGGTGTTTGTGCCCGTGTTTTTTGTGGTGGTGCGCAGCCTGTTCAAGGGCAGCGCCCGGCAGCAGGCGCTGCATCAGGCCGATGCCGAACACCTGGGGGTGAAGAGTCATGAATAAAAAAGGCACCCAGCGCTTGTCTGATAACACTTCTTTGCTATATATGAAGTTATCCCTGTCTGCTGTCGCTGTTGCGCTGGCCAGCGGGTGTTCCCAGTTTCAGCCCTTGCAGCGGCCCGACGTGCCTCTGCCTGCGGCCTGGCCCACGGCCCCGGCCCAGCCCGCCGCTGCGTTGTCCAGCCCCATGACCTGGGACGCAGTGGTGGCAAACCCCGGGCTGAAGGCACTGGTGACCAAGGCCCTGGCCAACAACCGCGACGCACGGGTGGCCGCTTTGCAGGTGGCGCAGTTGCGTGCGCAAGCCGAGGGGCGCGATGCCGCCCGGTGGCCCACGGTCAACGCGGGCCTGACCAGCAGCCGCCAGACGGTGGGTGCCAACGAGCCCATCAAAAGCAACCTGACCGGGGGCGTGCAAATCACCGCCTGGGAAATGGACTTTTTTGGCCGTCTGGAAAGCCTCAAAGAGGCCGCCCTGGCGCAGTACCTGGCGGCCGAACAGACCCGGCAAAGCACCCAGCTCAGCCTGGTGGCGGGCGTGGCCACCGCCTGGCTCAACCTGCAAACCAGCGATGCCTTGCTGGCGCTGACGCAGCAAACCCTGGCCAGCCGGACCGGGTTGCGGCACCAGAACGGCATTGCCTCGGCACTCGAATTGCGCCAGGCCGAGTCGCTGGCCGCAGCAGCCCAGGTGGCGCTGGCGCAGCAGCAGCGCCAGCGTGCGCTGGACCGCAACGCTCTGGCTCTGCTGGTGGGGCAACCAGTGGATCAGCCCCTGACCGATGCCGAACTGCGCCCCGCAGGCCACCCGGCCAAAGCCTTGGCCGAAGTGGCTGTGGGCGTGCCGTCCAGTGTGTTGCTGTCGCGGCCC
>JFJP01020731.1_pt1 | contig 14675 bp, 11 predicted proteins | sample 431651 | NCBI WGS metagenome assembly JFJP01 (sample SAMN02602958, study PRJNA72255) | Microbial mat metagenome, whole genome shotgun sequencing project. | biome: fresh water; feature: sink hole; material: water; isolation source: purple microbial (photo- and chemosynthetic) mats found in...
ACCCCACCTTCAAGAAGTGGACCGACCCCGAGACCAGCCAGCTGATCATCGCCGGCATGGGCGAGCTGCACCTCGAAGTGCTCTCGCACCGCATCCGTGACGAATACAAGGTTAACGCCATCGTCGGCAAGCCCAAGGTCAGCTACCGCGAGACTATCACCAAGACGATCGAGATCCGCGGCAAGCACGTCAAGCAGTCGGGCGGTCGCGGCCAGTACGGCGATTGTATCCTCGAGATCCGTCCGCTGACCTCGGAAGAGAAGGCGGCCGGTCACGAAATCATCTTCGAGGACGCGATCCGCGGCGGCACCATCCCCAAGGAGTTCCGTGGACCGATCGAGGAAGGCGTGCGCAGCTCGCTAACCCGCGGCTACATCTCCGGCTACCCGACGATCAACGTCCACGTCAAGCTGATCGACGGTTCGTACCACGATGTCGACTCCAGCCAGGAAGCGTTCATCGCCGCCGGCTCGCTCGCCATCCGTGAGGCCTACCCCAAGCTCGGCTGCGTCGTGCTCGAGCCGTGGATGAAGGTCGAGGTCGAGACGCCGGACCAGTTCACCGGCACCGTGATGGGCTCGCTGCAGTCCAAGCGCGCCATGATCACCGAGACGCTCGACCGCGGGGTCAACAAGATCATCCGCTGCGAAGTGCCGCTCGAAGGCATGTTCGGCTACACCACCGACCTGCGCTCGATGAGCCAGGGCCGCGCCAGCTTCACCATGGAGCCGGCCGAGTACAAGCAGGTGCCGGCCGCGCTGATCGCCGCAATCTCGCGCAAGTCGTAAGGGGGCTTTTTAGCTCAGGGGCTTCGCCCCTACGGCCTTGCGGCCTACCCCCGGGCTTTGTCGTGGCACGGTTTCGTCGCAAGCTCCGAAACCGTGGCGGCATCGGCTACGCCGATTTTATGCCGCCACCGCCGCTCGGCGCCCGCCCCATCGCAGTGCGATGGGGTTTGGCGTTCACCGCCACCGCCGGCCCATCGCAGTGCGATGGGGGGTGGCGTTCAGCCCAGCTTGAGCTTCAGCGTCTCCAAGACCTCGACTTCGGACTTGGCCTCCTTCAAGGCCAGGCAGACCAGCTTGGCCAGGCTTTCGGCCTCGTGCTTCTCGATGACGCCGTCCTCGAGCACCTGCTGGATCTCCAGCACGAGGTGGCTCTCGCGGATGTCGCCGCGCGCCTGGTGCGAGACGAAGTCCTGCAGATCCCGGGGCGCCAACGGGCCGACGGCAGCCTTGTCCGCTTCCTGGCGGAAGGCGTCGGCGATGCGTGTGGTGCCGTATTCCCGTGTCTCATGCCGCGCCAGGTGCAGCACCGCGACGACGCTGAGGTCGGCCAGCCGCTTCTGCCCGGTCAGCACCTGGACCCAGCGCCTGGCCGAACGTGGATCGCGTTCGATCACGCGCGCCAGTTCGCTCATCGGCATGCGTTCCACGGTGGACACCAGGGCGTCGAGAAGTCGCTGCATGCGCCGCATGCTCCCGTCCCTGGCGCCGGCCGCAATGCCGCCAACATGGTGCTGGTGCGCATCGTCCTCGGCATCGGCAACATCGGCAGCCAGTACGTCGGCACCCGCCACAACGTCGGCTTCGAGGTCGTCGATGCGCTCGCCCGCCGGCACGGCATCGAGCAGTGGTCGCGCAAGCACCACGCCCAGATCGCCTCGTGGCGCTCGGCGCATGGGCCGGTGCTGCTGGTCAAACCAGAGACCTACGTCAACGGTTCGGGCGAGGCGGTGCAGGCTCTGCTCGCCTTCCATCAGGCGGCCCCGGGCGATCTCCTGGTGGTCGTCGATGATCTCAACCTCGCCCTGGGAACCCTGCGGATCCGGCCGGATGGCAGCGCCGGCGGGCACAACGGCCTCCGCGATATCGAGTCCCGCATAGGCACTACATATCCGCGTCTGCGCGTCGGCATCGGCGCGCCTCCGCTGGCTGGCGAAGCGCAGATCGCCCACGTCCTCGGACGCTGGAGCGAGCCGGAACGCGCCGATGTGCGCGACATGCTGGCCAAAGCGACCGACTGCGTCGAGCGCTGGCTGGGCGATGGCATCGTTGCGGCAACCAGCTTCAACGGCCCGCTGCGCCCACCACCGCCGAAGCCCAAGCCGCCCAGGCCGTCACCGGCGCCTATGCCAGACGTTCCTCTGGCATAAGCCTCGCTCCGTCACATCCCCCTGCCATCGCCCACCCGCTGCGCTACGCTCGGCGCCACATGGGTATGCATTGCCAGTCGTGCGCCGCCCTCTTGCCCGAAGGACATGACGGTGCCTGCCCGACTTGCGGGGTCGAAGATCCTTCTCGCACCGCCGTTATGCAGATGGCCGGACCGATCACCGTAGACGTGCGCACCCCGCGCGGCGGCACGCCGCAGGATCCGCTGCTCGGCGAGCATATAGCCGGCTGCCTGGTCCAGGACATCCTCGGCCAGGGCGGCATGGGCCGGGTCTATCGCGCCGTCCACGAAGGCCTGGGCAAGACGGTGGCGGTCAAGGTGCTGAACGCCGCGCTGGTCGCCAACAGCACCTTCGTCGAGCGCTTCCTGCGCGAGGCGCGCGCCGTCGCCCAGCTCGACCACCCCAACGTCGTGCGCATCCTCAACGCCGGCGAGGAGGGCGGCCGCCACTTCATCGTCATGGAACTGGTCGAGGGCGAGAACCTGCGCACCCGGCTGCGCCGCGATGGCCGGCTGGAGAAGGCCGAGGCCCTGCGCATCGCCACCGGCACCGCCCACGCCCTCGCCGCCGCCCACGAGCTCGGCCTGGTCCACCGCGACATCAAGCCGGACAACATCATGGTCACCGAGGACGGTGACGTAAAGGTCGCCGACTTCGGTCTGGCTCGCCAGGTCGATGGCGGCGGCGAGATCACCGGCGAGGGCATGGCCTGCGGCACGCCGGCGTACATGAGCCCCGAGCAGATCGCCGGCCACGCCGTCGACGGCCGCAGCGACCTCTACAGCCTCGGCATCGTGTTCTACGAATGCCTGGCCGGACGTCGGCCGTTCTCGGCGCAGAACCTGCTCGGCTGGCTTGAATGCCATACGCGCATGGAGCCGGAACCGCTGCGCCGCCACGTCGCCGACCTGCCCGAGGAGCTGGCCAACGTGGTCATGCGACTACTCGCCAAGCAGCCTGAAAACCGCCATGCCGACGCCCGCGAGCTGCTCGCCGAACTGCAGTTCCTCGGCGGCGACGATCCTGCCGCTCCGCGCGAAAGTACCCGGCGCAGCTCGCGCCTCGACTTCCAGCCGTCGGGGATCAAACGCCTGCACCAGTTGCTCGGCCAGGGCATCGATGAGGGCGCCGTGTCGCTACACTTCGAACCGGTGAGCGGTGGCGGCCGGGTGCGCATGCGCGTGCGCACCGGCCTCAAGGAGGTCGAACGGCTGTCCGCCGCCGGCTACCGCCAGCTCATCGATTCCTGCCGCAGCGCCGCCGGCCAGGCCACCCCCGACATGGTCGGGCCGGTCGAGGGCGTGCTCGAGTTCGACCACGACCACCAGCGCCGCCAGGCCAAGCTGACCATGGCGCCGACCCTCCAGGGGCCGCGCGCAGCACTGCGCCTGATGGGCCTGGTCAAGCCGCACCCGCACCTCATCCAGCAGGGCTTCGGCGCGGCGCATGTGCGCATGTGGCGCGACTGGCTGGTCGATACGCCCGGCCTGGTCGCAGTCGCCGGACCGGCCGGCAGCGGCAAGGGCCAGACCGTCGGCGGCCTGCTCGGCCTGCTCGACCTCGCCAACATGGTCACCGTGGCGGTGGCCGAAGAGACCCACGTCGACGCCGACGACATCGCCCAGATGCAGGTCGACCACCGCACCAGCCGCCAGGACGCCCTGCGCCTGGCCCTGCGCCAGTATCCCGATCTCGTGCTCATGCTCGACGTCGATGGCCTTGGCGACCGCGATACCGCCCGCGATGTCTTCCAGGCGGCGGCCAGCGGCCGGCGCGTGCTCGCCAGCTTCATGTGGGAGGACGCCGCCGATTCGATCGCCGGCCTGCTGATGATGGGCCTCGACCAGCGCGTGCTGGCGCGTTCGCTGCGCGGCATCGTCTCGCCCCGGCTGGTCCGCCTGACCTGCCCGGCGTGCCGCGAGCCGTACCGTGCCCAGCCCAGCGACCTCGCCCGCCTCGGCCTAGGCGACGACCCCGGCCCGTACTACCGCAGTCGCGGTTGCGAACGCTGCGCCACCAGCCTTGGCCGCCGCCGCACCGTGGCCTACGAAAGTTTCACCCTGACCCCGGAATTCTGGTCCGACCTCGGCGAGGAACGCGAAGAGCACGCCATCGCCGCCATCGCCGGCCGCCACGGCCTGCTGTCGATGCGGGATATGCTGGTACCACGGGTGAAAAAGGGCTACATCGATCCCGCCGTCGCCGCCGCCTCGATACCCTCAACGTACCGCTGAGCAGACCCTGGAGCGGTGCGCCGGGAGGCCTGGCCAGGCAACTCCTTGACACCTCCTTCCTCACACCTAACGACTCCCCCACACCCGCCGCAAGGAGTCGTCCATGGCCCTCGAAGAAGACGTCATCAAGCTGCTGAAGAGCGAAGGCTACCGGATCAACGAGACGATCCGTGACGCCCTCGACGACTTCCTCGACACCGTCTACGACGAGAACGAGGAGATGGAGGACGATCTCGACGACGACGAGGAGGAGAAGGAGGAGCCGGAGGAGCGCTAGGCTCCGCCCGGTCCCTTCCGACCCATTGCAGGCCGGCGCCCACCAGGTGCCGGCTTTCGCGTTTCCCAGGACCATCGGCGTCGCCCGCGTCAGCCGGTCCCACTTGGCATCCCCACCTCCGTCCTACACTGCGCCGGCTCAGGAGCCCCCCCAGCATGGTCCTCGACCGCCTCCGCCGCGGCGCCACCGGGCGCGACCCGAAGAAGATCCCCGATGGCCTGTGGGAGAAGTGCCCCAGTTGCCAGAAGACGGTGTTCAAGCGCCTGGTCGAGGAGCGCCTCGATACCTGCCCGGAGTGCAACCACCACTTCAAGATGACCGCCCCGCGGCGCATCGCCTCGTTGATCGACGATGGCACCTGGCAGGAGTGGGACGCCAGCATGACCTCGGCCGACCCGCTCGGCTTCGTCGACGGCAAGAGCTACCCCGAGCGCATCGCCCAGCAGCAGGCCAAGACGGGGCTCAAGGACGCCGTGCTCACCGGACGAGGCAAGCTGAGCGGCCTCGATGTCGGCCTCGGCGTCATGGATTTCAGCTTCAACGGCGGCTCGATGGGCAGCGTGGTCGGCGAGAAGCTGACCCGCCAGTTCGAGAACTGCCTGCAGCACCGCATCCCCGCCGTGGTGATCTCCGCCTCCGGAGGCGCGCGCATGCAGGAGGGCGTCATCTCGCTGATGCAGATGGCCAAGACCAGCGCAGCCCTGGCGCGCATGCGCGAGGGCCGCGTACCGTTCATCTCGGTGCTGACCAACCCGACCATGGCCGGGGTGATGGCCAGCTACGCCTCGCTCGGCGATGTCATCATCGCCGAGCCCAAGGCGATGATCGGCTTCACCGGCGCCCGCGTCATCCAGGAGACGATCAAGCAGGAGCTGCCCGAGGGCTTCCAGACCAGCGAGTTCGTGCTCAAGCACGGCCAGGTCGACCTGATCGTCGCCCGCCAGGACCTGAAGACCGAACTGGCCCGCATCCTCAACTACCTCAAGCCGCCTGCAGTGGCTTGAGGGGGGTCGGGTTCCGGGTTTCAACCCACAGACCTTGAGCGACGCCCTGCCCTACGGCCCTAACCCCTAACCCCTAACCCCTGGGGCAATGACGTGACCTGCATCAACGGCCTGACCGGCCACCTCCCCCGCCGCGAGCGCGCCAACGCCCTGGTCGCGCCGCCCTATGACGTGATCAAGCCGGGGACGCCGCTGGAGACCCTGCTCAAGGCGCGTGCCGGCAACCTCTGGCACGTCACCCTCGGACCGGATCCGCTCAAGGCCCTGGCCGAGCTCACCGCCTCGACCCTGCTGCCGCTCGACCGCCCGTCCTTCCTGGTCTACGAGCAGACCTGGAGCACCGCGCAGGGGCCGCAGCGCCGCATCGGCGTGTTCACCGCCACCGAGGTCACCGACTACGCCCGCGGCGAGGTCATCCGCCACGAGAAGACCTTCGACGACAAGGTGCAGGGCCGCCTCGCCCTCACCCGCCTCACCGGCCTGACCCTCGAGCCGGTGTTCCTGCTCACCCGGGCGCCGATCACGCCGCTGCTCGAGCGCATCGCCGTCTCCCGCGCTCCCGACTACGACCTCACCCCGGACTTCGCCGGACTCAACGACCTGCACGGTCTGCGCAGCCGCGTCTGGCTGCTGCCCGAGGACGGCAGCGAAGGGGTCGAGCTGCGCGCCCTGGTCGCGCAGCAACCGCTGTACATCGCGGATGGTCACCACCGCTACCATGCGGCGCTGAAGAATGGCCAGAGCCACTGCCTGGCCTACGTCGTCGAGCGCGCCGCCATCCAGGCCTACAACCGCGTCATCACCGGGGTGAAGCGCTTCGCCGAGATCAAGGCCTCGCTGCCGCTGACCCCGTCGACCTGGGCGACGCCGGCGAAGCACCACGCGCGCATCTGGCACCAGGGCCAGGCCTGGGACCTCGCCTTCCGCGACGTGCCAGCCGATGTGGTCGGGCGGCTCGACTGCTCGTGCCTGGAGCGGGAGCTGTATCCGCAGCTGGGCCTGACCCACGCGATGATCAAGGACCCGGCCCACTTCGACTACTATGCCGAGTGGGAGCTGCCCAAGATGGCCGAAGTTGTCGCGCGCGGCGACTACGATCTCGCCGTCGCCCTGCATCCGGTGTCGATCGACGAGCTGATGGCGGTGGCCGACGCCGGGCGCAGCGACAGTTCGATCGTCATGCCGGAGAAGAGCACATTCTTCGCCCCCAAGATCCTCTCCGGGCTGGTGCTCTACCGGCACCGGCAGCGCGCCTGACATGGCCGCTTCCGGTGAGTTCGGCGCCGGACTGCCGCTCGCGCTGATCGCGCACACCCTCGACGTCATCTCGGTGCTGGCCCCGGATGGGACCATCCGGTTCGAGAGCCCGACCGTGCACCGCTGGACCGGCTGGCTGCCGTCCGAGCTGCAGGGGCGCAACGGCTTTGAGCTGATCCATCCCGACGACCTGCCGGCGGTGCGTCAGGCCTTCGCCGCCTGCCTGGCCAGTCCCGGCGGCCAGGCCACCGCGACCTATCGGCTGCGGCACAAGGACGGCAGCTGGCGCTGGATCGAGTCGCTCGGCACCAACCAGGTGCAGGATCCGCAGATCGGCGGGGTGGTCCTCAGCTCGCGCGATGTCACCGAGCGGCGTCTGCTCGACGACCAGCTGCGCCATGCGCAGAAGATGGATGCGGTGGGACGGCTCGCCGGCGGCGTCGCCCATGACTTCAACAACCTGCTCACCGCCATCCTCGGCTACACCTCGCTGCTCGAGTCCGATCTCGCCGAGGACCATCCCGGCCATGCCCGGGCCCACGAGATCCGCCGCGCGGCCGAGCGGGCCGCCGGCCTCACCCGGCAGCTGCTCGCCTTCTCGCGCCGCGCCCCTGCCGAGGCCAGGCTGGTGCGTGTCGATGCGGTGGTCGCCGACCTCGACCGCATGCTGCATCGGCTGATCGGCGAGGAGATCGAGCTGGTCACCAGCCTGGCCGCCGAGCAGGGCCGCGTGCTCATCGACCCTGGCCAGCTCGAGCAGGTGGTGGTCAACCTGGTGGTCAATGCCCGCGACGCCATGCCGCAGGGCGGTCATCTCCGCATCAGCACCGACCAGGTGCGGGTGCATGCAGGCGAGACGCGCACCGGCGCCCTGCGCCCCGGCACCTACATCAGCCTCGCAGTCAGCGACGATGGCGAAGGCATGGATGACACGGTGATGGCCCGCCTGTTCGAGCCCTTCTTCACCACCAAGGCGCCGGGACGCGGAACCGGCCTCGGCCTGTCGGTGATCTGGGGCATCGTCCAGGAGGCGGGTGGCACCGTCCTGGTCGACAGCCACCCCGGTCGCGGCAGCACCTTCACCGTCCTCCTGCCGATCGGTCAGACCGGCCCCGAGCTGTCGCCGCTGCGTACGCCGCTGCCGATCGCGGCCGGCGGGGGTGGTGAGACCATCCTGCTGGCAGAGGACGAGCCGGCGGTGCGCAATCTGCTGGTCCAGGCGCTGACTGCGGCCGGCTACCACGTGCTGGCGGCTGCCGATGGCGAGGCGGCGCTTGCGCTATCCGGCGGGCACGGCGGAGCGATCGACCTGCTGCTCACCGACGTGGTCATGCCGCGCCTTGGCGGCATCGATCTCGCAGCCCAGTTGCGCCGCCGCCGGCCCGGCCTGCGCGTGCTGTTCATGACCGGCTACAGCGACGCCGAGCTGAGCGACGAGCAGGTGCTGCCCAAGCCGTTCGCTCCCTCGCTGGTCATCGCCCGCGTGCGGCACATGCTCCTGCACAGGGGCTGAATCATGGCGAATTGGCTGGTGAAAAGCGAACCCGACGTCTTCGGCATCGCCGAGCTGCAGCGCAAGGGCACCGCGCCATGGGACGGGGTGCGCAACTACCTGGCGCGCAACTTCCTCCGCGCCATGGCGGTCGGCGACCGCTGCCTCTTCTACCACAGCAACGCCCAGCCCTCCGGGGCCGCCGGCATCTGCACGGTGGCACGGGCGCATTATCCCGACCACACCGCCTGGGATCCGGCCAGCCCGTACCACGACCCCAAGGACGGGCCGCAGGTGCAGCGCTGGTCGATGGTCGACATGCGCTTCGAGCTGGTCTTCGCCCGCTTCCTGCCGCTGGCCGAGCTGCGCGCCGTGCCCGAGCTGCCAGCCGGCTATCGGTGCAGCCGGTGGCGGCCGAGCACTTCGCGCTCATCGAGGCGATGGGCGGCGGTCAGCCCCCCGCCGCCAGGCGCTCGGGCTCATCCCGACGTGCTTCCGGAACAGGGCGGTGAAGGTGAACGGGCTGGCGTAGCCGAGGTCGGCGGCGATCTCCGCCACGCCCTTCGACCCGCCCAGCAGGGCGGCACGGGCGCGGTCGAGGCGGCGGCGCAGGCGGTATTCGCCGGGGCCGATGCCGACCGTGGCGCGGAAGGCCTTGCGGAAGCGGCCGTAGGGCAGGCCGAGCTCGCGCGCCACCAGCCGCAGGTCGATGCGCGGATCGTCGGCGAGCAGGCGGCAGGCGCGGTCGGCGTCGAAGCCGGCCACCTCGGGCGCCCCGCCGCCGAGCAGGCCCAGCAGCATGCCGAGCAGGCGGACCTGGTGCCGTGGCAGGTCGCGGTCGGGAGCGGCCTCCAGCGCATCGACCTCGCGCCACAGCTCGCGCAGCAGCGGCAGGTCGATGCCGGGCTGCAGCACCGGACGATCGCGGTCGATGACGCGCATCTCGGCCAGCATGGCCTCGGCCGCCGCGTCGAGGTGGATCCAGCATTCCGCCCACGGCGGTTCGTCGTCGATGCGCACGCTGTGCGCTATGCCGGTGAAGCGCTGGAACAGGGTGCCGGGCGCCAGCGGCCAGCGCCGCCCGGCGGCGTCGGCGTACCAGCCGCCGCCGCGCAGCACCAGCACCGCGCTGTAGGCCGGGCGCGCGCTGCCCTGCGCGTCCCACCCGCCGGCCTTGACCATGAAGCCGCAGGCGACCAGGGCGCGCTCGCGGCTGCCGCGCAGCGAGCGGAAGCAGTTGTGCTCGGCGCAGAGGCTGCCCGGGGCATGGACAGAAATGATAGGTCTGGATCCACGATCGCTATGGACAACAGGCCAGTCGATCATGTAGCATGGCCAGGAACACGAGGTCCTGCATGCGCCTGATCGATGACCCCGCCGCCATCCACCGCCAGCGCGAGCTGATGCATGCGCCGTGGTACGCGGCTCCGACGCCATGGACGCAGAGCCTCGATGGCGCCTGGGCCTTCCATCTCGCGCCGCGGCCCGAGGCCGTGCCGTCCGGCTGCGAGCAGCCCGCCTTCGACGACCGTGCCTGGGCGCGCATCCCGGTGCCGGCCAACTGGGAACTGCACGGCCACGGCGAGGCGATCTACCAGAACGTCGCCTATCCGTTCATCCCGGCGACGTATCCGGCGGCGCCGGCGGAGAATCCGACCGGCGCGTACCGCACCACCTTCACCCTGCCGGCAGGCTGGGACGGTCGGCGCATCTTCCTCGAGTTCGGTTCGGTCGATTCCGCCTTCCACTGCTGGGTCAACGGGGTCGAGGCCGGCTTCTCCACCGACAGCAAGCTGCCGGCGCACTTCGACGTCACGCACCTGCTCAGGCCGGGCGCCAACCACCTGGCGGTGCGGGTCTACCGCTGGCCGACCTCCAGCCACCTGGAGAAGCAGGACTACTGGCACCTCTCCGGCATCCAGCGCAGCGTGCGGCTGATCGCCAAGCCGGCGGTGCATCTGCGGGACTGGAGCCACCAGGTGCGTTTCGACGCCGCCTTCCGCGACGCCACCCTGGCGGTGCGCGCCTGGATCAGCCCGCCGCCAGGCGAGTGGGCGCTCAATCCCTTCGGCATGATCCGCTTTCCCGGCGTCGCGGGCTGGACGGTGGCGTTCAGCCTGCTCGACTGCGCCGGCCGCGAAGTGGCCGCCGCCTCCGGGCCGGTCGCCGACAGCAGCCCGATGTACGGTCCCGCGTCCGGCGGCGTCCATGACGAGGCGTTCAGCGCCAAGGCCGAGCTGGCCGTCGCGGCGCCGCGCTGGTGGTCGGCCGAATCGCCCGAGCTCTACGTCCTGGCGATGGAGCTGCGCGACCCGTCCGGCGCGGTGGTCGACCGCGAGAGCATGCGTGTCGGCTTCCGCCAGCTCGAGATCCGCGACGGCATCATCCGGCTCAACGGGCAGCGCCTGGTCTTCCGCGGTGTCAACCGCCACGAGTTCCATCCCGAGCGCGGCCGCGCCGTCACGCGCGAGGACATGCGCGAGGACCTCCTGGCGATGAAGCGGCTGAACTTCAACGCCGTGCGCACCTGCCATTATCCCGACGCCGATGGCTGGTACGACCTCTGCGACGAACTCGGCATGTACGTCATCGACGAGGCCAATCTCGAGACGCACGGCATGGGCGCGCTGGCCAGCCGCGATCCGCAGTGGGCCCCGGCCTACCTCGAGCGCGCCCTGCGCATGTGCCTGCGCGACCGCAACCATCCCTGCGTCGTCGCCTGGAGCCTGGGCAACGAGAGCCATGTCGGTCCCAACCACGCGGCGATGGCCAACTGGCTGCGCCTGATGGATCCGACCCGGCCGGTGCAGTACGAGAGCGGCTTCCCCGGTCCGCTGGTCAGCGACATCATGGCGCCGATGTACCCGAACCTCGACTGGGTGCGGAACATGCTGGCGGATCCTGCCGAGAAGCGCCCGCTGGTGATGTGCGAGTATGCCTACGCCAAGGGCAACTCGACCGGCAACGTGCGCAAGTTCTGGGACCTGATCTGGGAACTGCCGCGCTTCCAGGGCGGCTTCGTGTGGGACTGGCGCGACAAGGCGCTGGCCCGCAACGGGCGTTGGGAATACGGCGTCGAGCGCTTCGAGGCCGGCGGCACCGAGCGCATGTGCCTCAACGGCGTGGTCGGCCCGGATCTGGTCGAGCACCCCGGCGCCTGGGAGCTGCGCCACGTCCAGTCGCCGGTGCAGCTCAGCGCCGAGGGCGTCGCCGGAAACCTGCGCGTGGTCAATCGCCAGCAGTTTCTGGATCTGACGGGCTACCGTCTGCGCTGGACGCTGGAGGAGGACGGCCGCCGGGTCGCAGGCGGCGAACTCGGCTTTCCAGCGCTGCCCCCCGGTGCCGCCGGCACCATGCAGGTGCCGTTGCCACAGCAGACGCCCGCCGCCGGAGGCGAGTTGCACCTGTCGCTGACCGTCGAGCGCATCGCCGCCACGCCATGGGCGCCGGCCGGCGCCACCGTCGATCAGGTGCAGGTGGCCATCGCCGCGCGCCGCAGCGAGCCGCAGCCCCGTGCGGCCGCACCGCTGGCCGTGTCCGGGGACACGCTGTCCGGGGCCGGCTTCGCCCTGCGCGTTGCCGACGGCACCATCGCCTCGTGGACGGTCGGCGGGCGCGAACTGCTCACCCGGCCGATCCTGCCCTGCCTGCACCGTGCGCCCACGGACATCGATCTGACCACCGGCGGCAACGGCTTCGCCGGGCAGTGGACGGCCTGCGGCCTCGACCGCGCGGTCTATGCGCCGTCCTCCTGCGAGATCATCCATTTCGACGCGAATCGGGCGCAGATCCGATCCTGTGGCGTCATGGCGGCCCCGGGCCTGGCACCGGTGGCCCGCATCGAACTGACCTGGATGGTGCATGGCTCCGGCGACGTGGTCGCCGATCTGCTCGCCATCGTCGAAGCCCCAGTGGAGACCATCCCGCGCATCGGCCTGGTCACCTCGCTGGCCGGCGCCGGCCGGCGTCTGCGCTGGTTTGGTCGCGGCCCGTTCGAGAACTATCCCGACCGCAAGGAGTCGGCGCTGGTCGGCGCCTACGATGTGGCGGTGGCCGAGTTGCTGACGCCCTACGTCTTTCCGCAGGAGTGCGGCCTGCGCTGCGATGTGCGCCGGCTGGCCGTGGTCGATGAGGGGGGGGCGGGCCTGTTCGTCGAGGGCATGCCGTTGCTGCATGCCTCGGCCCTGCCGGTGCGGTTGGAGGATCTGCGGGACACGGCGAATCTGGCAGACCTCAAGCGCCGTGATGAGACGGCGCTGCACCTCGACGGCTTCCACATGGGTCTGGGCGGGGACACGGGCTGGACCCGGAACGTCCATCCGGAATTCAGACTGCCGCCTGGGCAATACCGCTTCTCTCTAAGGGTGAAGGGGGTGGCAAGGATGAATCATTAGCTGGTTGCTGGTTGCTGGTTGCTGGTTGCTGGTTGCTGGTTGCTGGTTGCTGGTGGCTTCTGGCTCGCAAGCGCGTGGCTGAGATCACATCCAGCGCTTGTGTGCATTGCCGAGCGCCGAGCGCCGAGCGCCGAGCGCCGAGAACAGGGGCAATGAAAGCCAGAAGCGACCAGCCACTAGCCACTAGCCACTAGCGTGTTGAGGATTGGTTGCTGGTTGCTGGTTGCTGGTTGCTGGTTGCTGGTTGCTGGTTGCTGGTTGCTGGTTGCTGGTTGCTCCTGGCTCGCAAGCGTGCGACTGAGACGTGGGCCGGCTCCTTGTTTCGCCTACCGTACCGCTCGTGCTCGGCGTCAAGGCTTCCCGGGCTTCGCCCGGCGCTGCGCGGCCTTGACCCCTGCGCGCGAGCGGTGCGGCAGGCTGCACAAGGAGCCTTCACCATGGCGAATTTCCGCACCCTTCGCATCTACCATCAGGCACAACAGCAGCTACGCGACGTCGCAGAGGTGGCGCAGGGGGTCCGCTTTGGTGACCTTGGAAACCAGATCCGCAGGGCGGCGATCTCGGTGGTCAGCAATCTGGTCGAAGGGGCAGGAAGAGGGTCCGATACGGACTTCGCCCGGTTTCTGCGTATGGCTCGGGGCTCGAATGATGAAGTAGCAGCGCAATTGGAGATGGTTGCGGCGCTGAATGGTGCGGATCTCACGCGGGTGCTGATGGCGAATGAACGACTCGGGAGGGGGATCAGTGCACTCATAGGAAGATTGGGGTGAGGCATCGGCACATCCGGTGCACTCGGCACTCGGCACTCGGCACTCGGCATTCGGCACTCGGCACTCGGCACTCGGCACTCGGCGCTCGGCGCTCGGCAAGACAAGCCTCAGGCTGTGCTGAGGCTGCGGATGAGTCCAGAGAGCATCCGTCCGATGTCGTTGTTGCGTTGGATGAGCGCATCGACGTTTTGGCCGAGGGCCTTGGTTATGGCGAGTTGGGCAGCGAGTTCGTCGTTCGACCCGCGCGCGATCCGGACGAAGCGGATGAAGTCCGGATCCGAACCTCGACCTGCGCCTTCGGCCAGGTTCGAGACGACAGAGACCGCTGCCCGCCGCATCTGGTTGCCGAGATCGGCGAACCGTGGCGTGATCGGCGCAACGTCACTGATCTGTGCGAGTGCGAGGTGATAGACGCGAAGGTTGTGGTACCGTGCCATGTTCTGGCTCCTTGTGGAGCCTGCCGCACCGCCCGCGCGCAGGGGTCAAGGCCGCGCAGCGCCGGGCGAAGCCCGGTCCGCCTTGACGCCGAGCACGAGCGGTACGGTAGGCGTAACAAGGTGCCAGACAGCCCCTCCCATCCGACGCCTGCGTGTCTTGCCGAGCGCCGAGCGCCGAGTGCCGAGCGCCGCCGGCTGGTGGCTGGTGGCTGGTGGCTGGTGGCTGGTGGCTGGTGGCCGCTAGCCGCTAGCCGTCGCCCCGCCCCCATTGCCCGCCCTCTCTCCGGCCCTACGTTCCCCCGCCTTTCCTGGGGAGTCCGTATGAGCCGTCCGTTCACCGTCGCCGAGGTCCGTGAGGCCTACCTGTCGTTCTTCGCCTCGAAGGGCTGCGTGCGCTATCCCAGTGCCGGCCTCGTGCCGGAGAACGACCCCACCACGTTGTTCACCGTCGCCGGCATGTCGCAGTTCAAGGACATGTTCCTCGGCCGCGGCTCGCACCCGTTCACGCGCGCCACGACCTGCCAGAAGTGCATCCGCACCAACGACATCCTCAACGTCGGCCGCACCGCCCGGCACCACACCTTCTTCGAGATGCTGGGCAACTTCTCGTTCAACGACTACTTCAAGAAGGAGA
>JFJP01039053.1_pt1 | contig 14674 bp, 13 predicted proteins | sample 431651 | NCBI WGS metagenome assembly JFJP01 (sample SAMN02602958, study PRJNA72255) | Microbial mat metagenome, whole genome shotgun sequencing project. | biome: fresh water; feature: sink hole; material: water; isolation source: purple microbial (photo- and chemosynthetic) mats found in...
ACTGTTACTAACGGGCAATGGGATGATCTTCCGGACGGTGGACGTATATGGAGAGTTACTATAAATTGCAAAGGTGCACAGGCTATCGGATTAAACTACAATGAATTACGGCTGCCAGTAGGTTCTGATATATTTGTTTATACTTTAGATAAAAGGTTTGTAATTGGTGCATTAACTTCGGCTGAAGTTCCTCAGAATCAAAAATTTGCTACCAGGCCTTTAGATGGCGATGAAATTGTATTGGAGTATTATGAACCTGAAAATGTCAGGGAACAAGCGTTGGTTGACATTTCAGGAATTGTTTATATGTATCGCGGTTTTGAATCTTCAGAAATCGAAAAGGAGAAATCTTCGTTATCTGGTTCCTGCGAAGTAAATATAAATTGTGAAGAAGGGCTGAACTGGAAGAACCAAAAACAAGGTGTCGTTAAAATCCTTACAAAGGTTGGTTCAAAGTATTTTTATTGTACAGGAACGCTTATGAATAATACCGCCCAGGATTTTAGCGGATTATTGCTTTCTGCTGCTCATTGCAGCAAAGACTTCAGTGGCGGAGTAGCATCTGCTGATGATTATAAACAATGGCTTTTTTATTTTAATAATGAATATCCCGGATGTGTTAACTCAACAACGAGCCTGTTATCCATTGTGGGCGCCCGGAAACTAGCCATATCAGAAAAAACTTCCGATATAGGCTCCGATTTCCTGTTACTCAAAACACTGAAAAATATTCCTGCTGCTTACAATCCATTTTTTTGTGGCTGGGATGCCGGAAACGGTAATTCAACTGAAGGAGTATGTATCCACCATCCCGATGGTGATGTTAAAAAGATATCTACGTATACATCTTTGCTGGGTTCAGGAACATGGGGCACAACATCCAATACGCATTGGATTGTAAAATGGTCGCAAACGCCAAACGGATACGGCGTTACCGAAGGCGGCTCATCAGGAGGTCCTTTGTTTGATGATGAGGGATTGGTAATAGGAACACTAACGGGTGGACAAAGCTCGTGTGATAATCCCGGTGGTGAAGATATGTTTGGGAAATTTTCCTACTCATGGGCTTCAAACGGAACTACTCCGGATATGCAACTGAGGCCTTGGCTGGATTCCTTAAATACAGGAATAACGAAAATGCCTGGTTCGTATAACGAAAATCTGGCTGTTGCTGATTTTTCGGCAAACACTTATTTAATTCCGATAGGCGGAACTATTGATTTCCAGGATCTTTCGGCTGGAAAACCCAATAAATGGCATTGGTATTTCCAGGGAGGCAAACCAGGTGAATCAATGGAGCAAAATCCTTCAGGCATTCTCTTTGAACGATTTGGTGCTATGAATGTGAAACTTGTGATAAGCAATGAATACAATTCGGATTCCATTGTTAAAGAAGAGTTTATTGATGTAAGAGCAGTGTTATCACCAAATCCGTGTAAAGGAGTTGTCAATATCCTTACAGATAAAAATAATGAATCAAAAATTACCATCGATGTATTTGATTTTCAGGGTAAAATAGCTCAGCATTTTGAGTATTCAGGTTCAACTTCTGAGAATTATAGTATTACTCTTCCTTCGTATGGAAATTTGTTTTTTATACGAATGACACAGGGAGAACAGGTACAAACGCATAAAGTGGTTGTGATACATTAAAAAAGTGTTAAATTAAAAAGGTTATTCAGAAGAGTGAAGATTGCCTGAAACTGGAAAGATCCGACTGGAAAATTAAAACTTGCACCCTTTCTTTTCCTTTAATTCTCTGACCCATCTTTTCAATCAGATTAGAACGAATTTATTAAAAACGGTTGACCAAATTACATCAAACTAAAATGATGATTTCAGAAATAATTCAGGCATCTGCCATAACTCCACAGATTAAAGAGATAGCATTAAAAGTATTAAACACCATCCGCATTACTCCCGAAGAAGGCTTATTACTTTACCGCGATGCAGATACTTCCCTGTTGGCATTACTTGCTGATCAGGTGCGGAAACGTACTGTTGGCGAATATGTTTTTTATAACAGGAATGTACATATTGAACCAACTAACATTTGCGTCTACGACTGTAAATTTTGTTCCTATTCGCATCATCAGAGCAAGGAATCGTGGGAACTTTCAGTTGACGAAATGGTAAATACCGTTGTTGCCCTTGGCGACGACATAACCGAGGTTCATATTGTAGGTGCAGTGCATCCTGGCCGCGATATTTATTATTATGCAGGTTTGATAAGCCGGGTGCATGAAGCAAGACCTTCGTTACACATCAAAGCATATACTGCAATCGAAATTGAATATATGGCACAGCGTTCAGGATTAAGTTTTACTGAAGGACTGCAGTTACTTAAAGATGCCGGTCTTAATTCATTGCCTGGCGGAGGAGCCGAAATATTCGACGATGCCATCAGGGAACAGATTTGTGGAAAAAAATCCTCAACCGAAGCGTGGATCGAAATACACGAAACTGCCCATAAACTTGGAATTCCTACCAATGCCACCATCCTTTATGGTCATATAGAAAAATTCGAACATCGGATTCATCATATGGAATTGCTGCGTCAGCTTCAGGATCGGACAGGTGGGTTCAATGCTTATATACCTTTGAAATTCAAAAGCAAAAACAATGAAATGTCATATGTAGGTGAAGTTTCCCTGATTGAAGATCTTCGTAATTTTGCAGTTTCACGCATTTATCTTGATAATATTGCACATCTCAAAGCCTATTGGCCAATGATAGGTAAGGAGATGGCTGCTCTGTCGCTGGCTTTCGGAGTTGACGACCTTGATGGAACAATTAACGATTCAACCAAAATATATTCACTTGCCGGTGCTGGCGAAAATCCTTCATTAAGCAGCGATGAATTACGGAAGCTTATCATCAAAGCAGGTCGTATTCCGGCTGAAAGAGATTCAATCTACAATATCATTTCGGAAGGTTAAAGTATTGATATAATTGTACTTCTTACTGTTTATTCAAACGGGGATTCCAGATTCTGATATCCCTGTTTGTGTGTGTGCTACTCTGCTTTTAGTTTCTTATTTATAATCAATAGAAATAATATTTATTTTATTGTATTGGAGTAATCATGATATATTATTCCATAATTTTGAACGTCTAACCATTAAATATTTTTATTATGAAAAATTTTACTTTAGTAGCTTTTAAATCAATTTTGTCTGTTTTTGTTTTCGTTATTTTCTTTACTTCCTGTACAACCGACAAGTCATTAACCCAGGGTGATTTTTACAAAAGTCGGGTTGTAAATAAAAAAGATAACAGAGATTATGCAATGCCGGCACTTCACAGGCGTTCGGGGAAGGGTGTTTTCAAAAAAAGTATTCCGGCTGAAAAAAACGAAACTCTATTTGCTGAAAATCCAACAGTACCTTTATCAGGCCTTGCTGAGGTTAGTGAATCTGCTCCTTTGCCAGCAATCGACATCGCTTCCATTGATAATAAGGTTTTCGTAGATGCAGGTCACGACAGATTATCTAAGAAAATTAATAACCTGTATTTGTCAAACAGTGATGTGAAATCGTTTCGTAAAGGGTATAAGGAAATTAAAAAGGAACAAGCTTCAAAAATCAAAAAGCTCAATAGGAGTGATGATCCTATTGGTCAAACAGCCCCTCCTGATTCACGACCCGGAATGAGTATTGCTTCATTTGTCCTGGGTATTGTAGGATTATTTGTTGCTGGTTTGATATGTGGTGCCTTGGCTATTGTTTTCGGTGTAATAGGAATGAAGAGGGGTTTGAGAGGCCTGGCAATTGCTGGTCTTATACTTGGTATTGTTGATATTGTTGCCGCTCTGATTATAATTTCGAGTATGTAATTGGTTTTAAAATAATTGCCAATCCCGGAAACAGGTACAACTATTTCCGGGATTTTTGTTTGTAATCAGTAGGATAATAAAAATGGGAATGAGTGTATAAAACTATAAATTTGCTGCAATCTGTTTCATGCAAATTCTGATTTTTATGTTTCTATGAACTTGTGCATATCTTGTTTGCAATCTCATTCTTAAGAAACAGAATTACAAATAATTAACCGGAAAGTGTTAAAATCTTTTTAATAAATATTACCGGATGCTTTAAAATTTTAAAAAAATGCACCCTATCTTTGCTAAAAGCATCAAAAAATATTTAATTAAAATCTAAAAATCATGAAAATCAAAGTATCACTAATAGCAATCTTATTTACATTAGGCTTTTTAACCGTTAATGCCCAGGCGCCGATAGGCATTGGTGAGGCGCAGTTAAACGCAGGTTTGGGCTTTTCATCCAATGGGGTTCCAATATATGCAGGAGTTGATGTAGGTGTGCACGAAGATATAACCGTCGGAGGCGAACTATCATTTCGGTCCTATAATGATTCCTGGGATGGCGACTCTTACAATCATTCAATGATTGGAATTGCAGGTAACGCCAATTACCACTTAAACACTGTACTTAATATTCCGAGTGAATGGGATGTTTACGGTGGATTAAACCTGGGCTTTTATATTGTGAATACCAGTGATTCGGGCTATGGAGGAACAGCAGGCTCAGGTTTTGGGTTGGGAGCCCAGATTGGTGGTCGTTATTATTTTAATGAGAAGTTCGGTATAAATTTGGAATTTGGCGGCGGAAGTACTTTCTCTGGTGGGAAAGTAGGGATTTCTATCAGATTGTAATAAAAATGTCAGAAACAAAATAATTTCCTATTTCAGGAATAAAAAAAGGCCCGTTTTTCAGGCCTTTTTTTTATTCCATTTCGTCATCAGGATCAATTTTCATTACATACCGTTCCCATTTCTCAATAACCGCCTGCATATCTGCCGGTAACTCTGTTTCAAAAAACATCTTTCTTCCATCAGCAGGATGCGCAAATCCAAGAGATTGAGCATGCAATGCCTGGCGAGGACAGAGGTCAAAACAATTCTGAATAAACTGTTTGTACCGGGTAAATGTAGTGCCTTTCAGAACCTGGTTGCCGTTATAACGGGCATCATTGAATAACGTGTGCCCGATATGCTGCATATGAGCACGAATCTGGTGAGTACGACCAGTTTCCAGGGTGCATTCAACCAATGTAATGTAATGAAACCTGCGGAGTACGCGGTAATGGGTAATCGCTTCTTTTCCATGGCTGCCGTCTGGAAATACATCCATTATGAGCCTGTCGCGAAGGCAACGTCCGATATGTCCGGTAACTGTTCCTTCTTCTTCTTTAAAATCACCCCATACCAGGGCCATGTATTTACGGTCGACTTTGTGCTCGAAAAAACCACGAGCCAGTTTACTTTGTGCCAACTCATTCTTAGCCACAAGTATTAACCCGGAAGTATCTTTATCAATCCGGTGAACAAGATACGGACCTGTTTCACTTACAATGCCTTGTTGTTGAAAACGGTATGCAAGCGCATTTACAAGTGTGCCTGTATAATTACCGTGTGCAGGATGTACAACCATTCCCGGAGCTTTATTTATCACCAGAACATCATCATCTTCATATACTATATTAAGAGGAATATCTTCAGCAAGTATCTCCGTTTCACGAGGCGGGTATGCAAGTACAATTGAAATTATATCAAGTGGTTTTACACGATAATTGGGTTTAACCGGCTTGTCGTTAACAAGGATGTTTTCTGCGCGGGCAGCATTTTGAATTTTGTTTCGTGACGCATTTTGTATCCGCCCCATCAGAAACTTGTCAATACGCAGCATTGCCTGTCCTTTATCCACTTCAAACCTGAAATGTTCATAAAGGTCATTTTCTTCAGCCGTAGCTGACGTATCTTCTAATTCTTCTTCTAATTCTTCTATCATGTCTTTATTTGCGCTTATTTCAAGCTATAATTCTTATATCCTTAAATCGCGTTTGAAACGGAATCAGTAACACTGTAACCTGAATCTGTTCTTTGATCCGCTTAATTAATTATCTTAAATATTTTGTTTGATTTCTGATTCGGGTAAAGTATGGACTAGTAGTATTACCTGATAATCAGTTTCCCGGTGGCTTTCCTGCCGTTATTTTTGTCAGTAAGAATAACCATATAAAAACCTGGAGCAATTCGGGTTACATTCACCGGATTATTAAATGATTCATGCAAAACTTTACTTCCGGTTGCTGATATGATACTGATATCTATATTATTAGCCGAATTGTTTGTCCAGGTATCAGGAAACCGTATTATAAGATTGCCATCTGTTACCGGATTAGGTTGTATACTGATATGTTCCGCACCTGAAGGCTTTTCAATTCCAAGCGAATTAACTGATCCAACAATAGGCCGGAACATAAGTGATCCATAATTTATCTCACTGCTCATTTCCCAGGTACCACTCACATTATAAAACCGTCTGGTATGACTATCCTTATACCTGTCGAATCCAACATTCAGATTATCAACTGTTGATTGTGTCCAGCCAATATAAAAGATCAGGCCCGGGAAATCCACTGGATCAACGATGAGTGGTTCTTCAAACCAATATGAATTAAATTCATTCAGGTTTGCGGAGTAAACAGGGCTGATTCCACCCAAAGTTTTGATTATTTGACCTGGTTTCCCATTCGCATCATTCCAAACCTGAAGATCAATGTCCTGATTGGTGCCATTTATTAAGGGATTGAAATAAATCTGCATGCCTCTTAATGTATCTGTTTCATTAAGCTTAAACTGAACAGCGTATGATCCGGCCGCTCCGTTTATACCAATACCAGCCTCCGATGTGCCGTTATCATAGGCATAGTAGTTGCTGAATACCTGCATAAATCGTATAGTATCATTCGAACGAAATAAAGGATTAGGGTCAGGTGTGAGCGTATGAGTGATGTGGAATACTACATTTTTTTCGTTCGATATCGGGAAGAAAACTCTAACCGGTGGTTTTGCCCAGGGTTTATAAGTTACATATCCATCCGTACTGTAAGGCCCGATAGTGTATGGTTCACCATCGTAATAATTGAAAGGCGCAAGTGAGTTTTTCTGAATATTGTATCTATATGTCCTGTTACGGTTTATGTTATCGAGGTTAGCAATTTTAATATCCAGCGTGTCTTTCATTTCGTTGTCGAAATTCTTGGCATACTGACGGTAAGGCATTGCTTCGTAATTAACCAGCATGGTAGGAGCCAGGTCTCCGAAAGCAACATCTTCGAGTATGGTATCATGAACAGTGCGACCGTAATTAAGATACACTACATCAATATTCCAGTGACTGCCATTATAACGCCAGTCGGGTTGCGAGTTACCTCCCAGTGCTGCTATGTTTCGAAACCTGAACTGAAAACCGTTTTTATAATAAAGGGCGCTATCAACAATACCAGTTATTGGAATTATAATTTGCCTGAAATATTTATTATCAGGAGAAGCAAATGTATCAACCTGTATTCCGCCATCTGTTGTCCATTTTTGCCTCCAGCGTGGGGAAATTGTGGTGTCGGTTGCTGAGATTATAGTATCATTTTCGCCCGGCGAATGAAATTCAAGCAACAGGGACGCTTTATCTGATGGAGGACTGATAGTCCGGCCCTGGGGCTGATAATAGAAACTCAGGTACACTGAATCTGTTCTGCTTACGGCTTTTTTTACCGGCGTGAAAATTGAATCAAGCCTGATAGGTAGCGAAGTAAGATTATCAGCTTCAAATGGATTTGGGCCTGCGCCAGGATAAAGTTCTCCTTGTTTGTTAAGTGCATCAAACGTTGCCACGCCTATACTGGGTGGGAATTTTGCATAATCGGTATTGATAAATGCCGAAGAATCAGCCCAGCGTGTAAATGAAGGAAATACCGAGATGATTGAGAAATCATCATAAAAAGGCAACTTTATTGCTTCTGCAGATGATGCAGTGCTACTCTTGAACCGATATTGATTTGCGACAGCCGGATTATAGGATGGCATTATAAGCATTTCCTGAGCTGATGCTGAAATACTTACCATGACAGTAATTAATATGGCAAAAATGTTTTTTGTCATTCAATGGTTTGGTTAAGGTAAGGGTGTTTCAGGTGAAATTGTATCAATTACCATTTCACGGATATATTCATCAAAATTGAACTCATCACCTGATTTGTAAATCAGTGAGAAAGTGGTTCCTGCCTGCAAACGTTTTCCGTAAATATATACAGGTTCCTGTTCATAAACCTGTGCGTTAGTGCTGTCGCAATTGGCTGAGTAGGACTCGTTGCCGATAGTAAATCCCAGTCTCTGCAGTTCTCTTAATGCAGCTTCGCGGGTGTTGCCGATAAGGAATGGGATAGCAGCATCGCCGGCACCGGTACCTGATCCGATAACCAGGTCAACCACAGAGCCTTTCCGGATAGGAGTTCCGGGCTTCACAAACCGACCATTTACTGATACTTTCAATACGGCATTTTTAGCCATATCTGGTGCAACACGTGTACTCCCAAGTTTCAGTCCATAGGTTTGCAAAAGCGCTTTAGCACGACGATACGAAAGATCAATCAATGCTGGCATACTTACTTGTTCCGGCATAAATGATACGAGCGAAAGATAAACTGATCTTCCCGGTTTTACTTTTGTTTCGGGTAATGGATCCTGTGAAATCACACTTCCTGGTGTGCGCGTGTAATCATAAATAGAATCTACAATTACCAGTTCAAAATCCTTACTTGCCTCAAGGCTGTTCACCTGATCCATTGTTAATCCAACATAATCCGGTGTAACCGCAACCTGATCGTGACGTGTATACATCTTAAGGATCATGAGGGTGATCCATGCAATTACAATAAACAGCAATATTGAATATGCCAGATGTTTTAAAAATTGCCGGGTAGTGATGAATTGTATAAAGTTCATAAGCTTTCTATGCCCTGAATGATTGCGGGTTAACCTCCTGTGGATATAAACTGCAAGAGGGCGTAATTATTGTTTCTTTTTTGCAAAGATATAAATTTACACGGCAGTGTTGGTATATAAAGGTTCTTTAACTTTGCACTTTTAAAATTGAATAAATTCTGAATTTATGAGTAAAATCAATGTTGTATTGTTCATGGGCGGCGATTCGGGCGAATATGAAGTTTCAATTGCCAGTGCTTCGCAGGTTAAAAGCTTCCTCGATCCTGCGAAATTTGAGGTTTACCCGGTTTTAATAAGAGATGGAAACTGGAATTTTACAAGTGAAAACGGAACATTAATACCATTCGACAGAAATGCTCATTGTCTTATAATTGAAAATACAACTATTAAATTTGACTGCGCATTTATTGCCATACACGGAACTCCCGGTGAAGACGGAAAACTTCAAGGCTATCTCGATATAGCTGGTATACCTTACACCACCTGTGATGTTACTACTTCTGCACTTACTTTTAACAAGTATTTCTGTAACGATCTGGCAAAACAGTATGGTGTTAAAGTGGCATCAACCATAATTATCAGGTATGGTGAAACCTGGAAAACTGAAACTTTGGCAAAAGAAGTTGGATTGCCTTGTTTCATAAAACCAAACAAAGCCGGGTCAAGCGTAGGTGTTTCGAAAGTTTACGACGTTGCCGGAATTGACATCGCTATTAATAAAGCATTTGCTGAAGATGATGAAGTGTTGGTTCAGCAATTTATTAAGGGCCACGAAATGGCCTGCGGTGTTTTTACATTAAATGGCAAGGTCGAGGTATTACCTGTAACTGAAGTGATTTCGAAGAATGATTTCTTTGATTACCAGGCTAAATATACCGAAGGTCTGGCAAGTGAAATTACACCGGCTCCCATTACAGAAGATCAGTCAGCTGAATGCAAGCGACTTACAGAATACATGTACCGTAAATTCAATTGCAAAGGTGTTGTGCGATTTGATTATTTTTTAACCGATAATGAATGGTGGTTTCTGGAAGTAAATACTGTACCGGGATTTTCAGCCGAAAGCATTATTCCAAAACAGGCTAAAGCTGCAGGATTCGCGCTCAGAGATTTCTTTGGAGCTTTAGTGCAAGAGGCTTTAAACAATCACCGCTCCTTAAAAGTTTAAATAGACTTTTGATACTTTTTATCTGTCATCAGACACCACTTCTTGATTTGGTCTGGATTTTACCAGTTGATGAGTGATTTTAACCAGCTTTCTGAATTATTTAAAGTTTGAAATTGCCATTATGCTGAAGCAAATACCGGTATATATTTTAGTTTGGTTTTTAAGCGGCATTCCTGCAACCGGGCAAAACAGTTTTAATAAACGCCTTTCCGATGCTGCGTTGGAATTAACAAAGCAAAAAGTATCCTATGATCCGTCATACTATAAAATTGATTATCCGAATGGTGACATCCCTGCAAATAAAGGAGTTTGTACTGATGTGATTATTCGTGCATACAGAAAACTGGGAATTGACCTGCAGAAAGAAGTCCATGAGGATATCAAGGCAAATTTTAAGGAATATCCTCAGAAATGGGGATTATCCGGTCCAGACAGGAACATTGATCACAGGCGGGTTCCGAATTTAATGGTGTTTTTTAAACGAAATGGCCAGGTTAAACCTGTGACTAACGATCCAGGTGACTATTTACCCGGTGATATTGTGTGCTGGGACTTGGGTGGAGGGATTACACATATTGGAATCGTGGTTGATAAAAAATCAACAGATGGAATCAGGAATTTGATAGTTCATAATATTGGCGGTGGTCAGGTATTGGCCGACTGTTTATTTGAATATAAAATAACAGGACATTTTTCATACGAAAAGATGTAAAATCAACCTATTGATTTTCATGATTTTTGCATCAGGAAATCAATTAATTGTTTAACCGCCCTTGCCCTGTGACTGATTTTATTTTTCTCTGCAAGAGGCATTTCCGCAAAAGTAAGATCATAGCCATCAGGCAAAAAAACAGGATCGTAACCAAAGCCTTTAGTACCTTTTCTTTCAGCAATAATCTCACCATTAACAATTCCTTCAAAATAATATACTGATCCGTCAATTATCAAGGCTACCACTGTCCGGAAGCGTGCTTTGCGGTTTTCAACTCCGGATAATTCTTCCAGCACTTTATCAATATTGGCTTCAAAATCATGTCCGTCTGTTGCATACCTGGCAGAAAATACTCCCGGACGTCCATTTAATGCTTCAATTTCAAGACCGGTATCGTCGGCAAAGCAATTTTTACCGTATTTATTAAATACATACTGTGCTTTTAGTAATGCATTCCCTTCGAGTGTTGGAGCAGTTTCGGGAATATCTTCAGTACAGCCGATCTGTTGAAGGCTTTTTATTGTAAAATTATCACCAATAAGTGATTGTATTTCCGAAAGCTTATGGAGATTGTTGGTAGCAAAAATAAGTTCGTATGTCATGTGCTTATTCGTTGTGGTAAGGTTCATTTTTAAGAATTGTCATCGCCCGGTAAAGTTGTTCAACAAAGAGCAAGCGTATAAACTGATGCGTAAAAGTCATCTTCGAAAGGGAAACAGTGAGGTCGGCTTTTTGTTTCACACTTTCAGAAACTCCATACGCACCTCCGATTATAAAAAATAACTCGCGAGTACCGGCATTCATAGTTTTTTGTAAAAAAGCCGAAAATTCAACCGAGCTGAATTCTTTTCCTCTTTCATCGAGTAATACCGAATAGCTGGATCCGGTTAATTTCTCAAGGATCAGTATCGCTTCTTTTTCCTTTATCTGTTCAGCATTCAGATGCTTCCTGTCCTTTATATCAGGAATAATAATTTCCTTAACTTTAATGTAATGTTTCAGCCTTTTTGTAAATAATCCATAGCCGTCATTAACGAAAGCTTCGGATGTGTTTCCAATCATAAGAAGAGTAATATTCATATTAACAGCTAATTATATACTAGTTCCGGATACTTGGTTATTATTCATGAAGTCCATTTCTATAAAGCCCAAAGATAGCCACACTCTTTAATTAACTGAAGATAAATCATTATAGATTTTTTTTTGGTGTGATTTTTGTACCTTTACAGTGTTGATAAAACAATCTAATGAAAAACATAGTAAAGATTTTAACCATTTGTTTGTCAGTGCTGCTATTCACCGGAAGTTCAGTGGTAGCTGTTCAACCACCTGGTATTGTTGAAGATATTACAGCAGCTATTAAAGCTGGAAACTCAAAAGATCTCGCAAAGTATTTTGGTCCGACCGTTGAAATAATTCTGCCGGGTACTGATGGCGCTTATAGTAAAGCACAGGCTGAGATGATTATGAAATCATTTTTTACAAAATCAGTTCCTGTTTCTTTTGTCGTTAATCAGAATCGTAATTCGGCAGGCGGAGCGCAATTTATAATCGGAACCTACAAAAGTAAAAGTGAAAAACTCAATGTATATATTCTTCTGAAGCCTGTTTCGAATCAGTTGATGATTCAGCAGATGCATTTCGAAGCCGATTGATCAATCTATAATCTTCTTTTCTGTGACTATTGATGAAATTATAACAAAAGCACTTCGTGAAGATATTGGCGAAGGCGATCACACTTCTTTATCAACTATTCCCACAACTGCATTGGGCAAAGCACGTTTACTTGTAAAAGAAAACGGCGTTTTAGCGGGAGTTGATATTGCCCGGAAAGTATTTTCGCAAACCGATGACCGGATTGTCATGGAGCAGTATATAGAGGATGGATCACGGATAAAAATTGGTGATATAGCATTCGAAGTAAGCGGACCATCCATTTCATTGCTTACAGCTGAACGTACAGCACTCAATTTTATGCAGCGTATGAGTGGTATTGCTACTCAAACCCGACTGATGGTTGATGCTATTGAAGGATTACCAGCTCAGATACTTGATACCCGCAAAACCACGCCTTTGCTCCGCGAATTCGAAAAAATGGCAGTACGGTTGGGAGGTGGATATAACCATAGATTCGGGCTTTATGATATGATCCTGATAAAAGACAACCATGTGGATTTTGCAGGTGGTATCGCAAAAGCTATAACAGCATGCCACGAATATATGCGCCATAAAGGATTACAGCTAAAAATTGAAATAGAAACCCGTAACCTCGACGAAGTAAGCCAGGTGCTTGCGCATGGGGGAGTACAAAGGATTATGCTTGATAATTTCTCTTTCGAAAATTTGCGTGAGGCTGTGACAATGATTGGGACAAATTATGAAACAGAAGCTTCAGGTGGCATAACTCTGCAAACCATTCGTCAATATGCTGAATGTGGAGTTAATTTCATCTCGGTTGGAGCACTCACACACCATATTAATAGCCTGGATTTGAGTTTGAAGGCAGTTAAGCCTTAATTACCCGATCGGGGAAAACCCAACTCTCAGTTAAACCGGAATAAATAAATGACAAAATTATCAGGCAGGCTATCTAGTTATTTTCAAACAAAAAGAAGCTTGCTGTTAAATAGCAATCATGTAACATCAGGCGAAAAGTTTTTACGAAGGCTTATTATTCCTGGCTTTGATGGTATGCCTGTTTACGATGTAGCTTCATTCTTCATAACAGGTTTGCAGAAAGGCGCACTATCCATGAGGGCAGCCGCTTTTTCATATAATTTATTCCTTGCACTTTTTCCTGCAATAATCTTCTTTTTTACCATTATACCTTATATACCGATAGCAGGATTTCAGGATAATCTTCTTATTCTGATGGAAGATTTCATTCCTAAAAAGGCATATATTGTTGTTGAAGAAACGCTGTTCGATATTGTAAAAAGGCCTCGTGGAGGACTGTTATCATTAGGATTTGTTATGGCGATGTATTTTTCCACAAATGGAATACACAGCCTGATAGTTGCTTTTAATCAATCCCGGCATACAAAAGAAACCCGTTCGTGGATTAAACAGCGACTGATTTCAATCGTTTTGGTGTTTATTCTTTCATTGCTGGTAATTATAGCTATTGTGTTGATCACACTTGGACCGTTAGCTCTTGATTTCCTTGTAACACATAATATGTTGCGCGATAGTTTTACCTATTACCTGCTTATTGCAGGGAAATGGATTATTTCATCTGCTTTGTTGTTCTTCGCTTTCTCGTTTCTTTATTACCTGGCGCCCGCGGCTGAATCACGGTTCCGGTTTATTTCGGCTGGAAGTACTCTTTCAACCGTACTCACTATCCTGGCTTCAGTGGGTTTCAATTACTATGTTAACAGTATTTCGCAATACAATACGCTTTACGGATCTATCGGAACTCTGATCATAATTATGGTATGGATCTTTTTTAATGCAATGATTGTATTGATTGGATTTGAACTGAATGTAAGTATCCGGAACGCAAAGCGTAGGCATGCAAGGCATATTAATATCAAACCGGCTAAAGTTACGTTAACTCACAAACAGACTTGAACGATAGTTAAAAAGTTTAAAGTTTTGTTGTTCGGTTTCCTTTACTGAATGAATGTGGCAGAAGGGAAGTCTTACTGTTCTGTATTATAAACAATTATTTACTACCCAAACAACGCTTACAAGACTATGCGTCGGAATAAAATTTTATTTGTCTACAGTAACTTTTCTTCCTTTGTAGCTCATGATCACAGGATACTAACGTCTGTTTATGATGTTGATCAATACAGGTTTAAGGCAATTAAAGGATTGTTGGGTACTGGTGTTGAAATTCTTAAACAACTGTTTTTTTTGAGTTTAAATATCCGGAAGTACAAGGCTGTTTATATCTGGTTTGCAGATTATCATTCGTTATTGCCTGTTCTGTTTGCGAAGCTGATGCATAAAAAATCTTTTGTAGTAGTAGGTGGATACGATG
>JFJP01039054.1_pt1 | contig 14674 bp, 11 predicted proteins | sample 431651 | NCBI WGS metagenome assembly JFJP01 (sample SAMN02602958, study PRJNA72255) | Microbial mat metagenome, whole genome shotgun sequencing project. | biome: fresh water; feature: sink hole; material: water; isolation source: purple microbial (photo- and chemosynthetic) mats found in...
CCTTTTCCGAAACATATTCCGAAGCATCCTCCGAAACCTTTTCCGAAGCATCCTCCGAAGTCTTTTCCGAAGCCTTTTCCGAAGCCTTTTCCGAAACCTTTTCCGAAGCATCCTCCGAAGTCTTTTCCGAAGCCTTTTCCGAAACATATTCCGAAGCATCCTCCGAAACCTTTTCCGAAGCATCCTCCGAAGTCTTTTCCGAAGCCTTTTCCGAAACATATTCCGAAGCATATTCCGAAGCATATTCCGAAGCATCCTCCGAAACCTTTTCCGAAGCATCCTCGGAAGTCTTTTCCGAAGTCTTTTCCGAAGCATCCTCCGAAGTCTTTTCCGAAACATATTCCGAAGCATCCTCAGAAGTAGAATCAGAAGTAGAATCAGAAGTAGAATCAGAAGTAGAATCAGAAGTAGAATCAGAAGTAGAATCAGAAGTAGAATCAGAAATATTATTTACACTTTCGTTAACATCACCGATTGGTTTACTTGCAAATTCAACTACAAAACCAGGTGAATCATAACTAAAAACAGGTTCTGGAATACCGGCCTTTTTGCATTCGTCTATAATATTGAGTGTTCCGCGGCCCCAAGCCTCGATGATGCCAGCTCGAAAGAATGTTGAGGCAATATCGGGGTTGTAAGGAACTGACGAATGCTTATGCTTTAGCTTTTCAATTGTCCAGTTGGGTGGCAGTTGACCTTCGTTCCAAATTATTATTTTATTGCTGTAAACACTTATCTGAATTGGGTTTCCACTGCTGTAATCTTTATGTACAATCGCATTTACAATTGCTTCGCGCAACGCTGGTTCGGGAAATGGATATTCTTCAATCCGGTAAACTCGTCCGTAACGAATCGTTGCTTTCAAGTATTTTGTGAGCAACAAATCCATTGTTTTCTCAACCTGCTCAAATAAACTGCCACTGATTACGTCTTGAAAAAGCAAATCTGCGTCTGTCTCGAAATAACCAATTTTTACACAAGCTCCGGTGATATATCTTTCGGGATCGTTGTGAAACAACAAAATAGCTGAACGATTGATGTATTTGTTGTCCGTCAGATGAAGTTTTTCCAACAAATCAAAAAAAGAATCTTTCAAAATATCGTCCTTTAATCGCCTGCACTGTATAGCTTTTTGACAAAATTGTTCAAAAGTAGGTATATGCAAATCTTTAACGGTAACGTATGGTACTGGCACACTGTCCCAACGCTTGCCTTGTTTGCGCAAAAGAAACCTATCCAATGCAGCACCTACCAATTCTTGTTTGGTGCTACCGCTGCGGTAATGATACTGCCCTTTGAAACTGATCGGAAAAGGATAAGGTTCAACAATTATTTCCAAATATTCCTTTTCGGTTTTGCTTAGAATGTTCACTTCTACAACAATACCAAGATAATTTTTTACTTTGTTCGGTATTTCGTCAAGCAATTTTTTAGCATTGTCAATACCTATTACAACACCTTTATCATTGATACCGATATAGAGTTTGCCACCTTCGGCATTGGCAAAACCACATATCCATTTCAGGTACTCATCGCGCCAGTTTTCTTTCCATTCTATGTTTTGAGTTTCTTTTATCATTTTTAGTGTCTTTTTTTAGTGTTAAATTATATTGTCATTTTTAAATTGTTGCTACCGTTTTGCAGCTACAAGTTGGCGATTTTTGCCACCAAACTTCATACGAAGAACGAATGTTTGATCAACCACAAAACTGTCATAGGAACCACTGAATTGCCAATTTCTTGTCGGTGCTGTTAGTGGCTTCTGTTCTTCTCGTTCTAGGCCAAGTTTCATTTTATGCTCTGTCCAAAAGTTAATAAGTTGTTGTCGGGGTCAAGCAAAGCAAATTCTTTTTGTCCCCAAGGTTTCGTCTGCAAAGCTCCGTTGGGATGAATATTTACTTTGCTGTCCAACAATGACTTATACAAACTGTCAATATCGTCTGTTCGGATATAGACCTGTCCATAATTTTCTTTTGGATCAAGCTCTTTGAACTCAAAAAAATGAATTTCCACATTGTCTTTATGAACCATCAAGTAACCCTCAAAGTCATTGTCTCCAAAAAGTTGAAACCCTAATTTGCTTAGGTAGTATTCTTTTGTTACTGCTTTGTCACGCATTGGTAACTTTGGGTTTATTCCTGTCAGCATATTTTATTTGTTTAATTGGTTGTCGTTAAATATTGAACTCTTCGTCGAACGGTTGCCACTAACGAAAAGCAATATGCGTATGTTGCGGGATTTCAAGGCACTCATGTTTCAAATTGGTCAGATGTTCCTTTCTTTCCAAATGTTTCAATCTACCACAAAAGCCCGCAATTATCGCATATTTTATGTTGAAAACTTTTCCTATTATCTTTTATATCAATGTACTAAGTATGTTTTTGATTATATATTTTCTAAATGCAATATATTCCTTAACATCATTTTGGCTATCTGAAATAAAATCTTCTATTAAGCCTTTCAATTTAACATATGCTTCTCTATCTCCATTTTTTGCTTCATATTGCCTTGAAATTACTTTTTTTTCAAAATCTTCATACAATTCTTGTCTCCTTTTGTTTAGCCAATTTCTATCAATTCTACAAATATTAATTGTTTCTTGAACTCTTAGGTCTGTGGAACTTATTTTGCCCAATTTGTCAAAAACTATATTTTTTGAAATATCTTCTTTTTCTGGATTTATTAGTCTTGGACTTTCTATTTTATCATATTCATCTCTTAAATTATGTATATCTTCAATATTCATGGATGATATCGAAGCTAAATTATTTACAGGAAAATTTGTTGATTTATATTCATTACAATAAGGACAACATAACAATAGATTATCCCAAGAATAAGCAAGCCAAAAATAAATACTTTTAGGACGATAATGTTCTACATGAAACTGCTCGACTTTTTGTTCGCAATATGCACATTTGCAATTGTAAACATTATCATTCAATTCTATCGTAATATCGTCGGTTTTATATCTACTATCATAGGTTGTTACATTTTTGGTTGTAAAATTTAAATTACCGTTAATATTTGATTTTGTAGGATATTGTCCTGCACTAATTATTTCAAGACGTCTTTGCTTTGTTGTTTCACTATTCAGTGAAGGCGGAACTGTATCTGATTTGGTTACTTTAATCATATTTTGCCTGTTTTTTCAAAATTTTCCAACATACTTTTAATTAAATCTTTAATTTCCGTTTCTTGAATTGGTTTTTCATCCATTCTTTTTTTAACTTCTTCATGAATCAAATCATAAACATAATTACCTGTTTGCAAATCATACATATTAGGCTCATAAGCAGCTGAAAACTCTCTTTGCAAATTAAAAAGAGGCGAAGTAACAAATCCACTTATTGTTTTGTTTGAAAATGTTTTTATACTATACGGGTTGCTTGATTGTGTTAAACCATCTTTTTTATATAATCTATAAATTATTGCATCTTTTGAAGCCCCCAATATTATTATAGGACTATGAGTAGTAAAAATCCATTGTATTTTTGGAAATGTTTCTCTCAATTTTTTTACAATAGTAAATTCCCATTTTGGATGTAAAAAAACACCAATTTCATCGACTAATACAATGCCTTTGAATTCTTTAAAATCTGTTGTTGAGGGTTGATTATTTGAAAAACGACTAATTAAATCACAAAGCCAGATTAATGTGCTGCGATATCCTTCAGATAATTGATTGAAACTTACTTTTGTTCCATGTTCATCAAAAATAAATTCACCTTCACTGGTTAGTTTTATTTCAACTTTATTTTCCAATAATTCAGCCAACAATTGAATAGCATTTTTTAATTTTAAATGTCCTATATTTAGCAATTCTTTTCTTTGAATGTCTTTTAACCATTGTACTGGATTAATTAAATGTGAATTACTATCGAATAAAGATAAAAAGCCACCATTATCCAAGTCATTTTGATTATGCCTTAACCGACTTGCTCCATAAGCGAACGAATTTTTGTTTATATTGGTAATTAATTGATTATATGAGTATTTATTACCGGAAATATCTAAAATATTTACAGCAAAATCTTTTGTAACATTCTCATTTAAATATTTATATAAAAACTTTTCATTTAAACCACGTAATGCTAATAAAATAGCTTGCAAAACTAATGTTTTACCGTCTCCGTTTTCGCCTAAAAAATAAATTTCTTTTTTATCTCCTAAATCAGAAATTAAAAAGTCTTTTATTCCAAAATATTTTTTAATTTCTATCTCAAAAATATATTCATTTTGTTCTTCATGTACATGTTTTAAAGCTCTCTCAATAAGAAAACGATAGGAATAATTATTAATTTCTAATTCCTTGTATTCGTGTAAATTAAATATCTTACCTTCTTGTTCGGATTTTTCTTTTAATAAGTTATATAAAAATAAGTATTGTTCCAAAACATTTTTCCTATCCTGAACCAAAAATGAGTTATTGAGTCCCAAAATTTCAATTGTTACAATTGCACGCTCCCTATCTGCTTTATTGCATATGGGGTTTGGTAAAATTAGAGCATTTTCAAAATCAATTGTAAAATATCTGTCAAAGTCATAATCTGCATCGCTGGGATTTAACAATTCTTCTTTATATTTATCAGATTTAATTCTGCTTGTATAAGGCTCTACTACAAATAAATTGTTCCATTCTTCTGCCAATTGTGGATATTTAGATTGGGGTTTAAAAGCATCAATCTCTGCTATACTATTATCAATTTTTTTATCTGTATATGAACAGTGATTATTAGTAATTTTTAAAAGTTCGTCAATTAACTTTTTCCTACTTGTTTTTGTGTTTTTAAACCAATCTGGTTGTTGTGTCCTAATTATTTTCTGCATTATTTGTAATTTTAATTTTCATAATTGCCTCTAACGTCACTACTTCCACCATCCCCAATCCCCACCCAAAAGCAAAATTGCCCAAGTGAGCATCAAATGCGCACCTCCAGAAGCCGCATCAACGTCTCGAATCGGCAAGTTTTCGCCTTAATCATCCGCGGTTTTGAAGGGTGGCTTGTGCATCGGAGTTTGAAATTGACGATATGCAAAGCTACAAACAAAACTTCAAAAAGCAAATGCCAAGGCAAGTTTTTGAACTTGCGGGCGCATTGTGCTTGGGGATGCTGCGCCAGAGGGCCTTTGTCGCTTTGCCGAGACCTTGTGCCAAGACCGCTCCAGCCCATCCCGATGGGAAATGGATAGCCACGGCCCCACCAGGGAACCGAAGACCAAGCCGGCCCCGAAACACTGTGGAGCAACCGTTCCGCCCCAGGCTGTGCTGCCCTGAAAATCCAACATTTGAAGTCATTTGAGATTGAAAATGTATATCAAAAGTTGATAATCTACAAATATCGTTATCTGTTGAATAGCCTCTTGATATACGCCAAAATCTGAAGGCCTCGCCGGACAGCGCGAAGCCACTTCGACAAAGAAGCCTTGAAAAAGGCCCTTGGGCAAGCCTTCGAGGCGCTTCGCCAACGGTTGTTTTTGCCCATTTTCAGCGGCTTTCCCGAACCTTCGCCTCGCCGTCGGCCCCATGCCCGCACTCGATCCCCTGTCGAGCCACTGTTGGGCCACTGTTGGGCCACTGTCGGGCCCCTGTTGGGCCACTGCCGGCATCTGGAAGCCCATCAATAGGGCGAATTTTCAATTCTAAAAGATGCGGAATGTTTATTCATCATTACTTTTACCCGTCAAATACTTACACTCTTATACCAGTTTTCCCTCGTTGGTGAAATATCACAAGCAACCGTTTTCGACAAAATCGCCTGCTCTGCCCATCCCGAAGGCACTGAGTTGCGATGGCCCAGGATGAAATCCGGGAAGCCGCAAACCAGACCCCGTAGGGGTTAAACCGCTTACCAAGGCAATCCTTTAGGGTTAGAAACGACCAACACCGCTGCCCTCGCTACCCCGAAACGTTTCCAACTGCCTGATTGCCACGTTGGAAAGTTTCCGCCCACCACAAAAGACTTTCCAACGTTCCCGAAGGGAACTTGGAAACGTCTGGGGCCATCGCACTCCGTCGAACCAAACCCCGAATTTTCGCAAACCATTGGTTGTCAATACGCTTGACCATTTTCGTGAGCTCACGAAAATGGTCAGGGCGGGCGGCGGCGCGGGATTCCGCCCTCGCTCCCCCCGAAACGTTTCCAACTGCCTGATCGCCACCTTGGAAAGTTTCCGCCCGCCGTCCTCCTCCCCCTATCAGGGGGTCGGGGGGTCATGCCGAGCCGCCCGCCGTCCTCCTCCCCCTATCAGGGGGCCGGGGGGTCAGGCCGAGCCGCACCGTCCTCCTCCCCCTATCAGGGGGCCAGGGGGTCATGCCGAGCCGCACGCCATCCTTCTCCCCCTATCAGGGGGCCGGGGGGTCATGCCGAGCCGCACCGTCCTTCTCCCCCTATCAGGGGGCCGGGGGGGTCAGGCCGCGCCGGGGCACCGGGCAGAGCTGGGCCGTTTTGCGTCACGGTGGCCAAATACTCCAGCAGGCTTTCCGGTGTTTCGGCGGATGTCTGGAAGATGTTGAGGGCCTGCGCTTGATTGAGGCCGCCGGCATCGCCGAACGCGAAATCCAGCTTGGAAGAAACTACCCTGCGTTCGGTCCGCGCATCCTTCAGAATTTCGCGCAGCAGCCTGATCAGAAACTCCAGTTCGTATTTCCCCCGGAAGGCCAGGTGCATCGCCGTGCCTCGAAAGAACTGCTTTTTGCGCTCAATATCAACTTCTTCCACCGCGGGGGCATTGGGGAAGGCCTCTCGGATCTTCTGCAAATCGTAGAAGGATTTCACCTCATCCAAGCTGATTTCGACGAAGCCCTTGGGCAAGTTCTCCGAAAGCGATGCCCCGGCGGGGAGTCCCGCCCTTTCCCGCCTTTCCATGAGGCAGGCATACCAACTGTTGAAAAGCAGCACGGCTTCATGAAATTCCTGCTGCCGTTGCTCGTACAAGGATGCCAATTCCGCGAAGTCGCTGTCGGAGACTTCCGACAGATGAAGTTCGTTCTTCAATATCTCCTTGAACGCGGACACAGAAACATAAAAGTTCTCCACCGAATAGCAAGGCGTCTCAAAGATTGGGGGTGTCTTGGCGCCGATGGACGCGTCGAAATCGCGATCGACGAAGAAGGCCAGCTTGTAGTGCCGGTACTCTTCAATGCTGGTTATCAAGGCATGGACACCGAGCACGGGTTGCTTGCCCCCGCAACGGATGATGGAGTAGTCGTTCGTGAACTGCTTGATCCTCGGCACGTAATAGTCGTTGTCTTTTCCCTCAAAGAAACAGAACAAATGCGCAGAACGTCCCCGGGTCGCGAGGGCAAATTCCGCGAATGCCACTTGGGACTTGCCGCGGCTTTGTCTGAGTTGATCTACATAGTTCATTGCTCAACGGCTACGAGGGAAGGTTTCACGTATTCGCTCATCCCAACCGCGTAGGAATCGAGCTCGTTGTCGAAGATGAAGGGCGAATGCGTAACGGCCAACAGGAAATCGCATTTGTTCGAGTTGAGAATGTCGGGCAAGAGCTGCTTTTGCCATGTCATGCTCAGCGAAAGCTCCGGTTCGTCGAACAAGACCAGGAACCGTTGGCCCGCTTCCGACAGGTAAACCGTCGAGAGCATGGAGACGATCTGCTTTTCGCCCGAAGACAAGTGCCGCAAGTCAATGTCTTCGCCTGTCCTTGTCGAGCGGATGTAAATATTGATCGCGCTTTCGTCGTAAAAAACCTCCTTGTTGATCAGATAGCGGTTGCAGGCGTCTCGAAAGACCTTGACCGACTGGTCCAGCTTCTTCTGCTTTTCGTAGATCTCGATCAGCTTTTGAAGCAGATAAGCCGACAAGGGATTTTTCAACTGCTTGTTGGCCAAGATGTTCCGAACCGCTTGTTTTTGTTTTTCGGGCAGCAGACCGCCGACCCTCGAAAGGATGATCTCGATGTCGTTCTGGTCGATCTTGTCCAGGATGCCTTCCGAAGGCGTCTCCTCGTCTATCACGACATTCAAAATGTCCTTGGTGAACTGCGCCAGGCCCTCCTTCAGCAGCTTGTCGATGGTGTTTTCGATGTTGGCGAATCGCTTTTTCACATCGCCCATCCCAAACTGGATGAGCTTGTTCGCGGGTTCAAGGGCCAGGCCCAGCTCGTCAGCCCCCAAGTTGTAGAGGTCCTCCTCCACCCTTCGGTAGGTCGGGAAGTACAAGATTTCCATGCCCTGGAGCGCTTCCGAAATGTCCTGCTGGCACTGGTCAAAATGTGGATCGGAGGGATTCAGATCCTCAAGGCCCAACTTTTGAAACACACGAAAAACATCAAAGATCGAAAAGTGGCGTGTCACTCTGAAGGCGGGCATCGAGTATTTCTCAAATCTGCGAAAGTCCTTTCCGCTCTTCAGGTATATGTCCCTTAGCGCCTCGAACTGGGCCAAACCCATCTCGTCAAGCAACTCCTTGGCGTAGGGGTGCGGATAAATCCTTTTTAGGAACTGCTCAATCTGTTCCTTCGTCAGCTCCACCGTCGAGCCATTGGAAAAGCTCAAGGCCAGCGAGTGGAAGTTGTAGTCGTTCAGCCGCGGGAAGTTCTTGGTCAAGGTGAAATAGAACAGGTTCAGCACCTGGGTTTTGCCAAGCCCGTTTTCGCCGATGAGGATTTTCGCCCGATCGGGAAAGGGAATGTGGACATCGTCCGTGCCGAAAAGCCCCCGGATCGAGAAGGAAGTTACGATGGACTGGTTCATTTCAATCGCCTTTGTTTGGGAAACAAGCCCATTGCTGTCCAGGCGTTTCGCGGGCAGGTCATCCGGACGGCCCGCGAAGCCAAGCGCCATAACCGGCTTGATATGCGCAAGCTACAAACCACCAGGCAAACCACCAAATTTCCCATCCATTTTGCCGCCGCCAGCCTTCGCCCACCCCAAACGACTTTCCAACGTCCCGCGAGGGACTTGGAAACGTCAGGGGCCTAGCGCCTTCGCTCCCCCGAAACGTTTCCAAGTGGCAGATCGCCACGTTGGAAAGTTTCCGCCCACCGTCCTCCTCCCCCTATCAGGGGGCCGGGGGGGCATGCCGAGGCAAGTGGAGACCGTCGAAGAAACCGAAACCTTATCAACCGTTCCAACCTTAGTAGAAAGCTGGCCGCCACGTTGGAAAGTTTCCGCCCGCCGTCCGAGAATGACTTTCCAACGTCCCGCGAGGGACTTGGAAACGTCAGGGGCCTAGCACCTTCGCTCCCCCCCCGAAACGTTTCCAAGTGGCTGATCGCCACGTTGGAAAGTTTCCGCACGCCATCCTTCTCCCCCTATCAGGAAGCCGGGGGGTCATGCCGAGGCATTGGGACGTTGCGCAGACTAGGGCTGTTGGCTTGGCGTCGGTCGAATCGGGATGGCAATGGCCAATCAGGCCAATTTTTGGGGCACAGGCGATTGGGCTATCCCTGCATCGAAAGCAAGCGGGATTTCCGACTTTTGCCGCGAAAAGGATGGGTTAACCGCGCCCATGATCTTCTCGAAGGCCTGGCAGTCGGAACGCTCAAAAAAGTTGTCCGCGTTGGGCCAGTAGCTTTCAGGAACGCGGGCCAGCTCCAAGGCGGCGTATTGAGAAAATGAGCGGTTGTCGCGGTCGATGTCCATGGAGAAGACCTTGGCGGCGGGACGGTCTTCGAACAGCGCCAGGTGCGAGATCTTGCCTTGCAGAAAACCCAGCAGCGATTCGGCTGAAACCCTGTAAATCAGCCATCGGTTGTGCTCCCGGTCCCTGTCCACCCAGTCGAAAACGTAGAAATGTCCGCTACCCAGCTCAACGAAAAGGCTCAGAAGTGGCCCTTCAAAGTAGGACAAATCCCCAATCCGCGACAACCTGCTGGTGTCGAGGCGCTTGTTATCGGTGTAGCTCAAATTCTCCATTGTCGTCGAAGATACGTTGGACATTCAAAACATTTTGCACAAGCCGCGCGCGCTCATACTCGTGAAACGTGAAATGCCCGTGGTTCTTAGGATTGGGCTCGTCCGCGAGACCATCGTCGCGGGTCAATTGAACACAGGCGATGAAACCACCCTTGTCCTCCACAAATTGTGCCCTTTGATGCGGCCTCCGCCTTGCGTATTCCTTTTCGAACTTGGCCATCGAGTTCGCCCAAGAATCGAACATGGAAAGGCCGTAAGCCATGCACATCTTGTCCGCGTCGTCCAGCATCCGAGGAGGCGGCTCGCGCTCGATGTTCACCGGGACAAAGTCGGCGGATGTTGCAACGCCTTTCACCCAGCGGTAGGCGGGCCTATCGACTTCGACAAAATCCGAGGAAGGACAGTCCTCGAATTTCTCGAGATATTGCCTGTATTTTAGACTTTTCTCGCTCATCTTAGGCTCGGAACGTTGGGCAAACTGGGGTTTCTTGTCCGCAATTTACAAATTCCCCGCTCCAAGACCAAATGGTTTCCCGCCAAACCCCAAACCCCTTCGGGCCTTTTGCGGGCGATGGGGCACGGCGTTTTCAGGGGCGTAGCCCTGGCATCTTCGTAGAAACGTGGCCCCAACCCGCATCCCAGAGGGGCGTAGCCCTGAAATCTTCGTTCGGGCGTTGGCCTATCGCTGGGTTATTGCGCCCCTTCAGGGCTTGTGACGTTGGTGGCGCCGCCGTTCAATGGGCTTCACCCATTGCTGTGATATGTCGCCCTTTCAGGGCTTTTCGTCGCCGCCTGCCGTCCTTCTCCCCCTATCAGGGGGCCGGGGGTCCCGCCGAGGCAAGTGGAGACCGTCCGAGAAACCGAAACCTTATCAACCGTTCCAACCTTAGTAGAAAGCTGATCGCCACGTTGGAAAGTTTCCGCACGCCGTCCGAGAATGACTTTCCAACGTCCCGCGAGGGACTTGGAAACGTCAGGGGCCTAGCACCTTCGCTCCCCCCCGAAACGTTTCCAAGTGGCTGATCGCCACGTTGGAAAGTTTCCGCACCGTCCTTCTCCCCCTATCAGGGGGCCGGGGGGTCCCGCCGAGACAGGGGGGCCCGCCCCGAAAAGAGCCTCAACGCGAACAGCAACTCTTGCGCACGTATCCGAAAATGACTATTTTTCCAGCGCCGTCTGGGGGCGTGTGGGGGTGGGGGTTGGGCAGGTGGACTGCCGACTGGCATCCGTGGCGCGGACCTTCCGAAGGCCAAACTGCCTTATCCGCTGAAAATGAACTACCTGCACAACGAGAACGAGTTCTTCGCGCACGACTTCTTCAACGACGAGTTCACCAAGAATCTCCGCGAAAGGGCCAGCTTCTCGCCCGAAGCCCTCAAGGCCATCGGCAAGATACACAAGCTCCTCTACAAGGAATACTTCGAGTTCAAGAAGCGCGTCCGGGGGACAAAGCACATCCCGCAGCGCATCCTGCTCACCCACGAGTGGCACGGATTTCTGCTCGAAAAGCTCGGATACACCGAAAAGCCTTACTACCAAAATCCCGACACCGGGAAGAGCGACCAGCTTTTCCAGCTCGACGAGCAGTTCTGGATTCCCATCCGAAACCTCTTTTCGCACGACGGCAAGACCGCGCTCATGGTCATGGAAATGGCGCCCATGGTGCTGTTTGCCGAGGACCAGGAAGTGCCGGGCCTCCACCAGCAGACCTACCGCCCCGACGACTGGCGCGAGGTCTTCCAGATCCCCAAGGGCGCCAAGCTCAGCCCCGACAAGGTGGACAAGGCCATCAACGAGCTGCTGATCTACAGCCCCGAGGAGCTGCGGCCCGCCCACCTGATCCTGCTGGCCGGAAACAAGCTCTTCCTCTTCAACCACCTCAAGCTCAGCCAACACCGCTACCTGGTCTTCGACATCGAGCTGCTGCTGGCGGGCGAGCCCGAGCAGGCCGAGGCCTTCGGGCTCCTGCTCCACCGCGAGGCTCTGGCCCCCGACGCCGGGCAGCCGCTCGTTACGCAGATGGTCGAGCTCGGGCACCGACTCGGGCAGAACGTTACCGAGAGCCTCAAGCATACCGTCGTCGAGGCCATACAGACCATCGCCAACGCCACCCTCGATCGGCTGCGCGGCGACAAGATCATCGAGCCCCACCAGCTCGACGACCGACTGGCCGAGCAACTGCGCGACGACGCCCTCAACCTGGTCTATCGCCTGCTCTTCCTCTTTTTCGCCGAGGCAAGGCCCGAGATGGAGCTCCTGCCCCTCAACGACAAGACCTACAACGACGGCTATTCCCTCGAAAAGCTCCGCTCCCTCGAAACCGTCAAGCTCCGGAGCGACAGCGCGCGCACGGGCACCTTCTTCCACCAGTCGCTCAAGCTCATCTTCAAGCTCTTGCGCGAGGGATACCCGCCCGACGCCCAGGCCGCCCTGGGCCACGAGGGCCTCATCCTGCCCCGCCTCGACTCGCCCCTCTTCCTCGAAGAAGTCGCCCTGCCCCACGGCGGCAGCCGCGTCCGATGGACCCACCAGGTGCTCATCCACAACCACGCATGGCAGAAGGTCATCGAGGCCCTTTCCCTTTCCGACAACAAGAGCCGATTCGGCCGCAGCCGCATCTCGTACCGCAAGCTCCGCATCAACCAGCTCGGAAGCGTCTATGAGAGCCTCCTGGCCTTCCGCGGACAGTTCGCCCACGAGGAGCTCATCTTCGTCCACCCCAAGGGACGGCCCGACGAGGAACGCCTCATCGCGCCCCGAAGCAAGTTCGACAGCTTCCACCCCGACGAAATCCTCCGAATGCCCCAGTCCGAACAGCCCGTGGTCATCCCCGAGGGGCAGTTCGTCTATCACCTCAGCGGCCGAGACCGCCAGCGTTCGGCCAGCTACTACACCCCCGAGGAGCTCACCAAGGCCACCGTCAGGTACGCCCTCAAGCAGTTGACCCAGCAGCTCGACAGCGGTGAAATCGGGCCCGAGCGCATCCTCCGCATGAACATCCTCGAGCCCGCCATGGGAGCCGGGGCCTTCCTCAACGAGGCCCTCGACCAACTGGCCGAGCTCTACCTCAAGCACTCCGAAAAGACCCGGGGCAAGATCGAGCCTGCCGAGCGCAACAGCCAGTTCTACCGCGTCAAGGCCTACCTGGCCACCAACAGGGTCTATGGCATCGACATCAACCCCACCGCCATCGAGCTCGGAAAGCTCGCCCTTTGGCTCAACACCCTGCAAAAGGACCTGCCCGCGCCCTTTTTCGCCCACCGCCTGGCCGCGGGCAACGCCCTGCTCGGGGCGAGGCTCGCCTACTTCGAGCTCGACGAGTTCAAGGACAGCGGAACCGCCGCCCGCAGGGTCAGCTTCCGTTGGTTCGAGCACGCGCCGAAGACCTTCCGCCTCGACCAGCCGCCTGCCGACCAGCTCTTCATCTTCTCGTTCCTGCTGCCCAGCCCCGAAATGGCCGACGCCGCCAAGAACATGGAAATCAGGGCCAATTGGGCCAAGAGCCAGGCCGGGGCCGACGAAAAGGCCGCCAAAGCCCGCCTCAAAAACACCGAACTGGCCGAAAAGTTCAAGCCTTTCTGCGAGGCCATCAGCGACTCCGAGCGGCAGTCGCTCGCCCTGCTTTCGCGCGCCGCCTTCCTGGCCTTCCAAGACCATGCCCGCGAGCAGCAGCGTTGGGCCGACGAAACCCAGGCCCAATTCGACTTCCACGGATGGACCAGCCACGCCAGCGCCGACCCGCTCGACTACAAGCGCAAGGAGCAGATCCTCCGCGAACGCAGCCTCGTCTCTTCCGCCTACTCGCGGCTCAAGATCCTGCTCGACCTCTGGGCTGCCTTCTGGTTCTGGCCCATCGACCGCCACGACAGCCTGCCCACGCGGGCCTACTGGTGGCAGCTCGCCTTCCAGATCCTCAAGCCCTGGATGCCACAGGCCATCGAGCAGGTCAACGCCATCTTGCAGCTCCAGCAACAGCAGAAGCCCCAGGAGCCCGACCCCAAGGACAGGCTCAAGCCCCAAGGAAAGCCCAGCTTCGACAAGGGCCCGGCCGTCTTGAGCATGGAGCGGATTTACGGCGCCGCAGCCGCCACCGAAAAGGCCGACGCCGCCGAACAAACCCGCCGCGCCGACCTCGACAAGCTCCGGCAGCAGCTCGACCAGATCGGGCAGCAGGCCGCGGGCGAGGCCCAGACCCTCTTCGCGCAGGTGGACGCCTTGGCCACCGCGCAGGAAATCGCCCGAAAAATGGCCTTCTTCCATCCCGAGCTCGAGTTTGTGGAGGTTTTCGCCCAGGGCGGATTTGACCTTATCCTCGGCAACCCGCCCTGGGTGAAGCTCGAGTTCGACCAGACGGGCATCATCGGCGAACGGCAGCCCGAAGTCATCATCCAGAAGTTCAGCGCCAAGCAGGTGCAGGACATCAGCCAGGAAAGCATGGCCCAGGATCCCCAGCTCAAACAAAGCTACTTCGAGGAGCTGGCCTTGCACCTCAGCAGCTCCGCCTTCCTGGGCCATGTCCAAAACTACCCCCTGCTGCAAGGCCAGCAGACCAACCTCTACAAGGCCTTTATCAGCCGCGGCCTCGACTGGCTCGCCCCCCAGGGCCGCATGGGCTTGGTCCATCCCCTTAGCATTTTCAACGACCCCAACGGAAAAGAACTGCGGAAGTCCATCTATCCCCGCTTGGATTTTCAATTTGTTTTCACCCAACTTGGAAAAAAATGCTCCAAAAAAAGCCAATTTTGAACAAAAATAGGAGAAAATCAAAAATGTCAAAATTTTAAGTGTCTG
>JFJP01027968.1_pt1 | contig 14673 bp, 17 predicted proteins | sample 431651 | NCBI WGS metagenome assembly JFJP01 (sample SAMN02602958, study PRJNA72255) | Microbial mat metagenome, whole genome shotgun sequencing project. | biome: fresh water; feature: sink hole; material: water; isolation source: purple microbial (photo- and chemosynthetic) mats found in...
AAATATTTTTTAAGAAACTTAATATTTTTCAAAGTATGGTTGATTGGAAACGCCGTTTCATAACAGCAGCTGTCATAATTCCTTTGCTATTTTTTTCGGTTCATTATAAATATGCCTTTGTTATGATATGCCATAGTCTATTTTTTCTCATTTATCTTATAAACCCACAATAATTAATTTTTAGTTGTTGTTTTTCTGGGTCAAAAAGAATTTAGAGTATTACTAAAAAATGCAATAGATGCCAATTCTTCAGAATCTGAAAGTTTTTATATAAGTTCATTGAATAATTCTCTCGTAATTATTATCAATTTTTTCAAAAAAATAATCGTAAAAACACAAGATTGCTATTTTGCCTCATCACTTTTTTTTGCAAGGAATCAGTATTTTTACAGAGGATCATTATATTCATCTCTTTTATTTCGTAAATAAAACTTTCTTTTTTTTTGTTAAAAACTTCACAAAATTAGTTTTCAATCCTAAGCATTTGCTTAATTAGAATATGGGAATTCATCAATGCTATTTCAATCTTAACCAGGAAGTAATAAATAGAAATAAACGAAGTTTAATTCATAATAAAAAAAGTGAGACAAAAGAAAAAGTTGAAGTTCTTGAGAAAAAATTATATATTTTGACTTTTTTCCAAATGTGTGCAGATATTTTCGGTTAAAATAAAAAAAAAAATTAACTTTTTCTCAAATTGAATTTAAAAAGGATTCACGATTTTCACCTTTCCTTTATCATTTCAAATGTACTTTGCCAATTATCCCAAAGGTGCTGGATACATAATGTTTTGGTTGGTCACTGCTTGGCAATCTGATAATGGGGCATTATTCTTTGGTTCATTGTTTGGGAAACATTTATTCGTTCCAGCAGTTTCTCCAAAAAAAACGATGGAAGGTGTGTTGGGAGCAATATTTTTGAGGTAATTATTTTATTTTATTTTTAAACAAAAATAAAATTATGGATTCAAGTGTTGTAACAGGATTCTTAATTTCAATATATAAGGATTCAGGTTTATTTTCAAAATAAAATTAGTTATAATTTAATAAAAAAGCTCTCATATTTTTCCCGAATTTGCCAACTTCACATTATTTGATTTTATCGTTTTTAGTAAAATTTAACCTTAATTTTCTTTATTATATTCATTCAATTTATAAGATTGGACTTGTTGCAATTTTAGGAGATTTTGTTGAATCTTTTGTGAAAAGAGCTGCTGGTGTAAAGGATTCAGGAACTTGTTTTCCAGGCCATGGTGGCATGCTTGATAGGGTCCATATTTTTATTTTTCAATTTTTTTTGACTTTAATTGTATAATTTAATTATATTTTAGTTGGATTCATTAGTTCTGACTGCTCCTATTTTATTTTTTTATGCCAAAATATATATCGATTTTAATACTTTAGCTTGAAAAAATTAGAAAAAAATCTTTAAGAAATATAATTTTTTTGTTTGTTATTAGATATTTTTTAATTTCCTATTTTATAACTTGAAATTTAGTTAAAAAATAAGTAAAATCAAGCTTAAAATTAATGATTTCAGGCTCAGCTCCACTTTTAGTTCACATTTGAAAACAATCTTTCTCTCCTTTAAAAACATTTCTTTTGTAATATTTTATAAATTTTTCTTTTCTTACATAAATGGAAATCGAAAAAAGATTAAGTATCGCCAATTCCAAAGAAATCAAAGAACGTTTCTCTAAGGAAAAAAAATTGGGTGAGGGTTCTTATGGTGTTGTTTACAAAATGTTTGATCAGGTCAAGGGTATGTCAGTGGCAGTGAAGAAAATCAAGCTTTCCTTTGACACAGAAAAGAAAGGCAAGAATCTAGAGGATGACGAAGACGATGAAGGAATTCCTTCAACAACCATCAGAGAAATCTCAATTCTTCAGAAGGTTAAGCATAAGAATCTTGTTGAGTAAATATCATTTTCTTCATTAACAAGGCATAAAGATGAATTTCTTTAATATAGATTGAAAGAAATATATTATTCAGTTTCTGAAAGAAGTTTATGGTTAATCTTTGAGTTTTTAGATCAAGATCTTCGAAAGTTTCTGGATAATACTCCCCCGTTATCAATGCTTGACATAAAGGTTTGTTTTTTAAGTTTATTTACAAAAATAAAAGGCTTTCTGTAGAAAATAACATACCAATTATTAGAAGGACTCATACATCTACACAGCTCTGGTGTTTTGCATCGCGATGTCAAGCCCCAAAATGTTTTAATTACCAATGGGAAAATCGTCAAATTCGCTGATTTTGGTTTGGCAAGAACCATCGACATACCCTTAAAAAAATACACAAGAGAAATTGAAACTTTATGGTATCGAGCACCTGAACTTATGCTTGGAGAAAATAAATACTCATTTGGAGTTGATATGTGGGCTCTTGGATGCATGTTTGCTGAACTTATCACAAAAAAACCTTTGTTTCAAGGAGATTGCCAAATTGATCAAATATATAAGATTTTTCATATGCTTGGCTCACCTGATGAAATGATATGGGCTGGAGTATCAAAACTGCCGTTTTATAAAGAAAATTTCCCAAAATTTAGACCTACTGGTCTTGAAAGCATAGTGCCGAGTTTGAGTGGGGAAGGTGTTGATTTGTTAAAAAAATTCCTCTGTTTAGATCCAAGGAAAAGAATTTCGGCAAAGGAAGCTTTGAGTCATGAGTTTTTTAAAGATATGAAATGAGAAATTTGAAAAAAAAGAAATTTCTATGTTATTATTAAAACTTTGAATTTTTTTTATCATAAAAGGAGAATTATTATTTTTAAAAATAAAGATTTATGAAAAAATTTTGGTTTCTGTTTTTTTTTTAAGAAATTTAAGGGAAGGAGGGAGTTTATATGGAAAGAAAACAAAATAAATGGTTGTTTTTAGGAAAATTCGCACTTTTTTTAAAAAGATTTCACATTTTGTGCTGGGGTGAAAATGATGTTTTTTGAGAGTAATAATATTATTAAATTAGAAAAAACAGATTTTAGGTCGATTTTTAAATATTTAACATTTTTTTTAAATTTATCTAAATATGTTTCAAAATTAAATAAATTTTAAAATTTGCATTTTTTAAACTTAAAATAATGAGAAAAAAAATCATTCAAATTGGAAACTAATAATATCTTTCAACCCCCTCAAAGCATCTTCAGTGTCTTTTCCTTTGAAACTCTCTTCCACTTTCAATTTCGCCAATCCAGTATTCCCACCTTCAAACACTTCACTCTTGCATTCAAAAACCTTCAGCTTCAATTTGCTAATTAGTGAGAACAACCCTTCAAAAAATGTTGGTGAATTCACATATTTAACTCCTAAAACGCAAGCCTTTAACCCTGAGGCCATATTTACACAATTCGGCATAATCTTGGATTTTTTATATTCGATCAACATTCGATAAGCTTCTTCTCCAATTGCATCTTCAGCTTGTTTCGTTGAAGCTCCAATATGATGTGTTCCAACCACTCTCGGATGTTGTGCCAATTCACTAGCAAAACCACCTTTTTTATCAGCAGGTTCATCCATATAAACATCTAACCCACAAAAGAACCCTGGGTTTTCTTCGAGATGAGCCAATAGATGTTTTTCGACAACCAAACTGCCTCTTGATGTATTGAGAAACACAGCATCTTTCTTCATTTTTTTTAGGAAATCACTATTGACCATTTCTTTGGTAGCAGCGGTTTGTGGGACATGTAAGCTAACAATATCACTAACAGCTAAAACTTCATCCATATTTTCAGCTACTTTGACTCTAGAATCTTTAGGATTTGGCTTGCTTCTATTAAATACTATTACATTCATATCAAATGCTAAAGCTCTTGTTGTCATTTCATGGCCAATGCTTCCATAACCGATTATCCCAAGGGTCCTGCCTTTCAATCCTTTGCAATTAGAATAATCACCTTTATTCCATTTTTTCTGTTTTAAATCTTGATCATTTGATACAATTCTTCTGTCTATTGCCAAAATCAACCCGAAACATAATTCAGCAACAGCGACAGCGTTTTTACCAGGGCAATTGGCAACAAAAACACCTTTGGCATTAGCTGAAGCTTTGTCAATTGTGTCGTAGCCAGAACCTGCTCTAATAACTGCTTCTAAGCTTTTGCCAGCTTGGAAATGAGGCGCTTGAACTTTGGTGCTTCGAACTACTAGAACATTAGGGTCAAAAGAAGAAATCGCTGATTGAAGAGATTCCCCATTCAGTTTGTCATCGTAATGGATCTCGAAACCTTGAGACTTCAAGCTTTCGATTTGGGAGGTTGAAAAAAGATCTGCGATCAGAATTCTCATTGCGAAGAGGTGTTTTTTTATTTTTTGTTGTTTATTAAGATTTAATTTAAAAGATTTCTTTTTATTTAAAAAAAAGGTTTTTAAAATAACGCCAAAAAATTAATAGTTGAACTCAGACTTTTTTTACAAATAATTTTAATTAATTTTAAAAAAAAAAATCGATAAAGGTTTCGATTTTTTTAAAAACTTCTCTATTTGAATTTTTTCTTGAAAGAAAAGTTTTTTAATAATTTAAATATAAAAACAGTTTGATTTAAATAGTTTTAACAATCGAAAATTTGAAATTTGATAAAAATGTTAACCCTCAAATCTAAAAGAGACCTCATCATCAGAGAATTCGAGCAAATTAATGTGAATCACGACAATTTTATCTCTCGAGAAGAATTATATCAATATTTGGATATAAAAGCAAGTTTTTCTTCAAAAAATGTTTAAATTTTATTTCGTTTTTCTAGTGTAATTCACAATTCGACAGAAATGTTGCTGATCAATTATATGAAAGAATGGATAAAGATTATGATGGTCGTGTCACTTTATCAGAGTTTGTGAACGTTTATTTAGAAGCAGAAGAAGTTTTGAGGAACAAAATTGAAAATACAAGAGAAGGGATACAAGATTTTTTCAAAAAAAAGCAGGAAGCGAACATGAAATTAGAGGAGTCAATGAGAAATGAAAGATTGAATAGTTTTGGGATCATGGAAGGCAGCACTTTGAATTTAACAATTGTTCAGGCACAAAATCTGAAGCGTGATGATATAAATTATAATGATATGAATACTTATGTGATTTTCAGTTGTGGGACAGAGAAATTTCAAACAAATATCTCAAATTCATTTAATCCTGTATGGAACGAAAATTTCATTTTGTAAAAATCTCAATAAATGCATTTTTATGTTTTATATTTTATTTTAAGAGGAATAAATAGTGGGAATGAAAGCCTTCAGTTGATGATTATGGATTATGATCCTAATAGCAGAGATGAATGTTTGGGGTTAGTTAATGTGAATTTGAAAGGTTTGAGAGATCAATGCAAACATGAGGAATGGTTTGAATTGATATCTAATAGTGGAATAAGGACTCATGGCAAAATTTTATTGAGTCTGCAATGGATTTATTCTTATGTATAGAGAGAGAGAAAAAATTATTAAAAAATGGTTATTTTAAAATTGAAAGGTGGCATATCATACAGATATTATGAAATCTTTAGAAGAAAATTTGAGGGTTCTTCAAGAAGATTTGATAAGTTACGAGACCGATCTGGCGAATCTTTATGAACCTTTTGGAAATTTAGTGGTTTTATACAGAAACCAAGACGCTTTGAAACAAAGCCATATCTCAGAAAAACATTCTGTTTCAATAATTTTCCCAAATAGTAGAAAAAATAATTGACTGAATCTAAAAATCGCTCAAATAATTTTTAGTCTTTTCTGAGGGGTTTTCTAAAGATTTTGATAAAATAACTCTGCTACTTTTTGGGGTTTATTTACTGTTCAGTATGATGATTTTATGGAACAGAGCTTGCTTTTTAGATGTAAAACCTTTTTATTTTATTTATGAAGAAATAACAGATTTTAGCTATTACTTGCTGTTGCCTTTTTTAGTTTCATTTATTTCAATCAACTCAATGGAGAAAATTATTTGTATATGGGGATCACCTTAATTTTTTCAGAGATTATTGATCTCTCTTGGCTAATTATTTACACTGATGTATTATTAATAATTCAATTAATTTAAAACAAAAATATAAAAAGGGGTATTGGAATGGATCAGAAAATCTTTTAGCTGATGTTCCAATTGTTGAAAGTTTAAATCAGTTTGTTGTTCTGATCACATATTTTTCATTTTTTCTCAAGGTAATAGTTTTTATTTTAATTTAATAAATTTTATTTGTTTGCAGCTTGGGATTGTTGCATGGATTATTCATAAAAAATATTTTGATTTGACAAAGCTTGCCCATTTATTTTCTAAATAAAATTGAATATTTAATATATAATAAATTTATTTACAAAATAATTTTTTTTTTTTTTTATAATTTTATAAAATAAACAACAATAATTTCCCAAAAAATCAAAATAAAATTCCTAAAAATGGAACATCATAAAAACATTTTTTCAATTTTCTACTATGATGCAACTTCCAACGAGAAAAAAATGATCCTTTCTGTATCTCTTCTTTGTGCTTTTTTTTCTTCAGGAATCAGTGGGATTCCAGTGTGGTTTAAACTGCCTCAATTCACATGTTCAAAAGATTCACAAACATATATATGTGATGAATCAGATTTTTGTTCTAGTCCACACGAAAATTTCACCTCAAATACGAAAAGTTTGGTCTATGAGCTCTCTTTAATATGTGAACGACAATATATAAAGCGATGGTTGTTGACTTTGATTTTTTTGGGGGGTTTGTTTGGTTGCTTATTGAATATAGCAGTTTATATAAGATCAGAAAGAAGGAAAACAGTTCTAGCTTTAATAGGTTTTCTCTTTAGTTTTGCTCAAATAGGGATTTTTTTCTTTCCGTCAAATGATCTGATTGTGGGGATTTGCTTGATGATCATAGCGTTTTCAATCATGATTGGCAATTCTTATGGATTTACGATAATAAATGAATATCTTTCAGGAGATTTGGCGAAAGCCTCAACCATATTTTTAACATTATCAAGAGGAATGATCGGCATATTATTTGCTTTGTTTTGTTACTTGGTTAACTCTTGCGCACAGCTCGTTTTTTTAACGATTGGAAGTTTAGTTTTTTTGCTTTCGCTCTATTTATATTATTACGAAAACGAAAAAGGCATCAAAGAAAAATTAACAAAAACTGTAACTTTTTTCAATTCAATCTTTATTTTTTATGATAATTTTTTTTAAGCCCACCAATGTCGTTGAATTTTTCAAAGCAATTATGCCTTTGACAGAAATTCGCAACAATTTTCTCATTTTTATTTTTGTATGGACAACCTATTCAGTCACCATCAACGATATTCTCATTGAATTGGACACCATAGGTGGCAACCTTTATTTGAACATGAGTTTATTCAGTTCAATTGAAGTTTTAGCATCTTTTTTGGCAGGAATTATTATAATGAAATTCGATTCAGCGAAAAGTTTGAAGAATTTTAGCCTAATGATTGCATTAATTTTTCTTAGCTTTTTTTTTTCGCCTTCAATTTTTTCGAATTCTAGTGTTTTTGAGCAATATTTACAATATGGTTTTTTGTTTTTATTGTTGTGTGGGAAGTTATTTTCAGAAATTGTTTCAAATTTGATTTATGTTTTCGCTCCGAAATATTTAACAGATGAATTCACAGCATTTTATCTCATTAATGTTCGATTGTTTTCAAGGGTTTGCCTGCTGTTCTTGCCACATATCAATTATTTATTCAGAATGTTCCATTTGCATGTTTTCCTTTTCCTTGCAATTATTTGGTTTTTAAGCAGATTTTTTCTGATTTTTATTAAAGAGGAAGCAGAAGGATTGCCTGAAATTTTAGAAGAATATAAAGTATTTTATTTATATTGTTTAGATTTTTTTTTAAAAAATTCTGATTATAAAGGTTGATTTATCTGGAAGAATGAGCATTCTTTCTGGTTCAATGGGAATGGATTACACTTTCGATAATTTGTTAAAAAATATTGAAATTGGAGGGAAAAAATTGAGCACAATAAGGATGGGGAGACCGAAAAGCTTTGTTTTAAGTCCAATGAAAGTGATTTTGAAAAAAAATAAGTCGTTGGGAGCAAATTTATTGGAAGACGCTTAAAAAACATATGAGGGTGAAATATTTGATATGAAAAGTAAAAAAATAAAATATAATACAAATTAAGGGTGGAATTTTACTTGATAGAAACTGATTCATTTTAATTTCGTCCCATCTAAATTTTAAGTTCATCCCATCTAACAACAAAAAAAATTTAAAAGAGATCGTTTTTCTAGAAAAAAAACTTTGTTTTAATTTATTTTTCCAAAGAAAAAAAATTGTTTTATAACAAATATAAAAAAATTTAAAATTTTTAAACATTCAAATGCTGAAACATCCCAAACCTAAAATCGTTACAATTCCAAGTAAAAACTCAGTTTCTTTCTCTCTTTATCGATTTTTTCTTCTTAAGCTCAAGCTCCGAATCTTCAAATAATTGGCAGAAAAATCGATGAAGCAATCTCAACGAAAAACCTCCCAAAAACTCCCACATCTCCAGAACGCAAGACGTTCGATTATACCTTTCAAATGACTGATCCAAAAGAGAAACATTCGACTTCAGGTGGTTTTAAAATCCCTCAAGGGAATTACGGCAAAAATAACCAATCACTATTAACAAAACCTGATTTAAAGGAGAACATACCAGAGAAAGCCAATTTATCAAGAAAAGAAATGATGAAGCATTTAGGGGTTGCCGATCAAATAGAAACAGATAATGAATTTTTAGAGGAACCGTTCACTGATTCGCAGCTATTGGAAACAATAAAGAATAAGAGAGATATAGCAGATTTGGTGATCAATAATATTGAAAAAAATATAGGGAAAATTCAAATGCATAGAGAACATTTGAAAATTGTATTGTTTTTTTCTCCTATTTTTTTTTAAAAAAAAATCGATAAAGAGAGAAAAAAGCATGAAAAATAATTTGGGGAGGAGTTATTCACCAAAAAATAATGAGAATGTTATTATTTATGATGATTATGATCGCTCGCAATTCGTTTCTCACACTATATCAACAAACGAAAAATCTACAGTTGAAAATGTTGAAGCTCTATTAGTAAATTAACTTGACAAGATTTTCATGTTTATTTAGCAATTGTTTTCACTAAAAGATGGCTCATCAAGAAAAAATGAAAAATATGCAACAAAAATATTTAGAAAGGAAAATACAAAAAATTGATCATTTCGGAAATTCTTTTAATAGAGAAGAAGATCAAAGCTCAAGATCAAAAACTCCCTCTGATAATATATCAAATATGATGACGAGAAAAGTCAAACATATCCCTCATCCTAAGAAAAATAAACTCAAATCTGATGATGATTTTAGTTTTATGCCAACGAATAAACAAATAACTCCAAAAAATTATGAGAAACAATTCAGAAATTATATAGAAAATAAGAAGTTTTTTTTGATTTTTAGATTATTATTAAAAAAGAAATATTTAGTGAGAAAAAAAAAGATTCTGAAAAGTTTTTTGTCGATGAGGAAGGCAATTTTCAACATAAAAAGAAAACTCAAACACAAAGAAGAATTTCTTTAAGCCATATCCCAAAAGATGAATTGGAATTAATGCAGTTTTTTTTTGAAGATATTCCACAAGTAAATTTTATCATAACAATTTTTAAATGCACTTTTTCGTAACTTTTTTCCAAAACTTAATTTTTCAATTTTCTGAATTTTTTTAGTTAAATTCTTTTGTTTTTTTTCAAAATTCAAAAACTTAATTTAATTTTTCACATTTAAATAAATCTCGCCTCTTTTTGAAGATTGAACTTGATGTTATTGTCAAAGAACAACTTGTCGAATACCTGAAAAACAACGAGAAAATCTTGGAGCTCTACGATTTAAACCCCTCTGACTTGAAGCAAGAGCTTCTTAATTTTCGCACCACCAACCCCACCAAAATTACCTTTAAAGAGTTCGTTTCTTTCCTAAAAGTCCCTCGTTCCAAATATCAAAAAACTGAATCTTATTATAATGAAGAACCAGCTCAAAAATTCCAAGAAATAACAATGAATCAATGTTTATTGCAAAAGAAAGAAATCGTTTTATTAGAGAAAATATACAATGACCTCGATAGGCATCAAGATTATATAGTCCCTTTAAAAGAATTGGTCATTAGGATAAAAAATGATGTACATATCGCCAGAATTTTACAAGAACCAGCTATTTATTTGCCGAAAATAAAAAAAGCCATTAATTTCGAACGAGTTTTGAATCAAATGGAACAAGAAGGAGTTTTGGAGACCGAAAAAAGAGAAAAAGAGTTCATTTCATTGAAATATTTCCTGGGTTTTTTGACAAAATATCAGTGGAAACCTTATACTACAAGAGAATTCGGGAATGAAAATGCTTATGATGAGGATTTGATCGTTATTGAGAAAAATCTTCTGCAAATGATGAAAGGTTTTTGATTTATTTTATTTTTCATTCAAAATTTTTAGACTTTTCTCCAATTTTTTGTTTGTTTATTCAAATAAAAATCAATTTTTTTTATTTAGATTGTTTTGACAAAATTTCCAAAATTGATGGTTATTGCAACATCCACGATTTGATCGCCGAGATCCGAAAAATCAAAAGATTTGAATTTCTCGCAGAAGCACCTGCCCGTTCCAAAGCTCATTCCTCACAATTAAACAATGAAACTTTGCGAGAAATCCTTTATCGAATTGAAAAAGAATCTGATGAATATATTGATTATGATGAATTTCTTGAATTTTTCACAAAAAGAGGCAGGCCAAAATTCATGTTAATTTTCAATCCAATTGAAAGAAGTCAAATTCTTCAAAAAAAACTCGATTTTTTCTTCAAAAAAACTCACGAAAATTCTCCGAAAAAATGCTTTTCGCCAAGACTTAAAGAGAGAATTTTCTCTCAAGAGTCACAAAAAAGAGAAAAAGCCTTCAAAAGTTCTGGTAAAAATCGAATTAATTCCCAAGAATCTGGTCACTATAGAGTAAATTCGCAAGAGTCTGAGAAAATTCGAATGAATTCACAAGAATCTTACAAAGATAGGGCTAATTCTCTTGGTAAATTAAGATTGAATTCATCAAAATCTGAAAGATTTCAAGAAAGTGGCAAATTTCCAATGAATTCCGAAGAATCTCCTCAAAGAAAAAGAGATCATCCTAGTGAAATTCGACTGATTTCGCATGAATCTGAACGAACTCCTCATGAAGATATCGTAACAAAGCGAATGAAATCAAATAGTCCAATAAGAAGGTTATCATTAAATGAGCAAAGTCCATTATTCAGAAAAAAACAACCACAGAGAATTGAATATAATGATGAAAAAAAGATCACAAATCAAGAAAAAATAAGAAATATTGATGGTAAAAAGCAGAGGACAATAGATTCCATTGATAGAAATCAAGAAGCAATCAGGATTATTGATGGTTATGACTCAGATCCCGAATATAACACAAGAGAAGACCATAAAAAAACTGTTAAAAATCTCAATCTTTCATTCTCAGACAAGAGAAATCTCAATCAAAAGACTGAAAATGGCAAAAAAACGATAAAAATTACCGTGCCTCAACCTTTTCTATTCGATGAACGAGAAAAACAGAAGAAAACAAGAGAATTGTCAAAGGAAAGGCTTAAATCAAAAGAAAAAACAAGCACTTTCAAAGCTAATCCAGTGCCGGAATTCGTGAAGCAAAGGAATTTATTGGAGCAAATCAACAAAGAACAAGAAAAACGAAGAGAAGAAATAAAGAAGAATTCAAGAATAATCACTATGCAAAGAGAAAAGCCATTTTCTTTCTATTTAAGAGAAAAAGAAAATAAAGAAATTCGCAAAAAGAATCGATTCGAAAGGAAAGAATTCCAATTCAAAGCGAATCCTGTCCCTTGGTCCTGCACAATAAAGCTGTTTCAGCGAATGAATGAAGAGGAAAGGACTAAAAGAGAAGAAAGAGTCTCAAAACAAGCACAAATGAGCTTAAATAATGCAAAATTACCGCCCAGAATGGAAAAACATGAACAAGAAAAAGTTATTTAGAAAAGAATTCTGGAGTTTTCTAAGAGAAATTTTTGTTTTTTAATTAGAAAGCAAATGAATTAAAGTATGGCTTACAAATGTATCAAAAGAATTATAATCAAGATTGCACGTTTCAACCAAAAAGTCCGAAAAATGTGCCGAATTTCAAAAGATTACAAAGGACTTTTCAGAATTTATTAGATGTGAAAAGAAGGAATAAAAGACCAACTTTAGCGATTGGTCCGAAATTTCATGAAAGCAAAGTAATTTCTTCATTATATTTAAATTCATTTTAACTTTCTTCATTAATTTTTTAATTTTTTATTAAATATTAATTTTATCTATAAAGAAAACAATAAAAAGAGAAAATTTAAATGATGAAAAGCCAAAAAATTTCAATTTAGAGGCGAAAAAAGAAAGGAAAATTGATCATAAACCTGTTTATCAGCCACCTTCAACTAAAAAATGGGAAGCTGCACTTGAAAAAACTAAAAAAGAAAGAGAAGTTAAAGACCATCAGTTGAAAGAAAAAGAAAAAGAAGAAAAAGACCGATTCATTAAACAAAACAAAGTTCTATTAATAAATTAATTTAATTGACTGATTGATTGATTTTTTTTCTCTAGTTCAAAAGCCGGGTTCAAAATTCAAATGCAATCATGGATAATACAAAGAGTTTAAAAGAAAAAAAAGAGATAATTTCAAGCCAAATACAAGAAAAAATGAATAATGACAAAAATAGGTATACACTTTGGAAAAAAGAAATGAATGAAAGAATTTCTCAAAGGCCGTTGCTTGTAGAAACAGGTATTCTTTATTGAATTTTGCAAAGTTTTAATGATTAGAATGATATGAAGCCACTAATAGGGATAAAGCTTTTGAAAAAATGAAACAATTGTCAAAATTACATAAGATAATGACAGAAAATGGAATAAAGAATAAGGATATTTTTACGCAAGAGGAAAAGGAAATGATTGGGGATCTAGAATTTTTAAACAAAAATAATTTATTAAAAGATTTAGTCTAAATTGATTAATTTTCATTGTAAAAAATATTTATTTCTTTAATTTTAGATAAGAAATAGTGTGTTTTTTTATAAAAAATAGTGTTTTTTTTTAAATTATTGAAAATTTTGATTTTGACAAAAAAATTTTAATTCATAGTTTTTCTTATTGAAAAAATATTTTTTAAAATTTTATGAAAAAAAGCAATAAAAAGGATAAAATGTTTTTTTTACTTCACTGAAAACAGTGAGATTTGTAAATTAATTTTTTGAAAAATCATCAATTTTCAGATAAGAAAATAATTATTTTAGATTAGCTTGTCTTTGATTTTGCCTTCAGCTTAAATTCTTTGAAGGTTAAAAAGATAATTTCCTTCATTTTGCTTGAAAACAGAAGCATCATCTGATAATTTAATCTCGAAATTTCATTTGTAAAATAAGATGATAAAAATGTTGTTTCGGTTAATATTGTTCTAAGTTATTTCTGATTGAATTTTCTAAAACTTTGACTATCTCATCTTTTATTTTAAAAAAAATAACAAAAATAAAAACATTTTTAATACTTATTAATGAAATTTCTTCAAAATTTTAAATTTTCATGTTTCAGTATTTTTAGCTGCTGCTTCTTTTAAATTCTTCCTTCTTTGAAAATTTTTTTTCGAAGTCGAAATTTTCATCCCCAATTCTTTTAAACCTAAAATTTTGATTTCTTTTTTATAATCTGAAAAAAAAATTTTTACCTTATTTATTGTTATTTTCTTTGAAGAAATTCTTTCTTTTATTAACCTTTTTCTGATTTCGTTTGGAACAAAATGATAAGTTTTTTTGCTTTTTGTGTTGTTGTTAAGTTTTGTTATTTTTATTCAAATTGAAATTTTATTAAAATTTTTAATTACAAAAAACCAAAAAAAAACTTTCAAATATTATCATTTAAAAAGGAAAAATCAGAAAAGTCCTTAAATTTAAAACATGTAATTAATTACTTTTATTTTAAATTTAAATTTTTTAAAAAAAAAATTGAAGTTTTTATGAAAAAAAAATTTAGTTTTTAAGAAGAAAACAAAAATCCGTTTTTTTGTTTATAAAAAAAAACTATTAAAATTAAACTTTCAAATTAACAATTCATTCTTTCAGTTTTATATCCTGCCAAACGTTTTAAGCATTGAAATTTGACCAAAGGTTTAAGCCATTGAAATTTGGCTTCATATAAATAGGTATTTGTCCATTGGCTGGTAAAGGTGGAATTTTGATGAAATTTGGATTTAAACAGCTCTGGTTTGGTGAAGTTAAATTTGAAAATAAATTCCACATTTGATTAAATCCAAAATTTTGAGAGTTCTGTAGGTTTTTCAAATAATTTTCTGAATTATATCTCAGAGCAGTTTCAACCCATTGAGATCTTATTACTTCATGAATTTCAATGAAACAAATCAACATAAAAAAAAAAAGAATACTTAAATCCTTAAAAAGAGAGTCCACATTTAAATTCGTAAAATCACTGCAATTTTCTGATTGCTTTGTTTCATTTTGCATTTCTTCAGTCTTAAGGACTTTTTTTTCATCTGTTGAAAATTCTTCATTTGGCAAATGCTTTTTTAAAACTCTCTTTCTAGTTTTTTTCTTGCCAATTCTGCCTTCTTTTCTAAAGGTCTGTAAAATAGCCTTGGAAGTTGAAAACTTTAGACCGAATTCACGAGCAGCCT
>JFJP01002408.1_pt1 | contig 14672 bp, 14 predicted proteins | sample 431651 | NCBI WGS metagenome assembly JFJP01 (sample SAMN02602958, study PRJNA72255) | Microbial mat metagenome, whole genome shotgun sequencing project. | biome: fresh water; feature: sink hole; material: water; isolation source: purple microbial (photo- and chemosynthetic) mats found in...
CTCGGGGCGGGTGAAGTCGATCAGGCAATCGGCATTAGCCAGCGCGGCCTCGACATCGTCGCCCACCGTTACGGTACCGTGCTGGCCAACAAGTTCGCCGGCGTTCTTGCCGAGCAGTGCGCTGCCCGGCTGTTCGAGGGCGGCAGCCAGTTGTGCGTCGGCGGCGCCGAGCACGGCTTCAATAAGGGTGCGGCCCATACGGCCACCGCTGCCGGCCAGGGCAAAGCGAATCGGATTCATGCGTCTCTCGTCTTAAAAAATCGATTTCTTCGGGGCGGCGGGGATGTCGATGATACGGTTGGCCGGCTGTGCCGGCGTAGTTTCCTGCAACCACTTGTCGCCCGCTACTACGTCGCCCGCCAGGCGCGCCAGTTTGCCCTGTTCGAAAAAAACGGTCAGTCGGCGCTGCTGCAACTCACCCTGACCGGGATTGAAGTAGTAGATATAGTCCCAGCGGTCGGTGTGAAACATGTCGGCAACCAGCGGCGAACCCAGGACAAACCGCACCTGATCCTTGGTCAGACCTGGTTTCAGCTGGGCGACCATTTCCTGGGTAACGACGTTGCCCTGGCGAATATCGATGCGATAAGGCTTTACCGTCGGCGCGGCTGAGCAGGCGGCAAGCAACAGTGAGAACAATATTGCGAAAATTCTTGTCATGGCGCGTCGGGTTTAGTGCCCACAAGGAGCGTAAAGTTGAAGGAGAGCGGGAAACTATATCATTAGCGCTTCAACTCATTCAGCCAAACCCGATTCCATCATGAACGAAGCCTTCCTCACCTCGACCCTGCTGGTCGCGCTTGCCGAGATCGGCGACAAGACCCAGTTGCTCTCTTTCGTTCTCGCCGCCCGCCTGCGCAAGCCCGGCGCCATCGTCGCCGGGATATTCGTCGCCACCGTTCTCAATCATGCGCTCGCCGGCTCGGTGGGCGTCTGGCTGGCGCAATTGATTTCACCACAGTGGTTGCCATGGATCACCGGCATGGTGTTCATCGCTTTTGGCCTGTGGACCTTGCACCCGGACTCGCTCGACGACGACCCCAAGATTCATCGCGCCGGCGCCTTCGTCACCACCACTATCGCCTTTTTCATCGCCGAGATGGGTGACAAGACTCAATTGGCCACCGTGGCGCTGGGCGCTCAGTTTCAGGGCGCACTGATTGCCGTCGTCATGGGCACCACCCTCGGCATGATGCTGGCCAATGTACCCGCGGTTCTGATCGGCGACAGGTTGGCGCAGCGGCTGCCACTGACCGCCATCCGCTGGATCGCCGCGGCACTGTTCATCGCCACCGGTGCATTCACCATCCTCGGCGCACCGGGATTGGCACACTGATCTTGCCCGTGGGGAAACCCGGGGATTTCGACCAGCCGATCGGTTAATTTCGTTTCTTAGGCTGATCGAAGGATGTCAGCAGGCCCCGCAGGATATCGACTTCTTTTTTCTCCAGCGTGGCCCTGCCGAACAAACGCCGCAGCCGTGGCATCAGCCGTTTGGGGCTGGCGGGATCGAGAAAACCGCTCGCCGTCGCGGCGCGTTCGATATGCCCGATGAGCCCATCGACTTCGTCGAGCGTCGCCCGGGCGCCGGCCTCGGCCACTATTGGCGTGTCGCCAGCGCCGACTATTGCCAAGCGCAATTCGTAGCAGGCGATCTGCACCGCCGCCGCCAGATTGAGCGAAGTCCACTCCGGGTTACAGGGAATCATCGCCCAGCGCGGGCACAACGCCAGTTCCTCGTTGGATAGACCGGACGTTTCGTTGCCAAAAACAATGGCAACCTCCCCTCCGGCATTGCCAGGCGCACGAACCACTTCCATGGAAGCCACCAGTGACGCAAGTTCGGCCATCGCCTCGCGCACCCACAGCGGCTCGGTCGCCAGTTCGCGCCGGCGTGCCGTCATCGCGGTGGCGAACACGGTGCCAGCCAGCGCCTCTTCCAGCGTGGCGCAGACTTGCGCGGCGGCGAGCACATCAGTGGCGCCGGCGGACATGGCATCGGCCTGGGCATCGGGAAAATATCGCGGTGACACCAGCACCAGGCGCGTCAGGCCCATGGTCTTCATGGCCCGCGCGGCAGCGCCGATATTGCCCGGGTGAGTGGTGCGGGAAAGGACGATGCGGATGCGGGAAAGTGCGGCAGCGGGCGGCAAATGCGGCGATGGAAGAGTGTTCATATTAGAATTGGCGTCCTCGCAGCTGCGCAGTAATCCACCATGCATCCCTTGCTCAACATCGCCGTCAAGGCCGCGCGCCGCGCCGGTCAAATAATCAACCGCGCCAGCCTCGACATCGAAAGGCTTACCGTCAGCGTCAAGCAGCAGAGCGACTACGTCACGGAAGTGGATAAGGCTGCCGAGGCTGCCATTATCGAGATCATCCGCGATGCTTATCCGGGGCACGCGATTCTAGCAGAGGAGACTGGCAGCTCCGGCAGTTCGGAATTCCAGTGGATCATCGATCCGCTCGACGGCACCACCAATTTCATCCACGGCTTTCCCCAATATGCCGTGTCGATCGGCCTCGCCCACAAGGGCGTGATGAACCAGGCCGTGGTTTACGACCCGACGCGCAACGAGCTGTTCACCGCCAGCAAGGGCAGCGGCGCCTTCCTCAACGACAAGCGCATCCGCGTTTCCAAGCGGGTTAAGCTGGCGGAAGCCCTGATTGGCACCGGCTTCCCCTACCGCATGTTCGACCATGCCGATGCCTACATGACGATCTTCCGCGAACTGACCCAGAAAACCGCCGGCCTGCGCCGCCCCGGGGCGGCTTCGCTCGATCTGGCCTACGTGGCCTGCGGCCGCATCGATGCGTTTTGGGAATTCGGACTCAGCCCCTGGGACATGGCAGCCGGCACGCTGCTGATCACCGAAGCCGGCGGTCTGGTGAGCGATCTTGCCGGCGAATCCGACTATCTGGCTAGCGGCAACATCGTCGGCGGCAGTCCGAAAATATTCGGCCAGTTGCTACAGATCGTCCAGTCGCACCGCACCCCGCAATTGCAGGCCTGACGCCGGCCGCCACCTCCCGGACACGGGGTTTCAGCCTCGAAATTTCAGCCAACCACAGGCGGTGGTTCGGCCACCGGCAGCGACGTTACCGGCACAATCCTCGACTTTTGTTCCGGTTGCACATTACCCGCCAGACGGGCCGCCGTTTCCAGTTCGACAATCCGCAGTTCCTGCTTGTGATTGACGGCTTCGAGCTGATATATCTTTTTGTTTAGACGCGACTGCGTCCAGCGGGCCTTGAGTGTCGCTGGTGTCGTCAACGTCGCCATGATCAGCACGCCAACAGACACGGCCAGCAGCAGCACCATGGCCAGTGAGCCGTCGAAGCGCCATACGACAAAATTCACCGTCACCGGTACATCGTTTTGCAAAGCGAAAGCCACGAGGCCAATCGCCAGGGCAATACCGATTCCCACAATCATTTGCATTTCCATTCTCCTTGCCTGGCTTGCCGAAAAGCTAGCGCGCCAGAGTTGCCAGCGCAGCCCGAACCATTCCAAACCCGATCATTTCCTGTTCCAGACGCAGATTACCGCGGATACGGTTATCGCGCAGATCATCGAACAATGCGCACTCCGCCCCGGTGAGCCTCGGCAAATCGCGTATGAATTGATCGCCCTCCTCGTCCCATGAGTTATTGATGTCGTACTTTTTTATCCATGAGTCATTCAATCTTCGGCGCGCCGACTTCCTCTACCTGCGGAACACGCGGCTGCGCGTCGACAGGGCCAAGGTTGCGGATTTCGCGGCCTTCGGGCGCGGCCTGCAATTCCTTGAAACGCCGGGCGCTGACCAATACGCGGGTTTCCAGCGAACCGACCGCCTTGTTGTAGGCGGCCACCGCATCCCCAAGATTTTTGCCGACGCTGCCCCAATGGTCGGCCATCACGGCAATGCGTTCATAAAGCTCGCGCCCCAGCGCCGAGATGCGCTGGGCGTTGTCGTTTAGCGCCTCCTGTTTCCAGCCGTAAGCAACGGCGCGCAACAGCGCAATCAGGGTGGTCGGCGTGGCGAGAATCACGCGGCTGTCGACGCCGCACTCGATCAGCGACGGATCAGCTTCCAGGGCCGCGCTGTAGAAAGTTTCGCCCGGCAGAAACAGCACGACAAAGTCGGGCGAGGGCTGGAATTGCTCCCAGTAGGCCTTGCGGCCGAGTTTGGTCAGATGGTCGCGGACATGGCGGGCGTGGTCGGCCAACTTGCGGGTGCGCTCGGCATCGTCCTTGGCGTCGAGCGCGTCGAGATAGGCCGCCAGCGGCGCCTTGGCGTCGACCACGATGTTCTTGCCGCCCGGCAACTTGACGATCATGTCGGGGCGCAGGCGGCCTTCCTCGGTGTCGGTCGATTCCTGCTCGAAAAAGTCGCAGTGGTCGAGCATGCCGGCCATTTCGACCACGCGCTTGAGCTGCAACTCGCCCCAACGGCCGCGCGTTTGCGGCGCGCGCAGCGCCTTGACCAGATTAGCCGTCTCGTGGCGCAACTGGCCCTGCGATTCGGCCAGGGTCTTCACTTGTTCGGTCAGCGTCGAATAAGCCTCGATGCGCGCCTTTTCGATGCCGCCGATCTGCTGCTCGAACTTTTCCAGCGTGGCCTTGACGGGTGCAACCAATTCACCGATGGCCTGCTGGCGGCGTTCGAGGTCACCGCGAGCGGCCACCTGCTGCGCATCCAGTGCCGCGCGGGCGAGTTCGAGGAAAGACTGGTTGTTGCGCGCCAGCGCCTCGGCGGAATGGGCCTTGAAGGCATCGGCGAAGCTGTCGCGGGCCTCCATCAACGCGGCTTCGCGCTCGGCAAAATGCGCCCGTTCGCTCGCCAGTTCCGCAACCAGCGTCGCCTGCCGTGCCGCTAGCGCCGACTTTTCGTCGCGCAGCACCGCCAGTTCGACCATCGCGTCGCGCAAGCGGCCATTCAGCAGCCAGACCGCGAAACCGCCGCCCAGCAGCAAGCCGGCGACCAGCGCCAACGTCATTTCCATTGCCATCCCTCAAAATCACAAATCAATACTTGACGCGGGCATAGTAGGTCTTCTCCGCCGCTTCGCGCGCCTGGCGCAGGGTGCGGATGCCCATGGCGTCAAGCAACTTCACCAGCCGCAGGAACACTTCGCCGGTGACGATGGCGTCGCCCATCGCGTTATGGCGGCCGATCAGCGGGATGCCGAGGCGCTCGGCGATGGCTTCGAGTTTGTGCGATTCCTGGTTGGGATGCACCACGGCCGAGAGCAGCAAAGTGTCGAGCACGGGTTGGCTGAAGCGAATGCCGGTGCTCGCCTCCTTGAGTTGCAGGAAGCGCATGTCGAAGGCGGCGTTGTGCGCGACCAGCACCGTATCCTCAGCGAAACGGTGGAATTGCGGCAGCACCACGTCAATGGTGGGCTGGCCGGCCACCATGTCCTCGGTGATGCCGTGAATGGGAATGGATTCCGGCTTCAAGCGGCAACGCGGATCGATCAACTGGTCGATGTTCTCGTGGCGCAACAGGCGGCCATTGACGATGCGCACCGCGCCGATCTGGATGATCTCGTCGCCCGCGGACGGGTCCAGCCCGGTCGTTTCGGTATCGAAAGCGGTGAAGGCCAGATCGGACAGCGAGCGGTCGTCGAGAGCGTGATCTTCGTCCGTGCGGTTGAACAGGTCGAAGTCGTAGAACTCCGGCCGGCTTTCAACCTGGATCAGCGCGGCCCGTTCCCTTTCCACTTCCTGGGCCACGGCAACAGGGATGAACAGTCGGAACAACGACAGTTGCACCGCCGATTCGCGGCCGCAAGTGAGCTGGCCACCGTGGCGGTCGGTAACATCGCGCAGCGTCAGCGGGCTTGCCTCGCCGGCGAGGTGCATCGGCTCCATCTGCCAGCCGAGCAGCAGTTCGGTCGAGATGGAGGTACCTGACCAGAGCATGTCGAAACGCACCATGCGATCGGCAGCGCGATTGGCGGCGGATAGTTCGCTGTCGGCATTGCGCGACAGGCGCAGGCGGATCAGCTTGACGGCGTATTCCTCGTCCAGTTTGGCGGCGAGAAAAGCCATCGCCTGCGTCAGCGAGAAACTGTCGACCTTGACCCAAAGATCGGGCTCGACCTCCTCGACGCGCACGGCGATGCCGATGCGCGCCTCGATGCGTCGCTGGGTGGCGGCGACGAGGTCGGCGGCCAGCATTTCTTCCAGCGGCCAGCGCGATTTCATACTTTCCGCGTAGTCGTTGCTCGCGGAATTAACCCGCGCCGACAGGGCTTCCAGTTGCGTTTCGATGCCGCTCATGATGCCGGCCGAATCCTGGCCGGCCAAACCGTGGCCAGCCGGTTGCGCGAGATGGCGCAAGCCGCCACGGATGCCGCTGATGGCATTACGGCTTTCGTCGGCCAGTTGCTGCATCAACAGATCGCATTGACCATCGTGTTCAAGGTAGCGCGAGATGTTTTCAAGCGTCAGCACATAGCCGCCGATGGCGCGGGTAACGCCCGCGTCGGTGGCCGCGGGCGACAACGACAAGGCGGCCTCTGCCACCTCTGCCGTCCGCGCCGCCATGACCGGCGCCATCTGCACGCGGATCAACTGCCCGGCCCGCGTGGTGGTGACGAAGTGCGCCAGCGGCTGGCTGCCCGTCCGTTCAAGGCGGTGTTGCAGGTTCTCCAGCGCATGGGCGATCAGCGCACGATCCAGCACCCCATGAATGGAGCGACCCAGGCCGATGGCCGAACCCGACGCCTGCGCGTCCGGCGTCAGCGCGCGGGCCTGCAGGCGGGCGCGATTGTTGTAGAGCAGGATGCGGCCATCGAGATTGCAGACGATCACCGGTTGCGGCAGGTCGGCCACCAGCGCGGCGAGGCGGTTTTTCTCCTCTTCCAGCGAAGCCCGGGCCAGGCCAATGCGGGCGTCAACATCGGTAAGCAGGTCATCGCGCTGCCGCGCCAGTTCGTTGGCGGCCTCGGCCAACTGACGCACCTCGGGCGGCCCCTCGGGCTGGATGCGGTAGCTGCGGTTGGCGCCGTGCATCAACCGCAGCTTTTCCGCCATGTTGAGCAGTCCCTGCACATACTGGCGGAAGAGTCCGCGCAGCAGTTGTACGCCCAGGACAAAGCCAAGCGTGGTCATCATCACGCCGATGGCCAGGCGCGGCTCCAGCACAGTAAAGAGAACGCTCCGTTCCTCGGGTTTTAGCTCGGCGATCAGCAGCGCCGCCGTCAGCAAAAACGGCCCGGTCATCAGCAGACCCAGGACGACGATGGCCAGGAGAAAACGGGTGCGTGCGCTCATCGGGCAATTCTAGCGAAAAGGGGCGCTGCCGCGCCCCTTTTACCGTGCATTGGCTTTGCGCTTACGCGTTCTGCTTCAACTGACTCAGGATGCCCGGGTTTTCCAGCGTGGAGATGTCCTGGGTGATTTCCTCGCCTTTGGCCAGCGACCGCAGCAGGCGCCGCATGATCTTGCCGGAACGGGTCTTGGGCAAGTTCTCGCCGAAACGAATGTCCTTGGGCTTGGCAATGGGGCCGATTTCCTTGCCCACCCAGTCGCGCAGTTCCTTGGCGATCTCCTTGGCCTCGGCGTCGCTGGGACGCGAACGCTTGAGCACGACAAAGGCGCAGATGGCCTCGCCGGTGAGATCGTCGGGACGGCCGACCACGGCGGCTTCCGCCACCATCGGGTTGGCCACCAGCGCCGACTCGATTTCCATGGTGCCCATGCGGTGACCGGAAACGTTGAGCACGTCGTCGATGCGGCCCATGATGGTGAAGTAACCGGTCTTGGCGTCGCGCATGGCGCCGTCGCCCGCGAGGTACAGCTTGCCCTGGAAATCGGCCGGGAAATAGGACTTCTTGAACCGCTCTGGATCGCCCCAGATGGTGCGGATCATCGACGGCCACGGTTTCTTGACGACGAGGAAGCCGCCCTTGCCCCAATCCAGCTCGATGCCGGTTTCATCGACGATGGTGGCCTGGATACCGGGGAACGGCAGCGTGCAGGAGCCCGGCACCAGCGGCGTCGCGCCCGGCAACGGCGTGATCATGTGACCGCCGGTTTCCGTCTGCCAGAAGGTATCGAGGATCGGGCAGCGGCCGCCGCCGACATTGTTGTAGTACCACATCCAGGCTTCAGGGTTGATCGGCTCGCCGACCGAACCGAGGATGCGCAGCGACTTGAGGTTGTAGTTGCGCGGATGCGTGGCCGGGTTGCCCTCGTTGGACTTTATCAGCGAGCGGATTGCCGTCGGCGCGGTGTAGAAGATGCTGACCTTGTGATCCTGGATCATCCGCCAGAAGCGGCCGGCATCGGGATAGGTCGGCACGCTCTCGAACACGACCTCGGTGGCGCCACAGGCCAGCGGGCCATAAGTGATATAGGTGTGGCCCGTGACCCAACCGATGTCGGCGGTGCACCAGAAAACGTCGTCCAGCTTGACGTCGAATGTCCACTTCATGGTCAGGATGGCATGCAGCAGGTAGCCGCCGGAACTGTGCTGCACACCCTTGGGCTTGCCGGTGGAACCGGAGGTGTAGAGCAGGAACAGCGGGTGCTCGGCATCGACCCACTCGGGCTCGCAAATATCGGACTGGCTGGCGACGATGTCGTGATACCAGACATCGCGGCCTTCGACCATGTTGCAGGCGCCGCCGGTGCGCTTGACCACGAAGACGGTCTTGACCTCGTGGCCCGTGGCCAGGTTCAGGGCCTCGTCGACAGCGGGTTTGAGCGGAATGCTCTTGCCGCCGCGGCATTGTTCGTCGGCGGTGATGACGGCAACGGCGCCGGCATCAAGGATGCGCTCTTCCAGCGACTTGGCCGAGAATCCGCCGAAGACGACGGAGTGGATCGCGCCGATGCGGGCGCAGGCCTGCATTGCCACCACGCCCTCGACCGACATGGCGATGTAGATCAGCACGCGGTCGCCCTTCTTGATGCCGCGGGCGCGGAGTGCGTTGGCGAACCGGGCGGTTCTGGCCAGCAGATCCTTGTAGGTAACGTTGGTCACCGTGCCGTCGTCGGCTTCAAAAATCAGCGCAACCTTGTCGCCGAGGCCGGCGTCGACCTGGCGATCGAGGCAGTTATGGGAGACGTTGAGCGTGCCGTCCGGGAACCATTTGTAGAAAGGCGCCGTCGATTCGTCGAGCGACTTGGTGAAGGGCGTTTTCCAGGTGAGGTGCTCACGGGCCAGTCGGGCCCAATAACCTTCATAGTCCTGTTCGGCCTCCTTGCACAGCGCATCGTAGGCTGCCATGCCGGAAATCGTGGCCTTCTTGATGGTCTCCTCGGAGGGGGGAAACACACGGGTTTCCTGGACCACGGACTCGATCGTAGACATCTGCACTACTCCTCTCGAAATTGTTATCGGCGGACTGATTTTATGGGCTGCGATATTAAATTGGAACTGTCTTACACAGGACTTACGCAACTTTTTCGAACCTTGGGCGCACCGGGAGAGGCTGATTTCCGATGCTAGAATCAACCGCATCCAACCCGGACACGGCAGAGTATCCCATGCACAAACTTACCCGCACCATGGAAGGCTTCATTTTCTGGAGCCGCTGGTTGCAAGCGCCGCTCTACCTCGGCCTGATCGTCGCCCAGGGCGTTTATGTTTATCAGTTCATGCACGAACTGGCCATCCTCGTCACCAAGGCCGGCAGCCTGGGCGAAGCCGAGGTCATGCTGATCGTACTGGGTCTGATCGACGTGGTGATGATCGCCAATCTGCTGGTCATGGTCATTATCGGCGGCTACGAAACCTTCGTTTCCAAGCTCGACCTTGAAGGCAATCCCGACCAGCCCGAATGGCTGTCGCATGTCAATGCAGGCGTGCTCAAGGTCAAGCTGGCCGTCGCGCTGATCAGCATTTCTTCGATTCACCTGCTGCGTACCTTCATCAACGCCGATCAAGTAGCGGATCGCGTCGTCATCACCCAGATCGCCATTCACGCCTCATTCCTGGTCTCGGCGCTGGCCATCGCCTGGACCGACAAGGTGATGATGCAGACGCTGGACATGAGCAGCCAGGCAAAGCACTGAGCCTAACGCACTGAGCCCAATACCGCCTCAAGCCCGGAACCAGGCCATGACGACGATCCGCCAGGACGATTTCATCCAGTCCATCGCCGACGCGTTCCAGTACATCAGCATCTACCACCCACCCGATTTCATCCAGGCGCTGGGCCGCGCCTGGCAGCGCGAAGAAAGCCCGGCGGCGAAGGACGCCATCGCCCAGATTCTCGCCAACTCGCGCCTGTGCGCCGAGGGGCGGCGGCCGATCTGCCAAGATACGGGCATTGCCGTAGTCTTCCTCAAGATCGGCATGGACGTGCGCTGGGCGGCGACGCTGTCGATTCAACAAATGGTCGACGAGGGCGTGCGGCGCGCCTACACCCACCCGGACAACCCGCTGCGCGCCTCGGTGCTGCTCGATCCCGCTGGCGTCCGCCGCAACTCGAAGGACAACACCCCCGCCGTGGTTCATTACGAAATCGTGGCGGGCGACCAGGTCGAGGTGATCTGCGCGGCCAAGGGCGGCGGCTCGGAAAACAAGGCCAAGCTGGCCATGCGCCGGCTGGTGCCCGCCGGGCATCCTCGGGCTAGGCATCGGCGGCACGCCGGAAAAGGCCATGCTGCTGGCCAAGCAAGCGCTGATGGCGCCGGTGGATATCCATGAACTCATGGACAAGGCGGCGCGCGGCGATAAACTCGCCCGTATCGAGGAATTGCGCCTTGAGTTGCACGACAAGGTCAACGCCCTCGGCATCGGCGCGCAGGGCCTGGGCGGTCTCACCACCGTGCTCGACGTCAAGATACTCGACTATCCCACCCACGCCGCCAGCCTGCCGGTGGCGATGATTCCCAACTGCGCGGCGACACGGCATATTCATTTCCACCTCGACGGCAGCGGACCCGTCAAGCTCGAACCGCCCCGCCTTGAAGACTGGCCCGCCGTCAGCTGGCAGGCCGACGAGAAGACCGCCACCCGGGTCGATCTGAACACGCTGACGAAAGCCGAGGTCGCCGCCTGGCAACCCGGCCAGGTACTGCTGCTCAATGGCAAGATGCTCACCGGCCGCGACGCCGCCCACCAGCGCATCGCTGGCATGCTGGCCAAGGGCGAACCGCTGCCGGTCGACTTCACCAACCGCGTCATCTACTACGTCGGCCCGGTCGATCCCGTGCGCGACGAAGTCGTCGGCCCCGCCGGCCCCACCACGGCGACGCGCATGGACAAATTCACCCGCCTGATGCTGGAACAGACCGGCCTGATCGCCATGGTCGGCAAGGCCGAGCGCGGCCCCACCGCCATCGCGGCGATCCGCGACAACCGGGCCGCCTACCTGATGGCCGTCGGCGGCGCGGCTTACCTGGTGGCCAAGGCCATCAAGGCCGCCCGCGTCGTCGCCTTCGCCGATCTCGGTATGGAAGCCATCCACGAATTCGACGTGATCGACATGCCGGTAACGGTGGCCGTCGACGCCACCGGCGCCTCGGTCCACGAAACCGGCCCGCGGGAATGGCGCATCAGGATCGGCACTATTCCGGTCGTCAAGCACTGAATACTGGCAGCCGTGCCGTTCCGCTAGCGCCGACTTTTTCCACAACCATGATCGGCGTATTCGATTCCGGCCTTGGCGGCCTTTCGGTATTGGCTGCGATTGCCCGCGTGCTGCCGCGCGCCGACCTGGTCTATCTGGCCGATACGGCCCATGTTCCCTATGGCAGCAAGCCCGACGACTTCATCCGCGGACGCGTGCTCACCATCGGCCGCCACCTGATCGAAGCGCACCGCTGCACGCTGCTGGTGGTCGCCTGCAACACCGCCACCGCCGCCGCCGTCAATGAATTGCGCTTGCAACACCCCGGCATTCCCGTCGTCGGCGTCGAACCCGGCGTCAAGCCGGCGGCGCAATCCAGCCGCAGCCGCAAGATTGCCGTGCTGGCCACCGAAGCCACGGCCCGCAGCGAACGCCTCGCCCGCCTGATCCACGAACACGCCAGTCATGTCGATGTTGAGGTCGTGCCCTGCCCCGGCTGGGCCACCCGGGTCGAAACCCTGCACCTCGCCGACGCCGGCGCCCCGGACTTCGCCACGCAGGTGCGCGCCACCATCGAAGCCCTGCTGACGCGCGGCGCCGACCGCATCGTGCTCGGCTGTACCCACTACGCCTTTCTGCTGCACCTGATCGAACCGCTGACGCGCGGCCGCGCCGAATTAATCGACGTTGCCGAACCCGTCGCACGTCAGGTGTTGCGGCTGGCTACAACCAACGCCAGGCCGCCATCCGGTCAGCGCCGACTTTCCTTGCTGGCTACAGCGCGCCCCGAGCGCCTGGCTGCCGCCCTCCCCGCGCTGGGCCTGGGCGAACTAGCCCAGCGCAGCCTCGGCCCGGCGCAACTCGCCAGGATTTGATGGCCCTCACCGCCCATGAAACTCCGGCTTGCGTTTTTCCTTGAAGGCATGGAGACCTTCGGAATAGTCGTCGCTGTTATAGACCACCCGCCGCAACCCCTGAATACGCTCGAAATCGTGGGGCGACATGGTGTGGGCGCCCGCCAGGATCCGTAACTGCTCTTTCATCACCGAGATCGACAGCGGTGCGTTCTGGACAATCTGCCGCGCCATCGCATAGGTGAATTCCTCGATTTCCGTGGCCGGCGTTACATGGTTGATGATGCCCATCCGCTCCAGGCGGCTGGCGGCAATCGGCTGGGCGGTAAACAGCATTTCCTTGGCGATGTGGATATGCGCGGCGTTCAGGAAAGTGAGCAAACCGGTGACGTTGTAAGGCACGCTGTGCCGGGCCGGCGTGGCGGCGAAAGTGGCTTCCGGCGTAGCGATAATGATGTCGCAGGCAAACACCGTCTCGCAGGCGCCGCCCCAGACGCTACCCTCGATCATGGCGATGACCGGCGCCGAGAAGTTTTCCAGTTCCCGGATCAGTTGCCGCAACGGATCGCGCCAACCCAACGGATCGAGTCCGCCCAGGGGAAGTTCGGTAACATCATGGCCGGCGGACCACACCTTGACACCGGGCGCCGCGCGCAGCACGGCGCAACGCACGTTCTCCCGGGTAAATGCGGCAAGGGCCTCGATCACTTCGCCGACCAGCACATGTGAAAGCGCGTTGCGCTTGGCCTCGTGATTCAGGGTGATGGTGCCAACGGCTGCGTCTATTTTGCTGGTAATCATGGGATGTCGCCCCTTTCGAGAAGAGCTTCATTCTAGGCGGCATGGTGGTATTCTGCCTTATCTCGTTTTCCAGACAAACCGAGTACCGGAATGAAACATCCGTACCCAACGGCGCCCGCCACGCCCCCCTCGCATCGCGAAATCGCCCAGAACGAGTGCCGCGTCGACCTTCATCTGGAACGCCACGGCCCGCGCAATCTGATGGACCCGACCCGCACCGATGTTTCGCCGCGCATCCGCCGTGCCATCGTCGAACGGCTACCGGTCGAGGCCATCGTCCTCACCGCCGACATGCGCAATTCAAGCTCGGTCATGCGGGAATCGATCGACATCCTTCAGTTCGCCAACATCCTCGACGATTTCGTGGGCGAATTTCGCACCACGTTGTGTTACCACGGCGGCTGGTTCGACAAATTCACCGGCGACGGCTTTATCTGCTACTGGCTGATCGAAGGCAGCTTCGTGACCACGATGGAGACGGTGCTCGTTTTCGCCGCGAGCGTCATGGAAAGTTTTCGCTCCTACTACCATCCGGCCTTTCTCGCCAACCTGCGCAACATTCCCAGCGGGGTGGGGCTGTCCATCGGCATCGATTCCGGCGCCTGCCACGTCGCCACCATCGCCGGCGACCTCACGCTGATGGGGCCCGCCATGGTCGGCGCGGTGCGCATGGTCGATGCCGCGCGCAAGCCTTACGAACTCCTGCTGAACGCTTATCCCGGCAATCGCCTGACCGATGGTGCCAAGGCTTGCGGCGGGGAACTCGGCGCCGAAATCGAGTACCGCGCGCGGCAATGCCGCGTTAAAACCAAGGAATACCCGGACGGGCAGGAAGCCTATGCCGTCGAATTCCTCAAGGACAACGTCAATCTTTTCGCCTGAATGAAATTCACCGTCGATTCCTTCCGCGCCTGGCCGCACAAAAAACTCACCCTGCTCGGCATGTCCGGCGTCGGCAAGACCTGGCTGTCGTCGCTGCTGCGCCGCCACGACTGGTTCCACTACTCGGCCGACTTCCGCATCGGCAAGCGTTACCTCGACGAACCCATTCTCGACATCATCAAGCAGCAGGCCATGCAGGTCTCCTTCCTGCGCGACCTCTTGCGGCGCGACTGGATCGACATCAAGAACAACATCAAGGTCGACGATCTCGGCCCGGTGCTGTCTTTCGTCGGCAAACTGGGCGACCCGGCGCGCGGCGGCATCCCCTTCGACGAATTCAGCCGCCGCCAGGCCATGTACCGCGAGGCCGAAATCGCCGCCATGGGCGACGTACCCGCCTTCGTCAGGAAAGCCCAGGACATCTACGGCTACAACCATTTCGTCAATGACGTCGGCGGCAGCCTGTGCGAACTGGAGGAACCCGCCGTCATCGAGCAACTGGTCGAACATACGCTGATCCTCTACATCCAGGTCACCACGCCCGAGGAAGAATCAGAACTGATCCGCCGCGCCCAGTCCGACCCCAAGCCGCTCTATTTCCGTCCGGCTTTCCTGGCC
>JFJP01029870.1_pt1 | contig 14669 bp, 9 predicted proteins | sample 431651 | NCBI WGS metagenome assembly JFJP01 (sample SAMN02602958, study PRJNA72255) | Microbial mat metagenome, whole genome shotgun sequencing project. | biome: fresh water; feature: sink hole; material: water; isolation source: purple microbial (photo- and chemosynthetic) mats found in...
GCTCTACGCGCAGCTGCGTTCGTCCTGGACGGAACGGAACGAACCGACACTGGACCTGCGGGATCGTGTGCTCATCGAAGAAGCAGATGAGTCTGACCTGCCGGAGATTCTCGCCCTTCAGAAAGAGGCATATCAGTCGGAGGCGGCCATCTATGGCTATGCAATTGCACCGATGACCCAGACGGTGGAAGACATTCAGGGAACGTTCAAGGAGCTGCTTTTTCTGAAGGCGGTTCTGAACGGAAAAATCATCGGCTCCATCCGGGCGCGCGTCGGGGAAGGCACCTGTTTCATCGGTCGGCTTGTTGTGGCTCCGGACATGCAGCATCAGGGCATCGGCAGACGCATGCTTTCCACCATGGAGACGCTCCATCCGGGCATGCGTTTCGAGCTGTTCACGGGCCACCTCAGCCAGCGGAACATAGAACTGTACGGCAAGGTCGGATACAAACCTTTTAAAACAGTCCGGGTCGGCGAACATGAATCTCTGATTTATCTGGAAAAACGGCCGCACACATGATGGTTGACAGGATGGAGACAATCCTGCTATAATGGCAACAACTTAATCACGATGCGATGAAGGAACCAAGGCTTTCGAAAACGTCTCCCAGAGAACCGGTGGTTGGTGCGAACCGGTGTGGCGTTGAAAACCGAATCACTCCCGAGCAGATTCTCCGATGGATGGCTGAGCCTCCGGTAAGGGAATCCGGTTGATCCCGTTATGGATCCGGGTTTGTCATGAACCTTCGAAGGCCCTTTCCGCGAGGAACGGGTGAAACAGGGTGGTATCACGGGTATTATGTCCTCGTCCCTGCAGAACTAAGAAGTCTGCAGTGCGGGGACTTTTTTGGATCGTTTTTGAGATTGATGCGTCAGCCGGTTCGGCATGACGATGAAAGGGAGGTGTACAGCATGATTGCAGCGGAAGTCATTGTCCATTGCCTCGCTGAAGAGGGCGTCGATCTTGTGTTCGGATATCCCGGTGGTGCGGTGCTCCCCCTGTATGAAGCCCTGCGCGGCGGGGTTCTGCGGCATGTGCTGGTGCGCCAGGAACAGGCGGCCGTTCACAGCGCCAACGGCTATGCGCGCGTCACAGGACGTGTCGGTGTCTGCATCGGCACATCCGGCCCGGGAGCAACCAATCTGGTGACCGGCATTGCGACAGCCTATATGGACAGCATCCCGCTCGTTGTCATCACCGGTCAGGTGAAGACCAGCTACATCGGGCGCGATGTGTTCCAGGAAGTCGACATCACGGGCGCAAGCGAATCCTTCACGAAGCATAATTACCTGGTCCGTGACGCGGCCCATCTGCCGCGGATCATCAAGGAGGCGTTCCATATTGCCAGAACCGGCCGTCCTGGCCCGGTTCTGATTGACATCCCGTCCGACGTGCAGGCTGAAACCCTCAAGTACCATTACCCGAAGGATGTTTCCATCCGGGGATACAAGCCGACGGAAAAGGGCCATATGGGACAGGTCAAACGGGCTGTGAAAGCCATCCGCGAGGCGAAGCGCCCACTGCTGTTCGCCGGCGGCGGCATCTTTCTTTCCAATGCGCAGCAGGAACTGGCCCAATTTGCGGAGACAACCGGAATCCCTGTCGTGCACACGCTCATGGGCACGGGATGTCTGCCGACGGACCACCCGAACCTCATCGGCATGATTGGTTCCCACGGCTTCAAATACGCGAACAAAGCCATGGAGATGGCGGATCTGCTGATCTTCGTCGGCGCGCGCATCGCGGATCGGGCAACAGGCGGCATTCAGGAGGATCTGCTTGCCAATCGCGACATCATCCATATCGATGTGGATCCGGCGGAAATCGGCAAGAATGTCGGCTGTGACATCCCGGTCGTCGGGGATGCCAGGTTGGTGCTGCTGCAGATGCTTCCCTTGGTTCAACCATTGCCGCTTGAAAAATGGCGGGCGGATTTGAAGGCTGTCAAGGAAGCCGAGCAGACTCCCCTCGAGTTCGGAGCGCTTGTCAATCCCAAACATGCCATTCGTGTACTCTCGGGGATGCTGGACGATCATGCGGTTCTGGTGGCGGATGTCGGTCAGAACCAGTTCTGGTCGGCCCGGAATTTCCAGATTCATGGTACGCGGAGATTCCTCTGTTCCGGCGGTTTCGGCACGATGGGCTACAGCATTCCCGCTGCGGTTGGCGCCAAAATGGCGGACCCGTCCAGAACGGTCGTATCGGTGATGGGGGATGGCAGTTTCCAGATGAGCATGTACGAACTCGGCACCATCAAGGCCAACAAGATCGGGCTGAAAATGGTCCTTTTCAACAACAGCAAGCTTGGCATGGTCCGGGAACTGCAGGATAACCGGTATGGGGAGCCGTTCGGCGTCATGCTCGATGACAATCCGGACTTTACGGCGCTGGTGGCAGCATATGGATTTCCTGTCCGCAAGGTGGAAACAAACGAGAAATTGGAGGAGACATTCCGCGAAATGCTGGCACATGAGGGTCCGTTCTTTGTGGAATGCATCGTCGATTCGAAGGAAAGCACACTGTAACAAAGGCGAGGGAAGAAAAGGGGGCGAACATGAATCGACACATTTTGTCCGTGCTCGTGGAAAACCAGTCCGGTGTGCTGAGCCGGGTTTCCGGTCTGTTCAGCCGACGCGGGTACAACATCGACAGCCTGACTGTCGGTGAGACGGAGGATCCGAAAACGTCCCGCATGACCATTGTGGTGCGGGGGGACGACTACATCCTCGAACAGATCAAGAAACAGCTGAACAAGCTGATCGATGTCATCAAAATCATCGAGTTGAAGCCCAATCAGGCCGTATACAGGGAGCTCGCGCTCATCAAGGTGGACGCGCCGCCGGAATCCAGGTCCGCCGTCATCAGCACCATCGACATCTTCCGCGCGAAGGTCGTCGATGTGGGCAAGGAAAGCCTTACGGCGGAGATTACCGGGGACCAGTCCAAGGTGGATGCCTTCATTGAACTCATGAGTCCCTTCGGCATCCGTGAAATTGTCCGCACAGGGCTCACCGCCCTTGAACGAGGAAGCCGCGAAATCAAGGAACACAAAAAGTATGAGGAGGAATGAACCAACATGGCAAAAATGTATTACGCAGAGGATTGCAACCTGTCCCTATTGAACGGCAAGACCGTCGCCGTCATCGGCTACGGCAGCCAGGGCCACGCCCATGCCCTCAACCTGCATGAATCCGGAGTGAACGTGGTGGTCGGCCTTTACAAGGGCAGCAAGTCGTGGGCCATCGCCGAAGCGGCAGGGCTGAAAGTGGCAACTGCAGCCGAAGCGGCAGCCATGGCCGATGTCATCATGATCCTCATCAATGACGAGAAGCAGGCGAAGCTCTATACGGACAGCATCGCAGCAGGTCTCACGGCAGGCAAGTCCCTCGTGTTCGCCCATGGGTTCAACATCCATTTCGGATGCATCAATCCTCCCTCCGACGTCAATGTTTTCATGGTTGCCCCCAAGGGTCCCGGACATACGGTCCGCACCCAGTTCCAGGAAGGCCGCGGCGTGCCGTGCCTCATCGCGGTTCATCAGGATGCCACCGGCAATGCGAAGGATCTTGCCCTTGCCTATGCGGCCGGCATCGGCGGAGCCCGCGCCGGCATTCTCGAGACCACCTTCAAGGAAGAAACAGAAACCGACCTTTTCGGCGAACAGGCTGTTTTGTGCGGCGGTGTTTCCGAACTGATGAAGGCCGGATTCGAAGTGCTCGTGGAAGCCGGATACCAGCCTGAATCCGCCTACTTCGAATGCATGCATGAAATGAAGCTGATTGTGGACCTCGTCAATTCCGGCGGACTCTCCATGATGCGCTATTCCATCTCCGACACGGCCGAATACGGCGATTACATGATTGGCCGCCGTATCATCACCGAGGACACGAAGAAGGAAATGAAGAAGGTCCTGCAGGAAATCCAGGAAGGCGTATTTGCCCGCAACTGGATTCTGGAGAACCAGGTCGGCCGCCCGAACTTCAACGCCCGCCGCCGCATCGAGTCCGAGCACCAGATCGAAACGGTAGGCAAGGAACTCCGCAAAATGATGAGCTGGTTGAAAAAGTAGAGCGAAGGTCGGGCATTACTCCCCAAAAACAACCCCCGCTTGTGCCGGGCGGGGTGCGGTCATGCCGTACCCCCTCCGGCCGGGTGGAGAACAGGAGCCATACATGCAACGGAAAATCCGCATCTTTGATTCGACGCTCCGGGACGGGGCACAAGCGGAAGGCATCTCGTTTTCCGTGGAAGACAAGCTGAAAATCCTCAAAGCCCTTGATCAACTGGGTGTCGATTATATTGAAGCTGGGAATCCGGGCTCCAATCCGAAGGACCTCGAGTTTTTTGACCGGGCTAAGAGAGAAACGCTTCATCATTCGAAACTGGCTGCGTTCGGCAGCACACGCCGCCGCGACATCCGTGTGGAAGAGGACGCGAACGTCAAGTCCCTCCTGACGGCCGATACCCAGACGATCGTCATTTTTGGAAAAAGTTGGGATTTCCATGTAACGGAGATCATCAAGACAACCCTGGATGAAAATCTGAACATGATCCGGGAAACCTTGTCCTTCTTCCATGAAAAGCGGAAGGAAGTCATCTACGACGCGGAGCATTTCTTTGACGGATACAAGGCGAATGCCGAATACGCCATGAAGACACTGGGCGCCGCTGTGGAAGGAGGCGCATCCTGCCTCGTTCTCTGCGATACGAACGGCGGTACCTTCCCGGATGAACTGCAGACCATCGTCGAGGCGGTCAAAGCCGCGTTTCCGGTGGAAGTGGGCATCCACTGCCACAACGACGCGGGCATGGCTGTCGCCAATTCCGTCCTCGCGGTCCTGGCCGGTGCCACCCATGTGCAGGGAACCTACATCGGTTTCGGGGAACGCTGCGGCAACGCGAATCTGTCCACCATCATCGCGAATCTTCAATTGAAACGGGATTATGACTGCATCCCGGCGGAGAAGCTGAAGGATCTGACTGTCACAGCCCGACGCATTGCGGAAATCTCGAACATCGCGCTGAACGAGCGGGATCCTTACATCGGGCACAGCGCATTCGCCCATAAAGGCGGCATGCATATCGACGGTGTCACAAAAGCCACCCGCTCCTTCGAGCATGTTTCTCCTGAAGCCATCGGCAACGAACGGCACTTTCTCATGTCGGAAGTCAGCGGACGCAACACAATTCTGGAAAAAATCCGCCAGGTCGCACCCCGTCTGGACAAGAACTCCCCGGAAACGGATGCGATCATGCAGCGGTTGAAGGAGCTCGAGCATATGGGCTACCAGTTTGAAGGCGCCGAAAGCACTTTTGAACTGATCATCCGCAAGCAGCTCGGGAAATACAAGCCGTTCTTCGAACTGGAGCATTTCAAGATCATCGGGGAGCAGCCCTCATCGGGCGAGTACAGTTCCTCTGCCATCATCAAGGTGAAGGTGGACGGCACCTCGGAAATCTCCGCTGCGGAAGGGGACGGCCCCGTGCATGCGCTCGATCGGGCGCTCCGAAAGGTTCTGACCACCTTCTATCCGGAGCTTGCGAAGGTGAAACTGACCGACTACAAGGTTCGTGTGCTCGATACCCGTTCGGCCAGTGCGGCGAAAGTCCGGGTCCTGATCGAGTCTACGGACGGAGAAAGCGTCTGGACCACGGTCGGCGTATCCACCGACATCATCGAGGCCAGCTGGATTGCGCTGGTCGATTCCATCGAGTATATGCTGCTGCGGGAATTGGAAAAGAAAATGAGGGTATACCTGTAGGAATCAAGACAGGTATCAGGGAGGATGGCATCATGGTGTACAAAATCGCACTTGTCCGCGGAGACGGAATCGGACCGGAAGTGGTCGGGGAAGCAGTCAAGGTCATGGAGATCATTGGCGCGAAGTATGGGCACAAGTTCCAATTTACGGATGTATTGGCGGGCGGATGCGCAATAGACGCAACCGGCGGTCCGTTGCCCCAGGAAACCATTGATGTATGCAAGGAGAGCGATTCCGTGCTGCTCGGTGCCGTGGGGGGATGGAAATGGGATGTGCTGCCCGGCAGCCAGCGCCCGGAGCGGGCGCTGCTCGGTCTTCGCGGTGAACTCGGCCTGTACGCGAACATCCGTCCGGCCATCTTGTATCCGTCTCTGAAGGNNCCGGCCATCTTGTATCCGTCTCTGAAGGAGGCATGCCCGCTTCGCCCCGATCTTGTCGAAGGCGGGCTGGACATCTGTGTTGTCCGTGAACTGACAGGCGGCATGTACTTCGGAGACCGGGGCCGTCGTGAAAGCGAGAAGGGCTACGGGGAAGAGGCATACGACACGGAAGCATACAGTGTGGCCGAAGTGGACAGAATTGCCCGTACCGCCTTCGATATCGCCATGAAGCGCGGCAGAAAACTCTGCAGCGTGGACAAGGCCAATGTTCTTGAAAGCTCCCGCTTGTGGCGCGAAGTTGTCCTGAACGTGGCGAAGGAGTATCCGGACGTGGAACTCAGCCACATGTACGTGGACAACGCGGCCATGCAGCTGGTGCGCAACCCGAAGCAGTTCGACGTCATCGTCACCACCAACATGTTCGGCGACATCCTGTCCGACGAAGCCAGCATGATCACCGGCTCGATCGGGATGCTTCCCTCCGCCAGCCTCGGCGTGACCGGCCGCGGCATGTATGAACCCATCCATGGCTCCGCGCCGGACATCGCCGGTCAGGACAAGGCAAATCCGATCGCCACGATTCTGTCCGTCGCCATGATGTTCCGGTACTCCTTCGGCCTTGAAACCGAAGCGGCCGCCATCGAGAGCGCCGTGACCAACGTGCTGGAGGCAGGGTACCGGACCGGCGACATCATGAGCGCCGGCATGAGATTGGTCGGAACACTGGAAATGGGCAAGCTGATTGCGGAAGCGCTCTGATGCAGGAGAACTGAAGCATCATGCAGAAAGCCATGCTGAACCGGCAAACAGGAAGCAACATGCAGAAAATCACGCCGAACGGCAAACAGGAAGCAGCATGCAGAAAATCACGCCGAACGGCAAACAGGAAGCAATATGCAGAAAATCACGCTGAACGGCAAACAGGAAGCAACATTCGGCAATCACGCTGAAAGGAGACCCGGCATGAACAGCAATCAAATCAAAGTGGGCGTGGAGCGCGCCCCTCACCGTTCCCTGCTGAAAGCCATGGGCATGACGGACGAGGAAATCTCCCGCCCGATTGTCGGTGTGGTCAACTCCTTCAATGAAGTCATTCCCGGGCACATCCACCTGCGCACCATCGTGGACGCCGTGAAAGCCGGCATCCGCATGGCGGGCGGCACCCCGGTCGAATTCCCGGCCATCGGCGTGTGCGACGGCATCGCGATGGGGCATGCGGGCATGCACTATTCTCTGGCTTCCCGTGAATTGGTGGCGGATTCCACGGAATCCGTGGCACTCGCTCATTGCCTGGATGCCATGGTCATGGTGCCGAATTGCGACAAGATCGTTCCCGGCATGCTGATGGCGGCGGCCCGCGTGAACATTCCCACGGTGGTGGTGTCCGGCGGTGCGATGATGGCCGGCAAGGTGGGAGAGCGTTCCGTCAGCCTGACCACTGTATTTGAGGCAGTCGGCTCCGTGAAGGCCGGAAAAATGGACATCGAGGAATTGAACGAATACGAGAATTTCGCCTGCCCCAGCTGCGGCTCCTGCTCCGGCATGTTCACGGCCAACAGCATGAACTGCCTGACGGAAGCCATCGGCATCGGTCTGCCCGGAAACGGGACCATTCTGGCTGTCATGGCGGAACGAATCCGCCTGGCAAAGACGGCCGGCATGAAAGTCATGGAAATGCTCGAGAAGAATATCCGTCCGAAGGACATCATGACCCGCGCGGCGTTTGAAAACGCACTGACCGTGGACATGGCGCTGGGATGCAGCACCAACAGCATGCTGCACCTGCCCGCCATCGCCCATGAGGCCGGTGTGGCCTTCGATCTGGAATGGGCGAACGATATCAGCGCGAGGACGCCGAACCTGTGCAAACTGGCACCTGCAGGACCGCACCACATTGAAGACCTCTATGCGGCAGGCGGGGTGCAGGCCGTCATGAGGGAACTCGCCGGCATCGGCCTGATCCATACGGATCTGCTGACCGTCACCGGAAAAACGGTGGGGGAAAACATTGAAAAGGCTGTGAACAGGAATCCGAATGTCATCCGCCCGGCAAGCGCACCATACAGCGCAACCGGCGGCATTGCGGTCCTGAAGGGCAATCTTGCCCCGGATGCGTGCGTGGTGAAGCGCTCTGCTGTGGACAAGTCCATGCAGCAGTTCACGGGGACCGTCCGCGTGTTCGATTCCGAAGATGCATCCATCGAAGCCATTTTCGCCGGCAAGGTGCAGAAGGGCGATGTGGTGGTCATCCGCTACGAAGGACCGAAAGGCGGACCAGGCATGCGCGAGATGCTGATGCCCACCTCGGTTCTGGCCGGCATGGGTCTGGACAAGGATGTGGCGCTGATCACGGACGGCCGCTTCTCCGGGGCCACCCGCGGGGCCTGCATCGGGCATGTTTCTCCGGAAGCCGCCGCAGGCGGGCCGATCGCATTCGTCAGGGACGGCGACAGGATTTCCATCGACATGGAGGCCTGTACGATATCGGTCAATGTTTCCGAAGCGGAGTTCGCGGAACGCAAAAAGGGATGGCAGGCGCCGGAACCGAAGATCAAGACCGGCTATCTGGCAAGATACGCGAAACTTGTCACCTCGGCCAACCGGGGAGCGGTTCTCGAGTGATCGGGTGGTCGCGGAAGGATTCCCGCGTGATCGGTCCATCGGATGCAGGACGCGCGTGACCGGCCAATCGCGGTGCGAATCTCGCGTGATTGGTCAATCAGGGGTGGTTCTCGAACAACAGGAGGTCAAATGAAGCTGAATGGAGCTGAAATTCTTGTCCAATGCCTCATCGAGCAGGAAGTGGACACCGTCTTCGGGTTTCCGGGCGGTGCAGTGCTGTTCATTTATGATGCCTTGTACAAATACAGGGATAAAATCAAGCATTATCTGACGTCACATGAACAAGGCGCATCCCATGCCGCGGACGGCTACGCGCGCGCAACCGGCAAGGTCGGCGTATGCATTGCCACATCCGGTCCAGGCGCGACAAACCTCGTGACGGGCATCGCCACAGCCTATATGGATTCCATCCCGATGGTCGCCATCACAGGCAATGTTTCGATGGGTCTGCTTGGGCGGGACAGTTTCCAGGAAGTCGACATCCAGGGCATCACGATGCCGGTGACGAAACACAATTTCATCGTCAAGGATGTGGAACAGTTGGCTGATACGATTCGGGAAGCGTTCCGCATTGCGCAGGAAGGACGGCCGGGACCGGTCCTCGTGGACATTCCGAAGGACATTTCCTCGCAAGTGGTTCGCTATGTACCGGCGGAAAAGGTCAAGGTGTCTCCTGTTGTCTCCATGATTCATGAGGCGGACCTGGAAAAGGCCGCCGAACTCATCCATCACAGCAAGAAACCGTTTCTGTATGCAGGCGGCGGCATCATCGCATCCAATGCTTCTGAGGAGCTGCTTCTGTTCGCGGAGGCGGTGAATGCCCCCATCTCCACCTCGCTTATGGGAATCGGCGGTTTCCCGGCGGACCATCGCCTTTTCACCGGCATGATCGGCATGCACGGTTCGAAGACCACCAATCTGGCCATTTCAGAGTGCGATCTCCTGATCGCGGTCGGAGTCCGTTTTTCGGACCGGGCCACCAGCAGTGTGGCACATTTTGCTCCGCACGCCAAAGTGCTGCACATCGACATCGATCCGGCGGAAGTGAACAAGAATGTAAAATCGTTCCACCACATCATCGGAGATGCGAAGAATGTGCTGTCCCGTCTGACCCCTCTCCTCAAACCGATCGATCGGACGGAGTGGGACGCGCATATCCTCGGCTTGAAGGAAAAGTATCCCCTCATGTACATGGATGTCTGCGATGTGATGCCGCAGACCATCATCCGCAAAATCCGGGAACTGGCCGGTCCGGATGCCATCGTGGCGACAGAGGTCGGGCAGCACCAGATGTGGACCGCCCAGCACTACGGATTCACAAAGCCGCGCACCTTCCTGACATCGGGCGGTCTCGGCACCATGGGGTATGGACTTGGCGCTGCAATCGGTGCCCAAGTGGGCATGCCGGATCGGAAAGTCTTCAACATCGCAGGGGATGGCAGTTTCCGGATGAACCTGACGGAACTGGCCACCGCCGTCGAGTACAACCTGCCGATCATCGTCGTCATCCTCAACAACCATGTCCTTGGCATGGTGCGGCAATGGCAGGACATGTTTTATGACCGTCGTTATTCGCACACCACCATCGACCGGGCCACTGATTTCGTCAAATTGGCGGAAGCCTTCGGCGCACTGGGCCTCACCATATCGAAGCAGGAAGACATTGAGCCGGTGCTGAAGAAAGCCATGTCTTCCGGACGCACCACGGTCATCAACTGTGAGATCGGGCAGGACATCAAGGTATTCCCGATGGTCGCGCCAGGCAAGCCGATTCAGGATGTCGTGATCGAGAGCGATTTGTCCTAGGAATCGCATGAAATCAGCACCATATGGCTGTAACCCCGGAGGAGACCGAATGAAGCCAATCATCACGCTCACACTCAATCCTGCCATTGATCAGGTGATTGAACTGGACCGCCTTGTGGTTGGCTCCATGAACCGGGCCTTGACCAGCCGGCCCATGACGGGTGGCAAGGGAATCAATGTCGCGCGTGTGCTGAAAGGTTTCGGCATGGAGGTTCTGACTGCCGGGTTTTCGGCAGGGAGCGGAACCGGGATGATTCATCGTACCCTGGAAGCCGAGGGCATTCCGGCACATTTCATTGAAGTGCCTGGGGAAGTGCGCGTCAACCTGAAAATCCATGACGCGTCCGACGGAAAGACCACCGAGATCAATCAGCCAGGTTTCAAGGTTGACGGGGATGCGGCGGATCGGCTGATGTCCCGGGTGGAATCCCTGCTGGAGATTGGGTCCGCGCTGGTTCTGACCGGAAGTTTGCCGGCCGGCATGCCGCGGACCGCCTATCTGAAGCTGGCCCAATTGGCCTGGAATCGGAACATTCCCGTTTTTCTCGACGCGGATGGTGAAAATCTGGAAATGGGTTTGTCCGGTCAACCCTATGCGGTGAAGCCGAATCGCGACGAATTGGAGCGATATGCCGGAAGCCGAATGGAAGCGGATTCCGACTGGGTTCATGCCATGCGGAAATTCAGGGAGAGCGGCGCGGAATGCATCGCGGCAACCATGGGTCCGGGCGGGGTGATGATGCTCGATGGAGATACTGCCTGGCATGCAGGGGGGTTGCCCATCGTACCGGCCTGTGCGACAGGCGCGGGCGATTCGACACTGGCTGCCATGATTTATGGATGGCATCACAGACTTCCGCCGCAGCGGATTGCTGCACTGATGAGTGCTGCGGGCGGCATGACGGCGGCCAGGCCTGGTCTGTCATTCTGCACCCTTTGCGAGATGCTGGAGTCGGCCGATACCGTAGTTGTTCGGCACATCCCGTCTTGCCCGGAATGACAGAATTCAGTATAATGAGGAACAGCAGGAAGGACGTGGCACAGCTTGCCGGCGTCCTTTCCGTTTTTCGCACCAATTTGACAGAGGTGAAACCGGCAGAACCAGCCGGATTTTCGTTGCATACGCATGGAGGAATGGGAAATGGGCAGACTTTTCGGCACGGACGGCGTCCGTGGGGTGGCCAACACGGAATTGACAGGGGAATTGGCGTTTCAGCTTGGACGGGCCGGCGCGCATGTGCTGGCGGGGGAGACCCATCACACCCCGAGGATTTTGGTCGGGAAGGACACCCGCCGTTCCTGTGACATGCTGGAAGCCGCGCTGGTCGCGGGCATCTGCTCTGCCGGCGCGGATGCGGTCCTCACGGGCGTGATCCCCACTCCGGGCATTGCCTGGCTGCTGCGCCATGGTGGTTACGATGCAGGCGTCGTGATCTCCGCGTCCCACAATCCCGCTGAATTCAACGGCATCAAATTTTTCAACGGGGACGGCTACAAACTGCCGGACGCGCTGGAAGGTTACATTGAGAGCATCCTGCTGGACACACAACAGGAGATCCCGCATCCCATCGGGGCGAAAGTCGGCACCATTTCCCGTCTGCGGGAGGCGCAGGAACTGTATGCCACGTTCGCAGCCGGCACCATACGAGACAGGCTTGACGGCTTTCGCGTGGCCATCGACTGTGCGAACGGCGCCGCCCACAAGGTGGCACCGAAGGCCCTTCGCGATTTGGGTGCCGATGTTCTCGTGATGAATGACGCGCCGGATGGCATGAACATCAACAGCCATTGCGGTTCCACCCATATGGAGAACCTTTCGGCCTTTGTCCGCGCCCACAATTGTCAGGCGGGTCTCGCGTTTGACGGAGATGCGGATCGGATGCTCGCTGTCGACGAAAACGGGGATCTGGTGGATGGCGACAAGATCATGGCCATCATCGGACTGTCCCTGAAGTCACGGAACATGCTGGCCAACAACACCATCGTGGCCACGGTCATGAGCAACCTCGGACTGGATGTGATGGCCCGCGAAAACGACATCCGCATTGAAAAAACGAAGGTGGGCGACCGCTATGTGCTGGAAAAAATGATTGAGGACAACCATGTCATCGGCGGCGAACAATCCGGCCACATCATCCTCCGCATGTTCAATACGACCGGAGATGGCCTCGTGACCGGACTGCAGCTCCTGAAAGCCATGAAGGACGCCGGGAAAACCCTTTCGGAACTGGCATCCGTCATGCAGATTTTTCCGCAGGTTCTGAAAAATGCCCGTGTCAGCAACCAGAAGAAGCATCATTATCTCGATGACAAGGTCATCGCCGCCAAATGCCGGGAACTTGAAGAGACGTTTCATGGTGAGGGACGCGTTCTGATACGCCCTTCCGGAACGGAACCGCTGGTTCGCGTCATGATTGAAGGCCGCGACCAGGCGTTCATCACGGAAAAGGCGGCGGAGCTTGCCAGACTGATTGAACTCCGGTTGGGATGATTCCCGATGCCGATACGGCTGGATTTTGGGCTTGATTCTGATGTAGCTCGCTATTGCGCGTTTACATGCTGTGCCATTTACACACCGGAATCAAGTTTTGATAAGAATGATACTGCGCGATGGGTTTTGATGTAGAATGTCCCTGTTGCATGGGATGCGGTCAATGAGGAGCGGAGTGCGCTGATGAATTCCATGAAATACAAATACCGATTTGTCGGACATGGCGTTTTGGCATTGGGTCCCCGGAACGACCGCAGTGTGATGGTGGACGTCGGCAACATGCTGTGCCCTGGCGTCTTTGATCACCATCAGTTCGTCGGAGGCACGAGTCCATCAGGAGGCAGTGGCCGCTCCACTTCGAGCCTTGTTCCGGGTTCCATGCATCTGATTCCGAATGATATCGATACGTTCATCACGCACAGAGCACCTGACTTTGATGCCTGGCTCGCGGTGTGGCTGATTCAATATGTACATGAGAACAAGTCCCTTCCGCCTTGTCATGAAAAAGTGATTGATTATGTCACGAAGCTGGACGCAGGCTTGATGCAGGTCGACCGGTACAACCTGCGGACACCGGTTGCTGTGGCCGCATCCATTCCCCTGACGCTGGAAGGCGTCGCAGAGGATAGAGCTGAAGGGGTCAAGGGTTCCGCAATGGCGGAAGAACCTGCTGAAGTCAATGGAGCTCTGGAAAGTGAACAGGAAACCGGTCAGACTCTTGATGAACGATTGATGCTGCGTGGCCTTGCCCTGGTGGAGTACATGTTCAGAAGACTGTGGACGCTGCCGGAGATGAGCCGGGAGCTTGACATTCCTTATTTCATGGAGCCGGATTGCCCGTTTGAAGCGGAAATACGGCTTGCAAGGGAAGACCTGGCCCGTTATCACGTTGATTTCATGGATAATGCCTGCACCGAACAGACAAGCATTCGGGTGAGAAACACCAGAACAGGTGCCAATGAACATGTGGATGCGCTGATATGGAAAAAACCGCCCGGCTGCGAGCTTCACAAGCACTGGGCACGGTCGGACACACATGCGCCCAGGGGGGCGGGGTTTGTCATGACAATCATTCCCCAGAGAGGGATGTGTGGTATCATCGATCCATCAGGGCATGTGCGCAACCGGGTCATCCTTTCTGTCAACCCGAACACTCCATATGACCTGTATGGTCTTGCCAAGGAACTGGAACGTCTGGAATTGATGAAGGAAGAAATCGCATACGGAAACGCCCCTTCCGGTTCCCGCAGGGGAGAAATGATCTCAAAGGGCAGTCATCCCAGATTCCCGGATGATTGGTGCACCAATGATGATCCATGGTATGATGGTCGGTCGGACGGATACACCATTGTGGATTCTCCCAGAAGGTATTCCCTCCTGAGCCTTGATGAAATGGCTGATGCGGCCGGCCGGTTCACCATACCGAAAGTGAAGGCCACGCATTGCAGGGTTGTCTATCCGTTCAGTTTTCATGCAGCCAAAACCGCAACTGGATATGACCGGTTATGCGGTGCACTCGCCTTGTCGGACCATGCAACGGAAATTGGGCTGGAAGCTCTGGATGTTCCAAAGGATGCCTTTTATGCGCATTTCAGGGATTATCTTCA
>JFJP01039056.1_pt1 | contig 14667 bp, 12 predicted proteins | sample 431651 | NCBI WGS metagenome assembly JFJP01 (sample SAMN02602958, study PRJNA72255) | Microbial mat metagenome, whole genome shotgun sequencing project. | biome: fresh water; feature: sink hole; material: water; isolation source: purple microbial (photo- and chemosynthetic) mats found in...
GCCATTTCTCGATTTTTAATTATTAATGAAGGATTATCTTGTTCCATTTCTTTAAATGGATCTCCAAGTTGATAACTTCTTACGAATCGATTTCCCATAAAAATATCATTAGCATCTTTCAATGTTGATTTCTTTTCAAAACTATCTTTAGCTCCAAGATTAATGAAATATGCAGTTATATCTTTTTTAGATGAATCATCGATTCTGAAATCATCGAAAAAATAAAATGAATATGTAAAGTTTGGTTTATATTCAGCAATAATCCATGATGGTATAACTAAATCATTTTCTAATCGAATTAAAACTTGTTCATATGAAAAACTGTTTTTATTAATATCTTCTCCAATCTTTTTAAATTCAAAACTATCACCAAATGTACTTTTTATATGACTTTCATAATCTTTAAGTATATCTAATGCAGTTTTTCCTAATAAGATTTTATTATATGAATTGGTATTATTTAAATAATATAAAATTGGATGAATTAATATTAATGTACAATTTAAATATGTTGAACTTGGTGTCGGATATTCTTCAGTTTGGACTTTAATGACTTTATATTGTTTTTTAAACATCACTTGTTCTTCAGTTCCAAGTGTATATAATTTTTCATTTTTATCCATATTTAGAAGTATGCATTTAATTGATATTGAAGGAAAATCTCCATTCTCAATTTCAGTACATAATGTTAAATATACAACGCCTCTAACCTGTAAATTTAATATTGAGTATGATGCTGTATTTGATATCGGACATCTGATTACAGAAAATGCAGATACGTCATCAAATTCTTCACCAAACAATTCTACTTTAAATCTATATTTATGAGATGAGTATGCCATATTCTATATCAAATAAAAAATTAAGGAGGGACTATTAATCCCTCCATATTAATTTTCACAATATATGTTTTTTACAAATTTCAATAATGGTTTCATCTGGTATTGTTGTTGGTCGATTTAAAGGTGATCCAATTATTACATTAGATCCACCCCAATCAGATTCAATTAAATTTAATTCATCTCTGACTTTTATTAAATCGATATAATCAGAATCACTATATTGAGCTATTGTAATTTTTTTACCTATTATCTTACTCGGTTCTTGACCAAATACATAATTGGGATTTTTTGCTATTACACATGGAGTAAATTTATAACCATATGCAACACCACCTCGATGATTTGATTCTATAAAACTTAATTTTTTTGGAACAATTATTCGAGATGTTGTATTTTTGTTTGATTGTTTAAGATTATTATAAACTAAATTATTATATTTATTTAATTGATTGAAATTTCCAGTTACTAAATATTCAATCATATTTTTAACTTTATGTTCAATAGTAATCTTATGATCCGATATCATATATGGTAGTCCTGATGGAAGACCATAAGTATTATAATCTTCAAAATTGAAATAATCTTCTTTTTGATTCTTCCAATTTTTTCGTCCATGTCTATCTGATTTAGCAATAGCTTTTAATCGTAAAATTAAATCTCCATCTAACTTTAATTTATTAGTTAATAATAGAGTAATTATTGCCATTGTTCCAATTGAATCTACATCTGTTTTAACAGTTGTTAAAACTATTTTTTCAAATTTAGAAATAACTTCCATAATACTATCTTGGAAATTAAATATATATTCAATTGAAGTAATTTTGTTTTGATTTGGTGAATGTTGTGGATCAATTGATAAAGTACAATATTCTTCATATGTTGGAATAGTAACTTCAATACCAACGATAAAGTGTGTATTACTTATATTTTTAAAGAATTCGATTTCACCAGATCTGTTTGTAACATTAACATGATGATATATAATTTCTGTATCATAATTCATAAAACTGTTCGTAAGTCATAATTTTAATTGAATTAATCGATTTTGCTTTTTTCATTTTGTTTTTATTGCCATTTAGATCATCAGTTACCAATATCGTTAATTCGGTAGTTACTGAATTTATTGGAATATATCCCTTAGATTCAGCTATTTTATACAATTCATTTCGAGGTTGATCTGCTTTTCCAGTAAAGCAAATTGTTTTTGATTGAGAATTTGATTTATGAATAATATCCAATCTTGATTTCAATTCATTGATGAATTCTTTATTATTATCAAAAAATTCAGTAATTTCAATAGCGCGTTCAATTCCAATTGAATCTATTAATATTAATTGATCGATAGATGCTGTTTCTAATTCACTTAATGATATAGCGTCGAGAATTTTTCTGCTTACACCACGTCCAATACCTTTGATATTAAGTGCAGATACAAATCTCCAATCTTCAAGTTCAATGGATTTAATTCGTTGAATTTCATCAAATAATTTTATAGATGATTTATCAGCAAATCCATCTAATTGTTGAATATCATTTAATTGTAAATCTAATATATCAATTAAATTTTCAACTCCAATATCAATTAGTTTTTCAATAGTCGCACCAGCTAAGAATTCAAATCCTAAACGAACGACTGAATCGGTTAATTTTCTGGATAATTTACCGTTACAATCATTATTGGGACATCTAATATCTGGTTCATTATAAACGACTGTGGTACCACAATCTGGACAACAGTTAATTATAATATTTTTTCTTTCAATTAAAGGTGCTGGAATTACATCAACTACGTATGGAATTATTTCACCTGCACGCTCTATAGTTAATTCATCATTTATTTTAATATCTCTACTAATTATGTTCTTTGCGTTATGCAGAGAAACTTTCTTAATTTCAGCACCAGCAATTATAACAGGTGAGATCAAGCCAACTGGAGTAAGTTTACCTTTTCCAGAACTCCAAATCACATTAAGTAATTTTGCCGTTCCAGAAGGATTACTAGCCTTGTACGCTATTTGTCCTCGTGGATGATGTGAAGTTGACCCTAAACTATTTGAATATTCAACATCATCAAGTTTAATAACTAAACCATCTGTTGGATATTCCCAAGTTTTAAGATCTGATAATAATTTGAACCAATCTAAAGTTTTAAGTTGAGTTGCCGTATAAAGTATTGAAAAATTACCAAAATCAACAAATATCAAAATTCCCGTTAAAGATAAATCAACATCATCTCGATTGAGTAATCCACTACACATACCACGAGGAGTCTTATAAATAGTCCCATCATCCTTTAATACCTTATCCTTATATTTTTCATAGGTATCTTTTTTAATGATTATTTCACCTCGTCTATTAGGTTTTGGATCATTAATCATTGGACCAGTATAATCACATGACTCAACGGTTATTATAGGAATTTTATTCGATAGATTTTCACCATATTGACCATCTCCACGAGTAGATAATATTTGTCCATTTCTATCGGCAGATAATCCATCAAGTTTAGGTTGTAATAGATATGGTTCATTTGCAAATCTAGCATTTTTATCAATCCATTTAAATAGATCAGTATTATTATATACTTTATCTAAAGAAAGCATTGGATTAATATGTTTAACTTTATTTTTTGAATTAACGGCAGAATGTAATCTATTTAATCTACTATTAGATGGATCTAATTCAGATAATTGAATTAATAATTTATCATATTCTTCATCTTTAATTTTAGGATCGTTTTTTATCCAATATTGTGAATCATGATAATCAATTAATTTTTCTAAATCATTTACAGTTATATTCATAATTTCAATTTAATTTCTGATATAAATTTTTCAACATCATATTTCTTTTTAAAATCACAACCGCGAGATGCCAATTGATCTGCAATTTCATTACCGGGAACTCCAGAATGACCTTCAACATGTTTGAATGTAACTTTATGTTTATGAGTCATTGTTTCGAGCAATGTCCATAAATTTTTATTTTTAATTGGTTCTTTATTTGCATTTTTCCAACCATTTTTTCGCCAATTATTAATCCAACCTTTATTGAAACCATTACATACATATGCTGAATCAGTAATAATATTAACATTACATTGTTGGGTTAAATTAAATAATGCTACGATTGGTGCGAGTAATTCCATTTGGTTATTCGTGGTGGCATTGAATCCATAACTAATTTCTTTTGAATGTTCATTATAAACTAGATATACTCCAACACCACCACGACCAGGATTACCCTTGCACGCACCATCAGTGTATGCGGTAATCGTTTTCATATTATTCTACTTCCTCAGGAGTTTCAGATTCATATTTTTTATGTTTTTTAAGACAGTTAAAATTATGATATGCAATATATCCATATAAAATTAACATTATTATTGCAACAATTGGACTTATGAATGGAAGAAATGATATTCCAACTTTAAATGCTATAACACCACCTAATCCATATACTTTAAAAATGAATCTGATTACAGGATTTCCTTCAGCTTCACCATTTTCTCCAAGCTGAAGAATATTAACTGTTTGATATGCATCAATTAACATTAAAATGCAAGCAGCTATCATAATAAAAGTCATTTCAATTCCTATTCCTTTTTAAATTTTAATAATTTAGACATTGTTCCAGGCACTTTTGCTTCATTAATAAATTGTATAATGTCCCAATCTGGAAAATAATCTTCCAATTCATTAATTATTAATAATAATATTTCATTAAATAACGATAAAGCGAAAACAATTTCAGTATTTCCAGTAACTTCACTTTTACATAATGCATTTAATATAATATGTAATGATCCATTTAATTCTCGTTCATGAAATTGAAAATCTTTAATTACTTTAATTTTTCTTTGATCTAAAGGATTTTCTTTAATATCATAAATTTCTTCAACTTCAATTCTAATATAATTAATGGTTTCAATTGTAAAACAATTAACCATTAAATAACGACTGAAAATAATTTCATCTTCAGTCGCTATTATTTTAAATGGAACACTAATTTGATAAATTGAGTGTTTTTGAATTTCCATTAGAATGGTACATCTTCTCCTGGCGGAACGGTTCCACCACCATGATTAGGGAATCCCATATTTTGATTAAACCCTTGACCAGTTCCTTGTTGAACAGGACCAGCTGCATTCGGATTATATCCTGGGGTTTGTTGTGGGTGACCCTGTTGACCAAATTGTGGTTGACCAGGATTATTTGGATTGAATCCACCTTGACCTTGATGTGGACGTTGTTGACCTTGTTGACCAAATTGTGGTTGTTGACCAAATTGCGGTTGTTGATTTTGTTGAGGTTGTTGACCAAATTGTGGTTGACCTTGTTGACCACCATGTCCATCAACATTATCTTGACGACTTTCAAGAGATTCCCATTGTTGAACAACAACTTTTGTGCTTTTACGCTTCTGCTGAGTTTGTTTATCTAAAAACTCATCAGTTTGTGGATACCCACTAAACCACATTTTACTACCTTTCTTAAGATATTTTGCTGCATTTTCAGCTTGAGTTCCAAGAAATGTTAATTCAACCCATTCTGTAGCTCCATAACTTCCATCTTGATTCTTTTTGGGAATCTTGCACGCAACTGCAGTTTTTCCAAAAGCAAATCCACTTTGACTATATGCAATTTCAACATCGCGTCCCAAATGTCCCCACCCAGTTGTAGCTAATCCCATTTTAATCCTCTTAAGTGTTTATGAATGATATTTGTGCTGCAATTATTGATTTAATTGCACTCGATGGTTGATCAATAGTTGTTGGCATATGATATTCACCACTATTAGTCATCTGAACAATTAAATCCTTCTTTAATGATTTACTTTCATTTTTAACTGTACGTAATTCACGAATAGATCTATCTACACTATGAGCGAGCAACGCATCAAATTCCATTTGTCCCAAACGAGATCCATTAGCAATAATTCCATTTTTACTGCGACCTTGTTGTGGTTGCTTACTACTAGATTTATATGATCCGAAATCTCGACTAGAAATTTTTGATGATGCTTCTTGCTTTAATTTAAGCATATAAATCGGTAAAGTTAAAATATCTTTAATTATGATATCTTTATTTGGTAATTCAATAACTGAATTTGAATTATAAAAAGATGTTACATCTTCTTTTTTCAATCCTAATTTTTCATACATGAATTCAATTAATTCGCGCTTATATAATATCGGTTCATTAGGATTAATTCCAAATGAATTTTGAACACGATCAGATAATTCATTATAATTAAAACTTGCAAAATTTGGTGCTTCTAAATATAAACCAACATCATCTACTGAATTTAAAAATTGTTTCTTTAAATTTGGATCATGATCTATCGAACTTGCTAAATGTTCAATACGCAAAGCATATAATGGATCACCTAATACATTTGCTAATCCCGCTAATTTCATTAATCCATCAGATGTTGTTTCAGGATTAATTTTAATTTGGTCTTCAATTAGATGAACTGCTTTAGATATTATACCTTCTGGAATTTGACCCCAATTCATTCTAGCAATACAACTAATTGGTCCAACTAAAATATCAATCGGTTTATGTGAATCCATTGCAATTGGTCTTAATTCATCTGGAAGTATTAATGAAATAATCCCTTTATTTGCATATCTATTAGCAAGTTTATCACCAAGCATTGTTGTATTTTCTTTAGCTACTTTTAATTCAATAATATATGCTAAATTTTGATTATTATAATCTAATGCACCAACACTTTGTTTTTCTAATAAATAATATGATGATATGATTGATTTAATAAAATCACGATTATTATAATTATTTTGTAAATCACCAGTTATTGATCTAAGTTTTGATAAATATTGAGAATATTCATTTTCTAAAACTTGTTGTAGTTGTTTATCAATTAATTGTTGATTTGATATTTTATGAATTTTTATATCTACAATCTTTCCATTTTTAATTCTACATGGGATTGGATTGGATTTAAAATATAATCTATTATTAACCAATGATGTAAAATCAACAATAGACATTGATTTTAACATTTGAATTACATTTTTATTATCCGTAATACTAACCATAGCCAATGTATTACCATTAATTGTTTGTCCAATATCTGGAATAAACCCTAATGTTGAATTTGGATAGATGTTTTTGAATAACGTTTGAGCATAAATCGGAATTGTTATACTTTCAGATTTAGTTGCTCGAGCACGATTGCAAAATGATTCAGAAACGACAATAGCATCTTCGTGATTAAACCCAAAAAATGGAACATATGCAGTCCATGCATTATATCCATAAGCTGGTAATCCATAATTAAATGAATCATATTCATAAAGAATATCACCACGTTTAAAAGGACCTAATTCTTTTTTATAACGAAGTATAGTCGAATATAATCCACTACAAACACGAATATTTGGAGTTTCATAGATTTCAACTACATCTTTTCCTACATCATATACAACAATCATTATTTCATCGTTTTGATATTGAATAACACCGTTGCTTGGAGCTTGTAATTTAAATAATGTTGAATTATTTGTTAAATGTCTAAATTCAGATCCAATAACTTTAGGAACATCGCAATTAATATGAGTAAGAGCTTGATTAAGTTGCTTTGCTGCCATCTGAAGTCTAGTACTATCAGTATGCCCTAAAAATGGTATAGAGCATAAATTGCATGATGTGTATAGTTTTTTGCTCATTATATTACCTAGTAAGATGTTTCATTATATAATGATTTTCTTTAAAAATCCCAAATCTTAAATCAATTTCTTGATCTGGAACTAATGAAACCATTTGACCGGGTTTCGTATTAGTTATTGTATTTGAACAAATTCTACATTTATGACTTTCATGTAGTTCAGAAACAGATTTTGGTAATTTGCTACTTGCTGCTGGATTTTTAAATGTAGCTTTATGAGATATAATGGAACTAAATCCATTAACTGTATCATAAAACGATTGTCCATCTAACATTGTGAAAAAGTGTTTTGTAAATCCGTTTTGTGGAAACATTAATGATCTTACTGATTTTTTATTACTCAACATTTTTGATGATGTTGATACATGTTTAAAAAATCCTTTCATTAATTGTTCAACGAATGTTAAACGTTTATGATTTAAATCTCCAAATTTCGGTTGAAAATCATCTATTAATTTATCAAATGCTATTTTTATTAGTAAATCAACAGATGGTTGTATTCCATAATATTTTTCATATAATTCATATGTCCAATCATCAAAAATTAATTGGTTCATTTTAAGTTTAATTGATTTAGGATCTGGATCACATTTTAATTTATTTCCAAATAGATTAAAAATGATTTCGTCTCTCTTTGAATTTAAACTAATACCCAATTTATCTTCAATCAATTCAATGTTTCTTGGGTGCCAATCATGAATTATTAATTGTATAAAATCAATAAATTCATAATTATCTTGCATAAAAGTTACTCGTTTATCTTTAATATATAATGATATTGGTTGAAATAGAGAATATATTGAAATGCTTTCTGTTTTTAACACAATTGGTTCATCTGAAATAAAGAATATTGGTACAAAATAACTTCCATTTACATGAAAAAATGTTTCATCAATCAATCTTGGTATATATGCATGTAATAATGTATCTTTATTAATTGTTGGAGGAAATAATTTAACAGTTAATAAATCTGTTGCATAATAAGATTCGCCATGATATGAATAATCTTGTTGTATATCAACAGCATTAATTTTAGGATTATAAAAATTCGGATCATATAATAAACCGAATTTAATTAAATATTCCATACTTATTTTAATTAATTCTGGATATAGCATATATTGATGTACACGAAAATGTCGAATGATACTTTCATTTGTTTCTCGAGTTAATAAATTCATAATATCCTTAACTTGAATGGGACACCGAAGTGTCCCATTTTTTAAAGTTCATTCCAAAAACGTTCTAATACAGTATTATTTGTAATTGGTAACGGATTATTCATATCTGCAAATTTACATATCGATTTTTCATTTGGTTCATATAATAATCCTAATAATTTTGAAACTATGGTGTGTAATATTTTTACATTTAATTTTTTTGTTGGTTTAACATTAACATCATTTTGTAATGCTATTCGCCAAATTTCACCAGTTTTTGTAAGATACATATTGCATAATACAATTTCAACAAATGTTGAATATATTTGTCCAACAGATAATGCATTCATAATGAATTTTCGATATACTTCATCAATTGGTATTAAATTTGCTGTTAATTGAGATTGAGTTAATTTTTTAACTTCTTTAATTGTTTCGGTTACATCTCTATTTATAACATTTGACATATTATGATAAAATACATGAGTTTCTTCTTCATTAGAATTAATTGGCATAATATGTCTAACATAATCAATACCTTTAACAGACTTCATTGTATCAACTTCATTATCTGTTAATCTTGGTGAAAAAATCATTTCACAATGAGTATCGTTATTAATGATATCAATCATATTATTTTTAATAATATGAATAACATTATGGTTTACTGGAAGATCACTACTTCCTGATGTATGAAACGTTCTCATTGTTAATTGTGTAAGTCTTTCAGATATTGATTGACCAGCTAATATTCCAACATATTTGCTTTTGATGCCTGGATAATTTCCAAAACAAATTTTACAAATTTTAAAATTATCATTAGCACAACACAATGGTGATCTAAATGAATATGTTTTACCAACTTCATCATCTGTATTTATTGGATCATACTCTTTAACATATCCATTATGATCTATATAATATTTATGCCTTAATGAATCTGCATGTGATTTACTTTGTATTTCAATACTAAATCCGAGGATTGTTCCACAATCATCTTTATCCAATTCAATAGGAGAAAGATTAACCACCATACTCCTTTCAATATATCCACTATCAGGGGTTACTTCAGACTTATCAGTAATACCCTTTCTTGTTCCTGATACAGTTTGAAAGAAAGTATCTTCATCTAATCCACCAATAATAGATTTAGTTATCGGAATAGAATCAATTATATTATTACTATCTGCAATATATCCAATTCCACATAATAATCTTGATAATTGTGTTTTATTAACTTTAATTTCAAGTAAAGCTTTAAGTTTATATTCTTCTGGAATTGCATTATATACTTCATCTTGAATATATTTATAAATATGTTGACCAATATGTGGATTTCTTGGTAATTTATTTATAAGAAGTTTTGGCTTTTCAATATTTAAATTATTAAATTCATTTAATGAAATAGTTAATGCTAATTCCGGATGTATTGATACAAACCAAAACATTCTCTTTGATAGATTATGCATTCGATTATTATACTCATCAATACTTTTACTATTTTTATGAATTAATTTTGAAATGATTGCACTGCCTGAGAATTTTGTCACAACAATTTCACTAAAATCGCACCATTTGTTAAATAAGCACACCCCATATGAATAGATCTTATTATTGATCTTAATTGGAGTGTGTAGGTATAACATGTGATTAAATGATGATGGAATATCTGCTAATGAATTAAATTCAAAGACTTCTGAATTTGAATCTATCTTAGTTGATAATAGTACATATATTGGATAAATTCCATCCAATCTTATTTTTTGTATATAACTATCATTATGATCATAAATAATTTCATTCTTAAGATATGCTTGACGTTGCATTTCTTTTTGAGCTTCGGTATCATGAACTCGATACAAAGCGACTGTATCCCCATCATAATCCGCGTTAAGAGGTTCAAGTGTTAAATTGGACATGCCAATAGTATCAGTATCGGTTACACCAACAACTTTCACTACAGGCGCGCCATATCTCCATAAAGTTGGTTGACGATTTATGAATAATAATAAGTTATATTCTTTATCATTATCATTCAACATCCAATTAATAAATTCATTAACATGTATTAATTTATCTAAATTAACATACATGTCTGTAAATTCAACATATGGGAGTAGTTCATTATATTTATCTTTATTATCTCTAATTATATTTAAATAATATAAATATTCAGTGAACCACAATCTTAAAAATATCTGTTTAGATATAGTAATTTCATATGCTTTTAAAGCTGGATTTGATACAATATGAGCTCTTGCAGAAAAATCAATAGATCTACCAATAAAATCTTTTCTAATATATCCGGTTTTTGTTCCGAGTGAAGAAATTATTAATTGATAAATAGTGTTAATATGACTTTGATATTTACTTATCATTTGATCATATTGTTTAATTTGTACATCATCAACATAATGATTTATATCATCATTTTGAATACTTAATTTAATCTTTTCAACAAATTCATCTCGTATTTTTTCAGAATCTAATATATTTGGCCAATCGAAATTAGCTATTTTAAGAATTCTGCAATATTGTTCATTAATTTCATTTGTTGTTAATATCTTTTTCCCTTTTTTAACTTGGATTCCAATATCTCTAGATTTTGGAGGAGTTACTAATAATTCATATGAGAAACAATTATCAACAATATCTTTGCATTTAGCATTATAATATATATTTGCTCCAACATATAATGCTAAATATAATGAATATATTCCAGTAATTCTTAATGGAATACAAGATCCGTCATTAATGAACGTATCTACCATTTTAGGTTTAACGATACTTCCACGAGCAACAATTAAAGATATGAATTTACTATGTTCAATATTTCGATCTGTTTGATGTGGATCTAATATATTTTTATTAGTTCCAACTAATAGATCTAATTTACTTTTATATGATTTTGAATTTTTGTAAAATGGAAATGGTAAACGTATTTTAGCAAAAGTTTTATATCTTATTTCTGGATCGGAACATAGTACACCACATTTTTCACAACGGCGTCCATCATGAAGAATTTTACTATTTAATACACCACATGCACATTTCCAAGGTTTAACTGGACCAAATATTTTTTGACTGAAAATTCCTTCTTCATCAATTTTATTTAATCCATTATTAAGATAAATTTTATCACTTGTTACAACAGCTAAATTCGTTTTATCGATTATCATTTTTATACCGATTAAATTAAAATTCCGATTTCATCGCCATCTTTAAGTAATGTGTTATGTACTAAAGCTTGAATTATTGCATATCCATCACGAATATTTCTAACATCAAATTTTTCTGCACAAAGACCATTCATTTTAATAACATTATATGAATCCATATTTCCAGTAAAGTTAATTGGAATTTCATATAATCTACCCATAGCTAATAAAGATTTACCATTAGTACTGATTACAGTACCTCTATCTCCAGTAGCACACATCGTATAATTGATTTTAATACTATGATTCAATTTAATTTTAATCGTTGGATTTTCCACAAATATCTCCTATTTTGGTTTTATACTAGTAACAGTATTTATTTTTAATAATAACATTAACGCTGCATATAAATGTTTACATACATAAGGTTTAGTTTGATTTTTTGGTAATCTTTCATCTTCAACTGGACCATATAGTGAATCATATTTCCATAATAATGTCTTACATTGAAATTTGAAATTCATACATGTGCAATGCACTTTAATTTTTGTATTATGTGTAATTTCATGATCTGTATTTAGTTCAAAAATTAATGTGTGATGTTTTCCAGGTTCTGATGATTCTTGTAATAATTTAATTAAAGTTATTTTTTTATCTTTATCTATTTCACATGAAATAAAATTATTTTTATTAAGAGTCAAAATTGTTCTATCTTTAAAAAATAATGGTTTTGCTAAAAAATACGAAATCGGTAGACTCATAATAACCCCTTAAAATATTTAAAAATAATTAAATGATCATTTTTATTTTAAAAAAATCCTTTTTATAAAGAATTATATCTATATAAAGAAAGACAAAATAAAGTAAAGTAAAAGATATATATCTATATTATCACTTCATTATTAATTTTTTTATATATATATAATAAAATACAAAACTATTTCTTTTTGTATTTTTCTATTAAAAATTCTTTTATAAGGATACAATTATATGTTACCATGTCGATTTATTTTAATTAATCAGCAAGCATTTAAAGGAGTTCTGGAATTATCGGTTGTTCCAGTTAACGATATTTTAATGTTGCATATTAATGTGCATCAATTTAAAGGAGTTGTAACAGAGACTATTGTGCAATCATTTGATGTTAATTCATCAAATCGTAATTTCTTCTCAGCGTTACCTTTGGAAAAGATTTCATATGTTGAATTATCTTTAAACCAATCTGAAGAATTATTCTTGTATATACAAAATATGTTATCAAGATTAACGATGTCTGATCAATTACATAAATTAGTAATTATTCATTTAGTACTATTTTTAAAATATGATCAAATATTTAAAATGAATAATTTCATTAATCAATTTATAACAACATATGAATTGGTTCGAATGAATTTGGTAGTTATTCAAAATAAACAAATACAACAATCAATTAGTACTAATGTTACAAATTATCCAATAGAGACAGAACAACCAATAGTTGAAGATATAGCCGTTATTGAAGTTGAAAATCCAGAAAATTCAACAGAAATTTCTCTTTTAAATGATTGTCTATTAATGAGTCCTAATATATTAACAACTTACTTTATTAGTAAACAAATATCAAGCATATTAAATCAATCACATAAAGAAAAAATTCATTTTGAATTCAATAAACAATCTGTAACTATTCACATATCACCGTTAATTCATCAAGAATTAATTGAAGTTAGTGATGATCATTATACTGATTTAATCAATATTATATCATCATTTAATTATACACAAGAAGAATATATTACTAAATTGCGATTTTTAGTTAGACATTTAATTTACATAATAAATAATTATGTAAAATCGAATAATAGTTTTTTCATAACTGTCAAAATAATCGAATTTTTAATATTAATATACACAATAAAATTATCACCATCAAGTTTAATTTCAAACATTAATACTAATTCAGATGCAAATTCTGCCGTTCAAGCATTTAAAGAATCTATTCAATATTTAGTTAATTATGCTATTCAACATATAATAACTCACCATATTGATCAAAGGCAATTAACACATAATGAAATCATTTTTAAACATTATCCAAATATAGAATATTTTGAAGATGAATTCAATAGTGTTGAAATTAGACAATTATTGTCAAAAGAATTGTATTTAATGGATGTTGATAAAGAATTTTTCATTAATCAAGTAATAACTAAAGTTAATAAAAAATCAACAGATATTAAATCTGATAATGTTAAATTAATATTTAATAAATCAATTAATATTGATATTAAAAAGATATTAGAATCAGAGCCGTTAAATAATGGTTCATGGTTAGATTATCAACTAATTAATCCTCAACAAAAACAATTCGATAATCATACAATTATAACAAAAGATTATCTACAATTGTTACAAATGAATAATATTCCAAACTTTTCAAAAGCGTTGATTAAGGATATACACCCAATATTAACTAAGTATGCTAATATAATTATTAATTTTATATTTAAGGAATTATCCACTTGTGATACCAAACATTCTATTTCAACTTTATATTTATTAACTGTTCATATTAGACCTTATTTACATAAGGATGCTACTAATAAGACTGAAATGTATATTTTATATAGAATTGTTATTCCATATTTATATGATATATTTAAGATTAATTTGTTTATTGATTATTTTCATTAACGGAGAATTGAAATGCTGACGTATAAAGAGTGGAGTACTTTTTTAAGTGATATTGGAAATTGGCCATCTAATAATTATATTTATCCTAATGATTGGGGTAGTTGTCAATATTATACGGCAAAATTGATTTATGATTTA
>JFJP01039058.1_pt1 | contig 14666 bp, 12 predicted proteins | sample 431651 | NCBI WGS metagenome assembly JFJP01 (sample SAMN02602958, study PRJNA72255) | Microbial mat metagenome, whole genome shotgun sequencing project. | biome: fresh water; feature: sink hole; material: water; isolation source: purple microbial (photo- and chemosynthetic) mats found in...
TCGTTAGATTCGATTAAAGATAGTTTTAATTCATTTGATATTTTCTTATTTTTCAACCGTTCTATATTTTGCAATTTTATTCTTATAAATCTAGATTTTGCATTATCATAAACTTCAACTTCTTTACTATTGGTAAGTACAATTAAAACTATAATGATAAAAGAACCAATTCCAAACGTAATAGTGCCAACAACTAAATTAGTTAGAGCAACCATATATGCAAACATTAGTAATAATGGTAATATGCTAGTATAGTTACCGGACTTTATTAATTTATCTAATCCCGTAACAAGCTCTCTACCTGCACCATGTCTAGTGGCAAATTGATCAGCTAATTGTTCACATGAATTAATATCGTAGATACTTTTACCTAATTCAGATACGGAATTATTAATAGCACTATCTAAAACAACACAAGTCACATTTCTCTTATCTTTGGTATTTAGCAGAGCTTGTCTTTGCTCAGATGTCATCTTTAAAAGATCCATCCCTTTAGCAAAAATAACTTCTCTGCTTTTCTCAGGAACATTTTCATCCAATGCGCGAGTCATGCCGGCTAATACTTGATTAGTGGTAATTGTTCTAGACAAAAACTCCATTGCTGTAAACGCGTGTCCAGTTTCATGTAACATAATAGCAGCTACTTCACCTGAAGTATATTCGGAATTCATGTTAAACATTTCTGCTGGAAGCAACATATTTAGTTCCATCTTCTCAAAAACACCGGATACTTTAGATGTATTTAAAGACACCGTTCCTTTAACAACATCTTTCTCCATAGCTTTTAATAACGGTCTCACGTCGCCGTAACTATCCCATTCAGAATATTCTTGCATCAACTCTCTGTCACTATTACTAAAAAAAGTATGATTGATAGTAAGTCTAGGTGAATATATAGCGGGACCACCTTCTTCAAATATAATTTTTAAATTAGTGTGTTTTTTAATTGACTTGGAAAGTGGCGAAAATACTTCTGAATTAAATTTAGGTAGAGTTGTACCTTTATACATAGACCTGATCTCGTCTATGCATGCAGTTAAGTCTTTAAAAAAATCACCGTTTTGAAAATCTATTGCTTCATTTGCAATATGATATTGCATGATTTTTTTCATTTTATTTACTTTTAAAAATAGATTAATTTGACTCATTATTTGAGTCAAAAGGAATATGTAAATGACAACTAATTCACCTCAGCCGCCTATAGAATGTCGCTTTGCCACATACGTAAAATCTAAAGAAAATAAAGACGATGATTTACATGTAATAAAGGAAATCATGCATTTAGCTGATGGTACTTTAAAACCTAATCTAAGACTAGTTAAAAATTTTCATAGACCGTATTATGTTACTAAGAAAAACTTTCAGATACATAAGAGTAAAAAGGAATGGACTGATTTAAGTGAAGTAGATGAATTTAAGTCTACACAAAGAAATCTCATTTACTCGGCAGCTAAATCACTTGGAACACCCTGGTTTAAAGGTACATTAAGAGATCTTCAAGAGTCGCCATACTTATATGGAACAGATATATCTTCTACTGCATTAATTAAACAAAGTTACAAAAACAAGTGGGATGTTACTACACCCAGCACCAATGCAGTTTTCGATACAGAAACAGATGTCGTTAATGGGACTGGTCAAATTGTAATGGCCACAGTATCATTCAAAGATAAACTTATTACTGTGGTACAAAAATCATTTGTAGAAGGTTATACCGATGTAAATAACAGAGTTCAAAAACTATGTGAGAAATACTTAGGTGAGATATTTATAAAAAGAAATATTAAAGCTGAAGTAGTCATAGTACCTAGAGAAATAGATGTAGTCAAAGTATCTATATCCAAAGCACATGAATGGATGCCAGACTTTTTATCTGTTTGGAATCTGTCGTTTGATATGGGTAAAATAATGGAAGCTTGTGAGAGGGTCGGTGCCAGTTTAGATGACATCATGAGTGATCCCGGTGTACCTGAAGAATATAGGTATTTTAAATACAAAGAAGGTTTAGCTAAAAAGACTACTTCATCAGGTGTAGTTATCAGTTATAAACCCAGTGACAGGTGGCACAGTGTATTTGCACCATCGTCTTTTTACTGGGTAGATGCAATGTGCACTTATAAAAAGATTAGAGTGGGTTCACCTGAAGAAAAGAGTTATTCTTTAGATGCTATTCTCGGTAAAGAATTAAACATCGGTAAACTTAAATTCAAAGAAGCTGATGAATATACTGGACTAGCATGGCATCAATTTATGCAAACTCATCATAAATTAGAGTATATTGTTTATAACATGTTTGATTGTATTTCTATGGAGATGTTAGATGAAAAAACATTGGACTTGGCCCTTTCTCTTTCTATGTTTTCAGGTAGTAGCGATTACAATAATTTCAATAGTCAGCCTAAGAGGTTAGCTGATTCTTTACATCATTTTTGTTTACAGAATGGTAAAGTCATTGGATCCACCAGTGGTGAGATGAAAGAAGAAGAGGATAGTGAAACAGTATCGTTATCTAATTGGATTGTGATGTTACCGTCACATTTGGTAGCTGATAATGGATTGAAAATAATTGAAGAGAACCCAGATTTAAGAACCAACATTCGTTTTGCGGTAGCTGATTTGGACGTATCAGGCTCGTTAACTTTCTAAAAAGCTAAAACAAAAATAAAATTTGTTTTTAACATGAAAGATCCCAATGGGGGCTCTTGTTTTAATATCAGTAAAGAAACAACTAAAAGAGAATTATTAAAAATCGTAGATGTAGATGAGAGAAAAGTAAGAATGAATGGTATAAATTTAAGCGGCGGTTTTACTAACGCTGTTGAGATTGCTACTAATTTATTTGGTCTACCAAATTTTGATAAACTTTTAGATGATTTTAAAAATAAGAGTTAGCGTCCTGTAATAGTAATATTACAGAAGATAATCTATTTAATTGCTGGAAACTCTTACTAGACTAATATACTACTGCTAGGCGAAAGCCAAAGCGAATGTTTGAAAAATATTAGGTAGAGACAATCAGCAGCCAAGACTCTAAATCTCATAAGGACATGAGTAAGGTTCAACGACCATCCCGTAGCTGGGAGTAGGGGTCATTTGATCCCGAAAAGGTAGACACCCTATTAAATGTTTTATAATAATATTTAAGGGTGAAGATATGGTCTGTTCTACATGGAGACATGTAGAAGCTTTTTAAAAATAATATATTATACTTATACTAGCATATTAAACCAAATTTGGTTTAATATGCTAGTATTTTTAAATAGTTTTTTCAAATTTATAATTGTCGACAACACCGTTTCTATTTTTTAAAGCAAATTCAATTCTACCTGATGTAACCGGTAATGATCTACATGCTAAATATGTACTCGGATAGTTATAAATTTCACCGGTTGTTAAATTCGTTACTATAAGTGGAACGCCTTTTGAACGAGCGTTCTTTGCTCTAACCGGCAATTGTTTCAAAGTGAACGCTGTTGGTTTATGATCATAAGTAAATAAATATCCTTTATACGGAACATTCTCACCGTATTTAAGTCTGAATGAATTTACAGCTGCGTTAGTAAAACCGTATGCTTTAGCTGCATCATTTAAGCTATGAAATATATAAGTCATATTAGTCACGATATCAGTGACACACCAAACACCGTAATTAACATCCCAATTATTTTCTTGGTATTGTTTCTCATTTAATTCAGGCCAAGGTGAACCGTCATCAAGTTTAAACACGTGCCAATCTTTAGTAATGGTTCCGTTATTTTTAGATTTGAGATGTCGTCTCAAACCATCAGCGTTGATTTTATATTCTTCAGCGCAAAAATTAATACATGCGTATTTTATAATTTCTGAAGTTCGAATATCTTTTGTCAAAACTTTAACATGATTTGTTAAACCAAACGCAATAGCGTGTATTGCGTTTTCAGATCGAGTAACCCATTCCAAATTAGTTAAAGAGTAATTTGTTTTATCACCGTCTTTATGATTAACCTCAAGTTCATCAAAAGATTTATTTAAATGTCGGAAAGGTCTCCCAATAAATGTCTCAGCTAATAGACGATGTATTTTAAAACTTTTTATCTTATCGTCAATTTGACAAGATGTTCTAACATATCCATCTTCTCCGATATTATTTTTTAATTTATTATTTGTAGTTAAGTTTATAACTTCTCCATTTTTTGAAATTATAAGATTTTTATTATTTGGTATATAATAATATCCAATATATATCTCATGTTCTTCATAATCCAACACTTCATCATTTTTATTAAGCATATTTACTTTCTTTTAATATAAATTATATTTATCCTAATTTATGATATATTACTAAAAATAAATAGAATTACCAAAAACAAATATGAAAACATATTACTCATCGCTCCGTTAAGAGCGATGAGTAATTATGTCATTATCCGTTATAATTATATTTCAGACCATAGTGTTTCATAACAACGCCGTCCACATATGCCACGACAAGTCTTTTAATCATGCTTACGCCACCTGATGCAAATGCTATTTTCTCATTACCACAAACACCTTGCAATGTTTCATAAATGGAATGAGAGCTGAATTTTCCAACAACAACAAAGTCGCTGTTTTTAGCTTGCATTTTACTACTATCATTTAGTACCAACGAACATTCAACACTTACATTTTTAGGTACAGCTTTACGTACAGCGATGAGTTGCACACTTGTGATACCAAATACAAAAATTTTCAATCTCGGTCCATCAGGTGCTTTCAGTTGAAACGGTATTGGTGGCGGTGCTGAAATAACTTTTTGTATTGTTTCCGGAAACTGCAAAATGTTAGTTGTTGGAACTACTGGAGTTACAGGTTTTACATCTATAGGCCCAAAGATTTTTTCAATCTCGGATCTCACTATTGCTCTTATCATGTCCTCAGTGAGCGCAGCGATTGATTCTACAGGTTTAGAAACAATTTCTTCAATAGCGAGCGTTTCTTTAATTTCAACAAGTGGCTCTTGAACTGGATCAGTGGTTTTCTCACCTTTGAGTAACCTGAACATAGGTTCAAGTTTTGAATCAAACATATGTGACATTTGCACCATAATGTCATCGGTCACCACCAGTAATTCCTGCGGTGAGTTTACCGGGTCAATGGTGTCTTCTGATTCCACAACGCTTTCTAGCATTTCTAGATTAGCTTTATGTGTTTTATATCTAGAGATGAGATGATAGCCGGCAGTACCCCTTAATGTACTTCTTTTATTAGGCGGTAAAATATCGATGAAACTTTGATATGTTTTTAAATCAGTTCCGGATGGAAGTTTTTGATTTTTAGCCACATGCTCATCTATAGCTTTAAATATCAGTTCCCATTCTTTATCAGTTCGCCTGGTTTTAGATTTGGCCACAGTGTACCCTTTCGCTACTATGTAGCATTAGTTAATAAAATTATTCCAGTTTGATAATATATAACTGAAAAAAATTAGAATCGTCATAAATAGCTACATTCTAGAATGTAGCTATTTATGGTTTACCTTCTTTTAGTAAAAGTTCTGCGGTGCAAAATCCACTGGCGCAAAATGGCAAAATATATTAGAGAATGATTTACCATTTAAAGGGTATGGTCTTCCGTGCTGTAATCTACCACCTTCATAAAAAACCATATCACCTGGTTTTAAAACAATACCGTGCTCGCGATAATCGTTATCATCAATCGTAAGTAACCAATCTTCATTCACATCTTGCTCTACATTAATGATAGCGCTGACAATATGTGTATCAAACCTGTCACGGTGAGATCTTAATACAGCGCCATTATTGTAAGTTCTAATACCGTATACGTAAGTAGGTTTAAGTTTTACACCTGACCATTCTTCCAAGAGCGGCTTCATGACACTATGTATTTCATCCCGTAGAGAAGCAGATAAATCTATAATAGTGCTACTACTTTTACTTCTGTCGACTACATTAAATAAAAAGTCGCCATCGACAAATTCATCTCTTCTCAGAGATTGGTTGTTATTATAAAAATCAATGATCTTTTTATAAAGTTCTGGCGGCAATGTTGATTTTTTAAAACCTGTTTTTGTATAATTAAGTATATACTCGTTTCTCTCTCTATTGTACATTTCAGGTGCCGGACTCACTGAACTTTTTAAATAAAAAGATTTAGTCAATACTGAACTGTACCCTTTTGATACTTGTGTAACCTCGTTTAAAGCGTTATCATTCTTGGATCCATCTGGATTAAGATTACTATACATTATCATTGTGCCAAGTTTTGGATTTACATCCAAATTAGCCGATGTGAATTTTATAGTGCCACCTTCTTGAACGTCATTAAGATAAATTACAAAAGTATATGCGCATTCACCCATTGCATCTACTTTAGCATCATCGTTAAATGTCTCTGCACTATTACCGGTTTCGATGTATCTAGATTTAATAGATTTAGAGTACGATGGATCTATACCAATCATTTGGCAAATTCTTTTATCTACTAACTCAATTAGGGAATTATCTACTTCATCTAAATCACCGTCACCATATACTAATACTTGATTACGTACTATTTCTATAAGTATTTGGCATTCAAATTCATTTAGAAATTCATCATTAACATAAACGTCAATTAAATTGCTATCTAAACGTTTTGAATTTGGTATAAAAATATCACGCTTATTTATTTTTTTAAAAACGATATTTTCTTGTTGCGTTAAAGTCACATCAGGTGCAAAAGGATTAACCAACATATGCATTTCAATGTTGGGCTCATATTGCATATTTTCTTTTACGTCTTGATAATCAAATCCTGAATCTAAAAGAATTTTGAAAATTCCATTTTTATCCCGACCGGCCTGCATATTAGATTTAATCCATTGAGCCCAATCTGCATTTATAACATTTGACACTGTGCACCTTTCTTTTTTATTTTTAACATTTAGCCTACGCTTTTACATATTCTTTGTATGCATTGGCCATTTTTACACTGTAATTATTTTTTAAATAATTAGGACCGTTGTATCTTCTGGCAACTGTATCCCAGTCTCGTTTAATTAAAGCTTGATGCAATGACTTATCTGCTTTGATAAAATTCACAAAAGCCATAATTTGATTTCTTTCATTCTCTTTATGGGAGTCAGTAAAACTTTCTACAGATGTGAAGCCACACATTGAAAAATTTTCACCGAGGATTTGAAACATCCCCCATGATGCACTAGCTAAAGCTGCACTAGTATTTATTTTAGATGCATTATTTAATCGGTTCACCTCGGCTTTACCGCCTAAGTAACCACCGGTTTTTTCATTGCATATATCAGGGTACTGTGCTGCATATCTGTCGGCTACACTTTTACCATTTATCAATAAGACAGCTTTGTAAAATTTATGTCTTTCAAAAAGAATAACAGGGAAACCGTTATTTAAAAAACCAGCTTCTTTGGATTCAGTTTTAGCAAATGCTTTAATGCTAGCTACATCAACATTTAAAAGACTAGCTGCGTCTTTAAAATCCTGCTCTTTAAGATATTTATAATCAATAAAAGGTTTTGTTTTACTTTGTGTTATAGGACCGTAACATGCACCAAATTCATCTCTTTCAACTATTTCCGTTTCTTGCTGATATCTATCCAATGCAGATTGTGTCACTTTCCCAATATTTCCATCTACCACTAAATCTAGATTAAATAACTCATTGAGCATCCTCTGTAAAGGTTTAATACATTCGTTAGTATCGTTTAAGCTAAAAGTATTCATTTTTTATCTCAGTTCTATAAATTGTCATATCACCATATTGTTAATATTAACAATATGGTGATTATGTTTTTAATTAATTAAACGTTAAAGAAAGACATCACTTTTTGCTTACCTTCATCGGTAAATGCATATTGCAATGTTCTTTGGAAATTAACTTGACGTAGAGCTTCTTTACGTCCAGCTACGGGTGCGGCTACTTTAAGTAAATTAATAATGCGTTCAAAAGCACGGCGCTCATCATGTGCTAGAGTGATGCTTTCCATGAATCTAAACACATATCTTTCATGAAACACGTCGTCCTTAAACTCGTCAAAGAGTCTCAGAATAGTGACCATTGTTAACTGAAAGTCTTCACCTGTATATTCAATAGCGCTTCGAATGGCTCTGAATAAAGCTACTTGATGACGGTTACCTTCATCAATAGTCATTGTTTTACCAGGACCCATGTTAACCATGTATTCTTTAATAGAATTCACTGCATTAATAGCTACCTGATTACCTGTGGCAGTTAATCTATCCAGTAAAGATTGAACTTCTTTAGATAAACTTAAACCGCCGGAATTTAATCTCTTTTGCTCAGCTACTGCAACAACTTCTTCTTTGGTTGATTCTTTACCAACTGGATCGGTAGAATTAGAAACGACAGAGCCTGACTTGATAGAACTAACTTCAGGTGTTTGTCTAATTGATTCAAATTCTTCCGCACTAGTACTACCACGAGGACCCTGATGTCCAATTGGTCCACCTTGAGGTCCAATTGGACCAGTTTCTTTTGCATCAGCCGTATCCGCCACTTCTTTAACTACTCCATCGGTTACATCTTCTAACGCTTTCGTTGCAAGTGAAGACGAGACTTCCTTTATCTCTGTTGATTTAAAAGGTTGTTTTTGATTCACGATAGGTGTTGTTGCCATTTTATATTTTCCTAAAATAATTTTAAAAAGATTAGCACTTCAAGTGCTCAGAATATTGATGATTATAATATTATTTATGTAATACTAATTTTATAATCCATTTTAGCTAAAGATAACTCTTTAGCATGTGCTGCGGCAAGATACATAGATAAGAAAGCTGTACCGTATTTCGACACTGCTGAACTTAGACCATCTGGATTTAATGCCAATCGTTTACCTACACATACTTTGCAAAAATCTGTTAATGTTAATTTACAGTACATTGGAGATCTCACCATGATTTTTTTACCTAAGTATGATGAGGCGTCATCATCGGTAACTACAGGTTTACTACCTTCTTTCATAATGACGCTAAAACCAACGATATCAGATTTGTTTGATTCAGTAATTGTTATAGTTTTACCTACACGACTACCGCAATCATCTTCAGTTACATTTAGATTTGAAGATGCTCTGAGTAACCATTTAACTGAAACACCGCCCAATGCGGTCTCCTGACCACGATTAAAAGAACCTATTCTGAGCGAATTATTCATAGCCGGAAATGCATTAACGTCCCAACCTTCAGATAATGAATTTTCCACCAGTGTCACATCGACTGAATTGCTATCTAATCCAATCTCGCCACCATGCATTAGGAACAATTTCTTTCTGGATATTTTAGCTTTCTTATTATTCAAGAAGTTTTCGCCAGGATCCCCTTTTAACCACTCCTTATCATATTCAACAAGCTGTGCATCTATTTTAGCTACTGTGCTGGCTTTACTTAAACTATCTTTATTCTCATTAATTAACTTTGCTTTAAATTCTTTTATACCTGGTGGTGGTAATAGTAACTTCTCTGTAATTGACCAAACACATATTTGTGCAAAACCTGTTAAGAAGAAAACTGAATTACAAAATTTCACATACTCATCAATGTAAATTACATTTTCTTTTTTAGGTGAACCATCAACGGGCACCTCTTCAATCACATCGATTAAAAACTTCTCTACTTTTTCTATTGAAAATTTACCTTCTTGATAAGGTACTTTTTTACCAAATGAATTTATTAATGTAATATAATTTACGATTAAATTACCATAACTAGTATTAATGTTTTCACTTAAGTTAGGTATATCCTCAGGTGTGATATCTAATCTATCTTTGAATTTAAATAGAGGTTCACCTGCAACAAAATCATCTATCTTAACCAATGCGTTATTTTGTTCTGGATCACAATAAAAAGCACCTACAGGTGTTTGCACTATTCTGTATGGATAGGGATCTTTTTTGTATTCTTCCGCGTCTTCACGTGTAATGCAAAAAGCATTAAAACTCCATGCTAATCTTTCATAGCACTTCGCTTTCATAGCTTTTATGAACAAATCTTTTTTATTCATTTCTTAACCTCTTTAGTATTATAAAGAGATTCCTGTAATGTAAACCACTTACGCAATTCTTCCCATTGCGAGTTACAAATAGAAATGTCAGTTAATAATGAATTAGAAAATTCATAGAGCATTTTTTCTTTTTCTGAGTAAATAGAGTAAATGTATTTTTCTCTATTGAATTGCGGTGTACTAACTTTACAATTTTTGACTTGACTTGAGTCCGGTGTTACCACTTGATATTTTGTAACATACTCGATTGTAGGTTTACTGGCACAGGCAGTTAATAAAGACACGGATAAGATAGCAATTAAATTTTTCATTTAGTTTCCTCAGTGATACAGGGAGTGTTGTTAATTTGACAAATGGTATTAAAAAGATCATCTATGTAAATTTCACTTTTTTGCTGCTCTTTAAGTTTATCGCTTACTTGTTCGCTTGCATCAATAACTGATATTTTACTTGCTACTACAGTGGCTCGTTTAACACCTATTTCTTTACTTTTTATTTTATTTTCTTCTAGATTTTTTAATGATTCTAATGTAAGCTCATTTGATGCTTTTAGCAGTGTTATAGATTCATTTAGATCCGTAATCACTTTTGTCTGTTGAGCCAGTAATATATTAGCTTTATCTAATTGATCAAATTTATTAGTGATAAAGTTATATGATAAATAAATACCTACACCTAAAATACCTACACCTAAAAATTTTAAAGTGTTTAAAGAAAACATCGACCCTATTAATCTTAAAAATCCAAACATTTTAATTTCCTTTTATTCAAATGTATCCATTTTTTACTTGTGTGTAAGCATAGAAACCTACGGCTAAAGAGTCCACACTATGTTCATCGAGATGCTCAAATGGAATATCACCTGAGTAATTCAATTCTTTTAACTCCATCAATTTATCTTTCATATTTATTTTAGTCGCATTACCTTTTGCATAAATAGCCTGCTTTACATTTGATGGAGGGACTAATTTTAAAGACATCCAAATGTCATATTTAAATACTGCATTTCTAATTGCGCAAATCACCTCAGTTAATGCTTGAAAAGCATTAGGGTGGCGAATACCGAAAAATGGCGCTTCTGCACATATTATTTTTGGAGCATAAGACCTAAATACATTTAATAATGAATTTTCCAAAGATAAAATTCTATTAAATCTGTCACCATAATTCAACGCATTCCAGCTCAATGGATTGGATAACTTAGATCCATTGATAGTGTATGCTACACTTTTTACTATATCAAATGTAGTTAGCTCTACAGTCAATACGGAGAATCCTAGAAATGTAGTGCCTGGATCTATACCAATTATATTAATTGTATTTGTATTATTATCTGGTAGAATTAACATAATTTAAAAAACCTTATAAAATCTTTTTCATACAAAGTGTCAACAATATTAATATAGATACAGTATTCGTGAATTCACGAATACTGTATCTATGATTAGGTATGTTTTATTGGAAAATAACTAAATTTAACTCTTCAACTGTAGTGGCTAAATCTACTTGTTCATTCAATGTTTTCTCTTGAGTAAAACACGCTTGCACATGAGTAGCCACAGCTGTAGCGATCGCAGTCATTTCAGTTAACGTTAGTTTTACAAAAACACCAGTAATGGTTTTGAAATCCACTTCTGATAAAATGTTATTTGCTAAACTAGTGTATGCTGAATTGATCAGCGATTGTGATTCTCGTGTAGTAGAAATTCTAGAATTGTTTAACTCAATTCCACCGATTTCTTTGTTGTATCTTAATCTAGCAATGTCATTTCGTTTAGCTTGTTTTGCAATATCTAATGTTGCAAAGACTGTGTTGTTACCAGTCAAACCAATATTGCTTTCATCCATTACAGGTTGAGTTTCAATATCCCAGACTCTGTAAGGTATATTTTTCTCAATGTATGTTTGTAAAGCTAGACTGTTATCAACTGGCATTACTAAATTAAACAAATATTTTTTGTTTGTATCTAGTCTAGTGCACTCAACTTGAAAAATATTTAAATCTTTGTTAATTGATTTAATTTCCCATGTAAATTCATACTTCATAATAGATGTTCCTTAATTAAAATTGATTACTGACTGTTGAAATCTGTAGCTAGGCTAGAATTGTCACTGTAGGCGTCTGACATTTGAACTGTCCATTTTCAAAGAAAGCTATATTGAAAGAAGCGTTTCTGGATGTGTCACCACTTGAAACCCAAATACTTTGCTCATAATAACCAGAACTAATAGTACCTCCTAAAGCAAAACTTCCCCAACTCGATGGATCAATTGTAAAAGAACCAGATGCGTTTATGACATTCCAAGACAGTGTAGTTCCAGGTGTAACGTTTATAGTCCAAAGATTAAGAATGAAACTAGAGTTTACATTTACAGTTCTACCTATACCACTTTCATACTGAATACCGCCAGTGTACACACTGTTACCAGATGGAGTAGGTGTCGGAGTAGGTGTCGGAGTAGGCGTGGGTGTCGGAGTAGGCGAGTAGCTAGGATAAAGTATTCCAATGTCACCACTGGTTTGTACTAAATTACCATCGTTGTATAAAGTTATATTAAGCTTGGATGGCATATAACTTGGGTTCGGTTGAGTTGCAAACCAATCTGTCATCTTCAGATAAAAATAACCAACACCTGAGCCATTTGTTGTAAAGCTTAAAACACCATTAAGTGTTTGGCTGTTAACATTGCCCCAAGTTAAACCTTCAATTGCTCCAGCTGTTTGGAACACGGTTAATTGTTTGTTTGGTGGTGCATTCGTTATTGTAAGGGTAGTTATATTACCCGGTAAAATAGCCTGACTAGCAGCTATGTTGTACGTGTAATTATTTACTGGTGCAGGCGCGTATATCACATTAAACGTGGGATTACTGTTAATAACAATGGGTCTGGATGTATTAGTGTCCGCTGACCATATGTAGCCATCGAATTTAAATGATAAATTCACGTTACTAGCACTATACTGATTAGATCTTAACCACATTGAAAACGTAGCTACTCTGTTTGTAATTAACATGCTGTCATAATCAGCACCTAAAGCATGTCCATTACCATTACTGAAAAAGTTAAAATCATTTATTGATATTGCTTTAGCTCCAGTAGTTGCATTATCAACTAAGAAAGCAAAATATTTACCATCTAAACTATTATCACTCACAGTTGCGGTTACAGTTATACCGTAATTCGGGTTAGGCATGTATGTAGCTGGGAAACCTTGTGGATCATTATTGTAGTTATTCGCATGACTTAGATTATAAGATGTAGCCGTTATAGCAACTGTAGCATTACTGACAGCACTTGTGTCATTAATTGTAATTCTAGGTGCTGGACTAGTTAATGTTAGTTCTCTACCATCACCCATGATGAATATGTAGGGTATAAAACTTTCAGGTCCTTCTGTTTTATTATCCGCTGTAAAACCGATGCCACCTGATACAGTTCCAACGCCACCTGAAAACACTAAAGCGGCACCTGCTGGATTACTATTGAGACCGAACACGAAATCGTTTGTGTCAGGTACTACGCTTGATGGTAACCAATCTCTACAAGACCATCCAAATTTTCTACCAGGAGTATTATCGTTACTGGTTATTGTAAACGTGATATAATTAGCATTTCCGTCTTCCGGACCAGAGGATGCAGTGGTGCCTGTACTTGTGACTTTAGATACCATAGTGTACCAGAATGTCGTCGGTGTTGGTGCGGTAGTAGGAGGCGTGGGTGTCGGAGTAGGCGGCCACGGAGTGGGTGTCGGAGTAGGAGTGGGTGTCGGAGTAGGCGTAGGCGGCCACGGAGTGGGTGTCGGAGTAGGCGTGGGTGTCGGAGTAGGAGTGGGTGTCGGAGCAGGTGCCTGCGTACTAGTATCATTAATAGATATATTCATAGACGTAGCTACTAGAGCCGAATTCAAATATATCTTACCTACGAATGTTTCAATACCTTCATTAATGTGATCAGCTGTCACGTCAACACTAAAGATTGCCGCATTGTTGTTTACCACCACTGTACCAGAAGTAGGTGTTATATCAGCGCCGCCGGCATTCCCAGTTAACTGATATGTTAACATAGTTCCATTAGTTACGCCCGATGTTGTAACGTTGAATGTTACACTTCCACCCTCATTGACGCTAGTGGTGCTTGCAATTAGCGAGTACCCTGGTGCAGGTGGTGGCGGAGCAGGTGTAGTAACAGGTGGTGGCGGTGCGCCAGTACTAGTATCATTAATAGCTACGTTGACAGATGCTGCCACTAATCTAGAATTTAAGAATAGTTTTACATTAAATAATTCTTGACCTTCAGTCATCATATCCGTAACAATATCTACGCTAATTAAAGCAGTATTATTATTTACCGTTATAGTGCCCAATGTTACTGTGCTAATATCATTATTGTCAATTGCGCCACTTACTGTATAAGTGAATATGGTACCATCGTCTATATTTGTAGTCAGCACTGTGAATGTCACAGTACCGCCCTCATTGACGCTAGTGGTACTAGGTGTAATCAAATATGTTGCCACTGGTGCTGGAGTAACCGGCGGTAGTGTAGGAGCTGTACTGTTGTCTATTATACTGATAAATGGGGATACAGCCAGTATCTCACCGAGTGTCTTGCCTATGGATACTGTAAATACCTCAGTACCCTCGGTGAGA
>JFJP01012264.1_pt1 | contig 14664 bp, 15 predicted proteins | sample 431651 | NCBI WGS metagenome assembly JFJP01 (sample SAMN02602958, study PRJNA72255) | Microbial mat metagenome, whole genome shotgun sequencing project. | biome: fresh water; feature: sink hole; material: water; isolation source: purple microbial (photo- and chemosynthetic) mats found in...
TGATACGATCCTTTTCATACGGCGAAAGATTGACCCAGAAGTCTTTTTCCGGAGTTGTGACAGAGGCCAGGAAATAACGGATCAACCGCGTTGATTCATCACTCAATGCCTGGCCCTGCAGACCGCTGTCTCCGGGATCAAGGACAAATACGAACTTGAAAGGATCCTGCGGATCAACCTTGATCCCGCGCAAGACTGCCGGAGAGAAAGCCTCACTCAAGCCCACCATATGGCCCGGTGCAGGAAGAAGCGTAACACTCTGGGCAAAAGACGGGGGCACCACGCTCGTTAATACGAACGCAGCAAGAACAATACAGGCTATGATCTTTGTTAATATATGCCGCATAGTCTTCCCCTGCCCCTTCCTCATATAAGAAATATACCTTACTAAATAAAGAAAAAGCGCTCCCCGGGAGCATACCCGGAAAGCGCTTTCTTGAAATAACCTAAACTGTTACTAAATAATAGTTTTAAAGCTTAATCTAATATAAATAAATAAGGAATACAGGGTCGAAGCCTTGACTGATCTTCGGGCGGACACGAGGTCCGCCCCTACGCACAAGTTTATTTTAGAAAGATACGCGGGAGGCGATTGCCTAAGTTGCAGACGATCTCGTAATTAATGGTATCAGCCCAACGAGCCAGTTCATCCGCGCTCACCACGGACTTACCCTGATGGCCCAGCACCATAACCTCATCGCCGATCGACACTTTTCCCGCACACATGGCCAATGAAATATCGACAATGGTCTGGTCCATGGTCACACGCCCGAGGACAGGGCACGGTACGCCATTGATCAGCACATAGGCCTTATTTGAGAACGCACGCAGATACCCGTCACTATATCCTATGGATATCACAGCTGCCGGAATATCGGAAAGCGCCTTGAACGTATGCCCGTAACTGATCCCCGAACCGCGGTGGATCGTTTTTACAAAAAGCACTGTCGCTTTGACCGACATGACAGGTTTCAGGTCGATGACCGGATGCATATCCTGTGCCGGATAAAGGCCGTAAAGTGAAATGCCGGGACGCACGAGATTGAAGAACCTATTCTTGTACCCTTCGAGCCCCATGCTGTTGGCCGCATGAAGATAATTGAACGCGATCCCATCCTCGATCAGGTCCGCAACAACATCCGAAAAATCATGCATCTGCTGACGGGTAAAAACTTCATCCGTATCCGCAACGGGAAAATGCGTGAAAAGCCCCTCGACCTTGAGATTCTTTAAACCCGCGATATCGCGCACAAAAGCCGCGCCTGCCTTATGCCAGACACCAAGCCGCCCCATGCCCGTATCGATCTTCACATGCACAGGGATAACCTTCCGGGCCCGCCGGGCGGCCGCATCAAGGGCCCGCGCGAATTCCCGCGTGCAGACCGCAGGCGTAAGGTCATACTTCACCAGGTGGCTGACAAGTTCAGGGACTGTTGTTTCGAATAGAATGATCCGCTGTTTGCATCCGCTCTTACGCAGCGTAACTGCCTCATGCGCATTGGAAACAGCAAAGAACTTCCCGCCCTCTTTCGCGATCGCTTTCGCCACTTCAACCATGCCATGGCCATAAGCATCAGCCTTAACGACAGAGAGAATATCCACCTCATGGCGGGCCTGCGGTTCCAGCTGATGATGCGCCAGGATCTTGATCTGACGGAAATTGTAGCGGATCGCCTTAAGGTCGACTTCAACCCAGGCTAACGGCTTTAGCGCGCGGGACCAGGGAAATATCATGAATGTCCTTTATTTTGCCCGTCTTTATGGCCGGAAACCTGACAATCTTCCGGATATAAATAAAGCGGGGCCAATGTATCGATCTTATCCACCTCACCCTTCAGGAGCCTTTGATAACCAATGCGCGCAAGCTCCTGCGCCTTGGGCAGCCAGTGCTTTTCGAGTTCGAACACCGGCGTAAAAGCTCCGGCTGTGACCATGATACGGTCGCGGTACGCGGGGATCGCATCCCCAATGAACACCACCTCACCCGCAAGCCCCTCGAGAACTTTCTCGATCGGTTCCAGCTGATATTCCCGACGGCGCACCAATGTTCCGTCCTTCTTGTCGTACAGCGAACTGTAAACCATACCGCGGCGGGCATCATTGATCACACACACCTGAAGCGCTTTGCGGACACGCGAAGTGCGCACATTCATGGCAATGGCGTCCAGGCTTGAAACGCCGACGACAGGCTTGGCCGTAACCATCACAAAAGCCTTGAGCATAGAAAGCCCAACACGCAGACTCGTAAACGATCCCGGTCCTAACCCGACGACAAACCCGTCAAGGTCGGTCAGACGGATATTGGCCTTGGCCAGGACGCGCTCGATATCAAAGGTGATCGTCATGGACAAGTCCTTGCGCGGACGGACATTGCGACTCGCAAGCGTCCTGTCACCGTCGCTGATAGCCAGGCTCAAATGTTTGGTGGATGTATCCACAGCAAGAATTTTCATAGTTTGATCTTACCAAACCTTTCCTTCAGGCCTTTACCCTGCACCGTGATCGTGATCTCACGCTCATCCTCGCCTGCGTGCTTCAATGTCACATGCCAGTGATCCTTCGGCAAAAGCCCCTCCAGCCGTTCCGACCACTCCACCGCCGCGATCCCTTCGCCATAGAAGAATTCTTCATACCCCAGACCAAAAAGGTCATCGGCGCAAATGCGGTACAGATCAAAATGATAGATCGGCACCTTGCCTTCATAAATATTCATCAGGGTGAACGTCGGGCTGTGCACGTGTTCCGGCGCTATCTTCAACCCCTTGGCCATGCCCTTGACGAACGCGGTCTTACCACTTCCCAGGTCACCGAACAGGCAAACTGTATCTCCGGGTTTAAGGACCCGGGCAAACCTCGCCGCAAGTGCGATCGTTTCTTCATAGGCCTGGGTTACGCGACGGATCATAGCCATCAGAAATGCCGGTAGCCCTTGACTTCCACCGCCTCCACTTTGCCCTTGGCCCTGACCATGCAAAACCCCTCTCGCCGCGGGCGCACCACCCCGATCGGGCAAAACCTGAATTTCTCGGGACCTTCGTATTCCAACAATTTTTTGGCCCGCGCAGAAGGCATCGTAAAAAGGAGTTCAAAGTCCTCTCCGTCCGTCAGAGCCCGGTCGACCCGGACACCCGGATGGCAGGGGATCAGTTTCTCTTCAATCAGAGCACCCACACAACTGGCCTTAAGGATATGCGCAAGATCCCCGGCCAGACCATCCGAGAGGTCCATCATGGCAGACGGCTTGAAATTCTCGACCAGAAAACGGGCTTCTTTGACACGCGGTGTGAACTTCAAATGCCGCCCCGACTTGAACGAACCGCCCAAAGGTCCGGACACAAAGATCCAGTCACCCGGACGCGCCCCTTGCCGGCGGATCAGTTTCCGCTTTTCCACCTCGCCTAAAAGAGCCACATTCACGACGATCTTCTCCGAACGTACGGTATCTCCGCCGACAATGCTCACGCCGAAAGCGCGGGCCACAGCCCACATCCCGGCATAAAGATCCTTCACATAACGCGCGCTGATATTGCCCGGAACACCCAGCGAAACAACGGCGAACACAGGCTCTCCCCCCATCGCGGCAATATCACTCAGATTGCAGGCCAGAGCCTTGTGGCCGACAGAACGCGCGCTCATACGCAGCGAGAAATGAACATCCTCAACCAGCATATCCGTCGTAAAAAGCATATAACGGCCGCCCTTGACCTTAAGGACCGCCGCATCATCGCCGATCCCTTTGACAACGCGCGGCAAGAGGTTCTGAAATTGTTTCAGGGTCTCGATCAGCCCGAATTCGCCAAGATGCGAAAGTTTTGTCATGTCACCTTACCCTACGGTCTTTCGAATATTCTTCATATACGGTTTACGGATAATACCGTACTCCGTCACGATTCCTGTGATCAATTCATGAGGCGTAACATCGAACGCCGGATTAAAAACTTTTACATCTTTAGGAGCTGTCGGACATCCAGAGAAGTTTCTCACTTCATCCGCAGAACGTTCCTCGATCGGGATCCCAGCCCCGGTCTTTGTTTTCAAGTCAAAAGTCGACTTCGGTGCCACAACATAGAATGGTACTTTATGATGCTTTGCAAGAACAGCCAGCATATAGGTGCCGATCTTGTTTGCCGCATCACCATTGGCCGCAATGCGATCAGCACCCGTAAAGATAATATCCACGCCCTTGTTTTTCATCACAGACGCAGCCATGTTGTCACAAATGAGCGTCACATCGATCTTGTTCTTCTTGAGTTCCCACGCCGTCAAACGCGCACCCTGAAGCAGGGGCCGTGTCTCCAGTGCATAAACCTTAAATTTCTTACCCGTTTCTTGCGCCGCGTACATCACACCGAGCGCCGTGCCATAATCGCCGGTCGCAAGGCCGCCGGCATTACAAACGGTCATCAACGTATCGCCGTTCTTAATGAGTTTGGCACCATGACTACCCATGGCCCGGCACACCGCAAGATCCTCTTCATAAATGGCCATCGCCTCGGAAAAAAGAACGGCTTTTAATGTATCCACCGGCAATTGTGCATTATTCTTCACCAAAGCCCGCATCTGATCCAGGGCATGAAACAAATTCACCGCTGTCGGGCGTGCTGCTCCGATATAATCACACAACTTTACGACGAAACGAATAAAAGTAACCGTGTCCTTACCCTTGAATGTTTGAACGCCAAGGATAACGCCGAACGCCGCGGCTATCCCCAATGCCGGAGCGCCGCGGACTTTCAGCGTCCTGATGGCTTCCCATAACGTGGGCACATCGCGACAATCGAGATAAACCAGATTCCCGGGAAGCTTCGTCTGGTCAATGATACGGACCGAATGACCGGTCCAACGGATGGTATCTACAGGCATAAGCCTCGCTATGTTTTTTCGACTTCGATCCTTGGAAAAAGAGGCGGGTGAGTTTCCAGCTTCGTTCCCGCTTTAAGCCCGCCCCAGGCCAAACCCGTAGCTCCGGCACCAAGGATCTCCAGCACACGGCCTGCCTTTTCAGGCATCACCGCACGCAACAGCACGGCACTCAACCGCAGCGCTTCCGTCGCGACATAGAGCACACGGCCTGCCGCCGGAAGATCTGTCTTGGCCAATTTCCATGGCGCCTGGACTTCCATGTATTTATTAACGGCACGAATGAGGTTCATGATCTCATTGATGGCGGCATCAACCTTGTACTCCTGGAGCAACGACTGAACTTTTACTCCCAGCGCCTCACCCTGAGCGATGATCAAGCGATCATCCGCCATCGGTTCACCACAGGCAGGCACAACGCTCTCGAAATATTTACCGATCAGGCCGGAAACACGATTGAGAAGATTCCCGAAATCATTGGCCAGGTCGCTGTTATAACGCTTGATAAAGTTCTCCGGCGTAAAGTTGCTGTCTGCACCAAGGACCATTTCCGCCATCAGATAGTACCGCAGGGCATCGACCCCATGCTGCTCAATAAGGTCCAGGGGCTTGACGACATTGCCCAGCGACTTTGACATTTTGCTGTCACCGATCAGCCACCAGCCGTGCGCAAAGATCGTATCAGGTAGCGGAAGTTCAAGGGAAAACAGCATTGTCGTCCAGTAAATGCAATGGGTCGTGAGAATATCCTTGCCAATGAGCTGAACAGATGCCGGCCACCAGCGTTTGAATCGCGCCTCATCCGACAAATAACCGGGTGCCGTGATGTAGTTGATCAAGGCATCAAACCACACATAAGTCACATAATCATGGTCGAAGGGGATCTCGATCCCCCAGCTCAAACGTGACTTGGGCCTGGAAATGCAAAGGTCACCCAAAGGCTGACGCAAAAATCCGAGCATTTCATTCTTACGATGCTCCGGGCGTATGAAGTCCGGATGCTCCTCAATATATTTGATGAGGCGTTCCTGGTACTTGCTCATCTTGAAGAAATAATTCTTCTCCTTGATGGTCTTCACTTCACGGAACTGCCCCGACTCCGCCTCTTTCTCGGTGATGAACCTTTCTTCGGCAACAGAATAAAGCCCCTCATATTCTTTCTGATAAATATCGCCCTTGTCATACACGGACTGCAGGATCGCCTGCACAACCTTGACATGCCGTGCCTGCGTCGTACGGATGAAATCATCATTCTTGATCTCAAGACGGGTCCAGAGGTCACTAAACCGCGGTGCCAGGTCGTCGCAATGCGCCTGGGGCGCCATGCCCCTCTTTTCAGCGGCCTGCTGAACTTTCTGCCCGTGCTCATCCAGTCCCGTTAAAAAAAACACATCATCACCGAGCTCCCGGTGAAAACGTGCAAGGACATCCGCGAGGATCGTCGTATACGCATGCCCGATATGAGGGGCATCGTTGACATAATAGATCGGTGTTGTAACGTAAAACTTATGCTTTGACATCGGGCCCACTCTTCGCATCTTCAGGTTTAGGAATACTCATTTTCACGATCTTGCCATCGCCCATATCGACTACGACCAGGCGCTTTAAGATATCCAGATTAATGACCTTGCCCTTGCCATCCGGCGTCTGGATCTTTCCGCCCATTTTGGGAAGGCCCTTGTTAAGCTCTTTGTAAACGTTGTACTCATAGGCCATACAACATTTGATGCGGCCGCATACACCGGATATCTTCGAGGGGTTAAGCGGCAGCGCCTGCTCTTTGGCCATCTTGATCGACAACTGGCTAAAATCCCTGATGAAAGAAGCGCAGCATAAATGCTGTCCGCACACACCATAACCTTCGATCATTTTGGCACGGTCGCGCACGCCGATCTGCTTAAGTTCAATGCGCACACGGAATACCTTGGCCAGCTCCTTGACAAGATCCCTGAAATCCACGCGGCCTTCGGCAGTAAAATAGAAAACGACCTTTGATCCGTCGAACGCAAACTCGCACGAGAGCATGTTCATGTCAAGCTTGAGCTCCGTGATCTTCGAGATGCACACATGCAATGCATCCTTGGCCTTGGTCCGGTTGTGCTCGATCTGGCGCATATCACTATCCGTCGCCTTACGGATGATCCGGCCTGACGCAAAGAACTTCTTTTCTGATTCACATTTGGGCACAGAACGGGATGATACCCGCGCAAACTCGGTGCCACGATCCACTTCAACAATGATATGATCGCCCCGGCGGCACTCCACATCACGGTCATCCACATAGATGGCCGGACGATACTCGCCCAGACGGACCTGGATCAACTTACCCATGTATTCTCCTTATAGTATTTCCCTGACCAGGGTCAGGACGATCTTTATATTCTGATTCCCGTCAATACGCCGTATCGCATCCGCCACACGGTCCACATGCGCCACAAGATCTCCGGAGGTATAACGTTCCGCAAAACGCCGGATCTCAACCTGCCGGTCACGATTAACGATCCGGTCCAATGCGCCCGTCTTGATGAACAGGGCATCCCGAAAGGCCATCAGGATCATGGCCAACGCTTCACGCGCGCCATCCCGATCAACCCCTGCGATCTTGATAAAACTTTCCACATCCCCCGGTCCGAAGAAAGCATCCAGAACACGGCAACGACGTTGAAGAAAATCCTCGCCAAGTTCCATCGCCCGTCCCAGGCTCCCCTGACCAAAAGCCGCCAGAAGCACGGCATCATCAGAAGCCACACCATGCCGGTCTTTCAAAACCTCGGCCAGAGCCTTCTCGGACAAAGCCGGAAACGAGATCGTCTGACAGCGGGAACGGATCGTCGATAAAAGAGCATCCGGCACTGCGGTCAACAAAATGAGTACGGTTCCGGGCCTGGGCTCTTCCAATGTTTTTAAGAATGCGTTGGCTGCCGCTTCATGGAACAGTTCTGCGTCCTTGATGATCGCAAACTTGACCGAAGCTTCGAGGGCCCTGTACTCAAGCCGCTCCATGAGCATCCTGATCTGATCAATGATAATGACCGTCTTGTCCTCGGGCTTCTCAATGACCATGATATCCGGATGATTCCCTCCGGAGATCTTGCGGCATGATACGCATTCACACGTGTCCAGACCAGCGCCCGCCTTCAAACAATTCACCTGCCGGGCTAAAGCGAGTGCCGTCTCATACTTGCCGATCCCTTTAGGCCCGACAAACAAATACGCATGCGCCAACCGGCCGGTTACTTTCATCTGCGCGAACTGCGCCAGGATCTCCTGATTGACCATAGACGCCACAGCCTTATCCCGCACAGAGCAGTTTATCCACGCGCGTACGGATAGTAGTAAAATTCTCTTCTTTGCTCTTACGGCCGTCTATGAGGACAACACGGCCAGGTTCGCTCCGGGCGATCTCATGATACCCGGCACGCACCTTCTCATGATATTCCATCGAACGCAATTCAATGCGATCACGTTCCGTTCCACGGCGACGCAAGCCTTCCTCTGTCGGAAGATCCAGAAAAAATGTCAAATCCGGAACAACCCCCCTGGTCGCGAACAAACCCATAGCCTTGATGGCTTCTACAGAAACGCCACAACCGTACCCCTGATAAGCCACGGTCGAATCCAGGAACCGGTCGCACACCAGGATCGTGCCCTGCTTCAACTCGGGAATAATGACTTCTTCAACGAGTTGCGCACGCGCTGCCATGTACAAAAGTGTCTCGCACTCCTTGTTCATGAGGGTATTCTTTTTATCCAGCAAGATCTCGCGAACCTTCTCGCTGATCACAACACCACCAGGCTCCCGGACCAGCTTCACCGGAAAACCCTTGGCCGTCAAATGATCGACGAGAAACCTAGACTGCGTGCTTTTGCCACAACCTTCAGACCCTTCGAATGTAATCAATTTACCCGAGCATCTTGTCATATGATCCTCATCCATTGCCCAACTCTTCAAACCAATTCTTAAGCACCTTCCCTTCTCTGTCCCTAAATATCCCGCAACCAATCATAATCAAATCAACCAAACACCAGATGCCAAGTCCACCAATCGTAAGAATCATAAGTATGGCCGTGTCAGGCCTGCGAACATAAAAACGATGCGCGCCTAAAACACCAAGAAAAAAACAAAACAAGAAAGCAATGAGTCTGGATTTCTTTGAAACCTCAACTGTCTGCATAAACATCCTCCTTTTTTATACTCTCCTGAAGTGTTCATGATAGCCTACGCCAGGTTTGGCCTGACTTACCATCTTCCACAACGATCCCGCGCGATTTTAAAAGATCGCGCAGCTCATCCGACCGTTTCCAGTCCTTCGCCTTGCGCGCCTCGGCGCGTTCATTCACCAGGGCTTCATCCTCGTCCAAAAGGCCTGACACCGCATCTTCCAGCTTCAGGCTGAGGACCCCTTCAAGGATCTCCCGCAGGAATTTCCCGGCCAGATGCACGCTGCCCTCAAAATAATCATCCTGTTTACCGTCATCGATAAAACGGTTCGTCGCTGTGACGAGATCAAAGATATGCCCCAGGGCTAGTGCCGTATTAAAATCGGCATCAAGCGCCTCAAGGATCTTCTCCTTGGCCTCCAGAACAAACTCAACCTCATCCATGCATACCGCAAGTTTTGGCTCAGGAACCGCTTTGATCTTTAAAATCAAATTCTTAAACTTCGCGATCCCCTTTTCCATGTCACCAAGCTTATCTTCCGTGTAATCAATGGAACTGGCATAGTGGGTCGATAAAAAGAAAAGTTTAAGCGCGTTCACGGAATGTTTCTTAAGCGCATCCTGCACCGTAATGAAATTACCCAGCGACTTGGACATCTTCTGGCTGTCGATCGTCAAGAGTCCATGATGGATCCAGAGCTTCGCAAATGTTTTCCCCGTCAGCGCCTCAGCCTGGGCGATCTCATTCTCATGATGCGGGAAAATAAGGTCGCGCCCGCCCGCGTGGATATCCAGCGTTTCTGTCCCCAGATGCTTGATGCTCATACAGGAACACTCAATATGCCATCCCGGACGCCCCGCACCCCAGGGACTCGGCCAGGAAGGCTCGCCGGGTTTTGCATTCTTCCACAGCACAAAATCAAGAGGGTCCTCCTTCTTCTCATCCTTATCAATGCGCACGCCTTCCAGCATCTTGTCCACGCTCTGGCCTGAAAGTTTCCCGTAACCCGGGAAAGAACGAACACGGAAATACACATCCCCGTCAGACACATAGGCATGGCCCTTGGTGATCAGACCCTCAATGTGCGCGATCATGAGCGGGATATTCTCGGTCGCGCGCGGCTCGATATCCGCGGGGCTCACGCCAAGATCCGCCATGTCCTTGTAATAAAGATCAATGTTCTCTTTAACAACGACATCAAATGTTTTTCCGGTCTGATTAGCTTTCGCAATGATCTTGTCATCCACATCCGTGATGTTACGCACGAACTTCACGTCATAGCCACGGTACCGCAGATATTTGACCAGCGCATCAAACGTATACAGCGAACGGGCATGGCCGATATGACATTTGTCATAGACCGTCACACCGCACGAATACATATTGATCTTCGCCGGAGCATCCGGTAAAGCCTGGCGGTCTTTTGTAAGTGAATTATATAATTCCATAGATTCTTTCTTATCGATCTTCCACATATTTGGCGCGCTTGTCGACCGGAGGCATGTCTTGCATTAAGTGCGTAGGGGAGGACCTTGTGTCCTCCCGATTAACATCCAGCAATTATGATACAACCTCTTAAGAAAATATTATGTTGTACCATGCCGGGCCGACACAAGGTCGGCCCCTACGCGCATAAAGAACCGTCCCTCGGGCTGATACAGCGCGCTACCTGGAACGCTTCTCCAGCTCATCCAGACGCTTGTTGATATCTTCCATATCCTGCATCACCGGATCCAGGATCTGCGCATGCGCGAGCTTCTTGTCGATCTTCTCCCCATCCTGCTTGGTCACATGGCCGGGCACACCAACGACCGTAGTATTCGGCGGAACCGTATTCAATACAACTGCATTCGCACCAATATACGAATTGCTTCCGATCTGAATGTTCCCCAGGATCTTGGCCCCTGCCCCCACAACAATATTGTCACCCAAAGTCGGATGCCGCTTACCCGTTTCCTTGCCTGTGCCTCCCAGCGTAACTCCCTGATACAAAAGCACATTATTGCCGATGATCGACGTCTCACCGATCACGACCCCCATGCCGTGGTCAATGAAAAGGCCCTCCCCGATCTCTGCCCCGGGATGGATCTCAATACCCGTAAAGAACCGCGCCAGCTGCGATATCGCCCGCGGGAGGATCGGCATCTTCCACATCCACAGACGATGCGCGATCCGGTGCAGGACGATCGCATGCAATCCGGAATAAAGGAACAGGACCTCGAGCGTATTTGTAGCCGCAGGATCCCTTTCCTGAACCCCTTTGACCTCTTTATAAAAGAATACGAGCGTGATGAACCAGAAGGCCAGAACGCTATAAACAATGAACATCATACGAACCTCCGATCAATGACAAAATAACCAAATAAACAAATTACGGGCACGCCATGGCGTGCCCCTACACATTACGGTTTACGTAAAGACGCGGTCGCATATGCCGCCATGCCTTGTTTGGCTCCGACAAAACCCAAACCTTCATTCGTCGTAGCTTTAACGTTCACACGCGCCACATCCATATCGAGCGCCTTGGCAATATTAGCGCACATGATTTTCTTATAAGGCTTGATCTTCGGCTCTTCCGCTAAAAGAACAGCATCGACATTAACGATCGTAAACCCGGCTTTCAGCACCGCAGAACGGACCTGCTTGAGCAAAACCAGACTGGAGATATCTTTGTACTTACGGCTCGTGTCAGGGAAATGTTCGCCGATATCTCCCAGGCCGGCAGCACCAAGGATCGCATCCATGATCGCATGCAAAAGCACGTCCGCGTCGGAATGGCCTTTTAATCCCTTGATATACGGGATCGTGACACCGCCAAGAACAAGCTTCCGTCCGTCGACCAATGGGTGCACATCGTACCCGATGCCTGAATAATATTCCGACGACGCCATAATATTCCTCTGCGGGCGGCCCGAGGCCGCCCCTACGCTTTTAATAATGCCCGGGCGATAACAAGATCCTCGGGCGTTGTGAGCTTCACATTCATATACGATCCGGGGAATACATGCACCTTGACCCCGATCTTTTCTACAAGCGCCGCATCATCGGTTGCGCCATCACCATCCTGGGCATAAGCTCGTTCAAGGATCTTGCGGGCAAAAACCTGAGGCGTCTGGACCTCCCATAACAGATCACGATCCAGTGTTTCCGTGACGGTCATCATTTTCGGTTCAACCGCCTTGATCGTAGGCTTGACCCGTACCGCCGCGATCGCCGCTCCGGTGACTTTCACCGCATCAATGCCGGCGTCGATCATCCCCGGCGTTACAAGAGGCCGGACCCCATCATGCACCATGACCACATCTGCCGTTACCGCAAGCGCCGCAAGGCCGTTACGCACCGATTGTGTCCGCGTATTACCGCCTGTAACAACAGCCTTTATCTTTTTGAAACCATATTCTGCAACAAGAGCCTGATAATCTTCACGCCAATCCCTGTGCACAACAAGGACGATCCCTTCGATCCGCGGGCTCTGTTCAAAAACCTCAAGGGTCCGGACAATGACAGGTTTCCCCGCCAGATCAGCGAACGGTTTGGGGCGTGAGCCTCCAAAACGTTCTCCCGTTCCTCCGGCAGGAATGATCACCCAGACACTCACCGGCCGCCCACCTTGGCAAAGATCATACGACCTGCCTGCGTTTGAAGGACAGAGGTCACCGACACCTTGACCCTCTGGCCGAAATAACGGCGGCCCTCGGTCACAACGACCATGGTGCCGTCCTCAAGATAGCCCACACCCTGATTCTCTTCCTTACCTTCCTTGACAATGTTGATCTCAAGTTCCTCACCGGAGAAGACAACAGGTTTGACCGCATTGACCAGGTCATTGACATTGACCACGTCCACACCCTGAATGCCCGCCATGCGCCCGAGATTGAAATCTGTCGTACACAACCGGGCCTCGAGCATCTTGACCAACTTGACCAGCTTAAGATCCACACCGCCTTCTTCAGACTGAAGCTCATCCTCATGCACACGCAGATCGATCGTGGTATCTTTTTGCATCGTCCTTAAGATCTCCATACCCCGGCGCCCGCGCTGACGCTTGAGATCATCTTCAGAGTCTGCCAGCCGCTGAAGCTCATGCAGCACAAAACGCGGGACCACCAGGCGACCAGCCAGAAAGTGCGTCTTGTAAATATCAAACACGCGGCTGTCAATGATGGCGCTTGTATCCAGGACAATAACCCCATCCTTAAGGTCCGTGCGACGGAAACGGACATAGGGGATGATCAGATTGAATTCATCCTTGCCCCGCAGCGCGATCACGGCGCCCAGATATGAAAAAATGAGCGTCAGAACAACGCGCGCGGATGACAAAATACTCTCATGCATCGGAATGAGCGCGACCGTATCCGCCACCAGTTTGGCCATGATAACGCCAAAAAGAAGCCCGAATACAACAGATGACAATCCACGCACCGAAACACGTTTCATCGTGATCTCAAGCAGGATCAGTAAAGCTCCCGACGCAAGCGCAACAAGCACACCAAAGATCTCGCTGTTATAGATATTGCCGATCAAATAACCGACCACCCCGCTTAAAACCAGAAAAAAGATGCGAATGAATAATAACGTCATAGCCAGCGTCTCCTTGGTTACCCCTTGACAACGTCTAAAGCTTCGCGCACATTGGCCACAGGCACAAGCTGCAGCGTCTTCAACTTGATCTCGTTCTTTGACTTCAAGTTGTTTTTCGGGACAATGCAGCGCTTGAATCCCAGCTTCTGTGCTTCATTCAAACGCGCGATAATATGCGCCACACTCCGCACCTCGGACGCAAGCCCCACCTCGCCCAGTACGGCCATATCGGCCGGTATCGCCTTGTCCAGGAATGCTGATGCCACAGCGAGCGCGACACCCAGGTCTGCTGCCGGGTCCTCAACACGCACACCCCCGACAATATTCAAGAAAATATCCTGATCCTCGAGTCGCAACCCCACCCGTTTCTCGAGCACAGCCACCAGAAGCGCCAGGCGGTTCGCGTCAAACCCCTGGGCTTTATGCCGCACCATGCCGAACGCGGAACGTGAAACAAGCCCCTGAACCTCAACCAGAAAAGGACGGGTCCCTTCGAGAATGGGAACAACCACAGACCCCGAAGCTTCTTTGGAACGTTCCAGCAAGAAGATCTCCGATGGGTTGGCAACTTCCGCCAGACCGCCTGAGGTCATCTCGAACACACCGAGTTCATTCGTGGAACCAAAACGATTCTTCACGGCCCGCAATACCCGGTAAGCCGAATAACGTTCTCCCTCAAAATAAAGTACCGTATCCACAATATGTTCCAGGACCCGCGGGCCTGCGATCGCCCCGTCCTTGGTAACGTGTCCTATGAGGAACATCGCAATGCCCCGCGATTTGGCCAACTGTGTCAAAAGCGATGCGCACTCGCGCACCTGGCTGACACTTCCCGGTGACGACCCCAGGCCGGACTGATAAACAACCTGTACGGAATCAACCACGATGATCTGCGGTTCGAGCTTGTTAATGAACTCGATGACCACATTCAGATCGATCTGATTGACAATGTAAAGCGAAGCTGACGGCTGACGCAGGATACGATTCGCGCGCATCTTGGTCTGGGCCGTTGATTCCTCACCGGAAACATAAAGGACCCTCAATCCCTGCTCACTCAAAAG